>Ga0307515_10015539_pt1 | contig 14015 bp, 12 predicted proteins | sample 17_EM_MG_FD_194513 | JGI IMG/M metagenome (GOLD analysis project Ga0307515, IMG submission 194513) | Populus trichocarpa ectomycorrhiza microbial communities from riparian zone in the Pacific Northwest, United States - 17_EM | ecosystem: Host-associated > Plants > Roots > Unclassified | place... | reverse complement strand
CACCTTGGCGCCCGTGCGCGCCATCTCGATCGAGCCCGCCAGGCCCTGCTGCGGGTTCGACAGCATCTCCATCGTCTTGCCGACGCCGCCGCCGTACATGCCGATCGCCTTGCTGGCCAGATCGGTCAGCGGCTTCATCACCGCATCCGAGAGCCAATCGCCTTCGGCCTCGGGCAGCTCGCGTTTCTTGCGCTTGGGCGGGTCCATGCCGCCGTCGGTGATCGACATCATCACCGAGATCAGCGCGATGCCGTCGCCGATGCAGTGGTGCACGCGCGCCACCAGTGCGCTGCCCCCCTCGTAGCCGTCGATCAGGTGGAATTGCCAGAGCGGGTGATCGGGATCGAGCGGCGTGTTGGCCAGCTCGCCGACCAGCGCCTGCAGCGCCTCGCGCTCGCTCTGGCCTTTTTCACGATGCAGCTTCTGGTGCAACACATGGCGTTGCACGTCGAAATCGTCATCGGTGACCCACATCGCGCCCATTGCGTCGGGCACCACTTTCTGCCGGAAGCGCTCGTACTTCAGCAGCTTGTCTTCGACGCGCTCGCAAAGATGCGCGTGGGTGATGCCGGGTTGCAGCAGCCAGACGCCGACGATCATCATCAGGTTGACGTCGTTGTCCATTCGCAGCCAGGCGGTGTCCACGCGCGACATGCGCTGCGAGACACGCTCTTGCGAGGTCTGCGGCATCGGGGGTTCTCCTTGAGGGTGTTCTTGTTTGGGGCCCGCCAAGATGCTGGGTAACATGCGCGGCGTCAATGCACATTTTCACTCAGAGGAGACACGCACCATGGCCGACCTGAAGTCCCAATTCGAGCAAGCCGTCAAGGATTCGAAGGCCCTGCCCGAGAAGCCCGACAACATGACGCTGCTGAAGATCTACGCGCTGTACAAGCAAGCCAGCGCCGGAGACGTCGACGGCAAACGCCCCGGTTTCTCCGACATGGTCGGCCGCGCGAAGTGGGATGCGTGGAACGCGGCCAAGGGCCAGTCGAGCGACGACGCGATGCAGGCTTACGTCGACCTGATCGAGTCGCTGAAGTAGGCGCTACTTCTTGCTCGTCTTCGCCGCCGCCTTCTTGGCGGCCGGTTTGCTCTTGGACAGCAGCGCATCGAGGTTCTTCTCGATCTCGGACTCGATCGTCTTGCTGAACGCTCCCAGCAGAAAGCCCAGCTTCGCCTCCAGCGTGAACTGGTGCGCCTCGACCAGCAGCTCGCCCTTCACGCCCGAACGCGTGAACTCCACCGTGTCGCTGGTCTTGCCTTCGATGATGGTGCACTCCATCTCGAACTTCTTCTCGGCATCTTCGGCCCATTGCAGCGCGACCTTGCGCGCTTTCGCGAGGCCGAGTTCGTGTTCGCGGTGGATGTGAATGTCGGGCATGTCGTTTTCCCTCAAGGCAGTGCGTTGCGTCGTTCGACCATCGGCAAGGCCGCGAGCCGTTTGACCTCGTCGTAGAAGCGCGTGAAATCGCGCCCTTCGCGCTCGAACAGGCGCTCGAAGTTCGGCACCAGTTCGTTGTATGCGGCGAGCACGCCGAACGATGCATTGTTGGCCCGAGCGAACCAGCCGTCATACCCGGAATACCCGCCCCAGCGATCGCGCTTCATCGCATCGAAGTCGGCGCGCAGCTCGGCCATCAGCGCGGCCTTGCCGACGCGCTTGTCGGCGTCGCCGGCCGGGCCGTTGTAAAGCGCGTTGAAGCGGTCGCGGTAGCGTGCGGTCAGCTCGCGGAAGTCGCGCTGGCGCGATGCGTTGCGTTCATATTCCTCGCGCGCCTGCGGGCTCGCATGCCCGGCAAGCCAGCGCGCACTGCCGATGCGCTCGACCGCGGTCGCGAACGATTCGTTGAACACCGTGTCGCCCTTCGCGAACGCGATCTGGTGCGCGAGCTCGTGGAAGACCAGCCGCGCGAGCTCGCCTTCGGGGTAGTTGATGAAGGTGTTCAGCAGCGGGTCTTTGAGCCCGTCACCGGGCAGCAGGCCGAGCGTCGAGTAAGCCGGCACGCCGTAGACGCTGACCTCCAGCCCGAGCGGCTTCAGGCTCTCGGCGAACGCGATCGCCTCGGCCTGGTCGTAGTAGCCGCGGTAACCGACGCAGCCGACGACCGGGAAGCACCAGGTCGAGAGCTTCAGGCTCAACTCGGGCGCCGCGACCACGTTCCAGACCGCAGCGCCGCGCTTCAGGTCGGCGTAGCGCCGGTAGCTCGCGTTGTCGGGCTCCTTCAGCTCGCTGACAGCGAAATCGCGGATGCGCTGACTCAATTCAAGGCGCTCCTTCAGCGCCGCGCTGGTGTCCTGATCGGCCAGCCACTCGGGCACCGGCTTCGCAGCACGCACGATCGCGAGGTGGCCGCCGACCGATTGGGCGTAGTAGCCGAGCGTGCTGCAACCCGAAGTCATGCAGACCGTGCCCGCCGCGAGCAACGCGACGCCGACCGCAGCAAGACCCGTCATGCCGAGAATCAGCCAGCCACGCTTCACGACACCGCAGGGTCAGCGGCGCGCTCGTCGCGAGCGCCGGCGTCAGCCGGCTGCACCTCGACCAGGCAGTCGTAGAAGCTGGGCGCGCGGCCGATGTCGGTGAGCTGCTGGTGCGTGACTTCGTTGACGTTGCTGCCGCCCGCGCCGAGCTTGCGCCACCACACGCCCAGCCCGTTGACCACACCGGGGCGTGCGCGGCGGCTGATGCGCGCCTTGCACAGGTAGCTGCCGCGATCGTTGAACACGCGCACCATCGCGCCGTCGACGATGCCGCGGCCCTGCGCGTCGGCCTCGTGGACTTCGACCAGCGGCTCGCCCTCGATGTCACGCAGGCTCTTGACGTTGACGAAGCTGGAGTTGAGAAAGTTGCGCGCCGGCGGCGAGATCATCGCGAGCGGGTAGCGCTGCGCGAGCTCGGGTGCGCTCGCGGCCGATTCGTAGTTCGCGACGTGATCGGGCACGCCGTGCTGGGGTGAGTCGATGATGCAGCGGCCGTCGGCGGTCGGGAAGTTGCCCTGGGCAAACGGCGCGTCCGCGATCGGCAATTTGAACCAGCCGGTCGCGCGCAACGCGTCGAAGTCGACGTGCTCGTTGAAGGCCACACGCGCGAGCGCTTCGTCGTCATCGTTGAAACACGGCTCGTCGAAGCCCATCCGCGCGGCCAGCTCTCGAAAGATCTGCGTGTTCGCCTTCGCCTCGCCGACCGGTGCGATCGCGGGCTCGTTCAGCATCACGTAGGTGTGGCCGTAGCTGGTGTGCACATCGAGGTGTTCGAGCTGCGTGGTCGCGGGCAGCACGTAGTCGGCGTGGTCGGCGGTGTCGGTCAGGAAGTGTTCGAGCACGACCGTGAACAGGTCGTCGCGCGCGAAGCCGCGCACCACCTTCGGCGACTCGGGCGCAACCGCGACCGGGTTGCTGTTGTAGACGATCAGCGCCTCGATCTTCGGGCCGAATGCCGCCGACGACTCGCGCAGCAAGTCGTCACCAATCGTGCTCATGTTGATCGTGCGCGGCGCCCTGCCGGCGAGCAAATCGGGTCGCTGCAGCGCGGCGTCGTTGCGCACGCTGCGGTACCAGCCCGAGCTCGAGAACAGCAGGCCGCCGCCACGCTGCCGCCACGCGCCGGTCAGCGACGGCAGCAGCGCGATCAACCGCGTCGCGTTGCCGCCGCCGCGCACGCGCTGCATGCCGTAGTTCATGCGGATCGCCGCCGGGCGCGTCGTGCCGTAGTCGCGTGCCAGGCCGCGCACCTCGTCGGCGCTGATGCCGCAGACCTCGGCGACGCGTTCGGGCGGCCATTGCAGCGCGCGCTCGCGCAGCTTCGGCCAGCCGACCACATCGACATGCTGCGCGATGTAGTCGTCATCCAGCCAGCCGCCCACGATCAGCTCGTGCATCAGCCCGAGCGCTAGCGCGCCGTCGGTGCCGGGCAGCAGTGCGATGTGCTGGTGGCACTTGTCGGCCGTCTCGGTCTTGCGCGGGTCGATGCAGATCAGCTTCGCGCCGTTGCGCTTCGCGGCTTGCGCGAAGGTCCAGAAGTGCAGGTTCGACGCGATCGAGTTGCTGCCCCAGATCACGATGAGTCGGCTCTCGGCGTAGAACTCGAGGTGCATGCCGACCTTGCCGCCGTAGGTCGCGGCCAGCGCCTCGCCGCCGGCGCTGGAGCAGATCGTGCGGTCGAGCAGCGAGGCGCCGAGCTTGTTGAAGAAACGCGCCGCCATGCTCTCGCTTTGCAGCAGCCCCATCGTGCCGGCATAGCTGTACGGAACGATGGCTTCGGGGTCGCGCGCCGCGATCGCCTGCAGCTTCGCCGCGATGTCGGCGAGCGCTTCGTCCCAACCCACGCGCACGAACTGACCGCTTCCCTTCGGCCCGCTGCGCTTCATCGGGTACAGCACGCGCTCGGCGTGGTAAGTGCGCTCCGGGTAGCGCGAAACCTTGGTGCACAACGCGCCGTGCGTGGGCGGGTGATCGGGGTCGCCCTGCACCTTGATCGCGCGGCCGTCCTGCACGGTGACGCGGATCGCGCAGGTGTCGGGGCAGTCGTGCGGGCAGGCAGCGCGGACGATGGTCGTGTTCATGGAGGTGAACTATTGCACACAGAGGCGGCGCGCGATCGTATGCACCGGGCCACAGCCGGTGACGCGGGCCGCGTCAACCCCTATGCTGCGGGAACTCCGGGAAACCCCGGAGGGGCCTGGCGCGCGAACGCCCACGGCGACCCGATACACCACCGCTGAGGACCCCATGAAACGTCGTGACGCCATCAAGTGGCTCGCGGGTTCGAGCGCCGCGCTCGCGCTGCCCGCATTCGCCCAGACCAACCGCATCGTACTGGGCCAGTCGGCCGCGTTCAGCGGGCCGGCGGCGCAGCTCGGCATCCAGATGAACATGGGCGCGAAGATCTATTTCAATGCGCTCAACGCCAGCGGCGGCGTGAACGGCAGCAACATCGAGCTGCGCACGCTCGACGACGGCTACGAGCCCGACCGCTGCAAGGCCAACACCGAGAAGTTCATCAAGGACGACGTTTTCGGACTGTTCGGCTACGTCGGCACGCCCACCTGCCTGGCCGCGCTGCCGCTGGTCACCGACTCGAAGATTCCGTTCTTCGGCCCGTTCACCGGTGCCGAGGCACTGCGCGAGCCGTTCCACAGATCGGTGTTTCACCTGCGTGCCTCGTACTACGACGAGACCGCGCTGATCGTCAAGCAGCTGACCTCGCTGGGCCTGAAGAAGATCGCGGTCTTCTACCAGAACGACGCCTACGGCAAGGCCGGCCTCGAAGGCGTCACGCGCGCGTTGAAAGCGCAAGACCTGGCGCCGGTCGCGCTCGGCACGGTCGAACGCAACACCGTCAACGTGGCACAGGCGGTGAAAGACATCACCGCAAGAATGCCCGACGCGGTCGTGCAGATCAGCGCCTACAAGTCGTGCGCCGCGTTCATCCGCGAGGCGCGCAAGGCCGGCTATGGCGGCACCTTCTTCAACGTCTCGTTCGTCGGCACCCAGGCGCTGGCCGACGAGCTCGGCAAGGAGGGCCGCGGCATCATGGTCAGCCAGGTGATGCCGTTCCCGTTCTCGACCACGACCGCCATCTCGCGCGAATACCTCGACGCGGTGAAGAAGGCCGGCGGCGACGCGCAGCCGAACTACTCCAGCATGGAGGGCTACCTCGCCGCGAAGGTGTTGGCCGAGGGCTTGAAGCGCGCCAGCCGCAACCCGTCGCGCGAACAGCTGATCACCGGGCTGGAGTCGATCCAGAACGGCAATTTCGGCGGCTTCACGGTCGAGTTCGGCCCGAGGGACCACGTGGCCTCGCGCTTCGTCGACCTCTCGATGCTGACGGAAGACGGCAAGGTTCGGCGCTAGAAGCCGAAAAAACGCAGACCGGAAAAAATGTCAGGCCATGACCTGCATCCGAAAAGGGACAACACCATGATGAATCGCCGCAGCTGCCTGCGTTCCGCCGGCGCCCTCGCGCTCGCGGGGCTGGGCGCGCCCGCGTTCGCCCAGTCGGGCAACCGCATCGTGATCGGCCAGTCGGCCGCGCTGAGCGGCCCGGCCAGCGCGCTGGGCGAGCAGTTTCACAGCGGCGCGCAGCTCGTGTTCGAGAAGCTGAACTCGCGCGGCGGCATCGGCGGTCGCCAGATCGAACTTCGCAGCCTCGACGACGGTTACGAGCCCGAGCGCTGCGCCGCCAACACCCGCAAGCTGATCGACGGCGGCGCGCTGGCACTGTTCGGCTACATCGGCACGCCGACCTCGCTGGCCGCGCTGCCGCTGATCAACGCCGCGAAGACGCCGTTCATCGCGCCGTTCACCGGCGCCGAGGCGCTGCGCACCCCGTTCAACCGCTACGCGTTCCATGTGCGCGCCTCGTACTTCGACGAGACCGCCGAGATCGTCAAGCAGGTCACCGCGGTCGGCATCAACCGCATCGGCGTGTTCTACCAGGACGACAGCTACGGCAAGGCCGGCCTCGAAGGCGTGACCCGCGCGCTGAAGCCGCTCGGGCTGGAGCCGGCCGGGCTCGGCACGGTGGCGCGCAACACGGTCGACGTCGACGCGGCCGTGAAGGCGATCCTGGCGCAGAACCCTGCCGCGATCGTGCAGATCAGCGCCTACAAATCGTGCGCGGCCTTCATCCGCGCGGCGCGCAAGGCGGGCTTCACCGGCACGTTCTACAACGTCTCGTTCGTCGGCACGCAGGCGCTCGCGAAAGAACTCGGCGCCGACGCGCGCTCGGTCGCCGTCTCGCAGGTGATGCCCTACCCGTTCGCGGCGACCAGCCCACTGGCTGGCGAGTACCTCGCCGCCGGCCGCGCCGCCACGAAGGATTTCGAGCCGAGCTACGGCAGCATCGAAGGCTTCGTCGCCGCGAAGACGCTGGTCGAGGGGCTGCGGCGTGCTGGCAACAACCTGTCGCCCGAAGGCCTGATCACCGGGCTCGAAACGCTGCACGAGTTCAACCTCGGCGGCTTCTTCGTCGACTTCGCAGCGCAGAAGCACAACGGCTCGAAGTACGTCGACATGACGATCCTGACCGAGGACGGCCGGGTTCGCCGCTGACGCTCAGCCCGGCGCACCCAGGCGCAGTATCGGCAGGCAAACCGCAATCGCCGGATCGGTGCATGGTGGGTTCCAAAAGGTTGAATCGCCGCGAAGTACCGGCGACCCGCGGGGCGGCGCTAAACTGATCCTCCCCAATTTCGCCGCACCGGCCCGGCCGCCCACGCCCCATGGCGCGCGGCATCGGGCACGCTGCATGCAAGGAGCCCGCCATGCGCATGATCGAATCCATCCTCGCCGATGCGGCGTCCATCGCCGCCGTGCGACGAGACATCCACGCCCACCCCGAGCTCTGCTTCCAGGAGCAGCGCACCTCCGACGTGATCGCCAAGCAGCTCACCGACTGGGGCATCCCGATCCACCGCGGCATGGGCACGACCGGTGTGGTCGCGATCCTCAAGAACGGCACCAGCTCGCGCGCCGTCGGTCTGCGCGCCGACATCGATGCGCTGCCGATGACCGAGCACAACACCTTCGCGCACGCCAGCCAGCACCCCGGCAAGATGCACGCCTGCGGCCACGACGGCCACACCGCGATGCTGCTGGCCGCGGCCAAGCATCTGAGCAAGCACCGCAACTACGACGGCACGGTCTACCTGATCTTCCAGCCGGCCGAGGAAGGCGGCGGCGGTGCGCGCGAGATGATCAAGGACGGGCTGTTCGAGAAGTTCCCGATGGAGGCTGTCTTCGGCGCCCACAACTGGCCGGGCATGGCGGTCGGCCAGTTCGCACTTCAGACCGGCCCGGTGTTCGCCAGCAGCAACGAGTTCAAGATCACGATTCACGGCAAGGGCGCGCACGCGGCGATGCCGCACAACGGCGTCGACCCGGTTCCGGTCGCGTGCCAGCTGGTGCAGGCGTTCCAGACCATCATCACGCGCAACAAGCGGCCGATCGATGCGGGCGTGATCTCGGTGACGATGATCCACACCGGCGAGGCCACCAATGTGGTGCCCGACAGCTGCGAGATCCAGGGCACGGTGCGCACCTTCACGCTCGAAGTGCTCGACCTGATCGAGCGCCGCATGAAAGAGATCACCGAGCACACCTGCGCGGCGTTCGACACCACGGTCGACTTCCACTTCAAGCGCAACTACCCGCCGACGATCAATCATCCGGCCGAGACCGAGTTCACGCGCAAGGTGATGGGCGAGCTGGTCGGGCCCGAGAACGTGCAGGTGTTCGAGCCGACGATGGGCGCCGAAGACTTCAGCTTCTTCCTGCTCGAAAAACCAGGCTGCTACTTCCTGATCGGCAACGGCGACGGCAGCCACCGCGAAGGCGGCCACGGCATGGGCCCGTGCATGTTGCACAACCCGAGCTACGACTTCAACGACGACCTGATCCCGCTCGGCGCGACCCTCTGGGTCAACATGGCCGAGAAGTGGCTGAACACGGCGCGCTGAGCGGATGAGTACCACGCCGGTCAGCCAGAACTTCTCCCAGACCTACAAAGAGGCGCGCGGCAAATTCCTCGCCGCTGCCGAAGCCGCGAGCCTCGACGTCCACAGCCACCAGCACCCGATGCTGGGCCGTGACGGCGAACTGCTCGCGATGGACGTGGTGCGCGACGGCCCGGCCGATGCGGCTTCGCTGCTGGTCATCAGCAGCGCGTGCCACGGCGTCGAGGGCTTCTGCGGCTCGGGGGTGCAGACAGCGCTGCTCGGGGATCGTGCATGGCGCGCCGCTGCAGCCGATGCGCGCGTGGCGGTGCTCTACATCCACGCGCTGAACCCCTACGGCTTCTCGTGGTGGCGCCGCACGACGCAAGAGAACGTCGACCTGAACCGCAACTTTCACGACTTCAGCCAACCGTTGCCGGACAACGCGGCCTACGACGCGCTCGCGGGCGCGATCGTGCCGGCGAGCTGGCCGCCGTCGGAAGAGAACGACGCCCTGCTGCACGCCTATGCGGCGACCCACGGCATGGCGAAGCTGCAGGAGGTGATCACCGGCGGCCAGTACAGCCAACCCGAGGGCCTCTTCTACGGCGGCCGCAACCCGACCTGGAGCCACGTCACGCTGCGCCACGTGCTGCAGCAGCACGCGACACGTTGCGCACAACTGGGCTGGATCGACCTGCACACCGGGCTGGGCCCGAGCGGCCTGGGCGAGCGCATCTTCGCGTGTCGCGACGATGCCATCGCGCTGAAGCGCGCGCGGGCCTGGTGGGGCGACGAGGTCACGAGCATCTACGACGGCAGCTCCACGTCGGCGCCGCTGCAGGGCCTGATGTGGCTCGCCGCCTACCAGGAGGCGCCGCAGGCCGAGTACACCGGCATCGCGCTCGAGTACGGCACCTTGTCGATCATGGAAATGATCGGCGCGCTGCGGGCCGACCAGTGGCTGGAGAACCATCCGGATGCACCCGCCGCGATGCGCCAGCAGATCAAGCAGCAAACCCGCGACGCGTTCTACATCGACACCGACGCGTGGAAGCAGCAGATCATCGAGCAGGCGGTGGATGCCGCCCACGGCGCGGTGCGCGGGCTGTCGGTGCGCTGACCCACCGAGGAGTAGCCGATGCTCACACTGCGCCCCAACTGCGAATGCTGCGACCGCGACCTGCCAAACGAATCGGCAGACGCGCGCATCTGCACCTACGAATGCACCTTCTGCAGCAGCTGCGCCGACGACAAACTGCACGGCATCTGCCCGAACTGCGGCGGTGAGCTGGTGCGGCGGCCACGGCGGCCTGCAGGCAAGCTGCTGAAGCACCCGGCCTCGACGGTGCGAGTACTCAAGCCTGCGGGCTGCGGCGGCGCGGCGTGATCGCGCTGGGTGCACAGGTCTGACGCATCTGGCTGGCTAAAGCAGCCCGCGCTGCACCAGTTCGGCCTCGCACTGCGCCGCGTCCTTGAAATGCAACGCGTGCCACCCGGCAGTGCGGGCAGCCTCGGCGTTGTGCAGCACGTCGTCGATGAACAGCGTGTCGGCCGCATCAATGCCGAAGGTCTCGACCGCATGCGCGAAGATCGCCGCCTCGGGCTTGATCATCTTCACGCGTGCCGAGAACACGCCGGCGCGGAACAGGCTCAGAAACTCGTGCGACGCTTCGAGGTGATCGGCGTACGGTGCCGGCATGTTGGAGAGGAAGTACAGCGCGTGGCCGCGCGCATGCAGCCGCCTCAGCAGCGCGACCGTGCCCTCGATCGGTTGCAGTTCGTGCGGCACCGCGTCGAGCACGGTATCGACTTCGGCCCGGGTCAGCCCGGTGCGCCGCGCAATGCCTTCGGCCAGCGGCCCGCGCGCGATCGTGCCGCGGTCGAACTCGCCCCACTCGCCGCCGAAGCCCTGGAAGAAGGCCAGCACCGCCGCGCGCGCGGCCTCGGGGTCAGGCGCGTGGTGCGGCAGCAGCCGCGACATGAACTCGTGCGGCTGCCACTGGAACAGCACGCCGCCGAAATCGAAGACGACGTTCACGGGTCGGCGCTCAAGACCGCAAGCGCTTCAGCAGCCCCGCGGTCGACGCATCGAGCCCGCCCGCGTCGCCCGTGACCAGCCGCGGCAGCAGCTGGTTCGCGAGCGCCTTGCCGAGCTCCACGCCCCACTGGTCGAAGCTGTTGATGCCCCACAGCGCGCCGCTCGTGAACACGCGGTGCTCGTAACAGGCGATCAGCGCGCCGAGCGAGCGCGGCGTCAGCCGGTCGAGCAGCAGCGTGGTGCTCGGCCGGTTGCCAGGAAAGGTGCGGTGCCTCGCGAGGGTCAGCGCATCGATCTCTTTCGACGCGGTCGGCGCCTTCTCGGCCTCGGCCTGCGCGGTCGTCTTGCCGAGCATCAGCGCCTGCGACTGCGCCAGGCCGTTCGACAGCAGCATCGTGTGCTGGCGTTCGAGCTGCGCGAGCAGCGGGCCGTGCAGGTCGCTCATGTCGTGCGTCACGTTCTTCACGAGGATGAACTCGACCGGGATCACGTCGGTGCCCTGGTGCAGCATCTGGTAGTAGGCGTGCTGGCCGTTCGTGCCGGGCTCGCCCCAGACCACCGGGCTGGTCGCGAACGGCACCGTGTTGCCGTCGAGGTCGACCTGCTTGCCGTTGCTCTCCATCTCCAACTGCTGCAGGTAGGCTGGCAGGCGCTTCAGGCCCTGGTGGTACGGCGCCATGCAGCGCGTCGTGAAGCGGTGGAAGTTGCGGTACCAGACGTCGATCAGCCCGAGCAGCAGCGGCAGGTTCTTCGCCGCCGGCGCATGCGCGAAGTGCTCGTCCATCGCGTGCGCACCGGCGAGCAGCGCGCGGAAGTTGTCGGCACCGATCGCCAGCGCAATCGGCAGGCCGATCGCCGACCACAGCGAGTAGCGGCCGCCGACCCAATCCCAGAAGCCGAAGGTCGTCGCGATGCCGAACTGCGCCGCCGCCTCGATGTTGGTCGTGGTCGCGACGAAGTGCTTGGCGGTATCGACGCCGCCATTCGCCTCGAACCAGGCTTTCGCAGCGTGCGCGTTGGCCATCGTCTCCTGCGTCGTGAAGGTCTTGCTGGCGATGATGAACAGCGTCTCGGCGGGCTTCAGCTTGCGCAGCACCGGCACGACGTCGTGGCCGTCGACGTTCGAGACGAAGTGCAAGGTCAGGCCCGGGTGCGCGAACGCGTCGAGCGCGGGCACGACCATCTGGGGCCCCAGGTCGCTGCCGCCGATGCCGATGTTGACGATGTGCTTGATGCCGCTGGTCGCGGTGTCGCGCACCGTCTCGACATACGTGAACATCGCGTCGAGCACGCCGTGCACATCGGTGCTGAACGGCCCCTTGCCGCGCGGCGCGCGCAAAGCCGTGTGCAGCACCGCGCGGCCTTCGGTGGTGTTGATCGTGTCACCGCGCAGCATCGCATCGCGGCGCTCCTCGACCTGGCATTCGCGCGCGAGGTCGAGCAGGAAGTGCATCGTCGCGGTGTCGATCCGGTTCTTCGACAGGTCGGCGAAGACTTCGGGCGCTGCGACGCTCAGCGCATCGAAACGGCCGGCGTCGCGCGCGAAAGCTTCGCGGATGTCGAAGTCACGACCGTGCGCTTCAAAGTGCCCGGCGAGCGCCGCCCAAGCCTCCGTTTGATCGCAACGAAGCGACTTCACTTCAACGCCTCGATCATCTTGTCGAGCTTGCCCGCATCGACCGCGAACGCGCGGATGCCTTCGGCGAGCTTCTCGGTCGCCATCGCGTCGTCGTTCAGTGCGAAGCGGAAGCTCGCCTCGTTGAACGTGACCGCATGGATCGGCACCAGCTTCGCGACCTCGGCATCGAGCGCGCGTGCGAGTGGCGCATCGCTTGCCTGCAACTCGGCCAGCAGCTCGGGGCTGATCGTCAACAGGTCGCAGCCGGCCAGCGCCTGGATCTGGCCGATGTTGCGAAAGCTTGCGCCCATCACCTCGGTTGTGACGCCGAACTTCTTGTAATACGTGTAGATCTGCGCGACCGACTTGACGCCCGGGTCGTTCGCGCCCGCGTTGTCGGCCTCGACCCACTTTGCGCCGGCGCTCTTCTTGTACCAGTCGTAGATGCGGCCGACAAAGGGCGAGATCAGCTGCGCGCCCGCATCGCCGCAGGCCACCGCCTGGCAGAACGCGAACAGCAGGGTCATGTTGCAGCGGATCCCTTCGTGCTGCAGGATGCGCGCGGCCTGAATGCCCTCCCATGTGGACGCAAGCTTGATCAGGATCCGTTCGCGGCCAATGCCGGCCTCTTCGTACATCTGGATCAGCCGGTGTGCCTTCGCGACGCTCGCGGCGGTGTCGAAGCTCAGCCGCGCGTCGACCTCGGTCGAGACACGGCCCGGCACAATCTTCAGAATCTCGAGGCCGAAGCGCACCAGCACCTCGTCGACGATCGAATCCAGTGGGTCGCCCTTGTGCGCCGCGACGGTCTCGGCCAGCAGCGGCGCGTAGTCGGGCTTTTGCACCGCCTTCAGGATCAGCGACGGGTTCGTCGTCGCGTCGCGCGGCGTGTACTGCGCGAGCTGCTTGAAGTCGCCGCTGTCGGCGACGACGGTCGTGAATTGCTTGAGCTGGTCGAGTTGGTTCATGGCGGGCGCTGGCTGGTCGTCGAAGTTCCATTAGAACCCGATCCGGCCATCGCCGTTCGCCGGCGCCTCCAGCTTGTTTTCCGAAAGTAACCGGCCCGCGCGGGTGTCAGGCAGCGAGCTTGTCCACGCTCGCAGCGCACCAGGACTTGTCGGATTCGTCGAGGTCGCCAAAGGCCTCGCGCGCACGCGCCAGCGCCTGCGCATGTCCGGTCGCGTTGCCGGCGGCGCGCTCGACGAGGCCGAGCGCTTCCCAGCCGAACAGCCGCTCCAGCGCCGCGCCGTTGTTGGCCGCGACGATCTCGAGGCAGGCTTGCGCGTGCTCGCGGGCGCGGGCGAGGTCGCCGGCTTGCAGCCAGGTGTTGGCGAGCCGGTACTCGGCGCGCTCGGTCTCGAGCCAGGTGCCGGCGATGGCCCAGTAATGGCGCGCGGTCTGCGCCGCGAGGATCATCAGCGCGCGCTCTTCGGCGCTGCGGGCCGGCTTCTCTTCGAGCGCGGAGGCCAGGTTGTTGCCGGTCGCCGCGAGCGCGCGGTTCATCGGGTCGGTCGTCGGCAGATCGGCGCGCTGTGCGAGATCGAGTGCCTGCTGCAGCAGCCTGCTGGCGCGTGCGGTGTCGCGCTCGGCGAGGCTGGAGCCGGCCATCGCGAGCACGCGGATGCGGTCGGAAGGCGAAAGGGCGTCGAGGTGCGCTTCCTCACCCGCCGCGAGCCGCAGGCTCGCGATCGTGCGCGTGCGCGCTTGGCCGCTCGTGCCGCCGGGGGCGTAGGCGGGCAGCGCCGTCAGCCGCTCGACGAAAGCGATGCCCTGCTGCCACTGACCGAGGTGCCCGCCGTGAACGTGCTGGCCGAGGTTCATCAGCTGGTTCAGCTGCGGCTCGTCGGTGACGAGCGCGATACCGTCGTCGAGGCGCTCGGCCACTGCAGCGGCGTCGGTCGCGTGGTCGTCCCACGCC
>Ga0307515_10015538_pt1 | contig 14015 bp, 4 predicted proteins | sample 17_EM_MG_FD_194513 | JGI IMG/M metagenome (GOLD analysis project Ga0307515, IMG submission 194513) | Populus trichocarpa ectomycorrhiza microbial communities from riparian zone in the Pacific Northwest, United States - 17_EM | ecosystem: Host-associated > Plants > Roots > Unclassified | place... | reverse complement strand
ACCATACTTATAGAAAGGTATTTAAAATATTTAATTTTTATTTTGTCTTACTTATCAAAAGTTTATTTCAAACCTTTATTTAAAAACTAAAAAACAAAAAATTCTCATCATACTAAATATGAAAAATAAAATAAGAAAACTATTCTTTCAAATAAGAGAAAAAAACAAAAAAGGTATAATAATAAACAACAAAAAAATAAAAATTAATTAACAAAATATTTATTTAAAAAAAAAAATTTACATCAGTTTTCTCGAGTTGGAAGGAATTCGTTATCAAGTTAGACCTCAATCAGAAATTATTCTCCATTATGAATATTTTTTTTGTGTGTGGTGACACTTTATAATGAGTTTTTAATATCTTTATGTAGATTTTCCTATCATGAATTTCTAACACAATATTTTTGTATGGATTGTCCCATCATAGATCTCACCATCAGAATTTTGAATACCAACAACTGGCACATACAAAGACGACACATTAGTTCTTGAACATCTTTGTTTTCAATGAGAAACCTCCTTATCTCCAACTATATAAGTACATCATGTTTTGCGACTGTTTCTAATCATGATTATTCAACAACACGCAACAATTAACCACAAAAATTATTAAACTTTGATATCAACTTATATAAATGGGAACAAAGAATAATAAGGTTTGTTATAAGTCAAAACCCTCAAAAATCAAGAATACCATAATTATAGAAAAACAACCAAAATATTTAATTTTTATCCATCATAGTCTCACTTGCCAAAAAGTCTATTACAAACTTTATATAAAAATAAAACTAAAAAACTCTCATAATACTAAATAGAAAAAATAAAATAAAACAATTTTTTTAATACTAAATTAATTAAAAATATATATTTTTTCAAAAACCTCTTACATCAAGAGTTTTGTACAATCTTTTTTTACTGTAAATTTTCTAATGATAACAATTTTTCTTTTGTTTCAGGCAGCTTTTACATTTTTTTTTATCAAAATTTAGGTTGATTATATAAAGAAAAACCTATCAACATGTATTTATATATTATATTATTTTTCAATCGTATATTTCTATAAAAAAATCAATCAATTATAAATTTTAGTTTGTTTATATTTTATAATATACATCTCCTTGTCAATTGTTTTTTTTTAAATTAACATCATGAACTCGGACTATTTCATTCATCAATCTATAATAATATTCTTTCATTCCAACCCAAAATGAAAATGTGAGAAACAAAACTGTATATTATTTTACCATCTAAGCTATTTTCTAAAAGATTTTTATGTGTATTTGATATTGTGTTGTAAAGTGTTTTTTAAAAATATTTTTCAATTGAAAATATATTAAAATAATATTTTTATTTTTATTTTTAACTATATATGAAAAACACTGAAAAATACTTTAAAAAACATTAATTTTACCTTTATAAATAAATAAATAAATAAGAAAAATCCAAGAATCACTTTGAAAATAGAAACAAACGAATTAATGCTAATAATACAAGCATGATATTATCACCAGAAAAGAAGACTTCTAACACGAAAGCACAAAGCAAAATCAGAGCTAGCAAACAGTCTGATTATATCTTCATTTCTGAGTGGAACACTTCAAAGGTCAAGATTGGATGCAGCAATCAAACAGATATTTTTTTAACACAGTTTCTGCTTAATTCAAGAACAAGTCAAGATTCTAGTTGGTGGGTTTGAAGATATAAATTAATATTCGAAACTAAGAAAGGTAGACAACTAGCCAGGTAATTGTTGCCGATGGACTCCGGCATTAAAATGGCGTCGAGTCACTTGCTTACCACCTCAAAATCAAGGCAGCTAAATTATTGGGGGGGGGGGGGGGTCTGAAAACTCTTCCGGTTAAGTGTTTTTTTTCTTTTTATTATCATGTTTATTTAAAAAAAAAAATAGAAGTTTTGCTTTATGAATAAAATAATTATCATGGCTTGAAAACGAGACTAGAAAGAGACTGATTCGGGTCGGGTTTCATTTGTCAATCACTTTGGTTGAATTGACAAATGTTGACGAGGGCAGGAGTAGATTGAAAAGATTTATTTTAATAGAAGCCCACTTGGTGAATTAACACAACACGTGGGCTGAAATGATGATTTTTCAAAAGGGAGAAAACAAAGAGTTAATTCCTTGACCAGATTGCTTATCTATCTGAACGAGATAATATTATTGTGTACAAAACTTGCCTTAAATCTTCTAGAGAAAATTCAAAATTGGTGCCCATAAACGTCTGACTAGAATTTTGTTCAAATAACGTCACACATTTGACATTAATATGCCCTGTCTGGTATAATTATGAGACCTCGTCTACTGACTTTCCTAGAAAGAGATTTAGTGCGTTAAATCATCTAGTTAAAGTTGTGAATCACTGAATCGTTTTGAGTAAATTATTTTTAAGACATTATTTATTCTTTAAAAATTAATTTCTTGGAATTGGCCTGAGGCTATTAAAAATTAAAATAAGTTCCATCTTTTTAATTTAACTTAAAACTCGATCATAGATTATTTTTTTAAGATGGCCGAGTTTAATAAAGATGAAATATAATACCTTGTATTAGAAGATATCACGTTTCGATTTGTAGTTATAATTTCTACTGAACCAAGAGGTCTAAATAATTGAGAAAAATCACTCATAATTTTAAAGTTGAAAATTATTACGAAAATATAAAGTCCGTATTGAAAATTTTTAAATTATATTACGACGACTTAAATGCGGGAAGATTTTCCTTCCTAGCCTCGCATGACACCCAATTATTTTTTAAAATATTTTTTATTTAAAAATATATTAAAATAATAATTTTTTATTTTTTAAAAAATTATTTTTAACATCAATATATTAAAAAAATCTAAAAACACAAAAAAAAACTTAATTTAAAGTAAAAAAACAAATAAAAAAAATTTAATTTTTTTTAAAAACACTTTTAAAATATAAAAACAAACAATCCATAAAATCCCACCCAAATAACAGTACCCTGTTATTTAGAGTTATAGCATGCTTGCGCCTTGAAGCACATAAAAATACAGGTTAAGAACAAGGAGTACGTAGATTAGATCGTACACACTCATATATAACATAATATCTGATAAAGCTGTTCAAAAGCTTACACTTGCTTTAACCAATTTCAGCAGTATCAGTCAAGGTTTGCCAGAGCTTCGCAGAGGTATAAATAACAATCTTAATGGGCAATCAAGATAGGTTTTATATCCAAAAGTTGTCATGTTGCTAACTTGCAATGCAGGAACATGTGGCAAAGCATGACTAAAAAAGCACCCTCCGGTACAGAAATGGGAAGCATAGCTGCAATTGACAATTAACTAGCAGTCAAGTAGCAACACTAAATCACTCTGTTACTTAAACGAGGTTTGGACATATATGACGGAATCTAACTAATATGTTGCAGACATGGTGAAGCAGCCATTGCATCAGAGCGCAGGTGGATATTGCTTGGCTTGTTGGCGCACCCTTCTCCTGTACTCAGTCGGGTCCTGCAGAGTCACAGCCATGTTGCTTAAGATAGAAATTCAATACGAAACCAATCAAATCAAAGCTGATGATTGAGATGTTGAGATAAAAAACCTGGACAAAAAGCTGATAGCCATCAGTTTGCGCAGGATCAGAAGGATTTGGTTGATCAAGCAAATCCTGAATGCCAACTAAAATTTGCTTCACAGTAATGGCTGGTCTCCAGCCCTAGAAAAAATAGTTTTAGAAACCGGGCGTTTTGCAATATGTGAAATATGAAAGAGTGAGCCAACTACTTACATAGTCCTCATTGAGAATAGATAAGCACACAGTTCCTGAAGGGTAGACATTAGGGTGGAAGAAACCTTGGGGGAACTTGCACTTTGGAGGTTTGCTTGGGTAGTCCTCACTGAAATGAAGCGAGAGGGGGAAGAAGCCACCCTCCCAATCTGTCTGTGCACATTAAGGACATGAACATTCAGATGAGATCGTTGAGCAAACAGCATGTAATGCTGACTTTTATGAATGTGCATTTCCTGATAACCTAGAAACTAGAAACGGCTCTCTCTTTCTTTGTAGGAGGGGGTGGAAAGATAATGTAAAGAGGTCAACAATGATACATATCAAACTGCAGATAAATCAAATGAGCACCAAATGCAACTTAAAAGGGTTAAAGAAGAAAAATCGACTCAGGTCCTCTCATAAAGAATAACAATGCCAATTGACAATAAAAGAGCTATCACATCAAAACATCTCCCACTTCTTAGGTCCTTACATATTTTCCAATCCTATACAACATCTCAATCTCTGAGGATCTCGAAAATATTTTAAAAGGATCAACTTCTAATGTGGCATATTAAGATTCATTTTTCAAACTTGTAGTAAATGCTAAAAAGTACAGTGGCCTTATGCTGCATAGAACTGTCCATTACCAAAAGGGACGCTGACATGAATGGCATTTCTAAGCTCGAAGTTTGGCGGCTTGGGGCCTTGAAAGGAATGAGAAGGAATACAAAAAGGACCATCAAGGCATTGCCACTCCCATCACATATGAAGAAACCCCTTCCCGTAAACCAAAAACAAAACAAAAATCGAGTGAGATACTCCTATAGAACCAGAGCAAGAAAACACTTCTTTCAAACCCAAAGACATCCTAAAGAGATTATTTATTCGGGCAGCAACAAAAACAAATGTTCACAAAATTTCACACTATGACACCAATTTCCTAACACATAAGCCTTCCACCTACCAAATAATACGTTGACTTCAACTTTTTTTATTATCCACGGTCATTAATCCTATATTATCCCACCAATCTCAACTACCCTTTCGCTAATCAAGACTAATTACAGTAAAAAATAAAATAAATCATATCAGTTGATGAAAATCAGAAATAAAACCGTGTAAATCTATAATAATAATTAAAAAAAAAAAGCCACAGAGAGAGATAGAAAAAATTACAAACCCCGGGTTTGCCAGGTATGATGCACTTCCACACCATCAAATCAAGAGAACCATCTTGTGCATTATCAGGCTTAGCCACAAAACCCTAACCCGAAAATTCACAAAAATAAGACCCAATTGAAGACAAGATAGATGGATAAATAGATGCTAAAGAGGGGCAAAAATGGAAGAAAAGAGAACTTACGTGGGGATGATTCTTACGCCATGACTTTCTCTCTTCAGCAAGACGACCACGAGCTATGCCTCCTCCTGACATGATCTCTCACGCTCTATGTCTCTGCAGGGACTACCTTGTTTTCTGGATGATGGATGATTTGGAGTGTTTTTTACTCGGACTTGGAAGAGACCAAATGACCGACTCTTCATTCATAGCTTGCAAATAAAATGAAATTGGTTTTGACTTTTGGGACGATTGATCAGCAGTGGGCCTCTCTACCAAATTTAGAAAAGCCCACAATTTGTCAGGCGAGTTTTGGACATTAATTATTATTAAGAATAATTACAAAAACTTTTTATTTAAATTTTACTTGTTTTTTATATTTTTATAAATTACACTGAATCATATAAACTTTTTTAAACAAGTCCATTGTTAAAGATGTAAATTGTTACTAAACATATAAACTATAGGATAAAAAATATAATTTATGAAAATATAGAGAAAAAGTAAAATTCAGATAAAATTATAAGAGAATTTTTATAATTATCCCTTATTATTATTATTTTTTAAAACAGAGATTCTTCTGATGTGGAATCTTCATGGCAACATTCATTACTTTCTCGGGAGACTGTTTAATCGCTAAAAATGATAGAAAAGATGAAAATAATTGAGATAGATTAGACATGTTTTTTTTTGTATTTTTTATTTTAAAATTACATAAATCCCTTCTAAAGATTTATTTTATATTTCTATCTAAGTTTATTCAACCAAATATATTTTTTTCTCATTATCTTATTGTCTCTATTTCTTCTATTTTAAGATAATAAACTGTGGTGCACCAAAATACCTTATTTGCATAAAATAGCCTCAGGTATCTAGAATTGGGATTAAAAGTTGGATTTTTTTGCAAAATTAGAAGGTAGATATTGAGAAATTTTAAATTATATTATGAAACATTTGTAAGTTAAAGGAGCGAAAATATGGTTTATACTGTGAAGTGTGAACGTCCCTGCTGATCATATCATACAGATTGCCGTGCTAAAAAAGCTGGTTTGCCTGAAGGCTGTGAACATTTATCCTCCACAGGGGCCCCGAAAATGGCTTTAAAATTATTTCATGGAATAGAGTTGCTGCAACCACAGGTTAAAACGATCTTGCACTGCCTCTGATTGTCAGTTTCCATGGACTGTTGATGTTGCCATTGAGCTTGGCATACCAAGGCTTGCCTTTAGTGGCAGTGGATTCTTCAATCTTGGTGTTGCAAACAGCATTGATTATTGTCAACCTCACGGCAATGTCGCATCTGAGACAGAATCACTTGTCCCTGACAACGAAGTTCTCTCTTCTTTGTTTGATGAACTGAAGAAGGCTGAAAGGAAGAGCTAGCCTGTGTTGATCATTTCAGAAAAGTTACTGGAATAAAAGCATGGCTCGGGTCCCGTATCTCTGTTCAATAGAAATGCAGATGATAGGCTAGAAAGAGGTGACAAGGCTTCAATGTGTAAACACAGTTGCCTGCATTGGCTGGATTCTAAGAAACCAAAGTCCGTTCTCTGCATTTGTTTTGGAAGCCTCATCAGATTCAGCAAGAGTCAAATATCAGAAATTGCTAGTGCACTTGAAGATTCAAGGCAGTCTTTCAATTGGGATGTAGGAAAAATCCTGAAATCTGACAGAAGATAACAACAACCTGTATCAGCAGGAAGACTGGTGGCTGCCAGAAGAATACGAGGATGAATTGAAGAAAAGTGGCAGAAGGATTCGTTATAAAGGTATTGCCCCCGCAGGTGCAAATAATGGACAATCCAACAGTTGGGATTGGGAGAGTTTTTTACTCCCTGCGGCTGGAACTCTGCATATGTGTTGTGTACACATTGTCACATGGCCAGTTTTTGCAGAGCAATTTTACAATGAGAAGCTGATAACTCAGGTGCTTAAATTTGGAATGCCGGTTGGCAACTAGACTCGGAAAGTGTGGGCAAATGAAGAATCACCATTGATAGGTAGATACGAATGAGGACATTAGAGCGTACAAAAACGCAACAGAACAGGGGGGATCAAGGTGAATCACTCTTCGGCGCAATGGCAGTCACTGGAGAAAAGAAAGTAAGGTCCTCTGCATACCTTTTTAACAAATATCAATGACCCAGTTATGCTTCACACACACTTGCAGTCACTACAAAATAAAATTTATTCCAGGCCATCTTATCTTAATCTTGTATGAATATTGGACAACACATTTGTGTCAAAATGTGCTCAGAAGAATTAAAGAGTCCTGCAGTACAGTTCAATAAATACAGCGTGATAGCTTTAAACAATTGTGAATCTATGTCATGAAATGCATAAAATATTGGAGGCCATCTTACTCAAAACAATGCTTCAGCAGCGGCTGCAGCATTCTTCACTGATGGCCATCCTAAGGACAAAAACCATCTCCGAAAACCACTCTATTCGGTCTATTTACTTCCCTAGATTCGCATGAACCTACACTGACGTCTAACTCCAATAGTATTATTCAGTGTTATTGCATGCTTGAAACACATAAAAAGGTGAAAAAACGAGTATGTGATACAGATCATACACGCTCTCATATATAACATAGCATCCGATAAAGTTGTTCAAAAGCTTACACTTGCTTTAACCAAATTCAGAAGTATCAGTCATGGTTTCCCATACAGCCAATTTCCAGTATATCATGCTGCTTCGCCATAGGTATAAATAACAAACTTAATGGGCAATCGATATAGGTTTTATATCCAAAAGTTGTCATGTTGCTAAACCTCTGGTGCAGAAATGGGAAGCGTAGCTACTTGACAATTAACTCGTAGTCTAGTACCAACACTAAATCACTCTGTTACTTAAAGGAGGTTTGGACATATATGATGGAATCTAGCTAATAAGTTGCTGACATGGTGAAGCAACCATTGCATCAGAGCGCAGGTGGATATTGCTTGGCTTGTTGGCGCACCTTTCTCCTGTACTCAGTCGGGTCCTGCAAAGACACGGCCATGTTGCTTAAGATAGAAATTCAATACAAAACCAATCAAATCAAAGCTGACGATTGAGATATAGAGATCAAAAACCTGGACAAAAAGCTGGTAGCCATCAGTTTGCGCAGGATCAGCAGGATTTGGTTGATCAAGCAAATCCTGAATGCCAACTAAAATTTGCTTCACAGTTATGGCTGGTCTCCAGCCCTAGAAAAAAGAGTTTTAGAAACTGGGCGTTTTGCAATATGTAACATATCAAAGAGTGAGCCAACTACTTACATAGTCCTCATTGAGGATAGATAAGCACACAGTTCCAGAAGGGTAGACATTAGGATGGAAGAAACCTGGGGGGAACTTGCACTTTGGAGGTTTGCTTGGGTAGTCCTCGCTAAAATGAAGCGTGAGGGGGAAGAAGCCACCCTCCCAATCTGTCTACGCATATTAAGGACATGAACATTCAGATGAGATCGTTGAGTAAACCACATGCAATGCTGACTTTTATGAACATGCATTTCCTGACCACCTGGAATCTAGGAACAGCGCTTTCTTTCTATGTAAGAGGGAAAGATGATGTATATGTAAGGAACCCAATAGTTTAGGCTATTAGGTGAGGCCTCAAGATATGATTTATATTATTCTCTAACACATCCCCTCAAGTGAAAGCTCTTTGGGCTTAAAACTTGCACAGACCCACATTACCTTGTGCTTAATTTTTATCAAATAAATAGGGATGATGGGATTCGAATTCGTGACCGCTTGGTCATCAAGGCTCTGATACCATGTCAAGAAACCATCTCAACTCAATAGCTTAAACTATTAGGTGAAACCACAAGATATGATTTATATTATTCTCTAACAATAAAATAAAGAGCTAAACAATGATGCATATCAATCTCTAGATAAATCAAATCAACACCAAATGCAACTTAAAAAGGTTAAAATAGAAATCATGACTCAGGTCCTCTCGTAAAGAATAAAAATGCCAATTGATCTGCACAATACAAGAGCTATCACATCAAAACATCTCCCACTTTTTAGGTCCTTTCATATTTTCCAATCTCTTACACAATACTTCTATCGAACCAGAACAAGAAAATACTTCTTTCAAACCCAAAGATAACCTACAGAATTTATTTATTTGGGCAGCAACAAAAACAATGGTTTGCAAAATCTCAAACTAAGGCACCGATTTACTAATAGCACGTTGACTTAAACTTTTTTACAATTCATGTGTTCCCACTCATGCAATCATTAATCCCATAATCTCAACTACCCTTTCGCTAATCGAGATTAATTACAGTAAAAAATAAAATAAATCATATCAGTTGATGAAAATCAGAAATAAAACCGTGTAAATCTATAATAATAATTAGAAAAAAGCCAGAGAAAGAGATAGAGAAAATTACAAACCCCGGGTTTGCCAGGTATGATGCACTTCCACACCATCAAATCAAGAGAACCATCTTGTGCATTATCAGGCTTAGCCACAAAACCCTAACCCGAAAATTCACAAAAATAAGACTCAATTGAAGACAAGATGGATGGATAGATAGATGTTAAAGAGGGGAAAAATGGAAGAAAAGAGAACATACGTGGGGATGATTCTTACGCCATGACTTTCTCTCTTCAGCAAGACGACCACGAGCTATGCCTCCTCCTGACATGATCTCCCTCTCTCAATCTTTCTGCAGAGACTATTTTGTTTGCTGGATGACCTGGAATGTTTTTTACGCTACTTGGAAAGACTTGGTCTTTAAATGACAGACTTCATTCATAGTTTTCAAAGAAAATGAAAGGGAATTTCCCGTTGGTTGACTTTTGATCCTGGTTATTAATTCCGACAGTCCAACCGGTTAGTCACCGGATCAAAACTTGTTCCGAGCTGAGTTTCATTCATCACATAGTTTGAAAAACAACATAATTATACTTGATTTGGAGTTCGTTTGGTACGTGATAGTAGTGATTTTTAAAATTGAAAATATTAAAAAATAATAATTTAAAGTAAAAAAAAAAAAACATTTTTAAAACTCTAAAACAAACCAACTGTTGATTCACCAGATGATTTGACTGAGTTTTATTTAAAATAATATTATTTTAATTTATTTTTTTTAACCCCGTAACATTATCATTTGACCTGGAAAAAAAAAATTAGAGTGGGGTCACACCCAGCAGTATCCGATAACTATTACTAATTAGTAGTGGGCCTCTATAAATACATCGATCCAAACTGAGCCCGCATACCTCTCAAATTTAACGTGTGTAACTGGGCCGAACTATTACCAATTTCGAAACGCCTACAATCTGTGCTGATGATCCATGCCTGGGGATTTTGGGCTTCAGTTCAGACCCAAAAATGTCCCTCTCCTTGAATAAAGTTATTCAAACTATTTTTCCATTGAAGAAAAGAAAACTATATAATAACCGGAATATAATGTTGGTAGTCAATCAAAATCCTAAAATCAGTTGAAAAGAGAAACCCACCAAACTTTAATCACTGTGCCAACCTACGAGATTGGATGAATTAATAAACTATATATTAAGGAAACAACTTGACATTAAAATTTGTTAAACATAAACTAGTGATTGCCCTTGAAAACCCAGTAAAGAAAGAAAAAAAAGGACCGTGGTCCTCTACCCATTTGTTTTTTGTGGTTGGGATTGTGTTTTCTTCTAATTATAAATTTAATTATATTTAGCTAATAAAATAACAGTATAGTTTTGTATGAACCGTACTGAAATTTTGTTTTCAAATACTAGTTAACAAAAAACTATATAATTTATAGTTTTTTTAATCCGTAATTGAAACACACATTTATTTAGGAAGCTTTCCAAGCTGTGGGGCATTAACATTACAGCCATGAGCACATACAGATTTGACTGGTGTCTGGAAATTGAGCAATGACCCATGCGCATGATGAACAATAGCAATCTTGCACATGTTGTGTCTCTCTACAATTCTAAGCTTTTAAACTTTGGAGCCCATGGATAAAGACGATCAAGATAGCTTTATGGGCATATAGCAGTCTTTACCAAGACAGTACATGATGGAAGACAAAACTGAAAGAAGCACACAACACTTGCAGATTTGACAATTGGATTGCATAATCCTTTTAGAGCTCACAAGAAGAGGGCCACGGTGATGATTATAACATTGGAATCTAAATCTATTCTATGCATGAAACCTTACAAAGAATATTTAATGATCGAGTGCTTGAAAAAAAGGAGTGCACTGATTAACAGAACTGCGTGATTGGATAGTAAGATAGTCCAAATTAGTCTTAATAATGGGGTTAATAATTCTAGTTAATAAAGGAGAGTTGTCACCGAGTCTGACAGAATGAGAGGGGGCAGAAAGATGGTGGAGCTTGGATAAAAAGAAAGGATTAGGAATAAATGCTGTGATGTAAAGGAACTGCAACCATGTGATGCAAAAGCTCACATGCTGCTGTGGGGGGGAAAGGGCAGGGGGTGAAGAGGATGGAGATGTGGGAATAAAGAAATCACAGCCTGCAGGTGCACAAGGAGCTATTCTTCTGTGAGATTTAAGAGGAAAGCAGCTGCTGCAAAATGCGTTACAACACGAACCTAATCCATCCAATCATTTGGCTTTCCCCGTGGTCCAGTGACAATCATGTGTTGGGTTAACACAGTTTGCTGGTTTCTAACCGTGTTTTTTTACTTGAAATATAGTTTTCACCGCGCAGATTAATTATGTATGCATGTTGATGGACAAAAGGAAAGAAGGGAATTTGCGTTATCGAAGCATATTGGCTTCCATGATATGCCATGTTAAGAAATTGTCGAAATCTACAGGTAGGTATAGGAGGGAGGGACCTTGCCATAATTTAATTTATCAGGACATTCTTCTACTTATATCATGGCATGTGTAGGCAAGGAAAAAAACAAGGGTAAGATTTTTGTCCTTGGCTATACATGTGAGACGGGCTTCCATTTCCTCCCTCCAAGTTGGGGAACAAAGAACTGGTGCGTGTGTGTATATATATATAATGTGATGATTGAAGATTTCCATTGCGATAAAATTGTTGGACTGAATAATTTGCCAGACCGTACCACGCCTCAGGTCGGACGCTTGCCTCGGTACTCTCTCGACACGGGCCATTCACCACAGTCCTTGTTATTGTACTCGGGACTTGGCCTGGTTTTGGTTGGATTTTATGTTAAGTTAAATTTGAAGTAAATCTGGTTAAATTTGTTTTACCCGGTAAATCAATCATTGACACATTTGACTTGGTTTGATGTTTTGAAAAAATAAAAATCTTTCCTGGAGTAACATTGTTCCTGCTTTTTATTTTTTTAAAAAAATATCTTTAAAAAAATATTATTTTTATTTACTCGCTTAACTTATAACTTTGATCGAGTTTTATAATTTTTATTATGATATTAACTTTAAACATGTCTTAATATTTATGATCTAAAAGTGTTTTACAATTAAAAATATATTAAAATTATCAAAAAACTTCTAAAAAACTTCAAATTAATATTTTTTAAAATAAAAAATAATTTAAAAAAATAAATTCAACTGCATTACCCACCACTAAGAACCAAACAACTAGCAAATCAAGCATAGCAAAACCCCAAAACAAATGATGCATAAAACAACAAAACGAGGAGCCAGTTCCATCTACATAGTCAAAAAGTAAATTATTCATTGCAATAGGACATTAAAGTGATTAACTTTAGGGTTCAAACTCTTTTCAGGTCGGTAAGATTGGTTCAATTGTGGGAGATTAAAAGTAACTAAGTATCTCTAAACACAAACTAAATTGGCACGACAAACTTAATCCAATCTAGTGGGTCCTTCTACAATATAGTTGTTGTTTGGTCTGCATCTAAGCCAACGGTCAGATAGGGAAAATCCAGTGAATGGAGGAGAGTTAGGTTAGGAAAAGGAAACTTAGGGTTCGGATCTTTGCATCAGCCTTTTTCCCTCTCAATTTCACCCTGTTTCTTCCTTGTTAATAAAGGAATAAAGCAGCCAAGACAAGTGCAGAAAGAAATTGATGTCTACGCACCAGTTTGCTTAACTTGCAGTCTACCCACACATGGATAGAAATGCATCAAAGCACAAAAAATGGTCTCATTTAATTGTTTTTACTTACCTTTTAGATGAAAAATGTATGTCTAGATTTTGATGTTTCGGGATTTTTTCTAGAATCGGTATGTTAGTTTTTGCTAGTTATTGCCAAGAGAGAGGAAAATAAAAATGTGAAATGATGATGCTTCCGCTGTGACCCACTTGAAAAGGTGAGGCACGCTCCATGATATGGTAAGAAGAGCCTTTCAACCTCCTATATATGCATTATTTTATGAATATGTATGGATCTCGAGTAGAGATCACCATGATTATAATTGGTATGCTCCAGTGATTTAGATCTTAAACCCCAGATGCAATACTCTAGCTATGGTTTTTTTTTATATATAAAAAAAAAGTAATAAGAAGTCAAGAGATGAAAATTAATGCTCATTGGACCCAGTTATACGTGGGAGAAATCTTATGATACAAAGATTGTATCGTGTTTTTGTTTGGTAGTGTGGTTGTGATTATTGTTTTTCGTGTCAAAATATATTAAAATAATATTTTTTTTATTTTTTAAAAATTATTTTTAAAATCAGTGCATCAAAACGATTCAATATATATATAAAAAATTAATTTTTATAAAATACAGTCGGCACCACATTACCAAACTGTGTCTAAATATTCACAAAGTTAAAAATGTATGTATAAGAAAGATAGACACCGGGATGGGAGAGAAACACGGCAAGGAATTAAAAGAGTAATTTTTTTTTAAAAAAAAATTCTTATCACTTTGACGAGACTAGATATAAAAATTATGGTTTTTAATAAAAGAGATAATTATTATCACTTTTTGATGAGATAATGTGTAATGTTCCCTATTACATACTAGTCACTAT
>Ga0307515_10015536_pt1 | contig 14017 bp, 10 predicted proteins | sample 17_EM_MG_FD_194513 | JGI IMG/M metagenome (GOLD analysis project Ga0307515, IMG submission 194513) | Populus trichocarpa ectomycorrhiza microbial communities from riparian zone in the Pacific Northwest, United States - 17_EM | ecosystem: Host-associated > Plants > Roots > Unclassified | place... | reverse complement strand
AGGGCCTTCATGCGTTTGCCGATCGGCGCGAGCTCGAGCTCGCCGGTGGCCATCCGGATCGCCAGGGTGCCGCCGTCGGGATCGATCGCGACGTCGGCCAGGTCGCCGTCGGTGACGACCGCGCCGACATGACGGGCGAACCGGAGATCGATGACGGCGAGCCGGCGTGGGGCGTCGTGCACGACGGCGACACCGCGACGCGCGGCGATCCGGACGGTGCCGTGCGGGAGCGGGAGGGTGTGGAGGGTGCGGCCACCGGCGAGCGCGAGGATGACGAGGTCGCGACCACCCGGGTGCTCGGCGATGACCGCGAGCGCGGTGCCGTCGAACACCGTGGTCCCACCGACGATCCGCGCGCCGCTGGCGAGGGTCACGGCGCTACCGCCAGGGAGGGTCAAGCGCAGGCCCGCGTAGGACACGAGCCGGCGACCGGCGATCGGGATCGCGGCGTCGAGCTGGGTGGCCGTGCTCTGGAGCGCGCCGAGATCCTCGACGAGGAGCACCGGCTCGCGCGCGGTCCACAGGGCCGCCGGCGCGGCGATCGCGGTCGGGAACAGCACCGCGTCGGGATCGATCGGGACCGCGTGCTCATCGAGCTGGCGGCCGTCGCGCGCGAGCCGGATCACGGCGCCGGTCCGGGTTGCCGCCCAGACCTGATCCGCGAACGCGGCGACGGCCTGCATGCCGTGGACCGCGATGGTTCGCCGGCTGTCGCCCGCGAGCTCGACGAGGGTCACCGCGTCGGGCTCCGCGATGGCCAGGGCGCCACCATCACGGGTGAACTGGAGCTGACTCGAATGGAGTGTGGTTGTCATGGCATCTCCGAAGACGCGATCCGGCGCTGCGCGGTGGGTGCGCGCACGCGACCGCGGGGTTGCTGGGCAGGCGGGGTTGGCGGGGTGCGGCGCTCGAGGGGGGATGGCCGGTCGCTCGCCGGCTCGGTGTCCGGCGGCGGTGGCGCGCGGCCCAGGGCGATGTACGTGGTGTCCGGTTCGTCGGGCACGATCGCGATCGTCTGCTCGACGTGGCCGGCCAGGCGCACGGTGAACCACGCGGGTCGGTCGGACTGCGAGAGCTCGAGCTCGATCGGCGTGGTGCCGAGCACAGCGCCCCGGCGCAGGATCTGGGCGCCGGGCGGTGTCGAGATCACTCGCCGCGCGATCAGGGGGCGGTACGAGAGCTCCATCGCCGCGTCGGGCACCGCCGCCGATGGTGGCCCGGGCGACGGCGCGATCGGCTCGGTCGCCCGGCTACGGGCCGCGTCGCCGACGACGCACAGCACCACGGTCGAGATCGTGAACAGCAAGATTCCGGTCCGGATCGTCAAGGCTCACCTCTTCCTGCAGGAGTCATCGAGGAGTGTCGGCAGCAGCGGCGATGGCTCACCGCTCGCCGCAGGGGGCGTAGGGGTCGTAGATCGCCGGGCCCTCCGACGCGTCGAGGTCAGGGCGCGGCGCGCACGGCAGGTGGATCGTGGTCCTGACCGAGCGATCCGCCGGGGCGCGGTACCAGCTCGCGCGATACTGGCGCGCGACCGGCCACAGCGCGTAGCTGCGGAGCTGGCCAGGGCGCGCAACGAGCTCGACCCGGTACGGGTGACCAGGCCCCGCGTGGCCAACCACGGCGCCGTCAACGAGCACGTCGCAGGACGGATCGCAGCCGACCTCGTGGACCACGCGCGCCGGCGCGGCGTCGGGCGTCCGCGCGTCGTTCGCCGGGGCGACGGCATCCGCGGTCGCGGTGACCGTGGCGGCGTCGGTGATCCCGGCGTCGATCGCGGGTGGGCCGACCGTCACCGCCGGCGCAGGAAGCAGGGGCTGGTCGACGGGCGGTGCGCTCGCGGTGACCACCGGCTCGCGCGCGGCTCGCGCCGCGTCGTCCCGGTACACCGCCGCGGCCGCGACGGTCACGATCATGCCCGCCGCCGCCGCGGCCGTGAACAGGATCGGTAGCCGGCGCCGCGCCGCCGGGGGCGCCTGCACCGCGCTGACCTGACCTGCGCTACCGCCGAACGTGGTCACCGCCGCGGCGCGGGCCGACTGGACGCACAGCGTCCTGGCGTCGGCCGTCGCCACCCGCGCGAGCCCACCGCCGGCGTCGAGGATCGCGTCGAGCTCGGCGGCGACCGCGTCCATCGACGGCGGGCGCGCGGCTTCTGGCTTGGCCAGCATCCGGAGGATCAGCAGGTCGAGCGTGTCGGGCAGCGCGGGGACCAACCCGCGCGGCGATGGAGGCTCGAGCGCCATGTGGGCGTTGATCAGATCGCCGACGCCCTCGCCGACGAACGGCGGCCGGCCGCACACCATCTCGAACAGGATGCAGCCGAGCGCATAGATGTCGGCGCGGTGGTCGAGCTCGCCGGCGCCCCGGCATTGCTGGGGCGACATGTACGCCGGCGTGCCGAGGATGACGTCGGCGCGGGTCCGGGCGGAGCCACGCGCGCCGGCCGCCGTGAGCTTTGCGATCCCGAAGTCGAGCACCTTGGTGCGTTCGTCGTCGGGATCGTGGCCGGCCACCACGAACACGTTGTCCGGCTTCAGATCGCGGTGGACGATCTGGGCGCGGTGCGAGGCCGCGAGCGCCGAGGCGATCTGGCGCGCGAACTCGCAGGCGTTCTGCCACGGCAGCCGCTGCGTGCGCCGGAGCCGGCTCGCGAGGCTCTCGCCGCGCAACAGCTCCATCACGAGGAAGGCGGCGCCGTCGGCGCAGTAGCCGACGTCGAACACGTCGACGATCCCGGGGTGGCGGAGCTGCGCGGTGGCGCGCGCCTCGTTGAAGAACCGCTCGACCATCGCAGGGTCGGTCGAGAGCTCGGGCCGCAGCACCTTGACCGCCGCCTCGCGGCCGAGCAGCGCGTGCTCGACGCGATACACGGTCCCCATCCCGCCCTCGCCGATGCAGGACACGACTCGGTAGTTGCCCAGGCGTCCATCTCGCATGCGAAGGGCGATTGCACTGGCCGGGCCGAGCGTGGGGCCACCGAGATCCGCGAGGGCGCGTGGCCGGGCCGGCCGCAACGCGGTGGTGGTGCCGAGCAGGTTGCGCAAGGTGGGCAGCCTGCGCAGGTCAGCCACGAGATCGGGCTGGGCGCAGGCCCGGCGAGCGCGGATCACGGCTCGCCGAGGGAGCGGTACGTGAATCCGATGAACGGCAGGACGCCCCGGCCCAGGTGCGTGGTCGCGTCGCCGAGCGGCTGGGCGAGCCCGAGATCGAGGGCGATCGAGCTCGAGGTGAGGCGCAAGCCGTACCAGCCGAGCATGCCGCGCGCCCTGTCATGGCCGGCGCCGCGATCGAGCTCGAACACGGCCCGCGTGATCCGGCCGAGCGCGAACGTCACGGTGGCGCCACCGACGAGCACGCCCGAGGTGCCGGCGTCGTGCACCATGCCCGCGCCGAGGTAGCCCGACACGTGCGAGCGACAGCCGGGGTCGATGCACACCGTGGCGGCACCACCGAGGTCGCCGAGCGTGATCGTCTCCGACGGGCCGCGCTCCCCGGAGGTCCAGGTGTGGGCCACCATGCCGTGCGCGGCGACCCGCAGCCGTCCGTGGCGAACCAGCTGAAGCTTGGCGGTCGCGCCCGCGCCGCGCTGGCTCCCGACCGGGAGCGTCGCCCCCGCGCTCACCGCCAGGCGGTCGGTGACCGCGTAGCTGGCCGAGATCATCGCCAGCTCGACGTCGGACAGCGCGAGCGTGCCCGCGGGCGCGGTCAGCGCGGTCGGCGCCAACCAGCCATGCCCGGCGCCAGCGTCGTCGACCACGCCCGGATCGGCACTCGACAGGCGCGGTGGCGCGATCACCGGGGCCGGGAGCTGCGCTCGCGGCGCGGCGCGCAGCGCACGCTCGTCGTCATCGGCGCGCCGGCGGGCGATCACCGTCTCGGCCTCGGCCTGCTCGGCGCGCTTGCGTGCGGCGTCGGCCTCGGCGCGGGCTTGCTGCTCGGCGTCCGCGGCGACCTCGGCCTTGAGCTCGGCCAGGAAGCGGTGGGCGTTGCCGGCGAGCTTGCCGGTCGGCGCAGCATCGAGGTAGCGGCGGAAGTAGTCGATCGCCCTGGCGCGATCGGCGTTGCGGCGGTGCGCGATCGCCAGGTTGTAGAGGTGTTCGCTGCGGGGATCGAGCAGGTAGGCCTGCTCGAACTGGGCGATCGCGCCGGCATGGTCGCCGCGCGCGAGTAGCTGGCTGCCGCGCTCGAAGCTCGCCGCGGCGGCCGCAACGTCGGCCTTCGGTGGGGGCGCCGGTGGCGCGTCGCTGTCGGCGCGCGCGGGCGGAGCGAGGCTGGTCCACAACACGATCAACACGGCCCAGGATCGGATCGTCATGCATCACCTTTCGTGGCGAGGTGACGAGCGGCAGTTGCACTGGCCGGGCCTGGCCGCGGTGCGACGTGGATCGCGTCGGCGCCCATGCCGTCGCCGTGTGGCGGGCCCACACCGGCGCGGTTGCGCTGGGCGAGATGCGCAGGCTGGGCACGCTGCGCAGCGCAACCGCGCGGCGATCGTCAGCGAGCCGGCGATCCGGTGGGCTGTGAGGAGCCGTGGCAAGAACGTCGGCTGGGTACTCGACGGCGATCGTCGAGCCGAGCCCCGGCCGGGTCGCCGCGCTGTATCGCGTCGAGGCGTACCCGGCGTACTTCGTCATCGACCGCGACGGCACGATCGCGTGCGCGCGGTGCCGGCGCGCCGAACACCGGTGACAAGCATTGGCAAGCTGAACGAGCGCATGGTCATCTCGAAACCTCCCTGGTCGGATCTGCACGACGAGGCCCCGGCGTCCACGGCCTCGTGCGCTCTTGCAGCGAGTTGCAGCGAGTTGCAGCGAGTTGCAGCGAGTTGCAGCGAGTTGCAGCGAGACTCGGCGTTCGCGGAGCGCGCGAGCTCGGCGTCGCGCAGCCGCGAGTCGGCCCGAGCCCCAACACAGCATGTTTGCTCTTGATCGTATACGTCGGCCTGAGTACCGACAGTGGCTATCTCGATTGCCATGTTCTGCCATTTTGGTTCTGCATCGATTTGCTGCATCACTTCAGCGGCCACTCAGTTCGGCATTGCCGATAGGCTCTGTTCCGCTGTCGCGGGTAGGTGGAATCGCCGGAACCGCGATCTGTCGAGTGGTCGACGTCAGCCACCCATGCGACAGAGATTGCAATGTGTATCAGATAGATATCGAGGCAAAAATGGAAGATCATCACATCGAAACGCTGCCAACGGATATTCGGAATCTGATCGATCGTCAGAGTGATCATTTCACGTCGACAACGAGGGCAGCCGTGGGCGACCCCAGGGACTGGCCCGAGCATGGCCTCGCCTGGCTGTGTCTGGAGCACTTCCAGTTCTCCAGACGGAATCCGAGCTTCCTGCAACAAGCAGCCAACAACACGAGAGCGCTCACGCCAAATGGGATCTCCGATGAGCTCGAGCGCAACTACGAAGAGGAGAAGACCCACGCTGAAATCTACCGCCGGGCGCTCGGCGATATCGGCATCGATGTCGCGGCCCGCGTCGAGTTCGCTCCCACCACGATGTTTCTCGACAAGATCAACCAGCTGGTCGAGGGCGACCCGTTCGGGACGCTCGGCGCGATGTATGCCACCGAGACGGCCGCGATCTTCGAGCACCAGGTCTTTCGAGACATCTCGGTGGAGCTGATCGCGCGCCGCAACGCCGGCGACCGAGGCAAGCGACTGGTCCGGTTCCACGACATGCACCTGGAGGGCGTGGAGCAGGCCCACAAGGACAACCTGGGAGTGTTCCTGCGCCCGAGCGAGCTGCCGGATTCCGACCGTGGGTTCAACGGCGCGATGGTGAACGAGGGGGCATCGCGCGCAATCAGCGCGATGACCGAGTGGTGGGCCGAACTACTGAAGGCCCGCGTATCGGGGTAAGGAGCTCGCGTGCCCACCTCGGACCGCGCGGCGATCGTCAGCGACCCGGCGATCCGGTAGGCTCGGGCGACGTGTCGCTCGGCGCACAGTTGACCCACGGCTACCTGCGCGAGCTCGGCGTCGCGTACCCGCGCGGCGAGGCCTACTTCGCCGAGCGCCGGGTGCAGGGGCTGGTCGTCACCGGCGAGGTGGTCGCGGGCACGGTGATCGGCTCGCTCGTCTACCAGGCGCGGATCGAGCGGGTCGGCGGCGAGCTGCGCAACCTCTGCACGTGCCCGGTCGGCGGCGACTGCAAGCACGTCGTCGCGCTGGGGCTGGCGTACCTGGCCGAGCAGGCGGCCCCGGCGGACCGCGACGCCGTGGTGGCGTGGGCCAGCGAGCACGGGATCGCGCACGCGCTCGAGCTCTCGGCGGAGACGACCCGCGCGTGGCTGCGCGGCGGGGGACGCGCGGCGGAGTACCGCCTGACCGGGCTCGCGCTGCGCGACACCTGCACCGCCGATCGGACCGCGCGCTACTTCGGACGCGCGATCGCGGACGAGCTCGCCGCGGCGACCCGCGCGCGGCTCGAGCTCGAGGTCGAGATCGTCGCCGAGGCGGTCCGCGAGGAGCGCGCGCCGCGGATCTGCCCCGCGCCGGGGCTCGCGCAGCTCCACGCGGCGCTGGTCGGCCTGCGCGCCGAGCTGCGCGGGGTGGCATCGCCGAAGCCGCGGCAGTGGCGCCGAGAGCAGCGGTGGGCGTTCGATCGCCGCGAGCGGACGGTCACCTGGGAGGAGCTCGCGCCAACGGTGACGCCGCTCGGCGTCCGACAGCTGCCGAGCGCGGCGCTGACGATGCGCGACGGCGCGCCCGCGGTCGGCTGCACGTGCCGCGCGCGCACCGGCTGCGTCCACGGCCTGGCGCTGATCGACGCCACGCTCGATGTCGTCGAGGACCCCGCGCGCGCCGAGCTGGCCGGCGAGCTGGCCGCCGAGCTGTACCGGCCCGCGTGGTCGCGCGCGCTGGTCGAGCTCGCCGCGTACACCACGGCGGCCGAGCGCGAGCCGGCGGCGATCGAGGTGTGGTGGGAGATCGAGGACGAGCTGCGGGTCCCGACGCTGACGGCGATCGTGAAGAAGCGGACCAAGCGCGGGCTCAGCGCGGGGTCGCACCGCCCCGCGCACCTGCTGCTGGCCGAGCACCGCGATCGGCTCCCGGCCCAGGATCGCGCGATCGCCGAGGCGCTGGTCGCGTGGCGCGCCGCGCCGTCGACCGCCGGCAGCTACCCGGCGCGGGCGTTCGCGGCGGCGGTCGGCCACCCGCGCCTGGTGGTCGATCGCGACGCGCCGATCGCGCTGGTCCGCGTCTCGCTCGGCTTCGCGGCGGTGCTCGAGCCGGGCGACGGTGTGCGGCTGCGGCCGATGATCGACGGCGAGCCGGTCGACGAGCCGCTCGCGGGCGCGCTGCGGGTGGCGGCGTTGTCGGGCGAGCCGGTGCTGGTCGACGAGCGGGTCCGCGGCCGGTTCGCGCTGGTCGAGCTGCCCGAGGGCGCGCGCGGGCTGTGGGCCGTGCTCCACCGCCACGGCGACCGGTTCCCGCCCGAGAGCCACGACGAGCTGCTCGCCCAGCTGTCGCGGCTCGAGGGCCGGCTGCCGATCACCGTGCCGCCCGCGCTGCGCGGCACGCAGGCGCGCGTCGCGACCCGGCCGGTGGTCCGCCTGCGCCTTTCGCCCGACGCGACGCTCGAGCTCGAGCTGTTCGTGCGCGCCGCACCCGGCACGCCGCTGTACGCGCCGGGCGCCGGGCCGCGCGACGTGATCTTCGTCGACGGCGGCGCGCGGGCGTACGCCCGGCGCGACCTGGGCGCCGAGCCGGCGCTGGCGCGCGCGGCGCTGGCGCGGCTGATCGGCGACCCGGCGCTCGCCGACGAGGGGCCGCCGGGCTGCTTCCGGATCAGCGAGCCGGACGCCGCGCTGGCGCTGGTGGCGCGGCTCGACGGCTGCGCGGACCAGCTCGACGCCGAGTGGCTCGACGAGCCGCCCGTGGTGATCGGCACGTTCGGGCCGCGCGCGCTGCGGGTCAGCGTGCGGCGCGACCGCGACTGGTTCGGCATCGTCGGCGAGCTCAAGGTCGAGCACGGCCGGATCGAGCTCGCGGTGCTGCTCGATGCCGCGCGCCGCCAGCAGCGGTTCGTGCGCGTCGATCAGCGGCGGTGGGCCGCGCTGTCCGACGAGCTGCGCGACGCGCTGCGCGCGGTGGCCGACCGGACGTTCGCGACCCGGCAGGGCCTCGAGCTGTCGCCCGGCGCCGTGCCGGCGATCGCCGCGCTGTCCGACGCGGGGGCCGCGATCGACGCGGCCCCGCCGTGGGTCCAGCTCACCGAGCGGCTGGCCGCCGCGGCCCGGCTCCGCCCGCGCCCGCCCGCGACGCTGCGCACCACGCTGCGCGACTACCAGATCGAGGGCCATGCCTGGCTCGCGCGGATGGCCGCGTGGGGCGCGGGCGCGTGCCTCGCCGACGACATGGGCCTGGGCAAGACGGTGCAGGCGATCGCGCTGTTGCTCGATCGCGCCCGGCTCGGACCGGCGCTGGTCGTCGCGCCGACCTCGGTGTGCTTCAACTGGGTGGACGAGCTCGCCCGGTTCGCGCCGACTCTGCGCCCGGTGGTGTACGCGGAGGCGGCCGACCGCGCGGCGTGCGTCGCCGCGCTGGGCAAGAAGGACGTGCTGATCACCAGCTACAGCCTGGTGGTCCGCGATGCCGAGCGGCTGCGCGACCGGGCGTTCGCCACGCTGGTGCTCGACGAGGCGCAGGCGGTCAAGAACGCCCAGACCCAGCGCGCCAAGGCGGTCCGCTCGCTCCGAGCCGAGTTCCGGGTGGCGCTGTCGGGCACCCCGCTCGAGAACCACATCGGCGAGCTGTGGAGCCTGTTCGCGGTGGTGTTCCCGGGGCTGCTCGGCAGCTGGGACCAGTTTCGCGACCGCTTCGCCTCACCGATCGAGCGCAGCCAGGATCCCGAGGCGCGGGCCGCGCTCGCCCGCGTGATCCGGCCGTTCCTGCTCCGGCGGACCAAGCAGGAGGTCGCGCGCGAGCTGCCGGCGCGCAGCGAGATCGTGGTGCCGATCGCGCTGTCCGAGCAGGAGCGCGCGCTGTACGAGGACGCCCGGCTCGCGGCGGTCGCCGAGCTCGCCGACATGAAGGGCCTGCGCGACGAGCAGCGCCGGTTCCAGGTGCTGGCCGCGCTGACTCGGCTCCGGCTGCTCGCGTCGCACCCGCGGCTGCACGATCGATCATCGCCGGTGGCGTCGTCGAAGCTGCGCCGGCTGATCGAGCTGGTCAGCGAGCTGCGCGCCGAGGGTCACCGCGCGCTGGTGTTCAGCCAGTTCACCTCGCACCTCGCGCTGGTCCGCGACGCGCTGGCCGAGGCTGCGATCCCGGCGCTCTACCTCGACGGCGCGACGCCCGCCGCGCAGCGCCGGCTCAAGGTCGGGGCGTTCCAGGCCGGCGAGGCCGACGTGTTTCTGATCTCGCTGACCGCGGGCGGCACCGGCCTCAACCTGACGGCGGCGGACTACGTGTTCCACCTCGATCCGTGGTGGAACCCGGCGGTCGAGGACCAGGCCACCGATCGCGCGCACCGGATCGGCCAGGACCGGCCGGTCACGGTCTACCGGCTGATCGCGCGCGGCACGATCGAGGACAAGATCCTCGCGATGCACGCCGACAAGCGCGCGCTGATCGCCGGCGTGCTCGAGGGCACCAGCGCGGCCGCCCGGCTCACCACGCGCGATCTGCTCTCGCTGATCTCGAGCGGCCCGGATCCGCGCGCCGCCGAGCCGCACGAGCCCGACGAACCCGCGCCGCCGCGCGCCGTGCCACACCTGCGGCTGGTCCCCTGACCTGTCCGACGGCCTGCACCAGGCGCGACTGGCATACCCGCGGCGGAACGCGCGACGAGAAGCAGCGAGAGCTCCGGCGCCATGCGCAGCCGGCGCCGGATCGCCTCGTGATCGACGGCGTGCACCTCGGCAGGTCGCTGCACGTCACGCTGCACCGCCACCCCGACGGGCTGCTCGTGACCCGCGGCTTCCACTGGATCAACGAGGTGCCATTCAACCGCTGATGCGGCGGGCGCCTACTCCGCGATCATCCCGATCGTCCCCAGCCAGGTCTCGACCAGCGGCGGCCACACCGTGATCGGAAACCTGGTGCGCCGCAGGCCAAACGCATGCCCACCCTGCGCATACAGGTGCATCTCGACGGGCACTCCCGCGTTCTTCAGCGCGAGGTAGTAGACCAGCGAGTGGTTGACGCTGTCCACGTCGTCATTCTCGGCCTGCAGCAAGAACGTGGGCGGCGTCCGCGGGGTGACGGGAACATCCGGGTTCAGCTCGAACCGATCTTCGGAGATCCACAGATGGCCGGGATAGATCGCGACTGCAAAGTCCGGCCGGCAGCTCTGCTTGTCGGCCGCATCCACCGCCGGATACAGGCGCTGCTCGAAGTGCGTGCTGATCGCCGCCGACAGGTGGCCACCCGCCGAGAACCCGAGCACGCCGATCTTGTGCGGATCGATGTGCCATTCCGCGGCGCGAAAGCGCACGAGCCCCAGCGTTCGCTGTACATCCTGTAGCGCCGTCGGTGATTTCGGCGTGACGTGGCACTTGCATTGCGCGTCCCAGTGGTGCCCCGAGTTCGGCACACGGTACTTCAACAGCACGCACGTGATCCCTCGGGACACCAGCCAGTCACAGACCTCCGTGCCTTCCAGATCGATCGCGAGAATCTGGTAGCCCCCGCCCGGGAACACGACCACCGCGGCGCCGGTGTTCTTGCCCTTCGGCGAATACACCGTCAGGGTCGGCCGCGAGACGTCGTGGACCGCGAGGAACGGCTTGCCGGCGACCAGGCTCCCCACCGTCATCGTCTCGACCGTCGTCGCCGCGCCGCGCGGCGCATCCGGTGCGGCCCCCGGCCAGATCGGGATCTGGGTATGCCCCGGCGACGGCTGCCAGGCATCCGCCCGCGCGCTCGGACCGCACAGCACGACCGCAGCGCAGACAGCAAGTATCAGCGGCTTCAGCATGATCCGGGCATCTCCCTCCGGGCGGCACGACTTCGACGTTCGCGTTTCCGGGGTTGCATGCTATCACGCGCGCGATGGCCGACGATGACAAGCGATCGCGCGTCGTCGACGCGCGGATGAAGCTGCGCGAGCGATTCCGCTCGGAGACTCACGAGACACCGTCGATGTCGGATCCGAGCCCGCTCGGCACGGGTCCCGCGAACCGCCACGGCATGCCGAAGCTGCCGATCGATCAGGTGGAGACCCACAAGTGGCCGGTGCTCGATCTCGGCGCGCAGCCGCAGGTATCACACGACCGCTGGCGACTCGTCGTCGACGGCGCCTGCGCTCGTCCGCTCGCGCTCGACTGGCAGGGCTTCCAGGCGCTGGACCAGATCGAGGATGTCAGCGACTTCCACTGCGTCACGAAGTGGTCGCGGTTCGACGTGCCGTGGCGCGGCGTCCGCGTGTCCGATGTGATCGCGCACGCCGAGCCGCACGACGACGCGCGGTTCGTGATGTTCCATGGCTACGACAGCTACACCACGAACCTGCCGCTCGCCGAGGCGCTCAAGCCCGACGTGTTGCTCGTCCACACGGCCGACGGCAAGCCGCTCGCCCAGGAGCACGGCGGGCCGGTCCGCGTGATCACGCCGCAGCTCTACGCGTGGAAGGGCGCGAAGTGGGTGAGCCGGATCGAGCTGATGACCGCCGACCGGCGCGGCTTCTGGGAAGAGCGCGGCTATTCGAACACCGCATATCCGTGGCGCAACGATCGCTACTCGTGACCACGTCGCGGCGGTCGAGCCACGATCACGCATCTCCAGGGCACGCATCGGCATGCCTCGCGAGCTATCCCATCGCCCGGGCACAGATGGTACGCTCGGGCCATGGGGTTGGACGAGTACATGGTGGGGATGCGGACGCACGGCCGCATCGACGAGCACGACGGGGAATACGTGGAGACCGAGTTCACGTGCGTTCCCGGGTTGCGGATTCCCCTGCTTCCGGCGCGCTCGTTCTGGATCGTGGACGACCAGGGCAGCCAGCGGACCGGCTTTCCGATCGAGCTCCACCCGCGCAGCGTGGCGGCCACCTACCTGCGCATCTGGGCGCCTGGCATCGCCACCGCGGTGCTTGTGCTGTGGAGCTCACCACTCGCCGCGGTGATTGCCGCGGCGCTGTTCGGGTTGAGCGCATGGAGCTGGACCTGGTGGCCGCGCGACGCAGCGGTGCGGCGGCGCAGCGACTTCGATCTGGCCGCGTTCGGTAGTCGCTGCGACCCCGTCCGGATGACCGACGCGATGCATCAGCGCCTGGCGGATGACCTGACGCTCCGCGCCGGCGCGGATCCCCGGCCGCCCGACGACGTCGTTCGGTTCGGCGCCAGGACGGTCGACGAAGCGCTGTGCGCGTACGGGCTCTTGCGCCTGACCGCTGCGCGGCGTCTTCACCCGCGCGGGTCTCCAGATCGCGCCCACGGGGCCGAGCGGATGGTCGGCCCCCTGGTCCGGCGACTGCGACGCCGCGGTGGGCCGTATCGCGACCGTTCTGCGGCGAGCGCGCTCGAGCTGTGGGTCACGCTCTCGGCTGCCGCGCAGGCCAGCGCCGGTGATCGTCGCGCCAGGCCGCTGCGCTCGTACGACGCCGTTCCGGCTCCTGCCGTGGTCTTGCCTTCGTTGCTCGGCAAGCCGTGGATCTGGCTCGTGGTGCTCGCAGCATCGACGATCGTCTCGGCCGTTGCGCTTCGCAGCTACTGGACTCCGCCACCCCCCCAGCAACCGGCGCTCGCCCGGCCGCCAGCGTCGCAGCTACCCTCCGTGGCACCGCGGCCCTGCAGCGGCGATGATCTGGCGAACCGTCCCATGGGCGAGTACATCTCCGTGCGATGCGACTTTGTGCAGAATAGTGATCAAGGCAATCTATACCTCGTGACGTTCTGCGGAGTCGGTCCGCGCACCCTGGCCGTTGCCGGCGGCAACCGCCGTCACGATAGCGGGCACCTCCTGCAGGGGTATATCGACGCGATCCCCACCGGAGAGCGCCCGTCCTGGGCGAGCGCGCTGCGCAAGCAGATGTCGGGGAAAGCACATTTCTACGATTTCTACCTTAGACGGGTGTCGTACGGAGACGACACTCCCGATGATACCCACGAGGAAGGCGACCGCAGGAACGGTCCGAGGTTCGCTCCTCACCCCGAACAGCACCATCCCGGCGACGATACACAAGAGGCACTGATTCGTGCCATGGCGATGGCTACCCTCGCCGGCTGGTTCGTATGGCTCCGCCTCTGGCAGCTCCGCCGACGCGTCGCGACCTGGATCGTCACGGGATGACGAGAGGCCGCGGCGCATCCTCATCTCGCGGGTAGTGGCTGGGATAACGCGGAACATGAACCTGACGCCCGGCACGGCCGCACTCAAGTGTAGCTCGGCCTTCGAGACCTGGACTGACGCCGGCGGCGTGTCCGATGGCAAGCCGATGACCTGCGTGACCTGGTATGAAGCGATGGCGTTTGCATCTGGGACGGCAGGTACTTGCCGACGGAAGCAGAGTGGCACTACGCGGCGAACGGAGGGAGTGAGCAGCGCGCGTACCCGCGGTCGAGTCCGGCGAGCGCGACGACGATTTACTGCTCGTACGAAGACTACCGATGGTCCAACGACCCGATCATGTTCTGCGTGAGAGCCACGCAAGGCGGCGTGATCCGCGTAGGAGACAAATCGCCGGAAGGTGACGGCAGGCAGGGATACTCGGACCTGGGCGGCAATGTCTCGGAATCGAGGTCGGCGGGCGGCATTACCGTTAACGCTTGACCAGAACATATAGAGGGACATATCGGAATGTACCGGTACAGCTTGCGACCTTCGATGCACTCATTGCATGTTTGCGAAGATCGCACTTGACAGATCACTCGCTGTATTGATACAGTGTTCACATTCTAGTGGATATGGCCAACAGATGCGGAGTGCTTGACGGCGGGTGCCCTTGTCGGAGGTTGCCGCTTCGCTTCTTCGGTGGGGCTTGGGACCGCTCTGTCTATGAAATCCCCGGGGGCCCGGGGGCGGGGGGGTCCATTCGATTGCCCGAGAAGAT
>Ga0307515_10015535_pt1 | contig 14017 bp, 22 predicted proteins | sample 17_EM_MG_FD_194513 | JGI IMG/M metagenome (GOLD analysis project Ga0307515, IMG submission 194513) | Populus trichocarpa ectomycorrhiza microbial communities from riparian zone in the Pacific Northwest, United States - 17_EM | ecosystem: Host-associated > Plants > Roots > Unclassified | place... | reverse complement strand
TATATGTAGCTGTTTCAGCCAGTCATGTGACATTATCATGTGACTGTGGGAAATTTTCAGTAGTATATAGTAGTGTTGATCACATCAATGCAACTTAGCTTTCTTCCCCCATCTTGTCCTGCAACACAATACTTGCACATGAGGTATTGGCTCTGAGGTTTAGGTGGAATGCAGTTGTCGAAGTGGTGAATGTTTGTGGGAAGGGAGGGGGGTTGTTGTGCTTGGATTCCAGCTGCAATGGTGAAGAAGTCCATCACTGGCCGAGGTGGCCCATAGGTTTGTGCAACTTGGGGGAGCTCTGACTTCCAATCCATGCTGTCACCGTTTTCGTCACAAGTATCGAATATCCAGTCAGGTTTGGCTGTTTGGCGGGATAGAGGTATCTGGCGGAACGGGGGTGTATCAATGTTGGCTGTGGTATGAATTGCTGTTGCGAGGTCAAAGTGGCGATGTTTTTCATCACGATCAAGATGGCAACAGATCTGCGAATAGTAATCAAGATTGTTTGTGTTGTCCCGAGGTTTCTTGATAAGATCGATGTGTAAGTGTTCTGTGATATCTGTGGACCACTGTGGGAGTGCTCCTGACCACATGATGCTGGGGACGATGGATTGGAGTAGCTCCAGTTTTGGTATTTCGAAGTGAGGGATCTGGTTTCCCTTTTTCCCAACACGTAGACCTAGGTCGAGGATGATTTGTTTGAACTCGTGGAATGTCTTGAGGGCCCTTTCTATGTTGTCCAGGATGTCGGTATTGATGTCGTAGAGCTGTGACAGATACCATAGGTTGAGGAGAGTGTGGATACACACAACAAACTCCAGGCAGACACTATCTGCGATTAATCTCAGAATGTATCTCTGGATGTCACAGTGCTCATGGCCGGTCACTTGCTTCAACGCTGAGATCCCGGAAGAGAAATGACGATAACTGCTCTATGGTTGGAGGAGAGAGAATCAGGTATCCAACTCCGCAATCGCTAATAGCTTGGATGATCCACTTGACATCATGATCCCAAAATGATTTATGAAGGTGGTGAAGAATCTCAATTGGAAATAACTGGGATGGGTTTGGGAGGGTTCCGTCCGGTAATTCCCAGTCACACCAGAAGGGGAGGTTGACGCCGTTGAGACGGAACAGTTGTCAGGCTTTGGTTGTGTAAACTCCAACATCAGATGGATCGAAGTGATGGGATAGGGTATTGAGAGATGTGAGGATGTCAGTGGCCATTCATAGAGGATGACGGAAGGGGTCGCTAAACTCCTTAAAACTTGCCATGGTGAGGTGAGATGTTTTTCCGGCTACTCCAGTTAACACAGCAGCTTCAGGTGTGTTGGCGATATATGCAGTAAGTGGAGTGAAGCACTTGCAGATGTAGCCAGCATAATCGCTCATCCAGGTTCCGTTTTGTGCAGCAGTCTTCAAAGGAGTGGTTATGAAATCCAGACACGTATGGAGAAGGCGGTTCTCCAAAATAGTATGGAGTCCCTTCTTCACACTGACAAATTTGGGAATGGGGATCAAGGCAAGCAGCTTGAGGGCATGAGATGAACTTGATGAACGAATCATTGAATCAATGTTCACGAGGGTGATGAGGAGAGGGTGGGCAGAGTGGTCCCCAGTCATTGACATAAGCTGTGTCTTATCTGATGATAAGACAATGCCGAGAAGGGTCGCTCCTTGTGGAAGCCTTGCCTTGGAAATAGTCAGCCCTGGATACTGGATTCGTAACAGTAGCAGGTTAACGTACCTGCATTTCCCATGCTCCATCACTCGTCATCCATTCATTGTATCGCCGTTTCCCATTTGAGTCGTGCTCCATTCTGGGAGCATATTGGATGTGATCTGAGAATAGTGGGTTCTTGAGAATACATTTGATACACTCAAGAGGATCCCGGTAGTACAGCACGAGCAGGCCCTTTGTGGAGTACCCCAGGAGGGATATAACCGTCGATTTCCAGGATGGGCCACTCAGAAGCAACTCGATGTGACCACGCAATGTCCTGGTGCACTGGAATGAAAGGCCAAGTCCGGAAATCTACCCATTGATTCAGCACACTTAGATTGCGTGCCAGATAAATCTTAATGTACCAGACTCAATGACAGAAATTCATCAATGCATTTCATAGAAAGGCCAGACTGTGACAGGAAGGATGCAACTTCCCATTCCCCTTTCGATTGAAACGGATAATACAGGTTTGATGAGTGTTTGGCTGAATGTGTGTCCTCTTGAAATGTCCCCATGTATCCATCGCCATGACCGTACACAAAACCTGCACCAGGGAAGGTTGTTGAATGCGACATAGGGTTGTCTGGTGTGAGTGGCACGCGAGGGAGGGTATTGGGATCAATTGGTAAAGGGTTTCCACGAAGAAAAAATGAGTTGCAAGAAGAAAACCAGTGATTCATGTGTTTTAGGACAGAGGATTTGTTCGCAAAGCCCATGCCACAACTAGGGCATTTTGTGGAAGACATTGAGCGGAAGGGTGGAAATGAGTGAGTTTCCCACAGTCCTCCCCTTTAACTCTCACTCACTTTCATCATGGCTAGCGTCGACGCAGAAAACCTTGAGTCTCTGCTACCTCTAATTGAGCAGATGAACCAGTTATTACTGGTATGGATATTTTCTTATCCCCATCCAACTGCACGCAAAGGCCCTAGCTCACCATATTATAGGCTAACGCTGACGTGGCCAATGAATCACCATCACCCAAGGAAGCACAGCAAAAGCTCCTATGAGACGTGTGAGAAAAACGTGATTTATTTGCACAGGAGAAGGCCCGGGTTGAGAATCTTCTGAACTTGGCCCACGAGAAGGTCAAGCTTTATTAAGCTCTGTTGGGCACCACAGAGTCCAAGCTCTGCAGCATGGAAGATCTCATCAGAAGCATCCGGTTTCGCCTCCAAGAGCATGGTGTTTCCACTTGCACCATCACAGTCACTTCACCTTTGCCGACCTGCGGTGAAACAGTTATCGGAGCTGAGAACCCTGAGGGCAATCACCCTTATGGTGCATATGTGCACTTCAGTTAGATCCTCACCTTTTACTCACAACGTTATTTGTCAAGATGTCGCCAGATAGATTGTTATCATGCTGATCACCTGACGTTCTGTATATATGTACAGCTGCAATCAATTTTTTTGTTTCCTCGCTCTTGCCCTCTCCCTTTTCGCCCGCCTCTTTGCTCTCACCCATGGCAGGTCGTAAGGACAGTCGTAACAAGCAAGCTGCCATTCTGCGGGACCAACATCCCTCCACTCCTTCCATCATGTCTGCTACGTTACCCCTGCCGCTCCCAACACGTACCCTCTATCTGCGCCCACCACCTGCATCAACTCAAGCACAGGCCATGAAGCACTCGCACCCTGGGGGAGATGCCGCCTCTTCCAAGTCTAGGAAAACTTCAAAAACCCAAAAAAAGGTATGTTTAGTCCTGTGCCGCCAGCTCAGCAGTGATTACTAATGTTTTTCTAGATTATACCTACTGACGCACGTGTCTTATACGCTGCCCCTGCAAATATCACTTTCATTAATCAACCTACCGGCCATCCCTCGTATTCTCACTTTAATGATGGACGTTATGTCCCCGCTGAACACGATGACACCTTGCGTTACAACATCCCTAATCCCCTGCTTATCCCTACTGTTCATCACACCGTCCCTTTGACTAACATCCATCAAGGTAAAACGTATCATACCTCCAACCCCTATGGCTGGTCGCCATAGATGGACCACTAACCTCCTCCTGTTCCCCCCCTCCCTCAATATTCTCCGCTCAATTCAGGGTAACCAAAGGAGTAGGGGATGATGCTGGGGAGACCAGAGGAACGGGAACAACTGGTGGGACTGGTGCATGTGTACGAATAGGGCTGGGAGCAGCGATCAGATGGTCCACTCGTCTTGGCATGGGGTGTACCTTCCAGAGGCCTGTTGGGCTGGGGGTGCATGGCAGGACAGACTGTGGTTCCTGGGGAGGGAAATGGTGTGTGGCCAGGGGGCGCGGTTCACAGTTTCATGACCAGTGCTGGTCTAAAACTGAGACCGGGGGCTGAAACTGATTAACATTGAGTTGTAGCCCCCAAAATATATTTACACTGGGGGGGAAGGGCAATATACTGTTGAAGGTGTGACACCATGTCACATAATATTCTTCTCTGTGACATTATTTTATTTGACATTTCTATGATTTTAGAAGGTCACATGACCTGCTTACATAAGCATCAAAATTTCCTTATTTGGTCATCCACTTTAATTATGTCATCATCTATTTTTAGCTCATCATGTGACTTTTCCCACGCTCTCCTTAGTATATATACCTGCAGGAGATGGGGGAAAAAGACAAAGGTCTTTTTCCCCCATCTCCTGCAGTGACTTTAACACTTTACTCTCTTTGATTCAGAACAGAACAGATATATTTCTTTGAGACTCCTTGGATACAATACTAACTATTCAAGGCCTCACTGAGATGGAGTCTCTTTGTCAATCCTCGATTCTTCCTCCTCTTCCCCACAACTTTTGTCCTCACCTCTCTGGTTTGTCAATTCACTGGAGTGTTCACCCGCTGACATATTGATAGCAGCCCTGGTGATCAGGATTCTTCTGTCTGCAAACTGCAATGAACTATGGCGCTGGGAGGAATGCTGTCTAAGCTCTCCTCAGGCAGTCTGCCAGTTACGAATTGTGTCTCAGGTACATTCACAGTGTACCAGGTCATGTGACTGGGATGTCCTAAATAGGAAAGTAGTGGGTATATCTTGAATTTTCTCAAAGAAAGTACCTGTGATATTCCTGAGTGGCTCATTCACAGTGTTCTTTGCAGTGTTCCCATCAGTTTGATTGCAGTGTTCTGAGTCAGTAAAATTCAAAATGAGCCTGAATGATGTAACCAAAAATTTCCCGAGTGGTACATTTTGAATGTCCCCATCATTCCAATCACAGTGATCCCAACTTGGTATATTTTTGGGAAAATCCAGGAACACTGCAAATACACCCAAAATATTCCCAGTTTTCCAGTTCCCTTGAAATGAATTTGCAGTGTTCCTGGATTTTCCCAAAAATATACCAAGTTGGGATCACTGTGATTGGAATGATGGGGACATTCAAAATGTACCACTCGGGAAATTTTTGGTTACAGAACACTGCAATCAAACTGATGGGAACACTGCAAAGAACACTGTGAATGAGCCACTCAGGCACATTGCAGTATTTTTTTTGGGAAAATGTAAAATGTACCCATGGATTATATAATCAGGACACTGCAGTCACATCACTGGGGACACTGTGAATGTACCAAGTGTTTCCTGGACCAGGAAAACTGCAAAGAAATTGGCTTGGAAAATTATGAATGTAATTCCAGTGCCCAGGTTGGTATATGGTGGGTACTTTGTCTATGTCCTTGCAGTGTATTTGCAGTGTACCAGCCCAGTACACCACCCCTTGCCTCCAGTGTCAGGACTTCTCCAGAAGATGACCCCTCACCACTAGAGGAGTCAAGGTCGATGTAATCAATAAGCTTCATGCTATCGCTCTCTGAAACTAGGTCAATCATCTCAACTAGTTTTTCTCCCTTACTCTCTAGGGGAATATCCTTCTTGCAGTTGGCACAATTGATATACCCACTACCATAGTCCCCCTCAAAGTGTGCTGATGAGATAGGAGGATCAGGAGTAGGAGAACACTAATTGGAAAGGAAAGACTTGGCTTCATCAAGGTCCCTTTGAGCTGCAGTTGGAGGAATGAAGTATTCCAACTCTTCTTCGGGCTCAAAAACCATCAGCGACTTTCCCTGTAAAACATTCAGTGAACTAGATAACCTCTAGTTTACAGAACACATACCTTGCTATCCTTACAGGTACACAGCTTGTCCACCATTGAGTCTATCATCCCTCAAAGCTCAGTAACTTTTCCCATCAGGAAGGTGATATGCCCATCCTTTTCCTCATTTGATTTCTTCAAATCCACAATCTCCTTGATATTGTCCACTTTTAGTACCATGATGTTGTAGGCCCCCTCATAATCCTTTTGCCACTTAACCCACTTCTTGAGGGTATCAGTGTGGATCTCAAACCAACAGTGGAAGTCAGCATGCATCTCTCCAATCTTCAACATAGTGTCTTCCACCTCTTTCTTGAAGACAGTGTGCTTGGCTTCCAACCCATCTCTCTAGAAACATCATCAATACTTAGCCCCAATGGCTAGGTGTTGACAGGACAAACCTTATTCTCTAGATTGAGAATCCTTGGGAACATCCTGGAGGCCAGCACAGTTGAGAAATGCATAGCCCACTTTACTTGTAGAAGTTCCTGATCCAGAGCTTCCCAGTTGTAGACCTCCATGGCCATCAGGCAGAGGAAAGGCACATCTTTGATGTCTTGGCATTTCCAAGTCTTGTACTGCTCTTCAGTGCGAATGGTATATGCCCACAAGGTGTCATCATTGTGGACATCACCAAACTGATCACCAAACCAATGGGCCTCTCAGATTGTCCCACTCTTTGCCCTGTTGATAATCTATGAAGGTGGTTAGCCTTGCTCTCTAAAGAGGAGCAATGCCCCCACCTTACCCTCAGGTTAGAAGGGTACTTGCACAACTCATTGTTCCTTGCAGTTGTATGAGAACGTCCATCAAAGTGAGTAATCTTGTGAAGTGTGTTGGTAGGACGATAACATGGGTGGTTGGTATCATTGTAGATTGGTCTGAAGACAGTCACAGCAGTGTCGTTGACTCAGGAGTACCCCCATGTATTAATTTGGTTTTTGGGTACTAACTAATAAGTACAAGAATGTACTGCTGAGGTAGTACACCATAGGAAGTACATATGTACTTAATTTCAGTACTCCTGCCTCAAAATAATTCTAAGTCCCAATCCATGCATCATCACAGCCCCCCACTGCAGGCAATCTCAAGTGACCCCCACCTGTAAGAGTCCTAAGTTTGCCAACAACCACCCCTTACTCAGCACAAAGTCATATTGATGAGTTCTATTATGCTCCCCCTCTCCCACTGCTGTTGCTGTTGCTGTCATCATCACTGAGCAGGTTGATCCTGATCATGGTTGATGGGCTTGAATCATGTGGGTCGATGGGATGGATATCCTTATTTTTGGTTGAGGGCAGCCGCTCATGGGATTAGGTCATTGTCATCATAGATGTGAGATCCTTGTCATTGAGAGAAGAGTTCTGTTAATAGTGCTGGTGTCCCACTTAGGACTCACCATCCCTTCTCCCACAAGTAGTGCCCAGCATGTTGTCAAGTGGAGCCATGCACTTTTGTATATTAATGACTAACTTTAGTTCAGTTTTCCCCACTGCCCCTTCTCCCTGATAACCACAGGCTGCCATAGGTAGGCCCCCCTTGTGCACTTTTTCACATACCCCCCAACTCATATTTAATGATATCAGACATTCACAAGTATATCAATCAAGAAGACACCTATGTGTTGGGGTTTAACAAATTGTGCAGGATGCTCACAGCTCCGGTGTATCCCCCATTTCCCTCCCCGTCTCACTTGTATTGAAGTTTTTCCCACAGGCCCCAGATGCCCCGCTTGCATATAGGATAAGCAGGCAGTTGGACCACTCCAGTATTTTTTGTATGTTGAAGTTACTATGTGAATAAACAAGATTTTGGCTATCATGCAATCAAACCACCATCAAAGACAAAGGGCAGTACAACTGCATGTTCTGAGAGGAGTGCATTTTTTTGTACTGTGGTAAGTGCTGCTATATATTAAAGCCAGTGCCCAAGGTACTCAAATCCATATTTTTTTATAATGAAACCAGGAGCACTGCATATCACACCTGTTGAACACCCTATGAAGCACTGTTTTAGGGTATGTTCGAGGTACTTCAAAGTGCTAAAATGGAGACACCAAGGTATGCTTTTTTGGTACTAAAAAGCAGTACCTTCACTTCCCCCTGTGTTTAGAGTCTGAGAGCTGTGCCCTCTCATCCCCCCCTATCCACCACCACTGTCACCACCTGTTGAAGTTGGTTGTTCAAAGCCAGTTTCGGTAGGAGTAGCAAGCATGGGAATTTTTGTCTTATGATATTTCATGTGTAGTTACCAAATTTGATCTTTAGCTTTCTTCCCCCAATATGTCCTGCAACACCACCAGTTCCCACCCACCTTAGGAGGTCACTAAGCTGAATTATGTCATCTATTTTTAGCTCATCACATGACCTCAGGTCATGTGACTCATCATGTGACTTTCCTCTATCACCAACCTAAGACCTTCTGCCACCTGACACTGCATCACTTTCCCGGAGGAGGTGAATATCAAGAAGGAAGAGAGCTCTGGCAACCCTGAATGAGGTCAACAAGGGTACATTGGCAGCAGTAGCTCTCTTGGCAGCTCAGAAAGTGAGGATTGAGTCATCCACAGAGGAGAACACAATAGTAGATAGCAAGATCTCAAGTAGAACTGTTGTTTCATTTAATGACTATTGGCAGTTACAAACCACTAAATGTTCTTAAAAGGAAAATGAAAGTGAAGAAGTTGGATAATAACAAATCAAAGTGAAAATAGTTCAAAAATAAGGGGCCTAAAATATACATGATGACAGGCCAGAATATCCAGTTGATACAGCATACTAGCAAATGCAGTATCTGTCATCAGTTTAATGTCTGCTAGGAAACAGTGGTGAAAGGTGGGGGCTCCTTGAACCACTACCACCACTTGGTCGGTTTTTTCCCACGCTGAAAAGCAGGGACAAGGTCCACATGTTAGAGTCCCCACTGCAACACAAGACGTCGCTGCCCAACATAACAGAACCAAAGCGAATATTTACCTTGCCTCCCTTAACATTAAGGGAAGGAAATCCAGAGACATAAATAAATGGATGCACATCCCCCAACTCATGAGGGAAAGGAACCTCGCCCTGCTAGCAGTGCAAGAGACGCACCTAACAGACGAACTCCTTAACCAATTCGACTTGCTCTTCAGCGATAAATTTGCCCTATTCCACTCCCCAGATCCAGATACCCGCAACGCAAGAGGCATTGCCCTTGTCCTAAACAAAAGACTGATCAAATCCCAAAGCCAATATGACAACCCTAGTCCCTGGAAGAGTGATCTTCATGAACATCCCATGGCACAACGACTCCAAGATCAGCGTCCTGGCCGTCTACTCCCCAAACGCACTGAAGGACATCAAAGACTTCTGGAAATTGATCACAGACCAGACTAGCACCAACCCCCAACTCAAACCAAACGTAGTCCTAGGAGACTTTAACCTGGTGGAGGATGCGATAGATAGAATCCCATGCAGGTAGGACGACCACCAAGCCACAGAAAACCTGAGAGACTTTAGGTCCAAATTTGACCTAATCGATGGATGGAGAAAAGCCAACCTGGATGAGAAAGGCTACTCCTGGCTAAGAGAGTCAGACAGTACGCAGTCAAGAATAGACAGAATATACATCAATGAAGAATTCTTTGATAGCTGTGGGGAATGGAAGATCAAACCGGCCCCGATCCCCATGGACCACAACTTAGTCTCCACAAGGATCTCATCCCCAACAGCCCCTGAGATAGGGAGGGGAAGATGGGCTGTCCCAACAAGGCTAATAAAAAACAGAACCATCAAAGCAGAGATCCAGAAACTAGGCTGCGAACTAGAAAGACACATGGGTAACATCACCCCGAACAACCCGAACCAGAACAACCCCCAAGTATTACTCAGGGATTTCAAAACAAGAGTAAGAAAGATGGCAAGATGTCATGAGAAGCGAATCCAGCCAATGATCAAAATGAAAATCGCGAAACTATCTGAAAAACTAAGCCAGATAACGAACGACCCCAACCTCCCACCCAACAAGATCAAAATATTATCCACCCAAATAAAAAAAGAAATCCAATGCCTGATGAAAGAATCCCACCGCCAGAATAGAGACATGGTATCAGCAATTGACATGGTTGAGGGGGAAAAAATAGGAAAAACATGGTCCAACTGCTTCAGAGAGAGTAAACCCAGAGACACAATTAAATGTCTTCACTCACCCAAAGACAACACCCTGACCTACACCACCTTGGGCCTGTATCTTCTGGTTTTATATTTGTCCACATCATCAGAGGCTCCTCACTGTGTTAGGATTGCTGGATCACTATGCATGAGGGGATCCCTATACAAGGGTCTTCAGGCCTGGTTCATAAGCAACTGTTCTTGGTGACCAGAATAGCTATCCACACAGGACAGAAAGGTCTGAGAGCGTTAAGAGAGGAGGTGAGACTCAGAGAGAATCAGGAGATAGAGGGATCACTGGACTCTGTTCAGCAAGCTACACAAGCTAGTGGTCGTTGAGATCCAAGTGATTACAAATCTGAGGAGCAACAATGGGGGACTCTAGTTGTACTACTTATACTACTTGGGCTGTTGCACACAGACCATGTTTGTACATGTTTGGTATGACTAAGGTGGTCCGTGCACAATTTGTAATCAGGAATTCTGGAACGTTCCTCACCATCTGATCGGCTGATAACTCCATGAGATCCAATTGGCTGGATAAGGGGTGAGACCAATTGGTCCAATAAGGAACTGAATAGCGGAGTTCCAGTCAGGGTTCTGTCAGGGATTCACTGGGGAGTCGCCGGTTGATGGGTTCTTCCATTGAGACCCTGAACACATGTTGGTCTGGATGGGCCTGGTCTAGGGACTTGATGGTTACTGGTAAGACCATATAATGTGAGGGGATTGGTCCAGATGTTCCCCAGTCTCATTAGCAACTACCCTCTTACCTCACACCATCACAGTGTTCTCTCATCTCTCTTCTCCCTTCACTTCCAGTTCGGGCCAGCATGCCCACTGTACTTTCCAGGCTCGCCAGGCGACACTGTTCTCCTTTAACCTCAGGGAGCATGTTGTAAGTCTCTTGCTCACTGTTACATGTTCCTTGCCGACTCCTTTCCTTCCAGACTGCCTGTGACAATAATAACCTGTATTCCATGGGTCAATCCTCCTACGAGCGGTCCAATACTGCTGAGCCAATCTCAGGGTTCCAGGACCTCTACTGTGATGATTTCATGAACACTGAAAGTCCTCACTTACATCGATCTGAGCGCGACAATGGTCGGGATTTCCCCAGAATTCTCCTTCTACCTCGTCTCCATTGCGAATGCTGGGTCAGGTTTGGGACGGATATCATCTGGAGTCTTTGCCGACAAATTTGGACCGCTAACTGTAATGGCCCCACCATCCCTACTGTGTGCGATTGTGACGTACGTTTGGCCATTCGCTACGACAAAAGGGTCCCTTATCACCATCGCGGTAATCTATGGGTTCTGTTCCGGAGCATATGCTTCCTTGATTCTATTGCCCGTCGTGGTGATGGGTGACATGCACGATGCTGGCAGAAGGACAGGAACCGCTATGACGGTCCTTGCGCTTGGAGCTATCGCCGGACCCCCGATTTCTGGTGCCATCGCTCAGACCACAGGCGGGTTCAAAGCTGTCGGTTATTACGCAGGTATTGTCCCGTGATCACCCCCTCCCACCCTTGACAGCTTGACCCCTTACTAAAATGCCCTCCCGTGTTTTCTCTCCCTCAGGATCATGCATTCTTGGAGCTGTAGTACTCTTATATCTCACCAAATACCTGATGATTGGCAGCTTGCGCGGAAAATTATAATGCTGGAATTGAAAGGACGGCAGACCCCCCTTCAGCTTGTGGAGGGGCATCAACGCAGTGGGTTGGATTTCCAGGAGGAAGATAGACTGGTTAGACACCAGTCCCCATCAACAAGTGATGCTCCTTCGGGGGCTTAGCAAGCATCAAGAGGAGCCCTTCGCTGAGGAGGTGTTGGTGACACTAGGGGCGAAGGGCAATTTACCCAGTGGGTACATTGTGAGTTCATTGTGAGTTCATTGTGGGTTTTGAAACAATTTACCTGGCTCATACCCAGTGGGTAAATGGTGGATGCTTTCAAAAGTACCCACCAATTCACCCGGCACAAACCCAGTGGGTAAGTGGTAGACACTTTTAAAAAGTACCCAGCACAATACCCAATGGGTACTTTTTGGGCGAACTCCCTTTGTTCTTTGGTGAAGTGTTCACAAAGGGTATTTTGTGAAAGAACCCCAAGTTCTTTTACAAAATACCCAGCAATTTGATCACAATGTGCCCACTGGGTTCTTTGTAAAGTACCAATTGGGTATTGTGCTGGGTACTTTTTAAAAGTGCCCACCACTTACCCACTGGGTTTGTACTGGGTGAATTGGTGGGCACTTTTGAAAACATCCACCATTTACCCACTGGGTATGAGCCAGGTAAATTGTTTCAAAACCCACAATGAACTCACAATGTACCCACTGGGTAAATTGCCCTTCGCCCCCAGTGTGAAGGGGATGGAGTACTCAGTGGCGGTAGGTATTACCATCATGGACCTCTTGGCAGAGGTCAACAAGAAGGTGGACTTTGCCGTAGATGGGTTGGACCAGTCAGTGGTGGACCTAGAGACAAGGGTCCAACAGGTGGAGTTGGTTCAGGGAACCAGGGGGGAATCCAAGGTGCGGTAGCAGAGGTGTGGAACGTGGGGACAGCTGCTCAAGATACAGCGGATGTCATCATGGTCAACATTGAGGATTTGAGGGTGAGGATAGAGAACGTGGAGCTGGTGGAGATGGAGGTGGTAATCCTCCTGCCTATGTTCATTAGAATACTCCTTTGTACTCTGCCACAAATATGATAGCCTTTTGCCTTCCAGAGTGTGATCAGATAAGATAAGAAAATAAGATAAGGAGAAAAGGGTATCATGAAATGAATGTGGGTTGGAGTTGGTCTGTTTTTGTGTGTTGACTGAGGATGGGCACTTGGGACTTAGCCGTGAAAAAGGAAAGAAAGAAGGCAAAAACATAATACACTGTTATCACCATTTAAGGTAGTTATAACACATTTAACAATAAAGAGTATGGCTTTAGTAATCCCTCAGGGATCCCAGATTTCAAGTGTAAGTGAGCATGGGGAAACTGGAGTTCTAGAATTTCCAGAATCCAGAGATATAGAGATGAGTAATGAGAAGAAAGAGGTGAGAGATAAGGAAGGAGAGGAAGTCAAGGAGAGTGTGAGGAAGCCACAGGGGGTACAGCAATCTTAATTCTGAAGATCTAGCTATGGATACAAGGGTATATAAACTAATGCATAGAACATCTTAAAACTAAAGGTACCTCAGTGAGTAAGGGACCCAAGTCTGAAGCTCAAACAATAAGGTAGCACAGGGGGGAGAGACTGCAGGGTCCAAGAAATGGAAAAGACTACATATTGTGGACAGAGTTACAAGTGAAGAAACGGAAAGAAGGTACATATGATGTATATCTAAATTCACAAAACAAACCTACTGGAAGAACATAGAACCTCAAGGAGCCAGACAATAGGGGTCAAGGTAGAATCCAGGGTTTCCAGAAATCAAATAAACAAATGGAAGCAAACACCAGGTGTACAACACAATAGTCCTGGGAAAATTATTGTAAAATACTTTTTGACAATTTTTATGATAGAATCACGTTACGATTTCTGTGACTAACCTGAATCTTATTCTATTATTCTAAATAATTTTCATGGTAGAACACCAGATTTAGAATAGGATTCAGGTTAATCATGGAAATTGTAATATAATTCAATCATAAAAATTGTCAAAAAGTATTTTACAATAATTTTCCCAGGACTATCATGCCATGCACCTGGTGAAAGTAACAGAAATCTGGTGGGAATTCTGGACTATATTAGGATTTTCATAATCCTAACAAAGAATCACAGAAGACAAATATACCAGAAAGTGCAGAGTCTAAAGGAAATCATATAAAAGTATCTAAGTCCAAATAACAGAGTCTAATGGAAACATATCAAAACTATCTGCATTCAAACACATGGAATGCAGGCAGAAGCTGGAATGGTATTAGGATCATTGGATCCTAACATTTATGAAAACTACTGTCAAAGGTCCTGAGAGGGAGATATAAAAGGCCATTGATAGCAGAAAAGAATGCTTGATAGATAAGTATAGTTGGCATTAGAAAAGTTGCCAGA
>Ga0307515_10015534_pt1 | contig 14017 bp, 10 predicted proteins | sample 17_EM_MG_FD_194513 | JGI IMG/M metagenome (GOLD analysis project Ga0307515, IMG submission 194513) | Populus trichocarpa ectomycorrhiza microbial communities from riparian zone in the Pacific Northwest, United States - 17_EM | ecosystem: Host-associated > Plants > Roots > Unclassified | place... | reverse complement strand
TTGATCATTGATCCACTAAGGTTTTTACTCTTACACTCTCTCCCTTATGTTGGCAGGTGGTTTGGATCTCTTTGCAGAACTCCTGCAACGTTTTCCTCATAACATACATGTATTACTTGAAATTGCAAAGGTAAGAAATGCTATACTATAATGTGTGCAAGCTGGCTAGAGATATTAAAATTGTTTATCTGTTTCACTAATACGTAACTCGATGTCTTAAGGTTCAAGCCATAATTGGGAAGAATGATGAGGCCTTAATGAATTTTGAGAAGGTATTAGAAGTTATGTTTTCCACTTTGAGGTAGTGCTCACTCTTTGCACATGGCACAAACATGTTAAGTTCATGGACTTGCAGGTTCGATCAATTGATCCATACATTGTAACTTATATGGATGAGTATGCAATGCTTCTAAAGACAAAGGGTGATTTTTCAAAGCTAAACAAGTTGGTGCATGATTTGCTGAGTATTGATCCCACAAGGCCAGAAGTTTTTGTGGCTTTGTCTGTCCTGTGGGAAAAGAAAGATGAGAGAGGAGCGCTGTCTTATGCGGAGAAGGTTAGCTATTTTTTTGTAGTAATATGAATCTTTTCTCCATCTGCTTAATCTCACAAATCCACTGATTGATTCTTCTTTGCAATCAGAGCACCAGGATTGATGAGAGGCACATTCTGGGTTACATTATGAAGGTATACAGATAGTTTATGCCTGATAGGATGGATATTGTTTTGATCAAAGTCTTCTCTGATATTGTTGTGGGTTGATATCTTTCTGCTGTATAAATCTTAATCTTCATTACATTCTTTTCTCTGATATCAGGGTACTTTGCTATTGTCACTAAAGCGGCCAGAAGCAGCTGTCATTGCTTTCAGGGGAGCTCAAGAATTGAGAGCTGATCTCCGCTCATATCAAGGTACAACCGTACAATCTGCAAGAGAAAAAATAAGACCAAAACTTCATATTGTTCATCTGCATAACTTCCATGACATATCTATGATTGGGTTACACCTGTCCACCAAATGTAACAATAACAAGGAAAACAAGCCTCAATTAATTGAATCAATTACAATTTCAGGTTTGGTTCATTCTTATTTGGCATTCTCCAAAATTAAAGAGGCCCTGCATGCGGCCAGGGAGGCAATGAAAGCCATGCCTCAGTCTGCAAAGGCTCTAAAATTAGTAGGGGATGTACATGCTAGTAACTCTGGTGGAAGAGAGAAGGTAGTAAAGTCGTAACAGATCAATTTTACTCTTCTTTTCTTTTGGTTAAAGGATCACATTTCATCAGCTCATGAGTGATCATTTCTAAATTTATAGTTAAAGTCAATCTAATGTCAAATTCAACAGGCAAAAAAGTTCTACGAGTCAGCACTGAGGCTGGAACCTGGTTACCTTGGTGCAGCATTAGCTTTGGCTGAGCTTCATGTCATTGAGGGTCGAAATGGAGATGCTGTGTCTCTGCTAGAGCGATATCTCAAAGACTGGGCAGATGACTCTCTTCATGTCAAGTTGGCTCAAGTATTTGCTGCCACTAATATGCTGCAAGAGGCTATGTCACATTATCAGTCTGCATTAAGGTAGAATATTAAATGTGCTCTGATTTCTTTAATCTAGAATCTGAGATTTTTTACCTGAATGTTTGCATGCTTTTATTGTTGATTGCCAAGAAAGCATTGCATCGCCTTGCTGTTAATGCCCACAATTTAATACTGTGGTTGCAGAATAAACCCACAGAATGAAGCTGCAAAAAAAGGGCTAGAGCGCTTGGAAAAACAGATGAAGGTTTGCAACTTATTATTTCAGCAACATTTTTAATTTTCGGTCTCTGCACTGTCTATAACTAGTGTCTTTTATTAGGAAAAATATACTTGGACAACTGACTTGGGGTGGGGTTGGGGGTCTGGATCTGGGATGTTTTGGGTGTAATCCCTATTTAGGGACTAATTGGTTCTTGCTGTAGGGGGTGGATCCGGATGCACCTGAAGAAGATGAAGAAAATGAGATAGAAGATGCAGATGGAGACCAGGAAGAGACTGATCTTTTATAAAAGCAAAGCCAAAGAAGATCTTGTAAATTTATACGAGATCAGGAAATTATTTCCACCAAGAATGTTGGCTGAGAGAATGCCATGACCAGTGTGGACTGCAGGAAAAATTGCCACGCTGCATAGGTAATTTCAGCAATCAGAGAATTCAAGTCAAAGAGAACTGGAAATTGAGGTGCTTTTGTAGGGTGCTTTTGCGTGATGGTGTAGGAATGAGATTTTGTTCAACATGTTGTTTGTATGTCATAGTTTCAATTGTAATCTTGAATGGGGAAAGTTTTGATTCCAGGGCCATACGACCCTTAATTTTCAATGTATACACGTCTTATTTTCTGGTCCTGAATTTACATAAGTTGATGCTAGAAAATACTTTTGGTAGCTCGCCCCTATAATCGTCCCCCAGAAGTTGTTTGGACATGTCGGCACACCCTAAATTATTTGGTAGTTGGCAATTTTGTAATGCGACTCATGTTTGCTAGCTACTATGTTAATCTCTGACTATGTAACAACTGATCGTGGTCTGCAGTGTCGGTCTTGTGGATGAAAAAACTTAAAAGAAGGGAAGAAGGAAACCCTTTATTTCTGCATGGGAAGTGATGGGATTACCTTGTTCATTTAGTTACTGGGTTTGGATCGTCTCGTGTTACCGGTCGTGTCTTAAATTTCATCTTCTTTCATTTTGGGTTCAATGATTTGGATTAGGTGACAGTGATGTTATTGTATTAACTGTGCTGGGATTGGTAGTGTGGTCCGTTGCCCTACAATGCGACGAATCTGACAGTTGGTTTCTTGGTGTTCCATTATCTTTTTCTGTGTTAATCAATCAATTGTTTTCTAGATTCACGGAAACTGAAGGGTTGTGTTCTTTCGTTTTTTGGATATTTATGGATCTTTTAATGGCATTATGTTGAAATGGCAGTCAAGGAATGAGACATGAGGCTGATGCAGTCATGAGTCTGATGCAAACCCTTGGCGGGGATGTGTGATGATTGGAGACATCAATGCTGCTGATGATAAGGTTGCTACCGTAAGTCAGCTTGTTTGGGCAACTTTCTTCTATCATGCTATGGTTGCTTTTGATGCTGTTTTTGTATCTGATAAAAAGACTGACCTGTAATTATGATTTATTCAGCTTTTTTAATGCTGCAGTTAAAAAGCATCCGTAGATGGCAATCTACAAATTGTTCAGAGGAGATAACCATGGAGTTGACATTCTCTCTCTGGGCTACTCTCGAACCTGAGTCCTCTTAGAAGAAGGGGATGCAGGTGTCTGGAGCTACAAGCTTATGCATGAGAATAGCCCTGAAGGTGTTGGAACTTCTCTACGCAGATGGTGAGAGTGCCTCAATGTTTAGTAGTGGCTTTTTGTTTGGATTTATAAAGAACAGAAATTGTGTAGTAAATTAGAAACGTAATTGAACATTTTACCAGGTATATCTATAGATACAGCACTGATCTGCTAAAGCCGGCATTGTAGTTCTGATTTAAAAAGATACAATTTCTTTTCCTAGATCATTTTTCAGGGGGGCGAAATCAAAGACATAACCTCTTCAAATGACCATCTTTTATTGGTTCAAGTTATTTTCCTAGACCCAAAGCGCCTCCGCCTCTGCCTCCGCCTCCTAAAGAGTTTGAACACAAATATTCTGGACACTAGCTTGTATTTCTCCAGAATTTTTTAAGGCCAAGAAATAGCAGGCAACTGAACAGGTATGGATGTAACCTTTGTCTCATATATTTACAAGGTGATATTGCAACAATATGATTCTCCATCCCATGCACAGCTGCACACAGGCTAGTATAGAAGACCATTGATCAGCTCAGTGGCAATTATCTTCTTAGATGGTATGCCCTCTGCCTTGCACACAATCTTTCTCCTCAGTGCACATGGAATGGCTTTCTTGGTGTAGGCGTTCGGTTTTCCATAGATTGCAATCTTTGTTTGAGATGAAAAACTTCAATCTGCATGGCAGCATGATACACCCAATATAGAGAGATAAATTAGAGGAAGATCTTAAAGCAGAAATAGTTTCTTTTAAAAAGGCCCGTCGCAGGTGGTGGTAGATTCAAATTACACAACACCATTGGCATTTCCTCTGCCAACAATGAATGATCTGTCATCCAGGAATTTAGTGATGTTTCAAAGGCTAAACATCAAAGATTTGATCTGAAATATGAAGAATCACATGTATTACCAGGTATATAGCTGGACCTCTATCATTCAATCAAAAAAGAAGCTGGTAACCTGGAATATTTTTATGCAGCTGTGGCAATTTATCCCCAGGGGAAAGCGGAAAGGAGAACTCGTGTATTCTCTCTCTCTAGAGTGCTCAGACATGGACATCAGTGCTAGACTGGGCAACTCAACTAAGAGAATACCTTAAAAAGTTTTGCTAGATTTGTTGGGTGGTTGATGCACTTATTAACCAATAAAGACAAAGAAGAGCTGTTCAAAATAGCAAGATAGTGAATCACACAAGTGGGAAGCATCTATCAGGAAGAATCTTTCATCGTTCCATTCACCTCTCCCACAAAAAACCTAGAATTTAGTTTAGAATTGGTACCTGTAGTTGGAATGCTCTTGCCCTTTCCCCAGAAAGGACTCCCCTAGTCGAATGCAACTCCTGCAACAAATAACCAATCAGTAAATATGACTGAAAAAAACCAATCATCATGACATGGCCTCCGACAAGATTATCACAAGTACCTTCTGAGTATCATCCAAAACAGCCTTCAGGAAAGCCACATCATGCTCAAGCCTTAGATTGTCCGAATGGACAATATTTGATAAGCTGTTGGCCTCTTCTTGAGCTAGCTCTACACAAGCCAGCTTTTCTTTCAACAACTCCATCTCCCTCACTGTGTCTACCAACTTTTTCTCCATTTCCTGTCTGCTCTTCAGGGCAGAGGATACATTTTTCTCTGCTGCTTCTCGACCGATAAATGCAGCTGCCAGTTGTCCTTCAAGTACTCTGTTCTTTCTTGTTAGAGCAGCTATTTTTGTTTCATACAATCGATATATACTTGCACGAGCCCCTCCTGTTGTACAATCACTCTCTGGTAATAGTACATCCTCATTATCAATTGAAAGGTTTCCAGTTCCTTGGTTGTGAGAGTTAGAAGTTTCCATTTGAAATACGCAAGACATCTCCTCAGCATTAATTTTACCAAATGGATTGTTAGGCTGGACTGATACATCAGAATGATTTCTTTGGAGTTCAGTGGCCTGAAATAAGCACAACGCTTGTGATAATGGAAAATATAAGCATCTCTTGCAATCTTACTCTTGGACAATATCACAGAAAAAAGGAATGAAAACAGTTTTACAGTATTTTTATTCTCTCAGACAATAAGCACAATGCTTGTGATTTGACCAAGATATTTATACCCTTCCACTGTCTAACAGTAATCTCTTGATTTTTCAATTTGAAAACAACCAAGACAATTTAATTGTCGTCAAGAACAAAGAACATCCAAAACTGACCTTAGCACAGCTGTTTGAATTCATAAATAGTTAAGGTTAAAAAAATATAGCAAAGACCAGCTAATTGGTGAGAAATATCATCTTACCAGTGATGCAAAATTTCCATCTAAGTTCTTTGCTGTCTTAGCAGCCGTGGTGTTTTCTTCCTTGTGGTGAAAGTCCTTGCGACGAGAGACATTTCCGGAAGCAGAATTTGGATCAACAAGCAAGGACTCTGACAAAGATTTCCTACCAGAACCATGCTGTTCAATTGCAGATACCAAATTTTGTCTTGTAATGGAATCAACTGAATGCTGAGAAGAGCCGGTACCAAGTTGATCAGCCAACACTGTAGACGATGAGCACTTTTCTAACAGCAAATTTCTAGGGCCTTCACTAGGAGCAGAATGACGACCCATTGATGATTCATTCTTCTCAATGCCCATCACTTCAACCTGTAATAAAACATAAGGCAAAGTTACTAGTTTCGCAGAATTGACTACAATCTCCAGCCAACATCAAAAGCAGAAATGATGCCATAGAAAATATGACATTCCAGTCTTGAACCTGATTTGATGGCTCCTTTTTGCTTCCACCAAAAGCAACAAGGAAATCCTTTTCCTTGTGCTGCACAAGTACCAGGCTAAATCCCTGAGAGAGAAATAACAACTTAGACAGAACCTATGATGAAAAAATAAAATGCAAAGAAAGTACAGCCTCACGCTACAATCTTGAAAGGATATTGAAAACAACAAAGCACGTGATATTTAAAACACTTGAAGCCATGCCAAAAGATGTCTTTAATCCCCTATATTTTGAAGCAATATGAACATGAGGTTCTGAATCTTGGGTTACAGCATTCTCTGTAATGACTCAGGATGAAGATTTTTTTTTGCCAACATTAAAGAATTAATGGTGAAAATAAATTTTTAAAACACATCCATGAATGATAATAAAATTCAGAAAATACACCTAATATTAATGTGATGATAAACTCAGAGATCCCACCTAAGCTTGTTTGGAATTGTTTCACATGCACAAGTTAACCTTGAGTTTTGAGTCTGCATCATTATTCCTTGCGTGCATCATTTGTTGCTCATGTTTACCTTTTTCTTTTTCTAGCTTCAAGGGAATAAATGATATGAATTTATTCACAAAAAAATAATGGGAGATGTATGCATACATAGCATCCATTTGGTTGATGCTGCTGAATACATACTTGGAACATTTTCAAACAAGACAAGGCAATTGTAGATGCACATTTAGCACAGATTGTTCAAAACAAAATTTGACATATTGTTCTGCATGGTTAGCAATTGTTATTCTTATAGTTAGATTCTGTAGTCCACCCCCTCAATTGGCAGAGGAGCATCGAATCCACGTCCATGTGGATTCTTCACCAACAATTAAAAGTTCAAGGGGTGGTCTTATTTATTAAGAATCCACTCTGTTAACCAGACATATACCATTTATACAAAAGTACAATCTACATGGCTCACCTTGTTGGTAGTAATAGAAGATGAGGGTGATGGAAATGCCACTGACCACTCCACTTTCAAGATATCAAAAATCAAAGTTTCTGAGTGCCCTGTAGATATAATAAAGAAACAGGATTCAGCAGCATGTACAGAATACCAATGAAAACTACTTCAACGTTTTTGTTAAGCGATACACTGAGAAAGAATTTAACAATGCAAACATGCTAATGAGTTAAACTCCAATTCAACTTACAGAAGAAACGCCAAAATCCAATGCAGTAAGATACATCAAATTCTAATACCGTGAGCAAGAGATACAGAACACATGGCATAAAAGCTATTTTGTCCTATAACAGACCCCAATCACTATTAACCCAACCAAGAACTCCAGTATGGATGAATAAAACATGTTTCTCCCTTTGAAGTTTCACAATCACGAGAACATTAGATATTATGCCTGCAACTCTAACATACATGACAGAAGCATATAACGTTGCAAATTATCAGAAACAGGTCAGATGACAGGAGCGTTTGCTTTTTAGCTATGAGGCATACGTTTTTTCCTAGTTCCTCCCCCCGCTATGTACCATTTAGTTCCGCATAAAACTCCACAGCACCCAGCCCTAGGTGATGGATGGAAGCCTCGTATCTTTGTTCTCGACCATACCATCTGAGAAAAAAGATTTTACATATCAAAATGTAATATGAAATCTATATTCTTAGTTTGCAATAATCAACATGATGGAACAAAGAATGAATTTACAAACCGTTTCAAAATCAAGTGAATACAAGTCATTCAGAGTCCGGGACTTGGATGTTCCTCCAAATATAAGTAGAATTTTATCATCATAAAGAGCTGCTACATGGTTGGTTCTTGGAGACGGTCCGGTTCCTCTGTGCAGACAAAACAATGCCTATTGAAACCTTAATGTATACCATTATTGTATAGATTGGTGTAGAGAGCACTCACGTGCAATGCAGAGGAAGCCAAGTGAAAGATTTGAGATCAAACATGTGCAGATCATTTAATTTCTTCCTTTTAGCATCTTCACCCCCAAATAAAATTAAAACAGAGCTTGCTCGGACCACTGTATGACCACAGCGGGCAATCTGCAAAAAGAAAACATAATTTTTGTTAGGAAGCATATGCCAGGTTGTGTAGAGTTCCACTTGCTTCTCATTTAGGTTCAGATATTTCAACAAACTGCAACGTCAGATAGATAGATTGAATAAATAAATGAGGGGATATTAGGACTTGTAATGAATTTACCAAAAAAAAGAAGGGAGGGGGGGGGGGGTTATGAATATAAAATGTGTTAGGGTACCGGAATGTCTCCCTTTGCTTCAATGATTGACCAACACTCTGTTTCTGTGTGAAATGCCCACACTGAAGAAGCAAGAAAGACATTAGAGTAATTCCAGACTATGCAAGAAATGACAACATGGGTGCGGTAAACATAGAGATCCAACCAGAAATTCGGTCACTAGCAGGATCAGTTTTTCCTCCAATAAGAAGTGCCTTCTTCCCCCAAGAAACCTATGGCAGACCAAGAGCAGAAAGAAACTTCAGACACTAGTAGCTTTTGAAGCTCCACAAGATCGAAAACTTGTGCATAACGCTACAGAAAGGCATAAGCAGCTACTGGCAGTTCTTTATTATGGAGAAAAGCCAACACATGATACATGAAGCTCAAGTAATATAGGCACAAGGAAGAGGAGATAATAACCTTTGGTTTCAATGTCTCTCAATGAAACTGTCATTTTCTATATTAAAACTTTAAATAAATATATCATAATGGAAAGCTTGGAGAAATATGTTTGTTTGTTTCATCCACTCAGTAGGATTTGAGTTATTGTCTTATGGATCAATCTTCTAGACTCAGAGAACATACCATCACTTGAACTTTCTTTGCTGGACACCAATGATTTTACACCTAACTGTAGTGAACACACACATTCTGTGTAAAAATTATTTCCATTACTTACGAAAATAATTTGCACCCCGATTGAGGCATCAAACATCTTAAACTGGAAAAATCATCCTATGCCAAGTAATATAAAGAAACAGTCTGGTTCAACATCAAAGGATGCAAAGCACAACAAACACGGTTGAAGAGTGCTAGATGACAATACCAGACAGTGGCCTCTGCATGCAGGGATCTTCAATGGCAAACTGCTGGGTGACAAGTAAAGCTTTGATGAAATTGTAGTCCACGTGAATTGGTCAAATTTCAGCACCTGAAGAGAGAAACCAAAGATTCATATCAGCTTCCACACTAAAGTTTGCAACTTCCTTAAAATAAAATAAAAATTCACAAAAGAAATATTTGAATGATCATGGTCTATATTGCCTGCTGACACCATTTTGTTGGAATGTAAACATGTGTCCCATTTATTCAAGAAACTCGGACTCATTTAAAACAAATAAAAACCAATGGCATTCTCGTTGCTAGAAAACATTCTCTCTACCTGTACATCATCTAACAATCCACTTCCAGAGTCTCCACCAACCACTATCATCTTGTTCCCAATGACGGTTGCTGCATGCTATACAAGAAGAAGAAGAAAAAAAAAGAGTTCCAACTTACAGCAGAACACAGACAATGAAGAAAATTATCAATGCACTCTATGAAACATTTCAAATATAAGGGGAAAAAAACCATTAAACAACATTACGTTGAAACGAGGAGTAGGTTCGTCCCCAGAAATCGACAACACCATCCAGTTCTCAGCATTCCCTGATGTAGAGGCACTGATATCCAGCGGAGCAGAAGAGGAGCAATTGTAATCAAGCTCGTCAGAATTATTAGTTGTAAGTGCAACACCTTCACTCTACACAAAGAATTTTGAACTTCTGACCACAGTGCACAAAATCCCATTAATCCCAATCCACAAAAACACAAGTTAAGCAGCTTACATTGGCATTATTACTACTAATAATTCGCTTTGGGGGTCTAATAGGACTTCTAATCCCTGGTGTAGAATCAGAGAGTTGCACCTTCTTGACCCTGAAAGTAACAACAAATTAATGGCATCTAAATTTAGAAAAAAAAAATAACGAAACTTAAAAATCCCAATTGAAATCCATTGTTTTCTACAAATTTCAAATTAAAAGGAAAAAAAGGGAAACAATAAAAGAGCTAAAATAAAAAGAACCCACCTGCCAAGTTTTGTGCGTCTTTTAGAGAAACCAAACATTTTTGCTAAAAAACTAGACCTTTCAGTAGTCTACTTCAACAGCTTAAAAGGCCCTAAAGAATAAAAGGGAAAAAAAAGATTCAAAGAATCAAGAATGCAGCTAAATTAGCATCAATGAACCCCAAAATAACCTCAAACAGCAACAAAAGGCAAAAACACATACATAGTAGCCAAGATAAGTTGTGGAAGTAGAATCCACTAAAAAACAGAAGAAAGAAACAAAAAGACTTTCTAGTAGTTAGAAACTAACCTGTCAAGACACAACAGAACAAGTTAAGTTGTGTTTGGTTGCTAGAGAAAAAGAAAGTAGAGAGCGAAAGATGAGACAAGAAAAGGAAACCAGGACTACTTGTGATGGAGCGTACAAAAAGACAAGGGTGAGAAATGATAGAGGGCAGTGGATGATGGTAAATGTAGTGATTGATGTGAGCTCTGTCTAGTGGAGAGATTGACCTCACTGGACTGGAGTCATCGTAATTATAAATTATAAATTATAAATAAATTTAAAAGACTTGAGAATTCACTGTTCCTGAGACACAATGCACGGCGGGTGGAATCAATTAATTTTCTATTTTTTTACATGAAAACAAAATTGTGGCGTCGTTGTCTTTGAGCATTTTAATATTTTAAATTGACTTGGGGTAGAAGAATATTTTCATTTAAAATTATACTGTAAATTATTATAAATATCCTTAAAATTAATGTATTGTTTGATGTTATTTAAAAGTAAATTTATATTTTTACTTATAAAATGCATAATAAAGTTATCAATCTAGCCTCGTAAACCAAAATACTTTGGCTGACTAAAAGAGGTGTTTGTCTTCTTATTTATATTTACACAGTAAAAATACTTCATTATTCTTGACTTTTAGTTTTTAATGCTTTAAATTTAGGGGTATGTTTATTATTATACTATTGATTTTTTTGTTGTTATTTGATAAAATGACATCTAGTTTTGTCTTTTAATTTTAATAAATTAAAAGAATTACAAAAATGATAGTGTATTGACATGTGTTAACTGCTCAGTCGTTTTTGAATGGTGTATGCAGTTGATTTCAACAATTAAAAATATTATTACAGGACATCATTAGATTCGTCTCCATATCTCCTTTATGTTGAGGTGGCGTGTGTAGAAAACAGAGCTTCATTTTAATTTTAGTGAACATTTTTTGTGCTCTCTCTTCCTCGTTTCTTGCATCTTATCTTGTAATTTTTCAAATTAGCTCATTAGCTTCTCTTTATTTTTGATTTTATCCTTGATCTTTTGGTTGATATTTTTTTTTACTTCAAATAACTTATGAAAATCAAGATTTACTTCAATTTCATCCTCATTTGATTTATTTTTTTACTTATTTTTTTATTTAGTCCTTGATTTTTTTTATTAATATTTTTTTTATTTGAAATAACTTATAAAATTGAAATTTGTTTCAATTTCTTCCTCATTTGATTTTTAAAATTTATTTTATTTATTCTTCATTTTTTTAATTGATATTTATATCATCTGAGATAATTTTTATAGTGTTATTTGTTTTGGCGATTCCACCGTTGATCATTTTTTTTCCTATCAAACTTTTATCCTTATTCTTTTGATATTTTTTTTTTACTTTGCTAATTTTTTAGTTTGATTTTTTTTACACTCAATTTTATCTTTCAACATTGATTTGATTTGGATTTGAGATTCTTGGTTAACCCCATTTTAGAATTTCACATATTCAAATTTGAAAAATTAACTCAGTTTAAGGATATTTGACAGGCTTTACTTTTTTTTTATTGTTCTTTTAAGCTAATTTTATTTTAGATTTTATCCTTTGATTTTTATTTTATTAGAGATTAAGCTCATTAATTTTTTTTGTTATATGCTTTTTAAATCCTTTGTTTGTTTTATTTTTTTAATTTGGTTATCTAGAGTCTTTTTATGTTTTGTTCATTTTTAGATATATTTTCTCAAAATAATTTTTTTAATTAAATAAAATTAATTGATTGAATATAGATGGATACTCATTTAATTGAGTTTTGTTCATTTTGCTTTTACAGGGTATTGCTCTAGCAAACCATGCAACTTCTTTTGATGTCATTTTGCATTCTTTTGCAGTTGAGTTTATACTAATTCAACAAGCTCTTTTGGCTGTGGATGATATCCACAGTTGAGTGGTGATGAGTCTCCAACAATATTTTTTTTTCTTATCCTTACAGGTATGATAGTGATGACTCATTTATTTTATTTATTATTGACAAGTGTTTTTTTACAGTTTGTTTTCTATTGTTGCTTTCAATTTAAATCAGATTATTAAATTAACTGATTTTATTGGAAAGTTAACGGCCCGAGTATCGGATTCTTCTTACTTCTTTCAAAACACAATTGTCCTGCGATATAGTGTGGGTTCACACTCTAATGTAATTCAATCATAATAGATACCGACCTGACACATTAACATATAAGTTATTTTTTATAGTTATTTTACTTGAAAGCTAATGGATTGGGTATGTATATTATTAAACTCCATCCAAAACTAATTTGGAATAGGTATGTAAACACACACACAAAAATATATATTATTATTTTATTTTTGTAGAATATTAAATAATAATAGATTAATAGATACTCAAAAAACTGATTAATAAAATATAAATATCTAAATTTTTTATGTGATGAATAATAAATGAAATATATATATATATATATATAAAAGAGACTTGTGAGTAACCATCACCTTCCCTGCCAATTCCCCTTCAACTGTTTGTTTCATTATTCTAAACTAAATACATTTTAAACTCAATCTAAAAAAATAATATAATTGCAAAATATTAATAATTATGATTATAATATAATATAACGAATACAAATTCATTTTAGAATACATTTGTATTAACCATGTATGATCAAAATTTTGTACGAAAAATTATGATTGTTTTAATTTTTATGTGTGTTAATTAATTTTCTAAACAAAGGCTTATGTTTTTTTTTTTTTTGAGTTACAGTTTATTATTTTGCATTGCAATACAGGATGCAAAACTGATGTTGTGGATTTTGACATGGAAAGTCTTTTTTCTTTTTCTGTTAATGTTTGGGTTACAGTTTTTTCTTTTTCTAAACAATGTATTATCTGGTTGTGGTTTGGAGAATTGATTGAGATTGGATATGTGAATGTTTAAAGATTTGATTTTTATTTTTTAATTCCATAATAAAAAGGTATTTTTAATGTTTGAATGCTTGTATCAACTAGAAAACTTGAATTTAATTTGGATCAAGTTTCAAGATTGAAATGAAAAAATATTGTTGATAAAACCTAATTGATTCAGGTAGTTTTTAATAATTTTATTGACTCGATCGAACTCAATCCTACTAACTCAAATGATTTTTTTTTAATAAAACAAAAAAACAATATTGATTGGCTAAAATGATTCATCGAGTACCTATAAATTAACACATAACTTGATAAATTAGGGTATTTTTCAAATTAGTGTCCAAATAAATATGATAACTGGTATGCATCATGATTATAACATGAAAGCGGCTGATTTTAATATGTATAGATATTCAAATGGTTTAATAATAAAAGTTTTCATAAAATAATTACAAAATATCTTAATAAATTATATAAGCGTGATTGAAGCTTTGATGGGTTTGAAGGCTTGTAAATTAAATGAAAATAGTTTAAATATATTTGTTTATTTTCAAATAAAGCTTAAATCATAATTTTAAAGTTTTGTATAGTTTAAGCTTACTGTTAGTTAGTCTGTGAATTAATTTGAGTCTAAATTTTTCACTTCTATTCTTCATGGTTTTCAAGTTCAACCATGCATGATTAAAGTTTTGTATGAAAAATTATGGTTGT
>Ga0307515_10015533_pt1 | contig 14018 bp, 19 predicted proteins | sample 17_EM_MG_FD_194513 | JGI IMG/M metagenome (GOLD analysis project Ga0307515, IMG submission 194513) | Populus trichocarpa ectomycorrhiza microbial communities from riparian zone in the Pacific Northwest, United States - 17_EM | ecosystem: Host-associated > Plants > Roots > Unclassified | place... | reverse complement strand
CTTTTTTTGTCATGAGATCTAGATTGTGCACTCGCACTAGCCGTAATTGGCCATCGGCAGCCTCGGACATCACCTGCTAGCCTGCGGCCATCGCCGAATGCAGACCCTCACCAAAAAGCCCGACATCGGAAGTCTCGCTCATCCACTTACGACCACGACGATGAACAGTCGGCTGTTATTCCTGCGACGGTTTACCAGCGGAAGGCACCGTCCAGGAACATCACAAACGACGCCGGGATCACGAATCACCACCCTCCTTCGAGGTGTCGGGTTTACAGCATCTTTGACGACTGCTTACACCGTCGGGTCCCTCTATCCTCCCGATCTCGCCACATTCATTTCTCCCCGTGTTGCACCCCCGGCTCCGTTGCTTGGCACACTGGAGGCCAAAGCGCATACTGAAGAACTGGAAGATCGGCTACAGAACTTGTCGCTTCTCGATGCACTGCGCAAGAGGGAAGACAAGCAGGATTGGTACGAGAGCCGACCTTATACAGAGCTTCCGGATGAAGCGAGGGCGAACAATCTCACTGCTGGGGCTCTGAGTGGACCGGGAAAGCTCGCTGTGCGACCTTTGATCCGAGTCAAGAACGACGAGAGCGAGGCCTGGGGTTTCGTTCACCTTGGAAGGGGTCTGTGTGGTCACGATGGAATCGTTCACGGCGGGTTGATGGCAACGTTGCTTGATGAGTCGATGGGTCGAGTTGTGAGTACCACCGATGTATTGAATACTCTCGCTCACCGCTGTCCCCAACAGGCTTTCTTCAACTTACCAAACCGCGTTGCTTTGACCGCCAACCTTACCTTAAACTACCGGGCACCCACCAAAGCTGATCAGGTGTGTTCCAATCCACTTTAGGTCGGAAGTGTCTTAATTTGAAACATCGACTCTGTCTGCAGTTCGTTGTCATCAAATGTAAACTTGAGTCGCAGAAGGGACGTAAGGCCGTCGTCTCTTCAAGGGTAGAAGACATGCTAGGAAACGTCCTGATCGAAGCTTCGTACGTCGTGCCTCCCCTTCACCCCTTCCGCTCAGTCTAATCACGTTCCGGAAGATCGGTATTCATTGAGCCTAAATATGCAAACTTGCTGAAGGCTAGCACCTCCGTCGGCCTCTTGGTGGGGCGTAAGGTCGAGCCATCTGTTTCTGCGTCTGCCTAGACGCCGTTCGTTTTGGTTTTGCCGGCCTTACCGCCCGCCCGCCTGGTCACCCCAGTCTTAGAAGTTGTATCATTTTGGGTGGTGTTTTAGACCTTGATCACTGTGATCCGCCCCACGGGGTTCTCATGGGACTTATCGCATTATACATGTTACCGCAACAATATACAGCTTGGACGGAGGCTCGTGAATATAAAACATGTTGCTACCCAGAAGAATCGCATGATGGGAAGGCTGGGAAATCAGATGATTATCAGTACGTACATTCAGGTCCGGGTCATCGAAAGTTATCACCGGGGGGGCCGGGAAGGATCCCAGCATCTAAAAAAAAGGTGTTCCACTGGTTCTCTGCGGGAATGTACGCGCCCTTGTAGAGGGTGCCGTCGTCACACCTGTTTCCGTAAGCATCGAACGAAGGAACGAAGTCCCCTGTAGGTATCCAGGACGACATCGTCGACTGCAGATCTGTAGTTGGAGTAAAAACTGCGGCAGGGTCGGGGGTCGCCAAAAGTGAATGGAATGGTGATGATGAGGAAGAGGCGGTCCGGGCTATTGATTTGAACTCGGCATTGATATCGGGAGATGGTGTCGGCCCAGGGGCATGAATTGCCGAGTGTTCATATTCTTGATGCGTTGTCCCTTCTTGCGGTACCTTCCAGACGCGAGACGCTTCATCGAATGAGACTATCGCAGGATACCCAGCGAATGCCATTAGATCCCGTCCATGGTCGCTGTCACCAAGCACATGGGAGCCACTACCAACCGGTGGGGAATTTGGCTCAACCTTGGCGTAAGCTTTGAGCGCGTTCTTTCTCAAACGAACAAGGTATGGCTACAAGCAATAGCCGAGTCAGATTTCACATGCACGTCACAACAGTGCAATATCGGCCCACCAATGCAATCGAGGCGCGCCTGCATCCTCTCGCCTCGCCTTTTTGGAACAACTCCACTATCGAGCTCAAATCCCCAATCGCGTTTCTAGACAGGGGACACCTTGGGGAGCGAATACCAAAAGAACCTGATATCATCGCAGCACAGAAACCCTGGACCCATGGAAACCAGAAGCGGAGATATGGCTCGAACTGCTTCTCGAATTGGCCCACCAGAGCCTGCGTTAGGAAGGATGCACACCGGTTCACCGAGAGTATAGACGGAGCGAATTCAGTGGACAAAGGGTTTGCGGGATTCTCCAACAGTGCTGCGACGAAGGCAGGCTTGTGAAGGAGAAGGACAGCTAGGCAGGTGTGAACATCAGCTGTACGAAATTGGGGCGCACGAAGATGCTCACTGTGGAATTGGTATTGTGAACAAAGATAACTCAGCATGAGCGATGACGGCTGACGTGGTTGGTGAGATGAGAGCAGTGAATTGAACGTCGCAGGGGTTACGTCGCGGAGCTTTTGACTGAGCTTGACGATTTCACTGTACTTCACACTCTTCGTCCTCGAGACATGCTCCAGAACGAGGGTGTACACATCCCTGGCTAAGTGGTACTTGATGTCCCACACTGGGGTCGTTTTCGTAAGCTAATCCATCATAGAGAACGGGGAATTGGCTTACGGTCCAGGCTCGGGTTACCACTTTCATCAGGTGCCACTTCCTCGGGTGTGGGAAGTTTGCAATCGATGTAGCACGTGGAGATGCAAGAAGGGCGGCCGAGTGTGAGGCACTGTGGTGGACAAGTCAGCGGGTCCCAAAATTTCCGAACAGAAACACGTTACATGATTGATCTCCAGGGCGTATATTTCCCAGAAGAGCCTCCGCCTCCTGTCAGCCTCTTCTTCCGTCCACCGGCCATCCCATTTCGTGGGCTCGCGATCTGAAGAACATCAGCAATTTATATTGAACTATAGTGAAGATGAACTTACGAAGTCCGATCTAGGAATCCGATAGCCTTAGCGTCAGGCGTACCGTGAAACAAAGAAGCCGCTTACACTAATTGCAAGCCGAATAGCGAGCCCGAGATATGACCAGCCTTCCTCTACGGCGTGTTTTTCACCAGTGTTGGTTAAATATGCAGCCATGAGGGATACTGCCTGGACTGTATCCAATTGGGGAGCGTCGAACACCGAACGCATAGACAACGCCATTCTACCAAACTGGTAATACCTGTCGGACTCGGAGACATGAGACTGACCCGCCGGTGTGGCAATCGCGAAAATGAAGAACAACACAGCCACCCTATGCGGTTGGATGAGTCTCTGTCCCACATCGGGATGACCGCCGGAGCTCCTGTGCGAGAGGATCGGCGTGAGAGTCCCTTGGAAAAGTTCGCCACGAGATAGTGGGCGGAAGAACCAGGTGTAGCTATTGACGTAGTTCTCGCACAAGGCTGAGGCTTTGGCGTTACCCGGGAGCGATTCTAGCAGCACGTACATCCGGTCTTGATAATTGTGGCCATCCGAGACGAATGGGAAGCTGTGGCCAATCCCATAAGATACGCCACCCATGGGCTCGGCAATAGATTTATCCCCAACCTAAATCAAGTCTCGGTGTCCTGAAACCAACGGGGTAGACGGGCATACCAGCAATACAGTTTCTTGATTCTAACGTAAGAAAATAGATTAGAGCGCGATAGGATATAGTGCTCACCTGAGCCGCCAGAAGGACCAAAGTATTTTGTACTTCCGTCATGACACGTGAAGAGCGAACCTGGGGTCCAGAGGCTGTGGTCGGTTTCTGATTCGTCCTCGTGCGAGTCTGTAGATAGTTCCCCATTCGTTGCGGACTCCGGTCCGAACTTGATGGTGAGTAAATCATTGGAAAGGAGTGGATGATTTCCAGACGCCGTATGCTGGTTTGTAGCGATCGCCAGGGCATCCTCCAATTGGCGGATTCGTTGACTCATCGTAAAAATGTGCTCGTGAAGGTCTTGCGTGTCGGATAGAACAAATCTACAGAAGGTGGGTTGATGACTGATTGGCGGGTAGGAGCAACGTAATTACCTTGCGCCTTTCCCAGCGGTGAGAGTGCCTGTTTGCAATTATCAGCGAGAGGAGAGATGGGACTTCAAGCACAAATCACTAACCATTGGGACAAAGGGTCGCACAACCACGTCTTGTACAGGACCCGCACGGGACCTTTTTGTCACAACGAATGCGACACCTGTACGGGTGTGATGCCTGGCTTTGGACGCTGACGACGCAGAAAACTTACCGTCTGCATTCTGCGCATGAGACGTCGCCGAGAGCTCGTCTTCGACGAAGTTCAGGGTCAGACATGGCCTTAAGGGATGCGACTCGCATTCGAGCCGTGGGTGTTGAGATCGATGCGGCCATGAGAGACGAGGGAATGTTCAAGTGAAATCATGCCCGAGATCTGGGATGCATATATATCGTGAACGAAGCGTACGCAGGGACAGATTGAATTTGATACCCGGTGTTCGGAGTGGTGGTGATGGTGAGTGGGTGAAAGTCTTGAAGAGGGCGCCGATCCACACAAGCACTGGGTATAAAGCATGCGAGCAAGATTTCTCATCTACGCCACATCGCAGGTCAAGAGCATCATGGGCCCGCCGGGCCTGAGACGTGTGATCGGGAGGCAATCTCGGTGTCGGACTGCAGCGGCAACTGGAGCGCGATCAGTTGCCAGTCAGGGACGTGAGAGCGGGCCATCTCGCCCGACCCTAAGTTGCACGGAGAGGTTTTCCGAGGCTAAGAGACAAAACTCGCCTCGGTGACTCATCCTCGTACACAGACAACAAAGTCAGAGTGGAAACAAAAAATTGCGCAGGGTTCAGAATCGATGCATGGCTCCGGTGTAGTCACGTGACGCTTCCAAATCCTCTTGTTGCCTTGTCGGCCTGTGCTAAAGTGGACAAAGGGTCCAATCTGTTGTGGCCACAGCAAACCTCGCCAGTTTTTCAGCCTTGAGAGTGTGGCGCACCTTTCTCCTCAATACCCCCAACTCCGAACCACAATGTCTGGCCTCGAGATACCAACATACGACATGCCCTCTCTCGTTACCCCAACCACCCTTATCCGAAGCCAAGATGTCTGGTACGACGACGGAAACGTCGTGATCCAGACGGAGAACATCGTCTTCAAAGTGTTCCGTGGCATTCTCGCCTCGAATTCGGCAGTTTTCGCCGACATGTTTTCTGTGCCCCAGCCGACCAACGCAACCGGTCCGGATGTGTACGACTCCTGCCCCCTCATCCAAACATATGATACCCCGGAGGACGTTGGACACTTTCTCAAGGCCATCCACGATGCAGGGTCGGTTTGTTTCATTTTGAAACATAGGAGTGGGGGGCTAATTAAACGCTCAGATACTATGATGTCAGGACAACCTCCAAATTCTCTGTCGTGGCGGGCATACTACGTCTTTCGACCAAATACCAAGTGCCATATTTGCGAAAACGAGCCATCTCACACCTAACTACGATGTTCCCCTCCTCTTTGCAAGATTTTCAAGAAAACCGAAACTCTAGCCCATATGCAGCTAAACTCGGCCATTACACCGGTCTCGCCATGGAAGTGGTCAATCTTGCCAAAGAGTGTCGCCTCCCTATGTTGCTCCCCATATCTATGTACTATTGCGCCGTGATGCGTCTCGAACATATTCTTGACGGCGTAGTCGTGGCACACGATGACGGCACTTCAAGAAAGGTCGACCTCGACTGGCCCGAGAAACGAGCTATCATTCTTGGTAAACGTGTACTCAACCACAGGGCACGTACAAATCTCTTCGGCTTCCTCCTCACCTCCGCCCCTCCTGCCCCCACCCTCCCCAACAATCCCACTGCTTCTGGATGTGCGATCCCACAACGGTGTGAAACCGGCAAGCTCAAGTGGCTACGTCAGATGGAGCCTTTGTTGTCTGGAGACAAATGCGGGCCTCTGCACATGCAGTTCGAGTGGACAAGATACAGCGCCGATGTCTGTACATACTGTGTCTTGGACGGGAAGAACAAATACCGGGAAGGGTTGAAGAAGAGCTGGGAGGAGTTGCCCAGTGTGTTTGAACTGGAGCCCTGGGACATTTTGAAGACCGAGAGTTTGGACCAATAAGCAATGTGCATTATCTATCATTCCATGCTCCTGTATTGCTCAACGTCTGTAGGGGTTATCACCGTCTCACGCTAGTCTGTACCAGCATCGTGTACGAAGGAGAGTTTATCTATCGTTCGCTAAATATAATGTGGGACCGAGCGCGAGATGCCTTCGATGGAACCTAAGCCACCATCTCCGCACATGCAACCGCAACCAGCCGCACAGACGAGATGCTGGTTCATATTCCTGCATTTCAGATGCATGGCATGTCCACAACGGATACATGCGAACGAAAGTCCTGTAACACTGTTAACGGTCGTGATCTGGAACTCTGAAGAAGCACCGACCTTTAATGGGTAGGCGGCAAAACGCGCACCGCACTGTCTGGAACTTCACCTCGGCTGATCGAGGATTCCCGGGAGTGCTGATCCCCAGGCGATATTCGTTCCAATCCTTCGTCCGGTCTTTAATCGAGTTCAGCAACTCGGCTCTCTGTTTCAGAAGTTGCCAACGAAATAAGAGTTCGGCGTATGCGTTGACGTGCATCACCATCTGCTCGCGCCATCCCGCGATGCAACCCTGCTGGATGCTTGCAATTTTGCCTCGTCAGCTTAGCCGGCGGATTACAAGCCCGTTGTTTCCTACCTGTCGTTATCACGAAGGGCAACCACGACCACACATTTCTTGTTATTCAGAGGTTTCTCCACCTCCATCGACGGGGGTTCTGGGGGTATAGGGCGCCGAGCCCCCGTAACAGACGGGTTACGTTGAGCACGCGGAGATGCTTCAGACCATGATTTTGCGACACCTCGTTTCAATGGAGACTGTGACGAAGCCCGGGAGGGTTCCTTGGGCTTCACCGCTCCTGGAACCGGTAGACGCCCGGATAAACCGACATCCGTGGTTCCTGGACTGCCGGTGTCAGGTGAAATTTGCGCGCCAACCATAAACTGCCGCACGCCTCCCGTATTGAAGAGACCCGACCACGAGCTGCGGTAAGAATGGGCATTTACTGTTGCACTCATCCTCTGGGCTCCAGGGGAAGGTAGCGCTTGGTACCAACTATGGGAAGTGGAAAATGACCTGGCCTCCTTCCTGCGGCTTGGCCTCGTTTGGACTGATCCCCGAGGATTACGATTCATCTGGATTGTGCCTGATGGTGAAATGTTGAGAAAGCCGTAAGGGCGACCCGATTGACAACATACTCTGTGCTTCCTGCAACATGTCCTCACAATGTAAGATGAAGATCGAAGCCATCGCCAATATCTGGACATCCTTTTCAAGGCATAACTCAGAATAGCTACGAAAGAGCAGTTAGTGCATGCTTGTATTGCTCAGATAAAACGGAATAACATATTCCTCGCCAGTTTCGTCCCGAGACCTCCCAAGATCCGCTTCTGTCCGACCAGTGCGGTCGACTGCACCGAATAACCTTCGATGAGGATTTCAAGAGATTTAAAGACACGTTCATGGTCGTGCCGCCCGTTTTGTTTCGCAATAGACGCATTGACACGGCATGATTCTCCCGGTTTAGATATGTCCATCCGATATTGAGAAGCGATGGCCCTGTCAGGGTGCCCGATACTCGCCGCAGGCTTGATGAAAACTGTGCTCCTCCGGGTAGGAAGAAGTGCATAGGGGACATCATCGTTGGTTGGCTTGGACCTCTCGGATACCCGCCGACGTTTTCCTTGTGAGAATGTCAACAGGTTTGTCATGATCCGTAGTATGTTTCCCGCGTCCTCTGCCCGCCTCAGGGTATTGGATGGTGTTCGATCATTCGATGCCACTGTAAGGTGATTTATTGCATCCGATAGTGAGGCAGGGGCGCGGAATAACCGAGGGGCTGCCTCCTGCGCGCGCAATGACGGTGATGCAGACATCTCGTGAAGGGGGTTTCGTACGATGCGGGGCGGCGCTCGGAAGAAGCATATGAGTTCTCCTACATGTGGCATGTAAGGTAACAAGCATGTTGAACACTCAATTGTTCTGCGTACCATTGGGACCAAACACTCCTTGTGATGTCCTTGGCTCTGCAAGCGTTTTATCGTTTCGCAGCTGGGAATACGCGGCATCATCGTTCTGGGCAGAGGACACCTTACGGTCAGATGCATCCCCATCTTCCCGATTAAAATCTTCGGTATCCGAAGATCCAGAACTCCTCATCACACGTTCGCCCTCATTCCCAAACAACAAAAACCGAAGGCAGGCTTCGAGACATGGGCGGTGTGTGTCACGTATAACTCGTAGTCTCCGGAGCATGAAGGCGCGATCGTTCAGTGATATCAAAGGATTCCGCTCCAAATCAATGGTTGGTGTCCCACTTGGCCCGTGTGAAAATGGATAGTCCTTCGGAAATGTGAATGCTATCCGGATGAAGACCGACGAAGATTCACCCCAGGGTCCAGTAAGACCCATAGTGACGGCGCGCCTCTTGGTGAGATCGTGCTGCGCTCGAGGTGAGTCCGGAACCCGGCTAGTGGAGGGACCAGAAGTCGCACCTTTTCAAGTCTGACTTTGTGCTGGGAAAGTTTCGAGATAACCGCTGTAATCCTACACAAGGTCAGCATTGGGGTAGCGAGGCGGGATGGGGACTAACTCGTCCTGCAATGACTGGCCAAATTCGGTTTCCTTCGCTTCATCTTCGGGCTCTGCGGAAAATATATCGTTCCTCCGGCCAAAGTGACCACTGTGTTCACGATGGCTTGACCGCGAGTTCCTCCTGGAGGTGGAGTGCACTCGTGAGATGTTTCCGCTCTCAACTCCGCTCCCACGCTCTGAGCTTCCCTCGCGCTTATCGCGCACTTTCACGCTTGACCACCACGCCAGAGGGTCCATTCTGGCGGACCGACCACCCCTTGACATTGTGCCCCCTCGAATAGCACCCGTTACCACGGTTTGGCGGCGCACGCGAGAGAAGGACCTGCCTTGTGCTCTCTCGTGATTACCGTTTGGCAGTGGATATATGACTTGGGGCCGGCGGGAAGGTGGGGGTGCCCGAACTTCCGAGAGAATGTACCCGAACGGAGCAGAAAGGGGAGGGGCGCGATTCGCAGAGTGGGATATGCTTCGATAAGACGTTTGACTGGTCTCCGAAATGTCGGAGGAGGATAGAGGATTTGGCGGACACTCCTTCATAGACAAGTGCTTGGAGCAAACAGGTCAGCCGGTATATCGAGGAGGATTTGAAACTTACGGGAATGTCATCAAAGTCGATCGGACAAAAGCGGAGAGTCTTATCCTTAGACCATGTGATTAACCGGAAGTCATTATAGTCTGTAGAAGGGATTCAGCTGGGGGCGAAAACGCAAGGTACATCGTCTGACCTGCACCACCTCTCCGCCACACAAACTCTTTCACGGTGTCCGAGTGTCCCTCTAAGACAGATACCGGTGCCTCAGGGTGGTCGTAGCTCCACATATCAAGGACGTTCTCCCCCCGTTGGGGTAAACTGAGAACCCCACGACCGAAGGGTAAATCCCTTGCCCTCCAAACTGGATATGACGTGTTGAACGTGACCTTTGGTTCATTCGTGTCGACCACGGTCTCCACATCCCACAGCTTGATGGTGCGGTCGAGAGAGCAGCTAAGAATTTCGGCTCCCTTTTCGTAGGACCAATCGATCCCGTAAATCTTAGCGGAGTGGGCATGGATCCTGGAAATGGGTAAGGATCCTTTCTGTGAACGGTTTAACGAGCGTCCCAACAATTAGCGATCACATACTCTACGGTCCCAGATGAGCACATCGTTTGCATGCGAGGAGGCCAGGATGTGCTCATTCTGACGATTCCACTTGACTTGCGTCGCAGCCTCTGGTATGAAGTCAGGGGACGTCCAGGTCAACCCCCCCCCCCCCGAAGAGATCTACGCACCGTTGAACGCACACAATCCTACAAGCGCGGTCAAACAGGGGCTTCATCGGGTAACAAGCAACCTCACCTAGTACTGGCTTATTCGTTCGGCGAATGTCCCAACCCCATAACCAACCATCAATGCCTGTGCTTACGACCTGATTGGGGTCCGTTGTGTGCCAATTGATATCGGTGATAGCGCGACTGTGAGCATGTAAAACGTGTTCAATCGCCGTCTTCTCATCGAGAAGTAGGTTCCATATTAGCCTACGCGCACTCGGTCAACAGGGGATGGACCAGGCAGGAAGGAAACCGACAATTTCTCGTTGGATGTGGAGACAATGTATTGTGCGTGGCTGACGTGGGGGTTCCATTGGACGTCCGCGACGTCCCATGTTCCGCCTTGAGGAAGAAACCTAGGAATTTCTAGCGGCGCGTTCAGGTCGATGATAAAGAGCCCTTTTCGTCTGGGGATGTAATGAGCCTGGAAAAGAGTAATGGTTCTCTGACACTGACCCTGCCAGTACGACGTCACGACTGGTCGGACTGATACTCATCTTTTTGGCCGCCTTTTAGCACCTGCGGGTTCTGCCCTCACTGGTGGGTATCACTTACATTCCCAACCGTATCCCCAAACAGACCCTTCATATCGATCTGTAACGCTTCGTTGAACGTAGCATCCGCGCTGTCGTAGCCCTCCGCGCTGGGGGGACCGTCGGACATGATTGAGGTAGGTGATCATCCAAGGTCAGGCTATCACGCAGAAGCGTGATCGGGCCGGAGGGAGAAACCGTAAGCGCTGTCGGAACTGCAGATTTCGGTGGTGGAAAGGGCATGAATGATTATTATCCGGAAGCTAAGACATAGTGGGTATCTACAAGTAGCAACATTAGACCGTAATCAACGGGGGAAGGCGCCGGGTATTGACTGCCTTCTGCGTTCCGGATGATGGTAGTAGGTCGCATAACGCTTGGTGGGGGTTCGAATATGAGGGAGAGCCGAAATATTGTCCGGGTTTTCCAGATTCTCCGCTGAACTCATGTATTCTGCATCAGAGTCACTGTCTTCGCCTAGCCAGTCAGAACCTTCAGGCAACATGATGACACCGGTAGCTTGATCGTAACTGAGACGATGGTTGATGTGTGGTTCAGATGGCCCGGGACTGCCATTCTCTTGAGCTTCATCTAGGGGACCGCGGCCGTGTGAATTTGTTCCGTTCCTGAGCGGTGAACTCATGCTGGGGAAGGTGGAGGGTCGATTTCCATGCAGCATGCTCTTTCGTTTGCGAAGAGTAAGGACTACAGCTTGTTCCATATCGGGTTTTGCTCCATTCGCCCTGCCGTGGTTGACAATCGATTGTCCCTTCTTCAAGGGTAGCCATGGTTGTGGCAGGACACCATTCAGAGCGGGGTGACCGTACCGGCGCTTGCCCGTGCTATCCAAGGTTAATCAATCGAGTTAATCCCCGATCCCCCCATGTACACTCACTTCAAGACGCCGTTGTACCAATTTGCCATCGGAGGTTGAGACTAGAGGATTGTGAGAGCTGGTCTACGGGTAGTTCACACAAGCTTGGAAACGCGCACGTAATCAGTCCTTGCATCTTCGGGTGCAACGTACAAGGTGTCGTCATTTTGAGCATAACGTCGTCGGTTGAGATTGCTGAGGGTTCGAGTCAGCCGATGGTCATCACTTCCAAGCTAGATTTACCTTTGTGACCAGGTCACTGGATGACCAGATCTCAGCCTTACAACTTCAGCAGTCTCCTCCCCTCTCTCCACTTCGCACACGGAGCTCAAGCTGACATGTTTACTCAGCGGGGTGTAGATCTTGATGATATACCAAGACCACAAGACCGTCCCAATGAGGAGGGGTGTTACCAACGAGGAAACGACGAATGCCTTCTTGAGCGCGAATATCCCAGTCATGAATACCAGGAACATGACAACACCCCAAATCAATCGCGTAAAGGTTAGGGCCCATGCTTGGCCCTGCGATTCGTAGGGCTTGTAGAATACTGGGAGGATATTTAGTAAGGTGCCCTTGCGAATGAGGCGATGACCGCTAACCAAAAAGCAGCTTGTACTTGTAAACCACGTAAGCAACCCCGAAGTAGATTGCTCCAAATATGACGATTAGTGGTTGGACGACACTATACAGGAGCGTCATGACGAAAATGAGAATTGCTTGAGGATAAACCACCCCATAATTGATCATAGGGGGAGCGTTCAGTTCTGCGAAATCTGCAAACTAGTTGGTACAACATCTGGAACGAGTGAAGTGAACACACCCCGAGGCGTACGAGTGACAAACAGCCGCGTGATCGCACTGGGGATGATGACTCCGAGGTTGAGTAACTGGAGAGGCATAATGCCGAACCCTTGTAGGATCACGTAGGAGAGGAAGAAATGTCTGTGGCATTATACGTAAGTCCAGGAGCTGCGTCGCCTGTGAAGATGTATTTACCGTGCCGACCCCCGTTGCAACGCCTCAGCCAATTTCTCAGGAATTTTTGCTGGCGAATTGGCGAGGTCGCGGACCAGTTGCAGATAAGTACTTGCGAGCAAGAATATGAAGATGACGTTGATGAAGAGGAACAGGAAGTATCTGAGGAGGTGAAAAGTGTGAGACTTTGTTCGTGCTTGGTCCCATCGTGAAATTCACGTACTTCTTGAGGAGCGAGTACTCGATCCAACTCCGAGCGCGATATCCTTGCAGATAGGTCATAGCTATGTTGGCGGTCAGGATGAGCTCGTGCCCTATGAAATCTCAGCACCTACCCTCCAACATGAAAGGAAGTAAGGCGTTCAGAGTGATCATGGCGACGGATGGTAATGAGTTCTGGACAACAGCGCGGATCCTTTCATTGCTGTCAATCAACCGGCCTAGCCACGGCATGGATTTCTTGATTGCCTTGTAACTCAACAAACTGGCCAGCCCAGTGATCGGGAAGACCCAGAAAAAGAGGAGCGTTCCCATCATCCCCAATACAATCAGTTCTCGAGAGCGGCTTGAGCCAATTGTAGTGGCCATGTTAGCCCAGACGATGTCACGAGGTTCTGGCGCTTGATGCGTGGAACACTCATTTGGGTGCTGTGCGTGGGCGGTTTGAATTGCGATTTGCTGAAGCGAAGTTAGGCGCAAACTAGTCCCAAGAAGAAAGCCAACCTACCGCACTCGACATTTTCTCGAACGTGACAAACGCGGTGTGCGTGGCCCGAAATTTCCCTAGCTTCCGACGTTTCTTCACCTCCTCGTCTGCATCGTGGAACCGAGCATCCCAATACTCGATTGCGTCCACTACACCCTTGAATAGCCTAGGCCGCAATGTGGGTCGTGCACGGTGGGGGACAACGAATCGTGGATGTTGGGACTCCAATCCGGAAGAATCGATATCGACAAGTGGGGCGACAACAAAGTCGCTAGGATCGTAGGACTCCACAGTGCTTGGGTTCCCGACGTAGTCTACCCAAGCTTGCTCGAGCTTTAGAAGTGCATTCGTTCGCTTCGCCAGCAGAGGTTCGAGAGACTTGACGTCCCTGCAAACGCTGACGCTTTCGACACTGAGGCCCATATTTTCGAAGTGTTCTGCAATTCTGCGCTCGCTGCGAAGATGGATCGGGAGATGAGTGACCAAAACAGTTCGTGCAGATATTGAATGTACGAGTTCCAAAGAGAACAGTTGACGAGAGCGAATGAACTTGCGATAGTTCTTGTGGATGAAAAAGAGGGTGAGGATAGTGAATAGGTAAGTGAACAAAAGTTGCACAGAGACGACGGAGGTAGGATCCGTGAGAAGATCCAGCCAATCTCTTCCTGGCGAAGATGGAGGTTTGCGATGGTCAGTGTTGTTCAGAGTTCTTATCCAGTCCGGGTCGTCGTCGCCGCCGATACCGAGGTTGTTCTGTAATTTCAATGAGTACTCCACCCATTGGTGGTGGTCACGAGACACACCTTCAAGTTGATTGGCATGAGAATCACCGCCGCGAATATGGAGCAAACAGAGAACAAGTAA
>Ga0307515_10015531_pt1 | contig 14018 bp, 13 predicted proteins | sample 17_EM_MG_FD_194513 | JGI IMG/M metagenome (GOLD analysis project Ga0307515, IMG submission 194513) | Populus trichocarpa ectomycorrhiza microbial communities from riparian zone in the Pacific Northwest, United States - 17_EM | ecosystem: Host-associated > Plants > Roots > Unclassified | place... | reverse complement strand
TAAAGCGACGGGAGTCGTAACAAGAGGTGCCGGTATATTTGGCGTATAATCTCCTTCCAGTAGCTCCGTGAGGGATGGTTTGGTTTGGTGTTGTCAGGGCGTGAGATTCCGGGTAATTGGAGTGGCAGGCGAAGAGGAGAAATTCGGGAAAGGAGCGGGGTGTGGTGGGGTGCTGGCTCAGAGGCGGGTTTAGGTGACATGAAAGCTTCGGGTGGGGAGGGACCGGGCAGTGGTTTGCTGTTTCCATTCATTTCCTTCGCATCTGAGTCGCCTTTCCCGCTGGTCTTACTCGAAAGAGGCGAAATCGTCTTTTCTGGTGTCAGCAGTCGGTTGCTTGGACCTTCTTCCAGGTTGTGCGACACATGACCAGGAGGATAGAGTGTGGCGCTGCGTTGAAGGGGATGGGTCTCTGCTAGATTCGGTAGGGATGTGGAGTGTGGTGGGAAGTGTGTAGGGGCGTCAGGCGGGTTGGCCGTCTTCCCGGGTATTTGCCTCCCTCTTAGCTGTTCCTGGAGTTGCTCAGTCTCAGCTCTAACGGCCGCCTCCGATAGCGGGGGTTGTGGCCGCAGCCCTGCTTCCAATACATTGTCGTCTCCTTGTGGTGCTCGCCCTTCTCGATTCGGGAGATCACGCATCGCCCAATCGCCTATCTGTTTGAGGAAAGATCTGGCGGGTGCAATGAGTGATACGGTACGGCGATATGGATCGAGAGGGACGAATGGCTCATGTCGCTCGTGTCGCTCATGTCGTGGCTTGTGTTTGTGTCTTCGGTCCTGGGAAGGGGTACGTCTTCGATGGCGAGGCGCCGCTGTATGTTTCGCTCGCGATGTTGAGGAGTCTTGGAGGTGCTGAGAATTGGTAGGAGGTGTAGGCCTAGGGTGGTTTTGAGGCCGTCGCAGCGTAGAAGGGGGAGGTTCAAGGTGTACTGCATTAGTAGGTGGAGTGTGGGTGGTCGCGGTAGGGTCTGATGCCCGTAGTTTGCTGATTGTATCTGCGTTTGAAGGCATAGTTAGTTTGTGAAGAGCGTGAGAGCAAAGAGGGGGAGTATGGAGAATTAGCTTGGCAATCATTGGTATATAACGACGTTGAGGGGTTAATGGGGTTCTGATGGGATGGTGGCACTTACATTCTTTCAAACTTTGATGAATTTGATGGCCGCGCTCCGCACTGCCCGCACGGCCTTTCCCAACTCTAGGGTTGGGTTCCGCCTGTAATTCTTCGGATTCGGAGAAGGCGGCGCGTGGGTGGCTGTGAGGAGTCCGATTCTCAAATGCAGCTGGGGCGCTCTCAGTCGAATGGCGACTCATAAACGGAGATTTCGGTCGTTGTAGGCGCCCCTCTTGAGCTTTGTGGGATCCTAGAAGGGTATCCATGGAGTGAGCGACAAGCGTCGAAAGTAGGGGTGATAACAGGAGGTGAGGGGTTCTGTAAGACAGGATGTTATATAGCTCACGAGCTCACGGGCTTCGAGTCAGTATTGTGGAGAAAGTGTAGGGCTGGCGGCCCCAGCTGACGGGCTGATGGGAGTTCCGGCTGGTCCTGCACAGACTGGGAGGCGCCTTACTCGTAGCTGACGCGAATAACAGACCCGATGATCCACATATTCAAAGAGTCTTACCAGTAGAATCCCACAGCCCAGAGTCCCGCGTCCCGTCGCGTTCATGTGTTCGTCTAGCTTCATCGACTGCACGGCTTGGCACCGAAGGCCGCGACGAGCTTGACGCGGTATATCGCACGGGCTTGCTCATGTAGCGCCGTGCGTGTCCGGTTGTCCGTCCAGGTCGTGGTGAAACCCTTTGCCGGAGAGTGGGCTGGAGACGAAGTTCAGATGATAATAAAAAAAGGCAGACAAAGGCAAAATCAAAAATGGTCATGTAAAAACATAAATCCAAACTTTATCTTATTGCACTAGTGGTTTAGTGGTAAAATTCGCGCTTGCCATGCGTGAGCCCCGTGTTCGATTCACGGCTAGTGCATAATTTTGCTTCAGCGCTCAACACAACCCCTTTCAGCGACAAGGTCATACTCTTTCTTTTTACCTAAAGGCTTCATCTCTCAAGAAGCGCTTGAGCATAAATCTACTTTAAATGATCCACTGGACTCTATTCAGACACCGGCTCTTTCCTTTTCTCAATGACATGCCCGGCATGGGGACTCATGGGAGACTATATTCTGGGTCGCGTGTTCTGGGCAGCTATGGTCCCATGATAACATATTCAATCTCCTCCGCTAGCGGATCCTGTGTTTCCGGAAATCCACAGGGATGGTCCACGTCCACCGATAAACCCCTCAAACCGCTTTCTAAACCTTAGTAGTTCTCCATCTAGTCCATTGCTATGACTTGCACACCGCCTTCTCTCGCGCTGACATTTGAGGAGCGAAAGTGGCGTTTCCGCCATTTCACCTCCGGCCAATTCATTGGCCCCGCTGCGTAACTTGGTCTGTATTCCTCTGTCGCTGCGCCGCTGTCGCGCGTCGGGGTCGTCGGCATATGTCCAGCCATCATCGTCCTTCCTTCTAAATTCCACCAACTCCATTTTATTGCTGACCCGCATTGTCGGGATTTAGAATTGAGTTTGCACTCCGATTGCTACTGGACCATAAAGCCCAGTGTATCACATGGAGACTTCTCGGGTATATAATCTCTACCTATGATTGTGTATGGTTTCCTTGCTCGTTGTATTCTTGGTTTGCGGGGAATTCAAACACGCGGCGAAGAACAGGGCCAAGCAGATCCGCCCGAGCAGATGAGTATCGCCAGCAACTCGCAGCGCAACAGCAATTCCAATCCTCGTTGTTGGAATGTCAGTGTTCTCGTCACATCGGGCACACCGCGCAATTGTCAAGAGGGTTGAGGTCATGTTTGTCATTCATTCGTGGATTGGAGCTTAATCAATACTCCTCACCTGATGCGTTTCAATATGACCATGTGGAGACGAGCATCTCTTCTCTTTACATTGAGAACGCTGTAGCCGGGCTTCGCCTGTCTCACCTGTGCAAGCCCTTCTTCAGGTTCAGGTCCGTCTGTCATCAAGAGTGGCGGTCAATCAGAATCACAAGTGGCTTTCAACTGATCATTTGTAGGTGCGGCGTTTCCAATGCTGTGATATTGAGACTCGAAAGTACACTGTTCGCGATAGAGGGAAAAAGTGGCCGAACCAGCTCGAACCGGGACGCCCTATACGTGCTACCACTACACTACCCAGCCAGTAACTGGAGGGGTGATCCACTGTAACAGTCTGGCTCGGCTCTTAATAGGCATTGAATCGATGATCCTCTGTCGATTTATTCTGGTGTTGGCTTTCCATGACATCCAACTTCCGCCCTCTCCCGGGATGTCTGCTGGGGCCTTCATTAATACTGCCTGGAAACGAACCATTGCAACGGACCACTTATACTTAGTGCAGGTGTTGGTGTTCCATTGGATCTGCAATCGGAGTCAGCCAAGACGTCTGGCTAGAATTAACTATAGCACCCGCGATTGATCAGCCACGCACGCGGTGTGTCGTTTCTGCATCTACGAGGAATTTAAATTCGGCAGGGCGACCTCAATCTCCGCAGAAAGGTACCCCCCTCTCCACTATCTTCGTCTGGTCATATATGCTTCTTTCGGCATAAACCCCATTTGGTCCTCGTGTATCAGTTTTGGGGCGACCTTCCATATTCGGTTCGCGATGACTTTCGTGTTCGCTTTGCCGCTGAGAACTGAGTGTCCTTGGGGCCGAAGAGTTCTATATCTTTGAAGATCTTGGTCATCAGTACCGCGATGCATGGTCTAACCTGTTTCGCTTCTTCCTTTGCATCTCCTTGCTGATGCTTGCTCTCTTCTTTCATCTGCATCTGATCCCGCCTCTTTATTTCTGCTCTCCGGAGTTCGTTTGCGATTCTGCCCGGGCCAGTGGCTTTCCAGTTGCGGCTTTTCCTGTCATTCTGTTAACCCCCTTGGAGCTTATGGATTTCTCTACGTTCGAGGGTTCTTCCCCGTTTAGTTTTCTTGTGACTCCGCGTAAGATGTCTTCGATGGCGCTCTCTCGATGCTTGGACATGAGCGGTTCGCTTTGGAGCTGTGAGTGGTACTTTACGGCTATCTCTAGCATTTCTTTCAGGTTTTCTGTTTCCTCCTCCGTGTTCATCCTGAAGATGGATTTAATCGTCGTGCTTGTTGCTCTTGTCTTGTTCAAGCTAAACCATTGATTTGATGTTCATTAATTGTCTTTAAACCATTTGGCTTTATTAGGGTGCGTCCTGTTGTTCCTCGCTTCCTCGTCGTAATCGCTTAGGGGTTTCTTTCGATTTTTCTGTAATCCTCCTCTCTCTCTGGTGCGCAGTCTTTTAGGTTCTTTTCAGCTCTTCTAATGCCTCCTTCCAGTTTCCCGTAGCTATTCAGGGGTTTTTCTAGCTATTTGAGCAGCGGATCCGTCTCTGTTTAAAACAGAGGGTGGTTTAAGATATTCAGGTTTAGTTTTGTTCTCCTTTCCCAATGTCCGGGACTGATGCATTTCCTACGTTTACCGCTATTCCGTCGTGGTCCGATACGCCGCAGGTGATCTGATTATTTGTATTCATCTGTGGTTTTCCACGTTTTCCTTGTTGTATATATACGATCGATTCTTGAGAATATTTTCTTCTCACGCTTCCTGTGGTTCCCTCCCAGGAGAAACTTCTCGCTTCCGGGTTGGATTCTCTCGATATGTACATAGGAAGCGTGGCAAAAGGCCACGCGTGTCATACAAATAAACAGAACGAACAGATAAAATGAAAAGCATATGAAGGGTGGGTTGACCGCCTGACTAGCAGCGTGCCTGTATCATCGCCGTGCAGCAATAATCATCACAGTCAACATGGAGCGCTAGCAACGAGCGGTGAGCGCGCAATGGGTGAGATTTGTGGTGACGAGAGATAAGTGCGCCCGGACAGAGTGTGCAACTGGTCGAAGGTTTCTACGGGAAGACGGCCCTGCAAATTGTTAAGGCAATAATCGCAGAGGACATAAAAGAGAGGGACAAAGAGGATTTCAGCAGATGTTGTAAAGGCGGAGATATAGATTTGGCGGGTTGTCCGCGAGTCGTTCGCTTCATGCGAGAGAATCGAAGAACCTCGTGCAAACGTGCAAAAGTAGCAAGTGCTGAGAATTGGGTCTAATATGTGGATGTGGATGGGGGGTGGCGCTTGGACACTGCTGCTGGAGATGCTCTCAACGGTCTTGGCCGGGACTCGATCGCCTAGCTGTGTGGATCTCGATAGTGCACGATGGACTAGAGATGAGGAACGAATATTTTAGCATGAACACTGGGGTTGTCCGGCATGAGCGACCCACCACACGATGCTATCTATCACTGGAGGTCACAGGGGTGGTCATGCTGTTGGGGAATGGAAAAGCGAGCGTTTTAGACGAACAAGCGCAGCTTGCGACGTATATAACGACCCAAGAAGATGAAGCACGGTCGCGGTCAGTTGAGAAGGTGGTGGGGTCATTACTGTCTCAGAAACCTCGGACGCTTTGTCTCCACATGTGGTGGTTCAAAATTGAAGCGATGCTTATGAGCCTTTGGAGAAGTGAAGGTGAATACAAACAACAATTATTCGACAAAATATCGCGGGATAACGCCCTCCTGCGCATAGGATCAACCTACCCCGCCATGGTCATTCCCAGCCCGTGTTCCAGCCACACACCGCGCGATTGTTATTGCATCAATATGTTTCTCTGGAATGTTCTGGGCCCCCATCTTGTAGCAGGCTAAGTGTATCATATCACCTTCTGCTATCGATCATCGATCATCGCCCTCATCGATGGTGGTAGCTGTACACACACCATTTTGTAGGATATACGTGTAGAGCACTATAGCGCATTTACGTACTCAGATTGGCCTGAACAGTCCACCGAGGCATCCATCAGGCCGAAGACGCACATTTGACCTGCGCTCATCCGTGTTGATTCTGGATTCATTGGAGCCGTCAGCTGGCCAGAATCTGAACCGTCTGTAACCTAACCGACTTGAAAGCAGCACCACGAGGGAGATTCCCAGACCCGTAAACTATGTCTGCGCCGCTTGTCTCACCACCACGCTGGATAGTCCCTAAACCATTGATTACTTCGCTCTTGAAACACTGCACGCCGCACTCGAGTCATCGTTAGCTCTACTCCCAATTGCCCCGCCCAACTTCAGGGCCTCACCATCAATTTCTCCCCATCAAACCGTGTCCTCGCCACTATCTCACTTGAAAAATAACCCATCTACGCTCAGGATATGTCCGCCATTGACCGTAACAGTCCAGACTCGGACATCGCTTCAGGCTCGGCCATCGCTTCAGACTCGGCCGCGGACTCGGCGGACATCGCTTCAAACTCGGACATCGCTTCAAACTGGGCCACCGCTTCAGACTCCTACATCGTTCCAGACGGGCTGCTTCTGGTCCCGCCTTCCGGCAAAACCATTAATACCTACCTTCCTATGGAAGTTGTGCGAGAGATCTTCCTATATTGCATTGAATCGAATCAAAAGAAATCTGGTCAATTGGCTTCTGTTTGTCGCTACTGGAGGTTGGTTATCACTACAATGTCTCATCTATGGTCCACCTTGAGGGCCGGGACCTGGACTGAGACGGAACAGGTCGTTACTTGGTTGCAGAGGGCATATCCGAAGAAGGTTATCATTGACCCCCAGAGAGACAGCCAAAGCCCATCTGAAGCTCCAATGTTTGCTGCACTCCAGAGTTCTTTTACAAGCACCAGCAAATGGAACGAGCTTACTATTTTTTCATTTCCTCCTGAGAACTTGGCTAGTCAGCTGGGCGTTCAAGTTGCAAGCACAATGAAGGTGTTGAAAGTGCTACACGTAGGAGCTGGATGTATGCGTTCTCCCTCATTTGCTCATCTGCTCAAACTTGTTCCAACCGAAGCTCCTCTCTGTGAGATGAGACTCCATCCCCCATTTGTCAGCACCCACTTTCTCCAACCCCATTGGTTTCCTGTTTTGCAGAATCTCATAGTGCTTATTGTCAATGGCAGAGATATTCATGAGCCATTTGGACTTCTTCCTACTTTTACCCAGCTTCAGACATTTGAGGCTGATCGTCTTCGTCTCCCATTTTATGAGACCAATACCAATCTGCCTCTTCTCTGTACTCTTCGGAAGCTGCAGCTTAGAGCCTGTTCAGTCCAATGGATGGCTGGGAGACAATTCCCATGCCTTGAGGAGTGTGCAATCCTCCTTCCTCATCATTGGGAGCAAATCCAGCAGTATAAGGTGCAATTGCCATCCTGCAAGAAATTGACCTATCATGGTCATCCAATGACGACCGCTCAATATTTGCACGTTCCCGAAATGAGAGAAATGGACCTCAGATCTCATGATTGCAATGAGAAGAGGGTCTATCAACACCTACGCCGTCTATGCAGAGTAACTGGAAGGATTTCCAATCTTACTACTCTACACCTCACATTACAGTGCGGCGAACAAGTGTTAATGAAGGTACTAAAGTATTTGATACCTCTACAAGGGCTGGCCTTATCCATTTCCTATCCCTCGCCGTCCTTCCAAACCTTTCTTGAGTCACTGGCCGCGAAACCATCTACAAATGAATGGCCTGGAGGGGACTTATCGATGAATTATTATGAAGAGTGGAGGCAATGGTGCTCCTTTCAAACCTGGCATGCCAATGTCCTCCCGCACCTCAAATTCCTGCGTATACAGTGCCCCAAAGGTTTTTCTCAGTCTGAGCGCCTTGACCATTTCCCATTACTTAGGGCTATTGGATGGACTAGGAAATATCTGACTCCCCCTTTGGAACATTTGAAAGTATGGGAGGGGAGAGGGAGCATGGATGACATTGCAGTTGATTACACTTCCACCGGCTATCTAGATAAGCACCTTGGAATATCAGGTATGGAAATTGACGCAATGATTGTCAAGGCAATAGTCACACGACGTCTGGTAACTGAGTGTCCTAATACTCCATTATTATTCCCACTCCATTCCACTGTCCTCTCTAGGAAGCTCCGACATCTCGAGCTCTTCTTCAAATCTAATCATAGAATCCCTATTTTACCATACCTAGAACAAATTGAGAGGCTAAAAATTTCGGGTGGATCCATTGCTGAATATTCCTTGAACCGTGATTTGCCATTGACTCATACTCTCCAGTGGCTTGAGCTGCATTTTTCAACAACTTCTTGGATGCTTGGGAGGACATTCAAGGCCTTAAGCGAGTTCAGGGTTACTCTTCCGCCAGACGAACCCGAGAACGATTCTAGGCATGAGGGGCTGGAGGTGGACCTGCCTGCCTGCATGACATTGCAGCTGGTATTCTGTTCAATGGGCTACCACCGCTTCCTCTCCTGTTCAAATGTCCAAATCCTTCGCTGGAACCAACGCTCATTGCAGACCTTTGATTTGGCAGCGTTCGATTCGTTCCATGAGTTCTTATTCAATCTTTCATGTTTGAAAAACCTCGAAATTTCTGTTCCCCAGGGTTTGGAGATAGACCCCTTGATTGATTTTGTCTGTGGTGGGGCATTGGAGCACGGAGTATGGCGAGATATCAGGAATGTGGAAGTGGACATCTGGTTTAACTCTTCCTCAAAATCAGAAGCATCTCACCTCTTCGACCGGACAGTTGGACACCAGCCACGTTATGAGAAATGGTGGAAATCGTTCACTGTCACCAAGGAACACGCCACAAGAGCCGTAATCAATGCATGTATGTGAATGGTCTTGTACAAATGGTAGAACAGGAGCACAATTTGCCGTTCAGCTGTAATACTACATTTTGCTTTCATTTGGATTGTTCGGTACTTTCAGGAGGACTTTCAGGCTATGATACCTTGGAGCTAATGACCCTCATATCATTGACAGATTGACAGCAGGAAGAACCTTCTGTGACAGCTATCTGTCAGGCACTTCAGGTGGCACTGTCTGAAGGCAGCTGTCTCGCATGACAGAGAGGCTGATGCCCAGGTGTGTGACTGCATTGACAGGCAGTGGGAATGAGGCTGGAGCCAGTCGTTTGAAATGGCACATCGGCGAACAGTGGAATATAACTTGTGGACTGATGGGTCCACGGAGAACAATAGCCTGGAGAACTGCATGGCTGGGGCCAGTTGGACATCCAAGTTGCAACTATACGACTGTGTCTCATTACAAGGTATCCCCCTGTCTAACAACGTAGCGGAGGTTGCAGCTGTAATAATGTGCCTGTCCGCCTGGAAAGGACATAACATAGTAATCCACACAGACTCGTCCCTGGTTATGCGGCTAGTTGGCGGTAACCTTCTAGCGATGGAGAGAGATGGGTGGGGCGATTTCCCTTGGGTCTCACACTCCTGTTCCCATCAGCCCCCGTATAGGCACCTCCTGTTCCAACTGCGGAGCCACAGAGGTCGCCTGTCCTTCTCTAAAGCGAAAGCTCACTCTTCGGACAGATGGAACAACCTGGCGGACTCCCTGGTGAATGAGGGTAGACTGAGAGGTTGCCCACTTGACCTAGGGGCCCTACACACCCCGGATGGCTGGGTCGGCCTCTTCCCTGTACTGGCCCATCAGCCTGTACCGTACCTGAGTGCGATGACAGTCCGTGGGTTGGTCACTGCGCCATTGTCTTCGAGAAAGGCGTCCAAGTTCTGCGATAGATGGACCGTAACGATGGGAACCCTCTTTGGCGTGTACTTGGATGTCGACAGGTATGCGCAGTTGGTGTGGAAAATTAACATGCCAGTCGGGCTGAAAGAGACCCTATAGCAAGAGATGCATGATGCGCAGGCACTAGGACACCGATACCATGGAAAATCAGATTCAGGACGCACCTGCGCATGTGGCACGGAGTTGTCCCTTGACCACGTACATACTATTAGGCTGTAGCGCCTACAACGTGACCCGCCTGCAAGATATCCTCTGTGAGAAATTGCGATCTATCTCCCCTCGAGTGTACCACAAATCCCTGCACCCAGATGAGTGGGGACGCTTCCCCTGGTACCCTCTTTTGGCACTCAAGAGGGTAGAGACGAATTCTATAAGGCCTTCCAAGACCTTGCAGAAGCCCAACAAGGCTTTTAATGACTCTCGGCCAGCGAGGGAATGGGCTATATATAGGTCTATACTTCTGGCTAATCTGGAAGCTGCGGATGAAGGACATCCATGACCCCTCATTTACATTCTTCCCCTACCAGCATGAGGATAGCATCCGGCATGCCCTATATAGACGAACCCCCCCTGGAATGGGGACCAAAGCCGAGGCAGCCCCCCGGCCCTCCTTGCCTGAGGGTGACTGAAATGGGCTACGTTTCCTCACACCTCCATCCAGCCCGAAGTGGTCAGGGACCCCTTCTACCCTCCATGTCATCTCCTTAAGCCACTCCCTCCCCAATGGAAGCAGGCCTGAGGCACAGAAGCTTGCTTGTTCCAAGGGGTACTCCCAGCTGTAAGGAAGGGAGAGTCCACCTGGGGTGTACTCTGGGTGGCTTGGTGGGGACATAAAACATTTATATGGGCAGCCTGGCCTGGTACAGCATCCCTCCCCATCTGAGGGGTTGGACCACCTTGCCAATGTTGGGCAAGCAGCCCCCTGCAGGTTTAGTGGGTATTCCATGGAAAATGAACTGTTAGGCGACCCCCACACTCCTGGCCTCTGAAGCTTTGGGAAAGCTGCTCCTGGCAGTGATCCTTGGGAAGCTGTATTGGCACCTCCAACAGGCAATGGGGTCTTAAACCAGATTCCTGCAGGTGACTGTAGGGAGAGTTCTAGAGAACCAGTCTGTTCCCTTGTTGGAGTGGGGCACTGATACAGAAGCTTGCTCATATCAGCTGCAGAGCAGCTGCCTTGACCCACCCCCCCAAAAAAAAAAAAAAAAAAAAAAAAAAAAAAGTGGAATATACACCCATTCCTGAAACCCTTGAGACTGGCCAAAAAAAAATTCAACCACAAACCACTCTTCTCCTTTGACCCCTTCAGGCTTGTTTCTTGCCTTCCAACAGGCTTTACCTTATACTTACAATTTTTAAATGTCTGAGAAAAATGATATGCTGCCAATACAAACTACAGAGGGTGAGTCACTATCCCGCAAGCCCTGAACCTCATGCTGGGGGCTCAGTGCTGTTCCCAAAACATCACCAGAACTTCGTATCAAGCTCAAATGTCCTCCTAAGCTAACCTTGTCCCCCCCAACAACCTCTGCTGAGGATCTGGATCCCGTCTAAGTCACTGATAGCAGTGATGAACCACACTCGCACTCTAGCGGCTGTTCTTTCCAGGTCGATAACTCTTACGATGATGATCTAGAGGATATGACTACCAAGCGACCCCATGGACGTCCTCTGAAGGTCTGGATGCCTCACATCACACCCCACCTATCGCAGTATTAACACAATTCTATTAGAGACGTCGTTCAAATACTCTTAGTTCTGCAAAACTGGTGGGTAAGAAGAGAAAAAACTCCAGCCCTGCAAGTAAACCCAGAAAACAACGTCGGTCCCGTTCCGAAGGCGTGCTTGCAGTCGAAGAAGCTTGTATGTGTAGCCAGCATCGAGGATGCCCCGATACACTGTTGTAGCTGAAACGCCAATCCCATGGGCAATAAGAAACCACTGCTGAATCTCGTCTATGTAGTGTTCAGGGCAGGAATGGAGTAGATCTCGAATGTCATCCAACATGTCAGAGGTCATGATGGAGGGACGTCCTTGGAGGTCACTGTTTGGTGGCAGTACCCAGCCATAAAGCTCAAAGTTCTTTTTCAGCAATAAATGGAGGCTCGCGAGACTCCTAGCACGTCTATAACATGCTCACAGAGTTGAGGATCATTCCAAAGTGCTATTTCCTGCTCTTTGACCTCGAGTGAGTGGGAAACGTAGACATCGAAAAGTGTGCAACCTCTTAATTCAGCCTCCGCTCATCGCGCACGCAAACTTGTATTTTTCCCATAATGTACATAATATAATCTATCTAAAAACACCAGACAGAGGGGCATTGGTAAGCCCATGGTCGAAAGCCCAGATTTTTTTTGGCCAGTCTCAAGGGTTTCGGGAACGGGTGTAATCTATAGCAATAAATAAAATTTATAAAATGTTGGAGAATGATTGATGGTTTGCATTGAGAATAATGAGACAGCTGTCTTCGGACAGTGTTAGGTAAAGTGCCTGAGAGCTGTCACGGAAGGTTCTCCCCGCTGTCAATCTGTCAATGCGAGGTAAGTATCGAAGCCTGGTCTCCGGATGGTTGATTGTTAAAACCAGCATCTTGGTGACTACCGTACCTCATCCTCTCCTAAACTCCTCTTCTTAGGCTTAATCGTCATGAGCTACCATCAACCAGTTCAACAAGGCCCCTACGATCCTGAAATAATTTTCGTCGTCAACTCACCAATTTTCAAGGCTTGGTATCAGCACCACTCCCAATATTTTCCCTTTGAGAATGTTTACGAAGCAGCTGTCGTCTTCATTCTGGAGGGCTTACCCGACGTGGCCTTGCAGTTGACCAATGATTTGCATTCATGTAGGTCATCCCGATTCGATACCTTTCGTTATCACATTATCGTCCTGGAATCGAATTATTAAATACGACCAACCAAGTAGCTATAGGTCCTTCCGATGCCGCCACAAGTAGCTCCCAGCCGAATCCCCTTGCATCGACCTATCCTCATTACGATGGGCCAGTTCCCATATGTAGGTCTCAAAGTACACTAACAGGCCGATGGGACGCCATAATGAGTCAACTTTACAATACATCTGGCATAGAAGAAGGCAAAAATTACGCTGGTCAATCAATTCTCACCGGATGGCTGGGGGGATTTCCAGACAGAAGGTCCTGGGCATGTAGAGTCCCTGTTGGGGGCTCTCTTTGCGGAGCCAGATTCTCTCGAGTGGGCCGTGCGATTGTCCATATTCGCAGGAAACATTTGGAGATGCGTCCGTATCGTTGCGATAATGGCGGAAACTGTCAGGTACCTAACTGGTTAGCCCCATTTTTCTCTGGTTGTAAGGGACCAACGCTCAACGCTCAACTTTACTTGTACTTTTCCAGTGCTATGGCTTTCACCTCCAAAGAGAATAGGGTAGAGCATTGGAACCCAAAGATGGTTCAATGTACTCAATGGTGTGTCGTTGCTCAACTCCCTACCATGGATAACCCACTTATGAATGCAACAGCGGTAAATTGGAGTCACGCCAAAATGTTGCACGACATGTAACAAGGTGTCCTGGGCGCAGGGAATAGACCAAAGAGTACCTTGTCGCAAATGTCAATCAAGCCTTAAGAAGGGGGAGGGGGGTGAATAAGGGACCTTATAGACAGCCTTATAGAGGGGGGCGATACATAATCTATGTGGTTTTGGTGTTGCTATGTGTTACATGCTAATGTAAGAGATTATGCAAACATGCCAGCCATCATTTGTCGCTCTCACCACCACCAATGGATTTCTCTTAGCCTGAGTGACGACCGGCTACGCCGCAAGGTCACTTTGCCAGTTCTCGATCCATTGGATTATCCTTGTGACATTACTCTCCATATCCTCCACCGTTTCGCTCTGCAGCTCAACCACGATCTCCTCCGCATAAGCCCCTCGTGCTTCGTCCAGAACGACGCCCATAATTTCGGACATGTTGTTCTCTTGGATCTTGTTAAGAGGGTATTCGCTAGCAGGGAGGTGAGGTAAATGACTGAGTAAACTTTAAGTGAAGGTGGGGTGGCGCACCGTTTCTCCAAGCGTTCCCAGAGCATAGTATGTTTGCATCTTAGAACAACTACGAGGTCTACCCAACGCTCCGGGAATACCTCACAGGTGTGCCAGTCGAGAATTACGCCGCCTTTTGCTACCATTGGCTCCAGCTCATCAACCACCTATGAGAAAAGGTGTCAGTACGAAGGCAAAAAAGCCGCACGGACGAAATGGGGATATCGTAGTATAGCAACTGGCACGCTCGGGAAGAGCGCCAACAAAGACAGCTAGCTGCGCGTATCGACGCGGCACACACCGCCGCACTGACTGAATACTAATAGCAAACCACGTATTTGAGAACAGCAGCCGCAAG
>Ga0307515_10015530_pt1 | contig 14019 bp, 10 predicted proteins | sample 17_EM_MG_FD_194513 | JGI IMG/M metagenome (GOLD analysis project Ga0307515, IMG submission 194513) | Populus trichocarpa ectomycorrhiza microbial communities from riparian zone in the Pacific Northwest, United States - 17_EM | ecosystem: Host-associated > Plants > Roots > Unclassified | place... | reverse complement strand
ATTGCCTACCCTCATTACCATATCGTCCTCTTCCATCGACTCCCTATGTGACTCATGCTCGGCTTGCCTGCTCCCTACCGTACACCCTGGCAATACTGCCTCACACCTACCTATTTTGACAGAGAACTCTATAAGCAATTAGCAAGCAATCCTAAAGCAATTTAAATATATAATAGATTCGTATCTAGAGAATATTTTAGTGTAGTAGAGCCCTAATGCTTAATTAGGCCTCCCTTGGCTTTAAATACTAATTCGCAACGCCTCCTTATACTCTTAATACACGCCCTCCAATTGGTAGGGGTTAATTTATCCTATTCTTCTTATAGTACGGCCTCCATCTCTTATAGATTATTAATTAAGTGGCGCCTCTTAGATATTTAAAGCTTTATAATCCTCCAAAGATGCTTAATAGGATTTAAATTGGGCGACTACATAGGCTAAGGGAGCACTTATATTTTAAGATCTTTAAGGTGCTGTAAAGTAGTCTTTAACGTATGGTACCCAGCCCTAGCCTATATAAAAACAGCATTACCGTATTTAAGTGTTTTTTTTGGCGTAGAAAGGGGCTATATAGGGTGTTGGGATCTCGTTAATATACCTATAAAAGTTTATCCGTGCTCCTTTTTTTAATATTACAAATCCTCCTTTAAATTTAAGTAAGATCTCGCCCTGAATACCCACGGAGCTCCTTTCTAATTTAAATATAGGCTTAAGGTTCTTTAACTTATAGGCTTTACCTATTTTATAACATACCTAGGGGGGGCTTATATTAATTCTAAGCTTTAACGTTAATTTATTAGAAAAGCTAACTAAAGCCCAGTCGCTTAACTCCAAATCTTTATATATTTAGGCCCACCGTAATCTTGCAGTCTTCTTCCAAGGGCAGAATGCGTAGTAGTGGTTTTTAGTGAGGTAACGTCGCGTAGTATTAATATATATACGGTAACCCGATTTTAATGGCGTTAATAGGGAGGTAATTATTTTAAAGGGGTAGTTAGCTATAAACCTTACCAAACATCGTTTATCTCGTGCATTAAGCTTTAGGGGACGTCCCATTCGTAGGGCTTTATAAAAGGGGTTACTGGGGTGTTTTCGTACCCGGCAGATGTGTTACGGTGCTACAATAAAGTAGACCAAATAACTACGTTGTGGTATAAAGAGGAGAAGAAGGTGAAAGGGGGTATCGTACATAAATAGTAGGGCCAGCCGCCAAGGCGCTAGTGGTGGGCCAGCCAACAGTAGGAAACAGTACGAGATAGTACGAGACAGTATAAAACAGTATGCGTCAGGTCAGTGCCGTGACAAGATGATTGATGTAATCGTTAACTTTGGCAGCCTATTTTTAAGTCATATTTTTGAGGTAGAGTACCCCATGTAATATAGGGCCTATATTACCGAAATAGCCTTAGGAGGATGCTCCTATCGATTTGTTTTCTTCTAATATACTATAGTTGGTATATGGGGTGGTAGAAAGGGGGGTAAAAAGGATCAAAGTATTGAACGGTGGTGGCTTAATCTCGTATTCGCCAAATCGACCAATGACTTTCTGTAGATAATTGTACCGGTAGTGCTGCCTAAGGTTTTAGTAGTGAAATAGAGATGCAATCCACTGGCTGCAGAACTGAAGGCGCACTCACTAATACTAAAGTATTACTAGTCTCTACCTAAGAAAACGCCACCTCCCTTTAACTAATCAGCTATCTACTGACCTTTGGTGCGCAACTCTATAGTACTCAACTTTAATTTTCGCAATTTTGTATAGGAGATACTCTCTCCTATATATTTAACTCCCTAATAATACCTAGTTAACCTAATAAGCTAACGAGTTAAATTAGACTAGTCTCCTCTATAATTAATTAGATTTTATTAAAATATAAAGTTATTAGCTAGGTAGGTTTTGCGATAACCCTAGAAATACAGCGTTAAAAAATCCCCTTTTTCACTGCCATATCGACCCTTTTATGACGTCTAGTTTATTATAAGAATGCCACGAGGTAGAAGCTCTTTAGTTTCTCTATCTATTGCATTAAATAACGACGTTATAGCTGTATTATATAAAATATTAGATATAGGCGGTCGGTCGCGTTTTATCTAAAACTCGTCGCTCTGAGAACGAACGAATCGACCCATTTGAGTCACATTACATTTTTCTGCCTATAATTTTAACAACTTACTTTTATACTATAGGGTTTTTATATAAATATTCTTAAAAAGTAGCTTTGGTTATATAATCGATTAGATTTTTAAAAATACGTTATTTAGGGTAGAGGTAGGGCATTAAAAAGGGTAAAAAAGATTCCAGCCTCGAACCGATCACCAAATTGCTGGCTGAGTCGCAATTGAGTGCACTGCACTTGTAAGAAGGTGAATAGACCAATTCTATAGAAACATTTACACAAATTCAAGCATTTAAAATGCAATGCACCCTTTCTGCTTTGCAAGAAGGATCTCTCAAAGGATTCATATCTAAGCTGATTACTCAGCTAGATAACCAACGTCCGCTGCCTCTAATAGCCTTCGCTGAACACCTCTATGTCGGATCGGATGGAAGATCAACTTGACTAAAGAGTAGCGATAGCGTACGCAGCTTAATTCTCCTAAATAGAGCAATACAGGCCTTTACATCCCCAGATTACTCCTCCCTCTTTCCATACCCCGCCTTCCTACCCTGCGATGACACCCACCCAGCAACGTCGGACCGCAGATGCTGTCGTTGATGCTTTCAACCGGATGGATACTGAAGCAGTCATATCATACCGCGACCCTTCGTGCCTTCGACACTTTCACCCTATATCTCTCGGCTACCCTCCCCAAGACAACGCCACATACTTGGACAACATCAATTCCTTCAAGGCCATTTTCCAGAATTTCCGGTTGGAGGTCACGGACGTGGTTGAAGACGTCCCAAATCGCAAAATCTGTATGTGGCTTCTTGCCAAAGCAGGCACACTAGCCGGGGAGTATAATAACGAGTATGTGTGGAATATGGAGTTTAATAAGAGCGGGGAAAAGATCGTGGGGTGGAAGGAGTTTGTAGACGTTGGGGTGACGAGAGATTTTCTTCCTAAGCTAAGGAAAGAAATGCACAAAGAAAATAAGAAGCAAATGGGAGAAAACACTTCTAATTGATTGGTTTGTTAAAGTTTTCTAATATTTTTAGGATATATAATCTTATCCAATCTTTATAATGAAACTTGATTTTAAACAACCAATCACATGAGAAATGCTAGCAATCCTACTCCAGTTTATGTGGTAATGATTTTTCCAGCATCAATATTGTGTAAAGCTCTTTACTATATTATAAATGTTGGTAGATGATAAAAGCCCATTAAGTATCATTGCGAAAAGTACCTTTCGCACGGTAATAGGAAGAAATAATCATTGGGTTCAAATATCACTCAGTATTTCCATGAGCGATTGTAATGATTATTCTCAATAGAATAGAATCAAGGATGCCATTATGATTTGATTGATTTGATTTTGACAACCAATATAACCGTATTATAATAAATTGATCCCAACAAGAGAAAGAAATCCAATCCAATCCAATCTGACCAAAAGAGACCGAGCCGTGGCACACTAGCAAGTATAGGGTATCATCATTAAACAATTTTCCCAAGCGACCGAACTAAAGAAATGGAAGTGCACATTCCTTCTCAGTTTCATTTCAAGGACGATTCTTCGCCCAGACATTTAAACGCCTACCTGCCTGACTTCCATGTTCGGGTCGTGATGGGGGTTATGTCGACCCGTATTTCGAATATGCAATGCAGCCATGATGGTGGTAGCGACAAATGCAAGCCTTGAATCACTCTCATCAGCAAAAGTCCAACTAAACGCAAGGCATAATCGTTAGCTTACCACTCAATAGCCCCAAACACTATGGCAGCAGTGCCCGCCCCACAAGCCCCACCACGGCTTCTACACCCAATATCACCCCACAACGCGGCAACAGCAACCCAAGCCGCAAACCAAAAGATCATAGTGATGGCCTCGACTGCCAAGATAGCCCATTTGTGCGCAAGGGAAGGGAAGCGAGTGGGTGTGATGACGAGGTAGGCGACGGCGAGGAGGGTCCAGATCGAGGTGAACAGCATGAAGTTTACACTGGAAGGTGTCCAGCCGTCGTTGAATAGGCCGTTCCAGGTATCGATGACTAGTGGGGGAGAATTGTTAGAAGAGATTGTGAGGAGAATTTGGGAGAGGGGGAGAGTACCATAGGCTGAGAGGCCGAGGATGATAATTGAGAGCACCGCTTGGACAACACGCAGAGGGAGGGTGTACGCAAAGGCCATCTTGACGGTAGTAATTTAAGTAATAAGAGATATCCTATCTGTTCGGGAGTGTATGAGAATGGGTAAGGAGAAGCGTGTGTGAAGCATGATGAGGGGGTTTTGTATACAAATCCTAGGTTGACGACATTCTTGCTGGGCTGTAGAGTGACGTCAAAAAAGCTACGCGTTCGTGGCGTATGATCATGATGGCTGGGTTGGATCAGCGTGTTCCCGCTTCTCTTTCCCTGGAAGGTTAGGCCCATCACGTGCCAAACCCAAGAATTTAAGCTTCTTGTAATTTTAGTCCGGTGTGGCACGCACGTCACTCGCGGGAAAGCAGCTCGTCTGTCCGTCTGAGAGGCTTCGCTGCTCGGTTGTTAGCACGCCATGCATGGAGAAGATGACTTTCCAGCAACACTGATGAGTTTTAAGCTATAGTCTATGCATTCACTCAAAGAGCCCAGTAAGATGGAAATTTTTGTGAGCTTGTTCTGCGTGACAAGGCTTCCTTTAAGATGGGGCTGTAGGCGAAGAGTTTGTCTCATCTGAGGTAGGCTGAGGATTTCATGAATGGTTCAGCTAGCAAATCCTGTTTATTCGCAAGCTAGTGTACAGCCTCGTAAGCAAGCAAGTCCTTTACAACCGCCTCCACCGAGTCAAACCCCGATGTCCGGTCAGTCCCAAATACCCTTTCCATTTTTGAGACATTAAACTTAGCCATTGGCTCCGGGAATCCCTCCTCCTCTGCACCTGGTGCAATTCGCGACCGCAGCTCCGGGTACTTATCTCGCAACTGATTGGCGAACCTATTCAAATATAAGAGGCCGCTGTTAATCATGTAGCGCTCGTTACCGGGCACTGAAGGGTCGATGGCCTTGATGTGGATTCGAGCGATATTGTCGACATCCCTAGAAAATGAGAGTCCAATCAATTAACATGGCTGAGTTTCTAGGGACAGCGCGGTGAAAACTCACATGAAGTATGGAAAATAAAAAGTCCCCTCACGTATCCCAAACAAATAACTCAACGTCCGCGCTATTCCACCAAGACGGTCACCCCTGGGTGGCATATAGTCCTGTTGAGGGCTGCGGCCTGTAATAATGGGCGCAAGAATGAATATCAGGTCGAAATGTGGCTTATTGGACGCCATATAAGCCCAAGACTTCTGCTCCGATATGGTTTTCGAGTACTGGTATGCCTTGCTAGGGTGTCCCAATGCTTCAGAAAGGGTTATTGGGTTATAGTTAGCTTCTGTGAACGTCTTGTCTGTTGCTACATCTTCAGGTATCCTCATCGTACTAACGACGCTACCAGTTATAACAACACGAGTAACAGTTGGAGACGCTGCTGCTGCATTAAGGATGTTCTCGTTGAACTTCCAAGCAGGCTCGATCATAGAATCGAGCAAGTCTGAGTAGGCAAGATGGGTTGCAACGTGAATAATGCTGGAAGCATTGGCAGCCGAGGCATAAAAGACGTTTGGCACAACCATGTCGGGGATTTCAGTAAAAGTGAGTCTACCAGAGGAGACGGCCTCGTGGTACTTAGTTTCGAGGAAAGCTTTTGATTTAGCGAAGGAGCGGAGAACAGCATTGACACTTTGTCCTGTGACCATAAGTTGCTCAAGAATGACGGAGCCAACATTGCCGGTTGCACCTGTAAGAAGAATGTGCGCAGTATCCATGGTTGATGTTAGAACAGATGAAAGATACAGAAGGATTGAAGGACGAGCAATTATGAATAAAAAGCAGGAAGAGCACAACGCGAGAAAGGAGGAGAGATCTAATGTGAGAGATTATATAGATACATCATAGTTTTGGTCATAAAGACACCGGCCTATCGTTTTGGAGTTGAGTAATTCGGCAATGCACCCTTGCGCTGGCCTTATAATCCAGATTACAAATTGATGAAGTTGCTCCGACTAGGTCATGTTAATCATACCCTCTGCCTAAAATCCCTTTATTAATCAAATTTTCGGGTAATTAGAAGGTTCGGTACCGATATTTGAAAGAACGTTAGACTTCCGGACGCTCAAAAAAATGAGATGAGCGGAGACTACTGCTAAGACAGGGATCATCATAATGGTAGACACGAGCAGCCATTGAACGATTCGCATACGACTCCTCCGTACTCGCAGCTCAAGGCTGAGATAGGCCATATATATTTGTGAGGGGCGATGCGGCGCCAACTTCAACATCTCCCTGTTTGCCTAAGTTGAACTCCATCTCCATCTCGCCGCTAATCAACCCAGCTCAAGCTCACCTTTCTGCCATGCCTACGTCATTACTAACAATCATGTCTCAAGGCTCCCCGTATATTCACGGTCACCACTCCTCCATTCTCCGCTCTCACTCCTGGCGAACTGCCTCGAATTCCTGTCCTTATCTTATACCTCATATTACTCCCAACGCAAGAATCCTTGACGTTGGCTGCGGACCTGGCACGATAACATGCGATTTTGGAAGGCTGGCTCCGCAAGGCAGTGCCATGGGCGTTGATGTCTCGGCAGACGTTTTAGAAGGAGCTCGCAAGTTTGCCTCTGAAAATGGAGTGCAGAACGTCAGCTTCATGGTTGGGGATATCTACAACCTTCAATTTCTAGATGGAAGTTTCGATATTGTGCATGTACACCAGGTTCTTCAGCATATAGCTGACCTAGTACGTGGCTTGCGAGAGCTTCGGCGAGTCACAAAGTCCGGGGGTATAGTTGCCTGCCGCGAAGTTGATTACGCAGCTACCACATGGTATCCAGACATCCCAGGCATGGCTGAATGGCTAGACCTCTACGAGCGCGTCGCTAGAGAACAAGGAGGAGATCCGAATATCGGGCGGCGTCTCCAAGCAGTCGCACGCGAAGCAGGCTTTCAGCGAAGCGATGTTGTGACCAGTGTAGGGACATGGTGTTTCAGCACGCCGGAGGAGTTGGAGTTCTGGTGTGGAATGTGGGCAGATCGAGTCTTAAATAGCGACTTTAGGAAATATGCGATTGATGGTGGACACGCCAGCGAGGCTGAGCTGGAAAGGTCGGCAGCGTGTTGGAAGACTTTTGCGAAGGAGGAGGATGGTTGGTATACAATGATACATGGGCAAATCATTTGTCGCGTGTGAAAGAATCCTAAATTGCGCTTGAGATTAGCATAATCACTGTGCTGATAGGGAATTTAATGTTTCCAAGCATCTGGCCAAGCAGCCTTAATCTAGGCGAACACCAACTATCTACCGAAACAACCTATAAAGCGGACTCCCTCTTTCACAAATTCTGCTTTAAGTATATAAGGTACTCGTGTTGTTGTCAGCCTAAGGAGTGAGAACTAGTCTGAGGATGATCTTTACTTTAATCTGAGTGTCATCACACTAGAAAGCGCCGCTGTAAGAAATGGGCCTCCAAGGCGTCAGCGTCCTAGCATGATACACAGCGTTCGATAGGACCAATCAACCAATAATCGAGCAGCATTCCTACCCAACCCAAGCTCGTCCCGGGTCAGCTGCCACCACCTGCCAGCCCCACCATCCCTCATCTAAGTACCAGGCCTTTCTACCTGTCAAATATTGTAGCCTTCAACCTAACACCATCAACTTTTTCGCTCTCCTGCATAATACCAAATATCAATAAGAGTAACTTTTCTTTGTATACACCAAAAGAATCAACTATGGCCGGCCCGATCTTAGTCCCTATCGACAACCATGACTCCAGCTGCCCAAAATGTGGCGCTAGCACCGATGGCGCCAGCAAGACTTGCGGCTCTTGTGGTGCCGTAAGTGCTTATTCACCTTTTAATGCTATATTCTTATTAAAGCATTGCTAACGATTAATTCTATAGAGTTGCCCTATCTAGATTCCAAACTACTATTAGGGCGAGAGATGGATAATGAACGTGGCGTTGTGAGTAGGCCTTATGGTAATACTATGGATGTGAGGATTTTGGAGGTGGGAGGCACAATTTGCGTAGTAGATTTCTTTTAACACTACATTCGTCAGCCAATCCAGTTGGCTTGATGCATTCGTTTGCGGTTTCTGGGTTAAATTTCACAGCTTCTACAGCTCCATTAATAAGTAAGGGAAAATCTACACATCGGCATTTCCCTAATACGGCTGCATATTTCTTAAGTGGGTTATACAGTCAATAATACCCTATTCCCATTTGCTTCTTGCTGGGCAGGTTTTGAAAAAGTGACGAGGCCGGATTTCGATACGAGTCCTTTCTTTCCCCTGCTTGCATTATTAATACAGCTCACTGCCTTACCCATTACATATCTCTCGGACGCCTTAACTCCGCCATTCTTACGTCCGCATACACGTACTTCCAATTATAACGCATCAATTTCTCCTCTAATTAACCTCGGACTGACAGAAAACCTGCTCTCCGCAATCCAGTGCATCCATCTCACAGTCAAAACTCGGTATCGCTAGCTCTCTCCATCCTACTACTTCCCCAACTTCCATTAACCACTACCCAATTCCCAAGCCCCACCGCCATGAAAGCCGTCAAGATCCTCTCTCCGGGCCAAGCCGCCGTGGTCGAAGTGCCAATCCCCAAATTGCGCCCCGACTACGTCCTGATCAAGACCAAAGCCGTCGCGCTGAACCCCACCGACTGGAAGCACGTAGACCGGCTCGCAACACCCCATGCCACTGTCGGATGCGACTACTCGGGCGTGATCGAAACCGTCGGCGGCGCCGTGCCGACCGAGCTGGGCCTGAAGAAGGGTGACCGCGTCGCTGGCTTCGTGCACGGTGCCAACGCGGTTGAGCTGGAGGACGGGGCATTTGGGGAGTGGCTGGTTGCGAAAGCCGGGCTGGTGATGAAGATTCCGGATGACATGAGCTTTGAGGATGCTAGCGCGCTCGGGGTTGGGATCGTGACGGTGGGGCAAGGCATGTATCAGAGTATGGGATTACCGTGGCCGGCGGTGGGGAAGGAGACGGTCGAGAAGAATGGGCCGATTCTGATATATGGCGGGAGTACGGCGACGGGGGCTTATGCGATCCAGTTCGCGAAGCTGTAGGTTTGGTTGCTCTGTGGGCCTTTTTCGCCCTCACTCCTCTTCTCTCAGCGCCTCTACCCCAGTGACCGCGTGGTCAAAATAGCCCCCGCTAACAGCGTCTCTCAAAGATCCGGCTTCGACGTCACTACGACCTGCTCCCCGCGCAACTTCCCCATGGTGAAGGCGCTCGGCGCCTCCGCCGTCTTCGACTACGCCTCGCCCACCTGCGGCGCTGACATCCGCGCCCACACCCGCAACGAGCTCTACTACGCCTTCGACACCGTCTCGGAGGCGGCCTCGCCCCAGATCTGTGCTGACGCGCTGGCCTCACATCCCGCGCCTTCGGGCAAGAGGCCCTTCTACGGCGTCATCTTGCCCGCGCTGTCGCCTCGCGATGATGTTGAGAGAGGCCACACCCTCGGCTACTCGGCTGTCGGCGAGTATTTCACCCTCGGGAGCACGGTTTGGGAAGCTAGGCCGCAGGATCTGGAGTTTGCGACTAGGTTTTTCAAGTTGGCGGAAGGGTTGTTGGCCGAAAAGAGGTTTAAGGTGCATAGGCCCGAGGTAAGGGAAGGTGGGTTAGAGGGGGTGTTGGGAGGGATGAACGATTTGAGGCATGGGAGGGTGAGTGGGAAGAAGGTGGTTTATCGTGTAAATGTGTCGACCGTGACGGGTACTGTCAGACATAAGCTTCAGATTTGTCTCGACCTAGTTTCAATCTAGTTTCACCGTTCTCTAGGGACCCCTGTGGGGGGGTACTACCTTATGTATAAATAGTCTCTTTTCTTCATAGATCAATCTATACACGAGTTCTTCTTTTCTTACAATCGGTGCACGGACTACCGATCGACAAAATGAAAGTTGAGCGGGAGAGGTTGGAGGGTTCCTAGATGCTTTTAGGTATGCTTTGTGATTGGGCGGAAATTGGTGAGTGAACGACATGGACTATGTAGGGACTACTGCGACGTCTTTACGCGTTTATTTTTAGCTTGCTATTTTTGAGTTCGAGTATTCTGTGTATAGACGACATCAATCAAAAGGAACGCTTTAAGAGGTGTTTAGAAGTGATACCAGTAGAGATAAAGCAGGAAGATTTCACGTGCAGTAGAGACTAACTTAGTAGTATATATCAAGATAAGGATAGGATTATTGTGGTGTAACGGCGAACTGTTATTTCATGTTACCATGTACTTTTTTGGACTCAGGTAGCGCTAATTATGTATAAACGCAGACCTCAATCAAAATTGGTAACTTTCAGTTAAGAGTCATCCGCATGGCAAGCTAGGATGTACATTCGGGCCGAGCTACGTGTGCTGGAGTATTTATTCAATGACAGCATGGTGCAACAATCCCAGCTAAGTTGATAGGGTGGCTAAGAGCTTAAGAAGCTTAGGTAGACCCAATAATTAGATCACGCACTAATACTATTACCAAGCGGTCTAGCTAGAGATTCCAAGTGCGAACCGTATGTATTTCCACACTTATCACCGTGTACCTTTTTCGAAGGAATAATACCGATGGGAAGCAGGGGTTCTTATCCCTTCGCCCGTCGGCGTCCAACGCCAAGGCCGCACAGACGCCATTACCGTGATGGCAGCTGCACATAAAAGCTCTAATTGGCTAGATTCTTATCGATAACGTTGGATATAACTCAACGGGCGAAGGGATAAGGCGAGGTCCAAGCAACCTTAGTAAAGGGCAAGGGATCTCGTCATTCTCATAACACTAGCGGGCCAATCGTAGAGAAGAGAGATTTTAGTACCCGGAGTTGTGACTAGTGTGAAAGTGGTTCTTGAAATGAGATAAAATGCGTTTGCTCTTACAGCCTGTTGCACGACCAGCTTCCCCCCCCCTTTAGCGAGCGCTGCGAAAATTTCAAATTCGGTACGCGCATCCAATCTCGCCTGACTGCCACCAACTGTATATAGTAATTGTAGCGAACGGCTGTGGCTACACGCAAGGACCTTTTTGGTTGCCATAGAGAATCGCCCGGTTGGCCAGGAGAACCAAATTAAAGACGTACGCTTCTTCCTCTCCCCCTCGACTCCCCTCCCGTTGTGGCCGCCAAAACGCGAGTACAACGCTGTCTCTGCGGAGAGGTCGATGGAATTTGGCAATATCGTACGGGTGGAAACCTCACGATATTTGACAAAGATCACGACACCACAGAGGAAGGCCGGTCGCAAGTCCGCCAGAAGAAAAGTTCTTGCAGCCAAGCATACGACTTCGCTACAGCGATTTGGCGAACCTACGTACCGAAGCGAAATATACTTTTTTTTTCAAGGGGGGGGAGGCTGTACAGTCAATTGCACGACCAGCTTCCCCCCCCCCTTAAGCGAATTGCAGATTCGCTACGGGCATACAATTTCGCCTGATTGCCACCAGCTATACATAGTAATTGTAGCGAACGCCTATGGCCGTATGCATGGGCTATTTTGGTTGCCCTGGAGAATTATTCTGGTTGGCTAGGGGAGTTTGAATAGAAGCAATTTAGAACTTGCCTAACGTACGATTCCTCTTTCTCCCTTTTTTGCCCACGCCTGCGTTAAAACGCGAATATAATGCTGTCTCTCTGCAGTGGCCGATGAAGTTTGGCAATATTGTACGGGTGGAAACCTCACGATATTTGACAAAGATCACGACACTGCGGAGGAAGGCTGATCGCGAAGGTTCTTGCAGCCAAGCATACGGCTTCGCTACAATTACTATGTACAGTTGGTGGCAATCAGGCGAAATTGAATGCCCGTAGCGAATCTGCAATTCGCTTAAGGGGGGGGGGAAGCTGGTCGTGCAATTGACTGTAAGTCTATTGAGTTGATTTGTTCCTCGACTTGCTACCTTTGCGAAAATAAGCGAGCCACTCGCACGTAACGTGTTAGCCACCCCAACGAGCCAGCCAAGCGAAAATTACACCAAAATCGGCTGTCTTTATATATTAATAACTCCACCACCACTTAATAAATAATTATGGGATTGTAAAAGTAAATACTTATATACCTATACTACTAATATAATAAACTTTTTAAATATAATTATTATTATTTCTTTTAAAGTTATACTTTTGCTATTAAAAAAAATTAAAAAAATAAAGATTAATAGATATTTTAAACTAAAAGTTAAATAATTAAGTTTTAAATATTAAAAACTTATAACCCATTAACTTAAATACTTAAATACTTAATTTTATAATTATTTATTAAGTGGTGGTGGAGTTATTAATATATAAAGACAGCTGATTTTGGTGTAATTTTGGGTGGCTCGCTTGGCTGGCTCGTTGGGGTGGCTAATACGTTATACATAACATCCCTGGGTTACCAAAATTCGCTAAAATACCGATTTAGTAGTAAATGTGAGACCACTGACGAGGCTGGCGGAAAAGATATATATAATGCTCTATAAGCAAGAATCTGAGGGGCTTGATAGCCCGAGAAGATATCTACAAGATAGCCCATACGCTGTCACGCGCTCGTCGCAGAGCTTAAAGAGACGCCTACTCCGAAATACTTATCCTAGTATTTATAGTTATACTAAAGTCTCTACTATTCTTAAGCGTCTTATTAAAATGTAATACTTTAATTGCTTAATTCTCTAATCTAGGAAGGTTGGTAGCTATATAATATAATATTAGGTATTAGCGACTTAGTTAATTAAGGCACGAAGCACGGCAAGAGGGACGCGCAAGCCTATACGATTGGTAGTCTATAAACAAGGATCTAAAGCTAGAGAAAGGAAAGGAGATAGAGGGTGGTGCCACTTAACGTTATATATAATCCTCTGGTCACGTAACGTAGGTAACGGGGTTATGACCGCTCCCTGGGTTATGACCGCGCTAGCGTACCGCCTGCTATTTTAAGTAAAGTTTGTTGTTCTGCCAAAATTAAAGTAACACATACATTTAAAAGGCGGTGTGTCGTGCTAAGGCTTACCTAGGCGTGATAGATACAACTTAGGTAAAGTTTTGATGTTCAAAACGGTCATAACCCAGGGAGCGGTCATAACCCCGTTACCTACGTTAATGGTAATTATTTAAAACTGTCTAAAACTGTCCGCAATTATCCGCCATAATCCACCAATATCTACCAGTTTCCACTAGCGCCGTGATATTACCCCCCCCCTCCGAAAAAGCCTGCCCTTAGGCTGTATATATCCGTTTTATATCCGTGGGGTATTCTTATCTTTATGCTTAATAGGTAGCTTATCGTTACTCTTATCAAAAGCACACTTTACCTATTAAGTTAAGAAATCTTTAAAGACAAGAGCATCCAGACTTGAACTGGAAATTTGAAGTTTAAAGCTTCCTATTTTACCATTAAACTATACTCTTTATTAATATTAAATTTTAATAATAAATTAGAATAACGTTTATAAAATACATTTATTTATTCATAAATGAATTCATTCTTCGCTATTCTAGCACTCTATCCACTCGTTAAGGTACTTTAGGGGCCTGTATTTATTAGAGTAACGGCTATAGAACTCCTAAAGCTTATAGGGACTACCTATAAAGTTCCATATAGAGTACTAAGTGGGGTTTGGATTGTACCCTTTCCAACTAACACGATATTTTAACGTTTCCCTTATAAGCTTATAGACTAGTATTTCTTTAATTTCCTATTTATTGTTGCCATTAACTTAGATTAGTGTTAGCGACTCAGTCAATCAAGGCACGAGCACGGCAAGAGGGACGCGCAAGCCTGTACGATTGGTAGTCTATAAACGAGGATCTAAAGCTAGAGAAAGGAAAGGAGAAGAAGAGCAG
>Ga0307515_10015529_pt1 | contig 14020 bp, 6 predicted proteins | sample 17_EM_MG_FD_194513 | JGI IMG/M metagenome (GOLD analysis project Ga0307515, IMG submission 194513) | Populus trichocarpa ectomycorrhiza microbial communities from riparian zone in the Pacific Northwest, United States - 17_EM | ecosystem: Host-associated > Plants > Roots > Unclassified | place... | reverse complement strand
AACAATTGTTCTTGTTTTTTAATCTGGTTAACTGGTGGGTGGATGCATAACTTTTCTAAATCATCCTTAATTTGATTGAACATTGCATTTATCTTTTTAAAAGCAATGGTGTTTAAATCCATTTCCATAGCAAAACTCTTCACCAATTTTTTAACGAATAATATTTGTTCATCCACGCCCTTAAAACTGCACATTAATAAGCGATGTAAAACATTTATGGAACTAGCCATCAATTGTTCTTCAGACTGTGCATATTTGATGAAGCGCAGAGTGCATTTACTATCTATATTAAAAAACTGTTCCACCAAAAACATTCGTTCTGCACCATAACGCTGTGTTTCTTTATGGTAAGTTTTGATTTTAAAATCGCTAATAAAACCTTTTTTTAATTCTGGTTCAATTAACTTTTGTAAGTCATTCATCAATACAAAACCAGTATGTATGTTTTTTAGATGCAAACGTAACCTAAGGTGTGGTTTTGGGTCGGTATAACGAATAAAAAACCATTTTTTAAGCTGATTATTATTTGCTTCTAAGAACGAGTTAATTAGACCTAGTAATAGGTAATTGCTTTTAGCAGGGTGACAATAAATCTCGAAATATAACCATTCAGAGCCTGGTAAATAAACTTCAGTAGGCTGATTTAACTTTGGGGTACTTGCTTTATAAATTCGATTTTGGTGATAGTAGTTGGCTACATATTGTGGGTGATAAGTGTTGGAATGTTCATCTTTAATAAAATCACTTTCATCTAGTAAGGCTTCTGTTATATAAAACTCATTTTGTTGTTGTTTGCAATAGCTAAAAAATGCCCATAAATCTTCATCACTATTCGGGTTAAATGCAAGTGATTGATCTGCATGGCCAACTGTAAAAATTGAATTGATCTGCAGTTTTGTTAACCAATTTTTGATATTTGCAATGCTTGTTATAATATTAGAAGGTATAAGCCACATTGCTGGAGAAATAATAATATCTTTAAAGTTAACCCTTGGGTAATGCTCAAGCTCAGGAAAAAAATCTTGTAATTTAAAACTAAGGTTTGTTAATAAATTTTGAGATTGTATGTCGCATAAAAAGCGATAAACTGCTAAATCCGAACGTATATAGTTATAAGCTGATGCAATTCTAGGAACCAATCTCTTACTCAATTTTTTAGATTTTAAAACAACCTCATCTTTTTCAATAGTTACTAATATATCAGTTAAATCTAAAGGATCATTCATATCAGACCAAGTTAAAATTGGCAACTCATAAGGGTACAATAATTTTCTTCTATTCACATTGTCAATCCTTTTTTCTGCCTGGTAAGCAATGTCAAAAAATAGTACATCAGCATTGGCATTAATTTCTAATTCGGCAATTTCCTTACCATAATTTTCTATTTCTTCGTTACCCAAGGTAAAGCGTCCTAATAATGAATTTGCAGTACATCCACCAGTGTGGGCTAAAACTGGTTGACCCTTATATAAATGAAATATCAAGCTAAAAGTATTTGGTAGAATAGCTATTTCTTTAGGCTCAGATTCAAATTCAGCCAGATCAATTGTAGTGCTTGCTATTATTTTTTTTAATAAAAATTGTTGTAGTTTACCATAGTTAATCCTTTCATTACCATCATTATGCCTAGCTGTTTTAATATCATCTACTAATGTATTATTGTTAATTAATTGAGCCAAATTACCATAGCCAATTCCAATTTCAGGATCCATTACAGTCGTTAAACTGAGCTCTTGGTACTCAAATCTTTTAATAAACAAGTTTTTAAAATTTGCTAAATCAGTAGGCTGATAAGTTTTGAAATTACGGGCGAAAAAATCGATCATTTCTGGTAAATGTCTCAATTGCTTGCCATCAAAATTGCCGCTTAACAATTGCCGCTCAGCAATAATATAGTTACTGGCTTTAATAGGGCTGGGGACATGCAATTTCGAAAAATAATCTTTGCCTATAATGTTTGCTTGTAATTCTGTATGTAGCAATTGTAAGTCTATTAGTTGTTGTAGCAAGTCAGCCGTATTTTCATTATCCATATTAAATGAGTGCTGCATCAATTCATATATCATTTCAGGGCTAGTTTTTCGCTTGCAACTAAGCAGAATGGCATTAAGTTCAGGTAATGCGCCTACAGCCGCTAATTCGAATAAGCCATTTGAACTTTTGATGTATCTAATTTCATGTGCAGCAAAATAAATGGATGAATTACTCAACAACTCTTTCACATTGTGAAGAGAATTAGATTGATGTTTCTCTTTTTGACTCCAATCTACCCAGTGCTGTGTTTTCATTTTATTTTCTATAAATATAGGTTCTTGTTTGTTAAAAGAAAACGGTACTAATGTTAAGGAGGCAAAAGAACCAAAAGGGGTAGATCGATATTTTGCTCGGTTAAAATACTTCCAAATGGTAAATCTGGTTTTGTTATCTAACTGACTTAAATCAGATGATTTATAAGATTTGATGATATCATAGAAACTGGGAGACGACTCTTCAATTGTAGATTTTAGTTCTTCCCAGACCTCTTCAAGTGTTTGGTTAATGCCAAAAGCGGGTACACGACAAATAACTTTGTCGAAAGGTATAATTTTCATATTCTAATATTATGGGGTGATAGTTTCCTGTAAAATTAGAATAATGAGGTGTTTGATAAATGATAATACTTAGGACAGCTTTAATAATAAACATAAAAGCTTCCCAAAATGGGAAGCTTTTATTTATGGCGCTTTAGTTAAAACAGCTTTTTGTTTATCTGCTTGGTAGATTTTTTTGTTAAACTCTACAAACTCATTGTATTTTTCTGGTGGAAATTTTTTAGCCGTCATGATCTGTGTTCTGGCATAGGTGATAAGGTTATCTTTTGCCACAAATTTAGCGGTATAGGTGCCAAATTCTGAGCTGATGCTGATGTCTTTTGGTAAAAACTCAACAGCATAACCCTTAGGTAGGTTGTAGGTAATTTCATCGTCATCCTGATAACTAAAGTTAACGGCAAAATAGGTTTTCCGGTTCTCTATTTTAGCAGGCACACTTTCTTTCCTGTTCATTAAATTAAGTGTTAGAAATATTTTATCGGCACCCTTTGAAAATAATTGGTTAGACTTAAAGCTAATGTTTTCGGTCATTATAGGTAAAGCCTTGTTAGCTTGTTCAAATTTAAAAGCAATTAATTCGGATCCAGGAATGCCATTGTTTTCATTAATTATTTTACGTTGCTCAATAGGTTCAGCCAATAGCATAGACATATTCTGCTCAAACTGGGCATTGCCATAGCTAGAATTAATGCCAATTTCTGCCATTCCGTCTTCCTTAAAATTCACTATGGTCTTTCTGTTCTGGTAATTATCTTTTGCAGTATAAATGGGGGTATGAACAATCTTTCCTCCATCTTCTGTTATCATTAATACATTTCTATCGGCATTATCATATCCAATAAATCCCATTGGAGAATATTGACTAGTACACTCTAAATATGTAGTGTCATTTGCTAGTGGAACACATAAAATCATATGGTTTGCCTGGCCCATACTAGAATATTTAGGGTTCATACTTGGCATTCCATTTCCGATAACAATTAAATTAGATTTTATACCAGCTTCAAATAATAATGCTTTCATATAGTTAGAAAGTGCCTTGCAATCACCATAATTAACCTGCGCAACTTTTTCTGCAAGTATAGGTTTAAAGCCACCTATACCTAATTGAACACTTACATACCTAGTGTTTTGCTGCAAGTGATTATATAAAATTCTAACTTTATCCTTTTGCGTTTTGGCATCCTTAACTAAGTTTTGAACTTTATCTTTTGTATCTAATGGTAAAATATTTCCATTTTCATTTAGCTTATAGATCCAAGCACCAAAATTTTTCCAACTATCAAAACTTCCTGTCGTATTATCGTATTCAAATTGTGTAGGTGAGATCTTTACCCAATCGGTAACATTCTCTAATCCAATGCTTAATGGCTCTTTCTCAATTACAGGAAGGTTAGTGCATGACCACTTGTATTGTAATTTATCACCAGTTTTTACAGAGTCAGTTTTTATATTTTCACTAGCTAAATATTTAATATTTAAACCTACATTTTTCTGAAAAGTATAACTCGATTTTTCAGTAGCAATGTTATAACCTTTAATGGTATGCCAAGAAGGGAAAGACAATATTCCCTTATAATCTTTACTATAGCTATATTCTATGGTATATGGGTAAGTAATGTTATAAAATTTCAAAAATTTAAGCCTATTATCTTCAAACATCGAGTAATCAGAAATTAAGCTTTGGTCTTTAATGTCTGAAGATTTATAATCTTTTATTTTCTTTCCAGTAGCATCATAAATTGTAGCTTTAATATTATAGATGTTAGAAAATTTATCATAGTCTTCAGTCATCTCTGCTAAATCATCTCCAGCTTTATTTAATATGGTAATTGCTACTTTATAATCTTCCTGACCAGAGCCAATTCCCTTAAAGTCAAAAAATAGTTCTTCATTACGAATTACTGCAATAGCATTTTTAGTTAATGCTTCAGGTATTTTACTTACATCATAATTAGTTTGTGAATTTGCACTAAACCATAAACAGGCAAAAAGTATGGCAATAATTAGTTTTTTCATTCGGCTTTCTTTTTAAATACGATTTGCTCGGCTTGTTTTTCTACAATTGCCTTGAATAGTTCTTTCAAGTTAAAATACTCTTCTGGTGTATAAAATGATCTGTTAATGTCTATTACACTCTTAACCATTAGTGATTTTCCTTCACTAAAAAATGTAATACTAAAAGTTCCTTTGTTATCAGGGACTTTAAATGTGATGCTCCTTGGTAATTTTTCTACCTCATAATCTTCAGGGAAGTTGACCGTAATCCTATAATTTTCTTTTATAGGATGTGCAAAATCGACAGGGAAAAGTCTTTCCTCATGTTTAAATGGGTTTTCTTTCGTTTTTTCGAATAAAAGAGGTGTGAAATAAACTAGATTGCCTGCTTCCTCTACATTATCCTCAATAGTAACAGTCATAGATTCTGTTAAAGGTTCATCAAGATTATCAAGGTTAGCCATTTTATAATCAGAAAGTTCTAATCCAGTTTTATTTTTCTTAAATTCTTTTAAAAATTCGGTTTCATTATTTGTGGTTCTATATTTGTCTCTTAAGTTTAAGGCTGCATAACCTTTAGTGTATTGGGTAATAGAACCCTTTAACTTATTTTCTTTATCTAAAACCAAAAAGTAATTAAAGATTTTTTCATTTGCGAATATTGGCTCTGTTGCTATCCAAGCACCATTGATGTTTTTTAAATCTACCGATAACCCCTCATGATTTAAATTGTCATAAGCAAGCATGCCGAGTGGCAAATCTTTATCTGTTGCATCTAACAATACATTTTTATTATTAATTACAACATGCACAACTACATTATTAAATTTAGAAATCATTGGATAACCGGGATGCATACCATTATCTCTTGTACTAATTAAAAGTGGGTGCGCATCAATTTTTGCTTCCCTTAATAAACTAATAAGACATAGGTTAATGTCGGCTGAGCTTCCTGATTTTTTATCAAAAACAGCTTTTGGATTTAAACTACTTGCATACTTGCCACGCTCCTCATTCCATTTGATACTGTTTTTAACGTAATCAAAAATGAGTTTGGTTATGGCTAAAGTGTCTTTTTCTCCCTTTAATAGAGTTGGCAGAACAGACTTTGCGTAAGCATTTTTATTAATAAATGATCCAAAATTTTCATCATCTGCTAATTCTTTAATTATTTTGGGCCAGGTACCATTAAAATCTTTATAAGTTTCATTTGGGAATTGAGTGGCTTTTAACTCAAACTCTAGCATAGGAATATAATCATCAAGGGTGGTAATAAATGCTTCATCTTTTAAAGCCGGCACACTATCTAGTACAAATTGTTGGTAGTTTGCTATAGAGGTCAATCCAGTTACATAGGTTGCATTTATTGATTCTTGTTTTGTTCGCTTAACGGATAAATAGCCACTAAAATTAGTTTTGTAAATGAAGTACTCTGGTATTTTTACGTTATACTCACTATGTAGCGTTGGTATGTCGCTTTGGAAACTCCATCCGCGTATGTTGAAGATAAAATCAGATTTGATAGTATATTTAAATTCGATAATAGAACCTTCTTTAACATTTGGTAATGCGAACTTTTTATAAGTGTAGTTCTTGTTAAATTCCTCGGTAAACTTGGCATCCTTTGTAATTTTACTGGTAACCATTTTGCCATCAACCATATTATAGGTTGCTGCCTCCATATTATAAAGATCTTCCTTGCTACTCCCACTTGCTCTGTATAAACCTATTTTGTAGTTAGCTAAGTCATAACCGCTTTTTGTTAGAATTTTATAGCGAAGGTGTCTCTCAAAAACATACCTAAAACCCGTTGTCTCATTGTATTCGAAATAGCAATTGCCTACATCAAATAATTTAATTGCAGCAGCAGCCGAGTCTTTGCCTGATGCCTTTGTTAGAAATTCTTCTGGGGTGATTTTGCCGAATTTAAATTCTTTTTTTTGTGCGTAGCTGATAAGTTGGGAAATCATAATTCCCATTAATAGAAAGAGCGTTTTAATTTTCATGTTTTTATTATCTATTACAATAATAAAAACATTTTAATAGCTTTTTTAATTAGGAAGAAAATTTTTTTTACTGAAAACTTAAAATGTAAAAAAAATGAACATTTTAGCCAAAAACCACTAAATTAAGTTTACTTAGTAGTTTTTAACAAAGTAACCTTTCCGTCCATAGTGCTCACAAGAACTGTTTTTCCATCTATTACATTAACCGTATTAATCATAGAGTTATCTATTTTATGTGCCCATAAATTTTGCTTTGATTTAGGGTCGAAAACATAAACCACTCCATTTCTGGTACCGAAAAATACCTTGCCATCTTTCTCAATTAATTGAGATGGGGCGTGTTCATAACCAAAGCCAGCATTAAATTTCCAATCAAGCCCAGGGTCGGTGATTTGAGTTTTATAGCCAACTATTTCGTCTTGCATCGTTTTACCATAAATAGTTGTGCTATCTGCAGATAACCCAATTGATTCCCTAACACCAGCCTTATTTCTCCATAAAGTTTCCCCGTTATTTACATCAATTGCAGTTAAAAAACGATCTGGTGCTGCGATGTAAACTACCCCATTTGTTGCAACAGGCGTAACCATTGCCGGAGAGAACATTCTGTTCATGTTACCATTGTTCCATTTCCAGGAAAGATTCCCAGTTTTTAGGTCTAAGGCGTATAAATGCCTGCCCCAAGAACCGAAGATAATTTTACCTCTATAAATTAATGGTTTGCCCACCATTGCACCTTCAATGCCCTCATATTTCCAAATTAACTTTCCAGTTTTAATATCCAACGCTCTGAAGATGTGATCGCTTCCTCCAATAAAAACTGTGTTTCCATCAATTATTGGAGAGCCTAACACAGAATGTTCTGTTGGTACCTTCCAAGCTAATTTACCAGTGGCGATGTTGAATGCATAAATATTTCCATCTCCAGAACCTACAATAATCAATTGTTTGGTAGCCACGGGCGATGAATAAATAGCGCCTTTTGTTTGATAGCTCCAAAGTTTTTTGCCTGTTGTTTTATTTAGTGCTTCAATCAATCCTAAACTATTGCCAAATACAACTACATTTTCACCGTAAGTTGGTGTGTTTACCACATTGGCACTAGAGTGGTAAGTCCATAATTCTTTAACATCGGCATACTTTTTATTGATATCATAATTAGGTCTGTCGTATGCTTTTAATGTCTGATGAACAAAAGTTTTTAGAGGGATTTTTCGCCAAGATGGCAATAACGTCTGCATAGGTTTCTTCAAAGAGAAAAATACTGTGTCTTTGGTCATATTGACTACATTATAACCGCCGATGCTGTCTTTTGCTCGTAAATTAGAACGTCCCATAGTAGCAGGAATACCTTCAAAATTGTATGGATGGTTGTTATGTCCGTGTCCGCAAATGATGTATTGAATGTTCTTGGTTTTTAACCTGTCTGTAACTTCATACCAATTATCTAAACTATTATCAATAGGGTAGTGGTTGGCAAAAATAATAGGCATTTCCTTTGGTGTTTTCTTCAAAACATCACTTAACCAAACAGTGGCATCTCTTGGGATGTGCCCATCAGACATACGTACGTAAGGTCCAGATGCACAACCAATAAAACGATAGCCTTTATAATCGAAAGTGAATTTATCGTAGCCAAATTCCTTACTAAAACTAACACCGCCAGATTCAGACCAACCTGTGTCATGATTACCAGGCATAATGTAATATGGCTTTTTTAATCCAGACAGGATTTCTTTAGCTAGTTTAAGCTCTTCATTAGTGCCCATTTCGGTAATGTCGCCAGTTATAATGGTAAATTCTAATTCAGGCTGACTGTTAATATCGGCAACAGTTCTTCTTAAATCTTCATCCGCATTTGCGCTACCAATATGGGTATCACTAACAAAAGCATATTTAAAATTTTGAGCAAAACTTGATACGTTAATAAATAGAATAATAACTACAATAATTGTCTTTTTCATTTCAATAGGATTGATGCATTTGTAATTGATTACCGGTATTGGCAAAGGTAAGCAGTCTGCCCTTCAGCCTTTACTTTAAAAGAAGAATTTGCAGGAACTTCAAAACTACTTCCTGCACTAAAAATTTTCCAATCAGTATTATCTGGTAGCAAAGCTGATAATGAACCTTCAATAATATGCATGATTTCTTTTTGAGCCGTCCCAAATTCATATTCACCAGGATTAATTATCCCGATTGTAGATTTTCCTTCCGCAGTTGCGTAACCTAAAGACTTAACATTACCTTCAAAATATTGGTTTTCTTGTATCATAATTATTAATCGATTTGATTGGTACAATATATGAAACTGTTTTAAATCTTTTTAATTACGAACTGTGAAGGGTAGGCGCCCTGAAAATGGCCTCAGTGAATTTGCGTTAGAAAATCATTTTGTAGGATTGATAGAAATAAAAGCTGTTTGAGCGAAGCGAGTTCTTTTATTTCCAATCCGAAAATTTGATTTTTAGCAAAGTCAGTGCAGCCTTGATTTATTAATGAGTTGTTATTGTCTTTTAATGAAATTAATGAGCTCGCTGAAGAGCTCGGTTTTGTTAAACTTTTCATCAAGGAATATTGCGCAGCAATCTTGAGGACAAAAACAAAACTACTACAACCGAAAAACGTTAGAGCCCTTCAGCGGCTAGCTGGGGCAAGGCTGAGCAAGGGGCTAAGTATAGATTTAGTTTACATCCCTTAACTTTAATGTTTTCTCCAATATTTGTCAGCAAAGCTTAATATTTAAGCATCTTATACAATACCTTTTTATTTGCGTTGTTTTTTTGTATCTTTGCCCTGCAAATAAGAACTCCTAATTTATTTGCTATGCAACTCGATCCCAACAAATTTATTGCAACAGGTTTAACGTACGATGACGTATTGTTAGTGCCCGCATATTCAGAGATTTTGCCCCGTGATGTTAATACAGCAACGTTTTTAACAAAAAAAATTAAGCTTAACGTTCCTTTAATTTCTGCAGCTATGGATACCGTAACCGAAGCAGAATTAGCCATTGCCATTGCTCAAAACGGAGGCATTGGAATGTTGCACAAGAATATGACGATTGACAGACAGGCTGAAGAAGTACGTAAAGTTAAACGTTCAGAAAGTGGAATGATCCAAGATCCGGTTACGTTATTAGAAACAGCTGTAGTTGCAGATGCTTTCAAAATAATGAAAGAGCATAAAATTGGTGGTATTCCTGTAGTTAGTGCAGATAATAAATTGGTGGGTATCATTACCAATCGCGATTTGCGTTTCCAAAAAGACATGGCTAGACCAATTGCCGAAGTGATGACTAAAGACAATTTAATCATTGCTCCAGAAGGTACAAACTTAGTTCAAGCAGAAGAAATTCTTCAAAATCATAAAATAGAAAAGCTTCCAGTAGTTGATAAGGATGGCTATTTAAGTGGACTAATTACTTTTAAAGACATATCAAAAGTTAAAAATTACCCAGCTGCCTGTAAAGACGAAAGAGGAAGATTACGTGTTGGTGCGGCAGTAGGAGTTACAGCAGACACCTTGTTAAGAGTTGATGCTCTAGTTAAAGCTGGTGTAGATGTAATTACAATTGATACTGCTCACGGTCACTCAAAAGGAGTGGTTGATAAATTAAAGGAAGTAAAAGCAAAATATCCAGATTTACAGGTTATCGTTGGTAATATTGCTACTGGTGCTGCTGCTAAATTTTTGGCAGATGCAGGTGCTGATGCTGTTAAAGTTGGTATTGGTCCAGGTTCTATTTGCACTACAAGAATCATTGCTGGTGTTGGTGTTCCTCAATTATATGCTGTTTTCGAATGTGCTAAAGCTTTAAAAGGTACAGGAGTTCCTGTTATTGCAGATGGAGGAATTAAACATACTGGAGATATTGCCAAAGCAATTGCATCTGGAGCAAGCACGGTAATGGCTGGTTCATTATTTGCAGGTGTAGAAGAAAGCCCAGGCGAAACCATCATTTATGAAGGTCGTAAGTTTAAATCTTATCGCGGAATGGGTTCTATTGAGGCAATGGAGCAAGGTTCAAAAGACCGCTATTTCCAAGATGTAGAAGATGATATTAAAAAATTAGTGCCAGAAGGTATTGTTGGTCGTGTACCATTTAAAGGTACTTTGGCAGAGGTAATGTACCAATACATTGGTGGTTTACGTGCAAGTATGGGTTATTGTGGTGCTGCAACAATCGAGAAATTGCAAGAAGCTCAATTTGTGCAAATTACTGCCGCTGGTATGAGAGAAAGCCATCCTCACGATATTACAATTACCAAAGAAGCGCCAAATTATACAAGATAAAATTGAAAGCTTAAAGACCAAAGATTAAAGCGTATGTCGTCATTGCGAGGCACAGCTTGTCCCGATTTCTCGGGAAAGCAATCTTAAAGCGTTTTATAGGCTTATAAATAATTTGAAAATCAAATACAGCGGGGCATCGGTTACGATAGCCCCGCTTTTCGTTTCAATCTTTTTGTCCTTCGACTACGCTCTGGATGGCAAAAAGTATTTCAACTTCAATCGAGTTTAATTAACCCAAAGCAGTACAAAACACGAAAGTTGCATTGAGCAAAAAGCTCCATTTTTCTTAATGGTTTAGTCTCTTAAGGTAACCGTATTTTTTCCATATTTAATTCCGTCAGATAAATAATTTTAAATTATTTCCAAATAAAATTTGGTAGTTAAAATTTATAGCATACATTTGTCTATATATTCTATGGATTTAGTAGATTATTTAAAATTTCAATATAACATAAACCAAAAAATTACGATGAAGCACAAGTACTTATCTTTTCTAATTCTTTTTTCACTCATACTTTCGGCAAGCATTGCTTTTGCTCAAAGCCCAATAACAGGAATCGTTAAACGCACAGATGGCGCTCCAGTTCCAAGAGCCACTGTAAAAATTAGAGGCACTAATATCTCTGTAAGTGCTGATGATAAAGGTGCTTTCAGCATCAATTCAAAACAAGAAGCTCCATTTTATCTTCAAGTAAGCTCAGTAGGCTACAAGCCACAAGATTTTCAGGTTTTAAAACTTCAAGACACACCTTTAGAGTTAATTTTAGTTGAAGACGCTTTATTAGACCAAATTGTGGTAACGTCAAGAAGACGTTCGGAAGTATTGCAAGATGTACCAATTGCTATCACTGTAATCGGCGGACAAGCAGCGGAAAATGCAGGTGCATTTAACGTTAATCGTTTAAAAGAGCTGGTTCCTTCTGTTCAATTATATGCATCAAATGCTAGAAATACAACATTGAATATTAGAGGTTTAGGTTCAACTTTTGGCTTGACCAATGATGGTATTGATCCAGGAGTAGGTTTCTATGTAGATGGAGTTTATCACGCTCGCCCAGCAGCTACCTCTACAGATTTTTTAGATATTGAGCAAATAGAAGTTATCCGTGGTCCACAAGGCACGTTATTTGGTAAAAATACCACTGCTGGTGCATTTAACATTACCACCACAAAACCAACTCAAGTGCCAACTGCAAAAGCAGAATTAAGTTTCGGTAATTATAATTTTATACAAGCAAAAACCTCAATATCTGGCGGATTAGCAAAAAATCTTGCTGCAAAACTGTCTATTTCAGGTACACAAAGAGATGGTACAATTTGGAATACTAGGGAGGAACGCAAATACAGCGGACAAAACAACCTCGGTATCAAAAGTCAATATTATTATACGCCATCAGATAAATTACAAATATTGCTAAGTGGCGATGTTAGTATTCAACATCCTGCTGGTTACCCTCTTGTAATAGCAGGCGTAACCACAACAGAGAGAAGCGCTTATCGCCAATATGCTAAAATTGTAGCTGATTTAGGCTATCAACAACCTAAAATAGACCCGTTTTCAAGAGAAATTAATACCAATACACCTTGGAGGCATAATCAATCAATTGGAGGTGCATCCTTAAATGTCGATTATAAAATAGGTAGTGGAACATTAACCTCTACAACTGCTTGGAGATTTTGGAATTGGGATCCAACAAACGACAGAGATTTCTCTGAACTATCTGCATTGACTAAATCTCAAGGAAATTCTCGTCACGATCAATATTCACAAGAGTTTAGATATTCTGGAAATATAACAGAGAAATTAAGTGGCGTGGTTGGTGTGTTCGTTCTCGGTCAGAACTTGCAAGGACTAAATCAAACAGAAGAAGTAGGTAAAGATCAATGGAGATTTGTACAAACAGCTGCTACTGGTTCACAGGCATTATACTCAACTCCAGGTTTGTTAGACGGATTTGGTATCAAAACCAATTCAACTATTAAATCTTTAAGCGCTGCAGTGTTTGCACAAGTAGACTGGGAGTTTTTAAATCATTTACACATTTTACCAGGTTTAAGGTACACTTATGATAAAAAAGATGTTGATTATAACAGGGCAACTTACGGAGGCTTACAAACTTCAGATGCTGCTTTACTAGCTCTTAAAGCTGCTGTTTATGCTAATCAACAATTCAATATCAATACAGATAATAATAACTTGTCTGGTAACATCACTTTGTCTTACCGCCCAACCGATAAGTTAAATGCTTATGGAACTTTCTCTACGGCTTACAAGCCTGTGGGTGTAAATGTTGGTGGTTTGCCAACCACTTCAAACGGACAAGCAGACTTATCAGTGGCAATTGTAAAACCAGAATATGTAGAGCATTATGAGTTAGGTCTTAAAACCAAACCTGTTAAGGGTTTATTGGTAAATGTAACTGCTTTTAATACAGATATTAAAGATTACCAAACCAATGTTCAATCTCCACAATTAGGTGTAAATAGAGGTTATTTGGCAAATGCAGAAAAAGTAAAGGTAAGAGGATTAGAAGTTGATGGAAACTTGCAGTTAGAAAGATTTTTAACATTAAATGCAGCTGTTGCTTATCTTGATGGAAAATATGTGAAATTTACTAATGCGCCATTGCCTTTAGAAGAAACCGGACATACAGAAGTTATTAATGGTGTTTCTACTCAAGTTGCATTTAAAGATGCTTCTGGTGGCAGATTGCCAGGAATATCGAAATGGAATATTTCTGGTGGCGCAGAATTTAGCACTCCAGGTAATTTAGCGACTAAAATTGGCAGGTATTTTATAGCTGCAGATGCGAGTTACCGTTCAGGATATTCTTCAAACCCAACTCCTTCAAAGGTGTTAAATGTTGATGGATATTCTTTATTAAATGTCAGATTAGGATTTAAATCAGAGAAAATCTCAGTATTTGTTTGGGCAAGAAACATTGCAAATAAAAATTATTACGAACAATTGCAAGCGGCGGCAGGTAACTCTGGCTTATATGCAGGTGTACTTGGCGATCCACGTACTTACGGAACTACGTTGAGATATAGTTTCTAGGTAGACTATGGTTGATGGTTTATAGTTGATGGCTGTGGCGCTTGGGCAATCAACTATAAACCATCAACTTT
>Ga0307515_10015528_pt1 | contig 14021 bp, 16 predicted proteins | sample 17_EM_MG_FD_194513 | JGI IMG/M metagenome (GOLD analysis project Ga0307515, IMG submission 194513) | Populus trichocarpa ectomycorrhiza microbial communities from riparian zone in the Pacific Northwest, United States - 17_EM | ecosystem: Host-associated > Plants > Roots > Unclassified | place... | reverse complement strand
CACTGCGACTCAGGATATTCTCACACCACTAAAAGATACGTAGACACCGTCAAATATAGGTGTACGTACCATCAAACCAAACCCCGCGGTGAAGTACGGGCTTTCCTTTGCCACTTGCATCAGAATGGCGACTCCCTTTCCTTGTAATAGGGTAGCATGAGCACGCACTTATCCCCTATCAACCCATGCAAAAATCCGCTTTCGAGCGGCATCGTGGTCAGGTTCAAAATGCCGACATCGCCAACATGGATGTTTACGCCGGGCAAGGGGCAGGGTATGGCGGGCAAGCAAGTTGTAATAGTACTCGAACGCTAAATACATAAGCCTACGAACGATGCTTACGAACAACTAGCCAAGAACCTAGAGAAAAGCAGACAGCCGAGCGATGCCGAGGTCGAGTTTTGAGTGAAAGAGTGCACATATTGTGGTTGCTTTTTGTAATCAAGATAATTAACGTACTAGCGGGGACGACCGAGGGTTGGACATTTTAATTTCGATATCGAGAAGGTGGATGGGTCGTCGACGGACGGCGGGCTGATACACATTGAGAACTGAGAGGTAAAAACGGTATCGAGGGCGAGAGTCGACGATCGAAGGGGTTGTGCACGCTATCGAAAGGACCTAGACAATGGGCATCCTCCCCACCCACCCCTGCGTCTACCTCAGTATCTCCGGTCGTCATAGCGGCGGTCATCGTAACGCCTGTCATCGTAACGCCTGTCATCATAGCGTCTTTCATCATACCTACTAGACCTGCGATCCTCGTAGCGGCCTCCTCCTCCGCCATATCCACGCTCACGGTCGCGTTCGTTGTACCTCGAGTCATAGGGGCGAGGGTCATAAGGGCGTTCGTCTGTAGAAATTTAACCAACCAGTGATTAGCACAAGCGCCGGGTGGATGGGCGTAAAGTCAGAAAGCTTACATCGTCCTGGAAAAGAAAAAGGGAAGGGGTCAGAATGGGGTGGGCTACTTACCGTATCGGTATGCAAGGCGGGACGTACGATCAGGGCGCTTAGGAGGTCCATAGTACCTTCCTGGCGTGGGGGTGCGGGCACGGCCACGGCGGGCCTTTTCAACGGTGATGACCTTGCCAACGTGCTCAGTCGCGTTGAGGTTCTGGATGGCCGCTTCGGCGTCCTCAGGCGTCTCCATCGTCACAAAGCCAAACCCGCGTGAGTCGCGCGTGTGGGGGTCGTACATGACTGATGCTTTCCTGACCTGTGGGGGAAAATAAATAAAACGCCGAATTGGGAGGGTCATATAACATGCGCACCTTGCCTACTTTGCTGAAGATGGCTTCGAGTTCGCGTGAGTCGACCCTGCTGCTCAAACCAGAAATATGCAAGTTGTTTCCGGGGTTAGCACCACCGTCGACACTACTAAATTAGGTTTGAGCTAATAGGGCATTTAAAGAGATGGACCAGACACACCCATTCGGCTTGTCGTCGCCACCGCCGTTCCTCTTGGGGGAACGGGAGCGACTGGACCTACGCGCGCCTGGGGATCCGCCTCGACGGGGCGGGGTACCCCCACCGTCACGGTTGCCCCCAGCCCAGCCATCATCCCCACCGTTCATGGGTGTGTCGATATCTTTTGGGGGAAACAAGAAAAGAGGAAGTGTCGTCAAAAAGGGTAAAATTTGGTGGAACAAAAAAAGGTAGGCAGGGTCAGGCGTAGTCAGATTTCCGGGTGCAGAGGGTGCTCATGGGCCGGTTGTTTTCTATTTCAGCCGTTATGAACGAAAAGACGAGGCCGGTGGGAGTCAAAGCCGTTGGCTGATGACGAGCGCGGAGAGGCGAGAGTGGGACGGCTGCGACGACGTCGAGGAGATGCCGAGGGCGATAGCGAGACTCACTGTCGTGGTTGCTCATCGTAATGGGACGAGGAGGTGGCAGCAGTCGGGTTTTGTTGGCGTGGTTCGAGTCTAAGTTGCGAGAAGATGCCGCGCGGCGCGAGAATACGGAACAGGGACGAAAAAGTCCAAACGGATCTAGTCTCAGTCCTGGGAAGCGTTTTCCCTTGCTTGGACTTGTCCCTATTCCTCTTGAAATTTTGTGGAATTTCAACCTTGTGTCTACGACCTCTGACGGTCCAGACAGCCCAGACGGCCATAAAATACTCAAGTATACTCAACGCAAACACATATTTGGCCTCTCCTACAGAACCAATCTGGAGCCTTACTTATCCGCTGACCAAGTGCGGACACCGAGTAGCGCGTACAACAAACGGGTTTTCGAAACGGGTTCCTTCTTGAAAACGGTTTCTCACCGATTTTTGCTCTGCGGAACACCACACCACGCGCGCAGTCACAGTCGCCGTGTACCTTACTAGACTCACCCGCCACCCAGTCTGGCGAACATCCCGACTAGAAGCAGAGGCATATTACTAATGGCTGCGGCGAGTGCGGCAAACCCGTTAACCCCGTGTTGAGACACATTTGGAAACCGCCTTGTGGTGTCTCACTGGGATAAGACACTTGAACACTTGAATAGTGAAATGATATAGGTACTGAGTTGCAGTACTTACCTTTTCACGGAAAATGAGACTCCGGTTCGTTCAAAGGACACCAGCAAGAAACTGCTCCCTCTTTCGCACGAGAATAAGGGGCTTATATACATATAGATGATATCCAAGAACGTTCGAGAGAAAAATAACAAGAAAGAGCAATGTTGTAACAAGGTAAATGCCGCACTCCGGTCGCTCGCTCGCAGCCCGCGGCCCTCCGAAGCAGCGATAGACACCGACTTGTACGATGTCAGTTATCCCAAATCACTCGTGCTTGTGGCTAGCCAAAATTGGAACCAAACTGCGCCGACGCTCGCCTCAATTCCATTTACCGCACGTTTGGACTGCCGGTTTCAAATAGTCTGGATGGCGTCGAAGGTTGGTCCCATCGTTTTTTCGTCTAGCTGGGCGATGTGATGTACTTGCAAGTGGAACAAAGGACAAAAGGTGGAACCTCCCGAGGACAGGTGTACAGTGGCAGCAAATCCAGGGGCGGTACTAGCAGCACGAACACACAGCAATAATATAAGTCACTCAGTTTAGGCATAACTCGATGACGCTCCCGTGTGTTCCCCCTTTTAAGAGCTGGCCCTCAGCAGACCACCGCTCAATTTCCTCCAAACTCACCCCACCTCTCTAATCGCTCATTTCGTGACACACGATGGGCAACTCACCCTCGTCCCCGCTCGAATCCTGCCTCGCCAATGCGCTCACAAGCCGCGCAGACTTCTCGCTGCCCAAAGACCCATTCTACCAACTCTCCGCCGTAAAGCCATACAATACTGCGTTCAGTATCACCCCTGCCGCGGTCACACGGCCTCGGAGCTCTGATGAGGTCGCGGCGGTTGTGAAGTGCGCCGCGGATCAGGGGCTCAAGGTTCAACCACGTAGTGGGGGCCACAACTATGCCAATTTTTGTATCGGTGGCCAGGACGGCGCGGTCGTCGTCGATCTCACGCATTTTCAGCATTTCAGCATGGACACCACCACTTGGCACGCCACCATTGGTGGGGGTACCCTCCTAGGTGATGTCACACAGCGCTTACACGACCATGGAGGACGGGCAATGGCACATGGGACTTGCCCGCAGGTGAGCGTGCTGTCCTCTCGTGATTTTAGAGTGTATTATTCTTTGCCCAACTGACTCTTATTCATTGCTTCCAGGTCGGAATCGGGGGTAAAATTTTCGAAGCATGCTCCTTTCCAGACGAATCAACTGATCCCTTACATAGGACATGCAACGATTGGTGGCCTCGGACCTCTATCTCGTCTTTGGGGTTCAGCGCTTGACCATGTGCTCGAGGTCGAGGTCGTACTCGCAAATAGCACCATTACACGTGCAAGTGAAACGCTCAACCGGGACATATTCTTCGTGCGTGTTCCCCTCACCCCTGCCTCGTGCCCCTATGTCTTAGGCTTGGCAGGCGTTGAAAGGCGCCGCAGCGTCTTTTGGTATTGTCACCGAGTTTGTGGTCAGGACGCAACCAGAGCCGTCGGTTACGACCCAGTATTCGTATAACATCCAGTGCGTTCCGCCCAGTTCGAGCCCCCAGATTTGGAAGGAGTGACACCCCCACAGGCTTGGCAAACATACTGATATGACTTCAACTTTTTCCCTTTGGCAGAGGATGATCTCGGATCCCAACCTGACGCGTAAACTCGCGTCGCAGGTAATCATATTCGAGTTTGGGATGGCCATCACAGGTGAGGATCGCCAGCTCGTCACATGCCTCCACTATACACACCTCACATTCCAATAGGAACGTACTTTGGCCCGAAGAGCGAGTATGACGCCCTTGGCTTCCAGGACAAGTTGGGGCGAAACGCAGTAGTCAAGGTAGTCGAGTTGGAAGATTGGCTGGGGTCAGTCGGTCATTGGGCAGAGGACGAGGCATTGAAGCTTCTTGGTAGTGTCGTGAGTCGCCGTCTACCCTGGAGAATATGAACGGGATATTGACTTGTATTCAGTCTGGGGCATTTTATTCGAAGAGCCTTGCGTTCACGAAAAACGACCTGATCCCTCAGTCTGGCCTCGATAAGCTCTTCACGCACTTTGATAGTAAAGACAAGGGTACCCTTGTATGTCTCACTTGTCAGTTGGAGATGAGACGTAGAGTTTGACCTCCCAACTTTGTAGGTCTGGTTTGCAATCTTTGACCTCGAAGCTGGTGCTACAAACGACGTACCCATGGACGCGACTGCTTATGCACACCGTGATGCTCTCGTTAGACCCCTTCTTCCCCCCTGGGTTCGCCATCCTGTTGCTAAGGGTGTTTTCTAGTTCTACATACAAACCTACGCTGTCGGCTTCACAGGGCTAAACAACAAGATCTATCAATTTATTGACGGGATTAATGACATCATCCAACTGTCGCTGCCTGGTCATAAAATGGGTGCATACGCCGGTTATGTGGAGTGAGTACCCGCTCCGCTCCCAGCAACGCTTGTGTATGGTGATTCACTAACTCCCTCGTGCCTTCATAGCCCCCGCCTGCCCAATGCCCAAGCACAGTACTGGGGTTCGAACCTCCCCCGCCTGCAACGAATCAAGAAGGCGATCGATCCGACGGACATTTTCCACAACCCGCAGAGCGTCAGGCCCGCCGCGTAACTGGTGACGCCCTCGCCCCAAAGCGGAGGAGGAGGGTATATTCAAAACCGGATAACTACGAAGCGAGGGAGTTTATGATTCTATGATGTCAAAGACTCGTTGAATGGACTACAGGGACGATTTTGGTTCGCCGTCACTTCGCTTGTGGCTTGATTGTTGCATATTGTATTTTGGACACGGCTGGGACACTGCCACGGACGTATCTTAAGGATTGGATAGGAACGAGGGGCTCAGGGTTCACAGCCTTTCTGTTTTCTGGCTTTGTTAATGCGCCCTCATGGCTGGCAAACTCAACGAGCCTCGCATAGTGGTATATACAGCCCGAGATGAGACGGCCTTCCTTGTTGACAGATGGAAATAGAGTCAGGACGAGAACACCTGGCAGAGGATGGCATCTGGTGTCGGGGTGTCTGATGGGATGGGCGCTCCGCCATCGTCCGTCGTCCCTCAAATCTCAAATATGGGAATGCTGAGGCTGGTGGTGGGCCACTGGCAGCGCAGCACGGCAAAAGGGCATCCGAAACCGTCCCGGTTTTTACTTTTTAGTTCGCAGTTTGCGGGTTTCTCGACCTTAACTCCTTGGCTCCTTCCGCTGCCGTTGCCGCTGCCGTTGCCGTTGCCTTCCCTCCTCGTCCACGTCCACAAGGCAGGCCTTGGCTGAGGCACGCACAGTGACGTTTCAATCCTCTACTCCCTTCGCCCGTCGAGAATGTTTTCGCCCAGCCAGGACCCACCTCAGGACCCACCCTACACGAATCAGTATCTCAGCACGCTGACCACTCCCGCTCCCGAGTCCCTGCCGGGCCCCCAATACCCGTACATGGCCCACTACTATGGTACTACACACAATCCAAACGGACTGCATGCACCCAGTCCATATTCTACCTATTCTACCTCTACCACCAACAGCGAACCTGCCAGTCTCTATGACCGATACAAGGAAAGCGGCGTAATGAACCAAATGGGCCCGATTCTGCTATCGCTCATTTGCTCAGAGTACCAAGACTTGCCGAGCACATCAAATCCCCTCCTTGCTATTCGCCTGTAGGTTGAGCCCTTTCTCAATAATGAATTGCGGTCATGGTGTACTGCACAATTCGGGACTGACTTGTTATCTTCTAGGGCCAGTAGGCGTGGTGCAGAGGTTGCAGCACCATTCCTCTTTCGCACTCTATCACTGCTCAACCTCCAAGCGACCCGAATGCGGCGGCTGCTACAGCAGGCCCCCAATCTGGGCGTACACGTCCGTCGCCTCATAATCCAACCTCGCCTGGACGAGCAAGCCGTTCCAGATATTGACAAACTCGATCCTTGCATCGTGGAGTTCCTCCGATACCTCCCAAATGTCGAGGAACTCGTCATTTGGTCCATTTCGCGCGACACATACTCTCACCCGGCGCTTCTAAACTCCTTTGGGTCCCTCCTCCCTCACCTCCGTTCTGTAGAGCTACAGGAAGAAGGGTTCCAATATGAAATTCCATACCCAGAAAGGCCGCAGGAATTCGTTGCCAACACATGGCAGAACCATCTCAATGTCACTTTACTCCTATATCGCCCTAATACTCTCACACACGTCAATATAGTCAGCCGCTTCCCCCTCCATACGACTGTCTTCCTCCTACTCCGCGATTCGGCGGTTGCCCTGCAATCAATCTCCTTAACCAACTGTATTGGCCTATCTACGCAGAACCTCTTCGTACAACCTGTTCGTTGGGCATGTGCACCGACTCTCAGAACCCTAGGCTTCCATCAATGCCGAGGGGTTCATGTAGGGACACTTGTTCGACATATTGCAGCCGGGTTGTTTGGGTGTCTCAAACAGCTGACTATACATGGGTGTGGTGACCCATCCGATATGCCGGATATCCCTAGTCCATACGAGTTGAGATGGGCTCTCCCCACCATTCAGATCCTCAAGCTTAACCACTGTGACTCCTGGAGAGTAAAAGCATGCTCTATGCTTCATGTGGACACATTAATAATCCCTGGGACCCCTGCCGATACATTCTTTCACTTATTCGTGGATCAAAATCATTTACCGTTCCCAGGCCTGAGGAAGATTCGGGCTCCGGTCAACATTACTGAAACATTCCCCCAGCACCTCTGGTTTAGCACGCCCTTCCTCAAGAATAGGGGCATCACATTGGTCCAGGACAAGCCTGTACAGGCATCATGCTCATGCCCGATGATCTGATTTTAGTGAATCGTTGCCTTCCCAGGTAACACCATGGACTCTAGAGAGACTTATTGATACCTACTTGATAACGGACTTGTGTTCTTGTTCAGGAATTGAGATCTGCCGCGTGCGGCCCATACCCCCCAGTGATTTGCGCTCGAAGAGCGACCGCCTAATTACATTGTGCTTTAGTTGGCTCAATCAGTATTCATATAGCTCGTAGATGCCCGTTTAGGGTTTGTATAAAGTATTGCCGTCATTGAAAAGTTCCAACCTGTAGTAAAAGGAAGATTGCCTTAGAAAGCAAGTGTTACTTGTCAGTTCTTAGTCTATAGTGTTCTGATCTCATCACCACCGTGTCTGGCTCATGACGAAAATGAGAAAAGAAGATGGGTAAATCTGCTCGCGGTCCAGTCTCTTTTTGGTGCTGATTGTCCACCATCACAATGCCCTGTATTTGCCTTCAACTGAACGCCCAAACTCCTTTCTTGAAACAGCGACCGCCTTCTTCAATATAGTTTACCTGTTTGAAATGAATACCCGGCGGGGCTCAGATGTGATGTCGCAACGAGTAATGTACCCCATCTGGCCGAGACAAATAACGCGTAGTTGTATCTCACGCCGCTTTCCGGTTTGAGAAGCCGGGGACATCTCAGTGGTGAGAGATGGACCCCCGACGCCGGCGAATTCATCAGGCGTATCGTCGGCGGGTTATATCGAATCTCCCTCTCTCTCACACCAAGCAGCAGCTTGATAAAGAGCTTCCGAACTTCTCAGTTGGTGATCCGCCCGGGACCTGTTCTTTCACACCCCCGTCGGTAGGGCTAGTTGACTGTATTCAATGATAAGGACCAAGTCACTCCACGGCTCTTGCCGTACAATCTGGTGATTCTTCGGCATTAATAAGGTGACCCCACCCGGGAGAAGGTCGGTCTCCTCTTCTTTTCAAAGTCAGGCTGAGGTACGAAACTGACATCTCAATTTACTCATTAGCTCAGCAGCCAAGGAATTCACCGCCTTGTGCAGACATTTGGCGGGTGCTTCCTTTTCTCAGTACGCTGCCGACTGCCCCGGACTGTTCCGTTTCCGGGGATGATGCAACCTTTCAGTTCGGATTGCCCCCCCCAGTGCCAGCAATACCACTAGTGCGGGAAGCACCGCCATAGAGCAATATCAGAAGGCGTGTGGTGTTGGAGAATAACACAACTTCGATTATATGTATCACCAACTCTCCCGTCTGGTCCAACCTGCCGGGATTTCCCAGTAAATGCAACCCGCGCTTCACGCACTTCAACTGTAAATCTATCACCGAACTGAATAAACAACTCGCACGTCCTCGAAAGCTGACATCCAATGCTCCAAATTTCACAAGAACAGCACACCACTCCCATCACTATTACGATATTAAGGTTTATTGCCTTTTCGCACGCCTTCCCTGGTCAATCTCTAAGCGACCCTTCTGCGGCGACTCCCGAGCGCACGCCAAAACTGGGTGCCTACATCCGTCACTTCGTAATTCAGATACAATTGGATGACAGGGACGTCCGAAGAGTGGACAACCTTGACCCTTTGCTATTATTCACTTCACTCAATTCCTTCTTCGGCATGGAAGGGCCCATTGTCCACAACCCTGGCGACTACGAATTGACCAGACGCTCGTGTGCATCCTGAGATTCTCAGCCCATGAGGGATTTCATTCTCTTGTCTCCTTTTGATTGACCTTCAAAGAAAATATGGATGGAATTCCTGTACGAACCCTCGTACGTACTAAGAGACGATGCGGAATTTTGTAGTCAGAATCTCGTAGAGCCATATGAACATCGCATTAACATTGCTCATGTATATATTGTGCCGTCAACTTACAATTGTCGGTCGCCTTCGTTGAAGAGAGCACGGCCTATATCGTGTCTGTCAGCAAAATCAAAAATATTATAGTGATCAAGGGATATACATTGGCGGATAACCACGCAAATGCTGTGTTTTCTCGCCATCGCACTTGCCCCTTCAAACAAGAACCACCACCATCGACTATGCTTGTTTTGAACTCATACCAATACTGACCTCGTCGAGAAGATCGAAGCTGACGGGAAAATGTCAGCACAGGGGTGGTCGGTTTTCTTGGACAACACCTCCAACCTTATTGGTGATTCTTCACCCAGAACATGCACGGCAGACTTGTGGATACGGAAAGAGGGGCGTTCCTTGTAGATGTTCCCGCAAAGTCAAAGTTCTCAATTTGCCATCTACCTTCTGAATTCCACTGAGACCTGCTGAAGACGAAGTAACAGGATAATGGGCCTCATCTACGACGATCAATTGCGCTACAAGCACCCCTCCTGCACATAGTACATGCATACGATCCCTTTTCCTGGGAGGTCTCTGAATATTGACCGCAGACATCCCGCTCTCTAAATTACCAGCGATCCCGTCAGCATATCTTGAATCGACATTGCAGCCAACTTTGACACCGGCTTCACTTGCCTCGTTCTACCAGGCTACGCTACATGAGGGATCCCCGAAGCTAAGATTCGATGCTGCTCGTCTTCATATGCAAACAATGAGATGACTCGCAACTAGCTGCAGGCGCTCTGCAATCCATAGTAGAACAAAAGTCCCTCGCAAATGTGTACGAGGGGAAAGACCTCGCTGGTGGCCCATGAGAGTGTTCTCCAGACCGATACATATAATTGTATCAATTGCTCAATTCACTTACAATTCACTTGCACTATGCTCATGTATCACAAGCCTCGTGGCCTTATTTGGTTCTTGACGCGAGGACAAGCTGAACTCTAATGTTCAATCTTGGACCCGACCGCATATTTCCTTCTCTGCGGCGGTGCCTCACTAAGTCTTCTTTTCTGTTTCACAGTAGCAGTGCGACGCTTGTCCATTTCCGCATTACGATTGATTGCGTTTCAATATAAAAGCCTGTACGGGTATTTGATACTCTAACGCCGGGGCCAGAGATTTGAAGCTGCTCCTTGTTTCTGGAGACGGATGTATGTAACGTCCGATTAAGGACAATAGGGTGCCTGTCATCCAGCCCCATCAAGGAGCTGCTCAATCATGGGAACGTGTCCGATGGTTTGATTGGAATCCTGGGATTGATGTCGCTGCTGGGAGGGGCATTTGAATCCGTTTTGCAGTGTTTGTTTGGCCAGGTGTTCCGGGATGGATGGAACAGGCAAACATTCTACTCACATTTCGTTGAGGGATTCCGACTCACCACTGGCCATTTCTCCTTTCCTTGTTATGACATAGATAGGAGAGCCCATGTATATATAGCGCGGGGTGTCTGTCCATATATATCTCATGGTTGATCCTCTCCTCTTCATCATGTTTTCTTCTACACATTTGATGACACAGAGAGGCTCAGGGAGACTCCACCGACCCTTTAAACCCCATTGGTAAAACTCTTGGCTCCCTAGTTTGGTGCTTGTCAATTTCCCGTTGATATGATTAGCTATGGCGGACAAACTTCTAATTACCGCTATATTCCCTTCATCACTCCCACGGGAGGAAGTCCGTCCACTATAGGGAGTTCTATTCACCCTTACGTCATCACGCTTCACTCTTGAAGATTGAGATTGTAGGTGCGATGATGACGAGGGTGAGGGGAAAGAACGGTGAGGGATCCCCTGGCCTGAAGTCGCTCTACATATACAAGAGATGAAACAACCAAACAAACAGACGTCATAGGAGATAGGAGACAACAAGAGAAAGAGGGAAACGCGTTACAGGAAACAAGAAAGGAGAAACCACACCCCACAAAGATATGTCTTATCTTCTAATGGCAGTGAACCCGTTGAATGCTTGGCGTCAACTTGCATTTTTACGGCTTCCACGATCAATGAAGACCTACAATATAGGGCTTTTTTATGGTGCAGGAAGTGGAAGGCCCGTGTAATAGTAGGCCATTAGCCATTGATCCCTGGCCTTCCCCCTATCTTTTTACTGCTCATTTCAATTCTTTTTACTTGTTTAATTGTATTGTACATGAATATAAGCCCCACTCTAGCCACCTAGCCATCACACGATTGGTACAGCCCGTGCGCTGGGGAGGGAAGGCGGAGGGGAGATTATGGAGCTGGAAACAGAACAGGAATTTGTCATAGGTTATCTCGGGGTCGAATATAAAATCGTGGACACATGGAACCAATGAAAGAAATTAGCTGCTGCCTAGATGTACCTTGTGTAAGGAATTTCTACGGGCTGATTGTCCAGCCCTGGCTGATACACCAGGTATATCTAGGCAGTAATTGCTTCGTGACATATATTGAGATAGCTACGAGCGAATGGCCCTCCGGTTTTATCTTGTTTACGACACGAACCAAGAGACCCGCTTGGGGCAGCACCCGATAGTGTCGGGATTAGCTGGTCAGGATCAGCCGAGACCTTGACAAAAGTAGTCGCCCTATCATCTGGTTGGAAATCGGAATTCGGGGAACTCCGATAATCACGACTATCTGCGTATACAATCGACAGTGACATTCCTCCTAATTATTTCCAGCTCTCTGTCCTCCTCTCCACCTCTCCTCCCCAGCGTGGGCCGTAGCGGGTTATGTGCTGGCTAAGGCGGGGCTGCCAGAGCCTTGGTGGTCTCGGAGATGGTGGCCATGGCACTATCAGATACCACTGTGCGGTGCGCGTTGGGGTCCCAGAAGCGCCATCCTTTGTAATCCGTAGGATATCCGATGAAAATGCACGGCGCCGCGTGTGGCTGTAAGGCTCGGTGCTGGTCCTTCGTCCAGGGTGCGGTTCATGCGTTCAGCCACGCCCAGCTGTTGTAGAGTGTCGCGAATTGGTGATACCCACATCTGCCAGGTATTTATCGATATCGGTAGAGGTGCACTCACCCCTCTTGTCGTCACCGAGTACATGTATTCTCCGCTTGGTGATGTTTTCGGCCCACACCTTCCAGCGCTTGAACGCGGCGAAAACGCCCGATTTCCTTTAATAAAGTAGACGGCTGGGAAGCGAGTGTAATCGTCGATAAAGGTGACCCAATATAGGTTACCGTGGCGACTCTGAACGGGTAACGGGCCATGCACATCCGTGAACACCCGGGCTAGGGGCTCGCCAGCGCAAGCAGGCGCACGGGTAAGCTTTCCGTTTACACAGTCCTCACAAAAATCATGGCCGGGACACAGGCCTGCAACATGGGCATGCAATCCCTCGATCGACTTGTTCCGGACGAGTTCGCGCAAGACTGGATAAGGTGTGTGGTTGAGGCGGGCACACAGTTGCTTCGTCGTGACGCGTACAGACTCAACAGTATCGTCAACCCTCCAGTTGAGATAGGCGAGGTTGCTGGTCAGTAGTCCAAAACCAACCGCAGGGGGTTTGTGAACGAGATAGTACACAGTTCTGCTTGGAGACTTCGCGATTTGCGTTCGGGAATGCCGTTGTACAAGCAAGAGTTGGATAGCCACCACTTGACTGGTTAAGTAGAGTCTTTAGTCACAACAACAGGAACGATTTTGCGATCGAAAATGGATATATTGTTCCAAGGATGAGACGTACGACGTAATATGAGCGTGTCAAAGAACGGCTTTTCCGTCCCTTTCCATGAGAAATCAGTGTCACCTCCCGATCGTATCACGAAGAAGACATTTATATTCGAACATGACAGCTTAACCGTTTTGATTATCCTCATGTGATGTGGAGACTGAACAAGGGACGAGTGCCCTGGACCACCTGCTCCCCTTGTCCCCTCGTTGAAAGCAAATTCCAAATTCCAAAACAAGAACGCGTCTCGCGTCTGAAAGTCCTCAAATCAGAAGCAGCAGGAAGCACTGATGTAGAGAACCCTGAGAAAACTTCTGGGGATAGCCTAGCACATTCCAATCAGGAGAGTCATCTCTAAGGCCAGTATGAAAAACGGAACACACAGTCTCAGGGCCAGTAGCAACCCCAGAAGCTATCAATACAGAGTTCAAGTCCGTGGTCGCTGGGCCCGGTGCTACTCGGAGCTGCAGTCACCGCGATGCAAATGACCAACCCGTATTCGACGTTCGAGCGTCCGCCTAGTGAGGCAATGGTGCTTGTTCCGAGTTACAATAACCGTTGATACCCTTTAAATGATTTTACTTTGTGGGGCCATTGCTTGTCCTGGATATATAGATTGTGATGGGGATTGTCAACCGTTGTCACTTAGATGAGACCGTCCTATACGAAATACTCCGTTTACCTCCATACATGGTGTACCTGTGGTCATGACCTGAGCGCATGGCACCTGTGGTCATGACGCTGCTGAAAGACACTCCAAGGGACGGTTCAAACCACGAAGGTAAGATATAACTTGATTCTGAAAGTAAAACGCTGGGGTACTGGAAATGCGGAGACTCGGGTCATAAGGGCGTTAAATTCCAGAATGGTACAACGTCAAGATACAGGATAGCGCCCGAACGACCTCGTCTCTCCACCTCTACGAGCATAGGCCCTATGGTTCTACCAGGGAAAGGTTGGGTCACAACAAACGTGAGTAGAAAGCCACGGAGAGCGCAGGATCTTCTTTCCGGTGCAGTCCTCGCCCGCAACGGCGGGGTCGTCGGTCACCGACGGCGTAGCAGCGCGATTTAGGCCAACCCTTGGCGGGGCACCATCGATTCCCTCAATGCCATTCCATTCCTTTGCATCCTCGCCAGGTTGGCATGGCTTCCACGGGTTTTCATGGACCTCGTCATCGTCGTTTCAAGTCCCCTCATTTGAGATAGCGGCTATTTCCA
>Ga0307515_10015527_pt1 | contig 14021 bp, 4 predicted proteins | sample 17_EM_MG_FD_194513 | JGI IMG/M metagenome (GOLD analysis project Ga0307515, IMG submission 194513) | Populus trichocarpa ectomycorrhiza microbial communities from riparian zone in the Pacific Northwest, United States - 17_EM | ecosystem: Host-associated > Plants > Roots > Unclassified | place... | reverse complement strand
ATCTAATAGTACGCCTATCTTAGATTTATCTTTATAAAGATTTACGCATTACCTATCCTATCTTAGATTTCGCTAATTAAGGGTAAAGGATACCTATCCTTCCTAGTAATGCTGTTTAACTATCTATAGTCAATACATAGCCTTAGCTTGCTATTTTTCTTTAGTATAAATAGTACTAGATAACCCACTAATGACTATAATAGTCTAATATATCCCTTTTATAAGTTCTCTTGGATAAACTCTTTTAATACTCTACCTTTCTCTTTAGTAAGCTTATAGATTGGAAAGAACCTTAGACTTATTCCTAGTTCTAACTCTATCTTATAATCCTATACTATATACTCTAATAGCTTTTTACTTTTTAGTAACTATAACTTTTTGCCATACTTATGGTATCTCTTTAGTATATAACTTAGTTCTTTCTCTGTTTCCTTATAGGTTGCTTCTACTTAGTACTATACTAACTTAGCTTATTATCGCGTCTTGCGGCGTTAAGTATTTCTAATATTAACTTAACCTATAACCTAATTGATCTTTAGATTGTATTTCTGTAACTAAGGCATTCCTAGTACTGCCTTATTATTTCCTAATAGTAATATATTAAAAGATATCTTAATCTATCTCCCTTTAATAGTTAACAGAATAGGTCCTGTTTTAAGATTAATAATGCCTCCTTTATAGGCTATTGGATCTCCTAAAATTGTCGCTAATAGGTAAGAACATTTCTTTTTCCTATGTAGTAACCCTATTTTTTTAACTGCTGCTAGCGAGATATAGTTCCTTATTGCTCCACTATCTATTAATGCCTCAAACTATTAATCTTGCCACTTTACTTATAAATTTAGGTATTGTCCTTAAATTCCTTTAAGGGTCTAAGGCTCTACTACTGGCTCCCTTTAGTCCTATAGGCCTCTACTTTTCCTAACTATTAGCTATTAGATCCTATTTATACTTAGTCTAACTTAGGCTAATACTTAGTTTGCTTTTTATCTTTAATATACTATAGACACGTATTCTTAGGATATTTCCACTACTATTGTCCGTCTAGGTATTCTTCCGTAAGGAATCTTCCTAGTTAAAGTATTAAGTTTCCTTATTCTTAAACTTCTATAGGGTGCTAACTATATATATACTTAGCGTTTTAATATTTTGCCTTGTCTATTATCTAATATATTCTTATTAGATACTTCCGATTTTTGTTCTTAGGTGCTCTATATATATTATACACATTATCTATATATGCTATCCACGATAGTGTATAATATACTTAGTGTTTTAGGTTAACTCTTGGCTTATTCTTATCCTTAAGTTTAAACCTTTCTTATATTAATCTAAGCGTTATAACTTCGTTCGCAGGTATTAAGATTTACCTCTCGCTTCTCTAGTCCTCTAATTACTCCTTTAGATCCTTTAATATTATAATTAAGGCTCCTTTAATATAAGTTATAGCTTTCTTTATAATCGGGTAGTTTTAGACAACTTTCTCATCTAACTATATATAGAAATCTTCCCACTCGTTATTATATCGTTGTTTATACCACTTTTAATATAACCCTTTAAGTATATATAGCTTATCCGTAAGGAAATATCTCTTTATTACTACGTTATAATAGCCTTTTATATGTTGTTCCTTAAACCTAGTTAGAATCCCTAAATTCTCTTTTTATTCTAGTTTAGTAAGCCACTTAGCTCTTAGTATGCCTACTCTTAGCCTATTAGTAATTCTTTGTATAGGTACTCTATCCCTTATACGTCCTAATATACTAGATCTCTTATCTAGTTTCTGTTCTTACTATATAGCAATTCTTGCTCTAAATTCTACTATAGTTTCTTTTCTTTTGCGTCTTATAAGTGGATCCTTAAAGTCTTCTTGCTTCTTAATCATAGTATTAACTTTTTAATCTTTAGGCCGAACACTGTGTTCCCCTAGTAAGTCCTCTAGGTCTATATATCTGTCTCCTAATCTAACTACTATTTATATCGCAGATTCTCTAATCTATAAAGAAGCCTCTTACCTCTTAATTTTGTTGGTGGTCCTTATTTATGCGTTAGAATCTTAGTTTTACAGGATTCTTAATCCTAAGCTTGCTTCTAACTTAAGCTTAGCTCCTGCCTTAGTTTAACTAGGTGTTTATAGTATTCTTATCTTATCTTAAGAGTCTTAAATCTCACTTATCTTATCTTGAGAATCTTATACCGTTAGGAATTCTTCTCCCGAGCTTATTTATATATTTTTGAACTAAGCTACTGCTCTACTCTATTAGTTTTTGTCTATAGTAGGTCCTTAAGCTATTCTTATCCTATCTTTAGAATCTTAGATCTCTCTTATCTCTTCTTAAGAATCTTAAGCCTTTAGCCTTTTGCCTTTATTAAGTAGTAAGCTAGCACTAGCAGTCGTCTGCTTACTTAATCTTCTTTAGATATTACTCCTTCTGTCTTATAAAGTAATGGATGCCGTATTTAATGGTATTATAATACCCGTTACTAAACCTTACTTTATAGCGGTCTTAGTCTCTACTTCTATTACATTATTAAGGTTTAGATACCCCTAGTTAGTTCCCTTATCTTCCTTATTACTGTTAATTAATAAGTACTCCAACTCTATTGTTATTATTACTAATTATTATCTACACGTTGCTGTAATATCTTAATCTAGCTTATAGAGTTAATCTTATTTTTTATTTAACTCTATAGTTCCTCTAAGTCCCTTTAACTCTAGCTCTTATAGCTAATAGCTTACGCTATACTTAGCGTCTTTATAAATTTAGTATGCGTTATTATAACAAAACGCGAAACTTCTAATTAAATACTCTTTTGTTCCTTATAGTATACTATTATCTATCTATATATATATATCTTTTATTAGTCGGGTTCCCTTTATTATATAGTAACTCTAACCATCTTTATAATCCCTCGCGAAATAACTCTGTTTCCCGTAATTTATATAAGCTCTATCTTTAAACTATTAACTTTACTATAGAGTCCGCCTAAACGTCTTCTGCTAATAAGATCCCTGGTTTAGCCTATACTCCTTAGTCCTATAATCGCTAGATCCTTAACCTCTAGGTTTCTATAGTTTTTTACTCTATTTTTTATAGGTTTCTTTAGTACCGCTTAGGTCTATTAGCTCTGCGCTATACCATAGTTTCTAACTTAGCTTTAGTTATTATATACTCTACGTCTTATATAACTATAGAACTCTATCCTAACCTTTCTTGGCCTGTTCCCTTTAGTAGATCCTATTATTGATCTTTATTACTTAATCTATTAGTTCCCTTAGGGTGTCTATATCTTTTATTAGAATAATTACGTCCTAGACTTTAGCCTTAAGTCCCTATTTATACTATGCTATAAACGCCTTATTATTCCACTTAACTTATATTACTAGCGTTTAAAACTATATTATATACTTAATTGCTAAGGTTTATTACGTAATATCTTAAAGTTTTTTTTTTACTATAGTTATTGCCTCCGGGTCTCTAAATATTTATATAAGTTACTCTATAAATCCGCTCTAGCTTAAGAACATAAACCGTACTTCTTAGTTTGTAGTTATTATTCTATTTGCTTATATCTCTATAAGGTAAGACTTAAACTATTTAAGTGCTCTTTTTAATAAGAATAATCCTACATACGCTACTTAATCTATAGGTGTTAGCAGCTTCGCTCCTTTTTATAAAACTTTAAAATGCATTTACGTAAGGAATCCTTTAAACTTTAATCTCTTTCCTAAGAATCTCTTAATTAAAGGTAACTTGATCTTTACTACTCCTATCCTATTAATTCTTTATTTAAGTATCGCATTATTTTCTATTAACTAGTTAACTATCTCTTATAGTTGTCTAACCGTTATAGGTTGCTATAAGTTAGTATCTACTATACTAGTATTACCTGACCTTAAAGTAGTTGCCGCCGTAGATAGCGTTATAGTAGCTGCTTTTAGTGGCATATTATTCGACTTTCTATATTTAATACTGTAACTAGGTAGTGATTGTGTAACGGAACCTTGTAGTAGGTACTATAATAGGTCTTGTTAATAGGCTAGGTATATAGGTAATGTAAATTAAAGTTAATAACGTAATAATAACTGGTAGAGTGGTTGCCTAATAGATTAACTCTAATTATATTCTAAGAATCACTATAAGGAAGGAACTATCTAGGTAGGGACTAAGGGTCCTTAAATACATAACTATACTTCTATGAAATTCTTCTTATACGTAATATACATGTGCTCTGTTTACTTTATTATAGATCTTATAGATTATATAGATTATACAGATTATATTATATAACTCGTACTACTATTCCTCGTCACATAGTTCTACCGGCTCCATCCTAAACCGTACTCTTATTAACCAACTAGCTTCTTCTAACTCCTCTCCTAGTAGTCGTAATATTGTACTTAAAGCGTCCGTAATATATTATATCTATCTATATTAGAACTAAGTTATATATAGGATCTATCTAGGATATAGTGTTTTATATTTTTATATATCTTTATAATATTCTTATTATTTAGCTATAAGCTAGATAAATCTATAATATATCTAATCCCGTACTTAGAGGATATAGAATATTCTAGTATCTCTTAACTAAATATAAGTCTTTCTACTGCAAGCGATCTAGTTTATGTAATTAATATTAAGCCTAGCTATATTATAGAGATAATTAGTTTATATATTATATATAGCTCGCGTTATATAATTTTACTTACTACTATCATTAAAGAAGAGGCATTAGTAGATCGTTATAGTATAGGCATTTAGGATTAAATATCTTTATAGTACTCCTAATATAAGCCAGATATATCCTAATTACTATCTTTAATGTTTATATATATGCGTTTCTCCTATACCCATTACCCTTTATAGAAGAAGTCCTCCTATAATTATTTTAAGTCTTTAATTAAGGGCTAAGTTTCTTCTATTAGTAGTAGTATAGAAGAACTACCCAAGATAGGTAAGTGCGTAAGGGTACCTAGATTATATCCTGGATACATTATTAATCTATCCTGGATATATCTTTACGTACTTTAGGATACTTACGTATTATTAGCCATTTTTAATACTAAGATTTGCACGATCTTAAATACGCCAAAGATAGGGTATAGTTGCAATATTATATAATAATATATAGCTTTAATATATTAATCGCAATAATTTTAAAGAATTTTGTATTAAAAGCTTATTAGGTGTACGCGTACGGGGCTAAAGTTCATCAAGTGTAAGATTTTGCGACGTGGCGTATTTAAACACTCCCGGAGCTTTCGGCTACACTCTCTAAGCTTCAGACTCCTGTAAAAGGGACTAAATTGGGTAATAAATAAAATCAATGATATTTATTATATCTTACTATTATTATAATAAATTAATAATTAACTTCCTTTATTTATTTTTTAACTTATAGGTATTATTAAAGAAATAGAAAATGTTTTAGAATAGTAATTTAGACTTTCTATTTTAAATAAAATAGACATTAGGGCTAATAGGTAGCCTATATATACGACCGCTATTAAAGGTAGAAGGGGTAGTGAAGTCCGTTAGTTACGCCAGCAGCATAACCACGGCACCGGGTCCTCTCCCTGCTGCTCTTGGCAACGGCGCCCGACTGTCGTTGCCATTTGAGTCCGCGTCCAGTCCGCATCGATCCCCTGCTGGCACGCCAGCAGACCAGCCACAACTCTGTGACCCCTTTTTCTCGCCCACAACAGTGGCGTCCGACCATTGTTGTCCTTCGAGTCCGCATTGACGTCCGGTCGCTCTGCCAGCAACTTGACCACCTCTTTGTGTCCACTCAATGCGGCCCACAATAGTGGCGTCCGACCCTTGTTGTCCTTCGAGTCCGCATTGACGTCTGGCCGCTCTGGTAGCAACCTGACCACCGCTTCGTAGCCTTTCTCTGCTGCCCCGGATAGCGGCGTCCGACCCTCGTTGTCTCTCGAGTCCGCATTGACGTCCGGCCGCTCTGCCAGCAGCCTGACTACCGCTTCGTGACCTTTCTCTGCTGCCCTGAATAGCGACGTCCGACCGTACTTGTCCCTCAAGTCCGCATTGAAGTCCGGCCGCTCTGCAAGCAGCCTGACCACCGTTTCGTGGCCTTTCTCTGCTGCCCCGAATAGCGACGTCCGACCGTATTTGTCCCTCGAATCCGCGTTGACATCCGGCCGGTCCATCAGGAACTTGACCACCTCTTCGTGTCCGCTCAATGCTGCCCACAATAGTGGCGTCCGACCATCCTTATCCTCCGAGTCCGCATTGACGTCTCGTCGTTCTGCCAGCAGCTTGACCACCTCTCCGTGTCCGCTCAACGCTGCCCACACTAGTAGCGTCCGACCCTCGGAGTCCTTCGAGTCCGCATTAACGTCCGGCCGCTCTACCAGCAGCCTGACCACCGCTTCGCGACCCTTCTCTACCGCCATGAATAGCGGCGTCCGACTGTACTCGTCCTTCGAGTTCGCATCGACGTCCGGCCGCTCTGCTAGCAGCCCGACCACCGCTTCGTGACCTTTCTCTGCCGCCAGGGATAGCGGCGTCCGACCGTTCTCGTCCCTCGGGTCGGCACTGACGTCCGGCCGCTCCGCCAGCATCCTGACCACCGCTTCGTGGCCGTTCTCTGCCGCCAGGGATAGCGGCGTCCGACCGTACTTATCCCTCACGTTCGTCTCGACGTTCGACCAGTCTACCAGTAGCCGAACTACCGCCTCGCACCCACTCCATGCCCCCCACGACAGTGGCGCCCTTCCTTCTTGATCCTTCGCATTGATGTTAGCCCCAACTGTTAACAATATCTCAGCTGCTGTACGAAACCCGTTCCGAGCTGCTGTGTGTAAGATTTTGTCTCTAAACTCTGAGGCAGCACGCTTTTCGTTACGTGAGAGAGCCTTTTTCCGATATGAAGCACCCCAGCTCTCTAGCAAGTAAACAGCCGAATTGTGGGTTAACCCGCGAATGAACTGGGAAGTGGTATGTTGAACGTCCCCATCTTGCAGAGAGCTATCTTTATGATGTTCGAGGTAGCGTAGAGCGTAGTTGGCCAGTGGTCTTTCCTCGAGATATTGGGCACAGCGTTCGAAGTGCTTGGGGGTCCAATCCGGCGGTCTTTCCGCAAAAGTAGTATTTGCCGCACAAAGCATGAGATACCGGATACAAGTTATAGATATGTAAACGTGGGCATTCTTCTCACACATCCTGAACTCGGTGTCCGCCACGCATTTAGCAGGTCTGAGGAAAAATTCGCGAACCGTCTGATGTATTACTTGGACGGTGCCATTCCCTGCAGTTTATTAGTCTTGAGGATCTGAAGGGTTCGGGCAAGTTCTTTTCGTACCATGATATGGCTTGATTTCTAGGAAGTTGCCCCCACAAGAAATGATACGTTGCTCGGATGGAACGCGTTTCTTGAAAGAATCATCCGAAGGTGTGAATTTGATGTCAGGATAATCTGGAATACCAAGAGCGAGTAGTTCGTCCACTGTAAAGGGACGTCTTGCGAAAAAGACGAATCGGAACATCTTTATCCCATCCCCTAGATCTGAATCTTTCGTGCTCATTTTCTCGAGCATATCGGTGTAAAAGTCTTCCAGGTCTGTTGGAAGCCCTCTGAGAAATTCAAAAATTCGTTCCTCAGAACAGCCACCTAGCGTAGACCGCAGAAGTTCCATTCCAACGAGTTTTACCCATATGAATACCCCCTGAGCATTTTTAACGATGTAATCTATCGCTTGAGCAAGGAGTTCCGTAAAATTGAGGTGGCGCAAGAAGGAACGAGCATAATTAGAAATATCGGATCTTGTCTCCTCTTCCAACAATATAAAGGCATGACCTCTGCTTCTGTGGACGTCGAGGTCCACCACAGGCCGGCTCGCAACGAATATCTTTATAATGATATATTTCGTCTCGGAGCAGAGTTGGAACAATCGGTCGAGAATATCGTACCTATCTCTTTCGTCCGATTCATCCACTCCATCGACAATTATATAAAGTCGTTTCGCTTGAGAGTGGGAGTGATTATGTAATGATGAAAGAACTCTCTTCAACGATTGATAATGCCGATCAACGACGTTGCCGGGATCGTGATTCCGCAGCGACGCAAGATAACTCCGATACTCCATTTGAAAGAGGTGGTAAAAGAAGGCCTCATCCTGTTCCAGAATGTCATAAAGAATCGATCGGAGCATGTTGTAGTGACTTCTTTGAAGTTCACCATCTCTGTAGCTGTAAAAGAACTTAGCCACAGTAGCCGACTTCGCACCTGCCTCCCGCTCCAGGAGATGAGCACTGAAATATTTCGTAATAGTACTCTTTCCACTGCCAGGTTTTCCTTTTATATATAGAAGTCGGGAGGCGTTTTGCTTAGACCATTTCTTATACTCGTCGTGTGCCCAGAGCCACTCGAAGGTACCTTTATGCTCGTCCTCAATCCTGTCGTACCGCGTATTATCGAAGCGAAGGCTATCTAAGCACTCTTCGTTCATTAACGTTAGTTTAATCTAGACTTAGGAGATGGTGTAGGTCAACCTTTTCTTTCCTTGTCATGTTCAATGCATGGTAACCCATCAAGTAAAGCTTTGATCTCAGCTAGCGGTCGGCTTGTGACCAGGACTTTAACCTTCAAGGTTCGCTGCTGTAGCCGTTCGACGAATGCACGAACACTCTCGGTGAATTCGCGTCTCTGGTGCTCGACTTTGTCCAATCCATCGATGACAACGGACAATTCTCGTTCCTTTTCATCGTCTAGAACTGTTCCTAAAGCAGCGAAAAGTTCACTGGCTGGAGCATCGAGGATTTTCTGTATAGTTGTGTCCGGAGAGTCTTCCTCGGTAAAGCCCCAATTAGGAGCTACTTCCTTTCTGAAAATCCCCACAAGCAGTCTGTGGAGGAAACTTCGGATAATTAATATTCTCTTGTCTATCGGTGAGGAGTAGACTATCTGTGTAAGGAGTGTATGGACGAAGGAGGTGATAATCGATGTTTCCATGATTGCCGTTGAACAGAAAAAGTGTAGAATCCAATGGTCTGTCTCCGAAGCTCTCTTCTTCTCCTGATTCACGATGTATGATGAGACATGATGGATGTTGCATTGGGACGGCCCAGACAGCCAGAGCACCCGGGAATGGTCGGCATCGCTCCATTGTCTAAAGTCCATATTCATAAATATCCAATGAAACATCGGGTGGCCATGATACAGAGGTGGTATTGAGGATATATGCCTTTCTTGGTTCACCACTGATAGCATTAGAAGGAACTGATCTAGATTCAACCCGTCAATAACGGACCGAAGCATTCTCTCGTTGACAGTAGGAGTTTTTTTCACAGCAGCTGGAGGTATGTCAACCAACAGCTCCTTAACAAATGCAGCCGCCACTCCCGCTGCGTATGGTTGCCATTCCTTGTTCTTGTGTGAGTCGGCATAATCGCATATGCCCCGGATCACAAGGCACGGCCAACTGTTCATAAGTCCGGCCGCTTCCATCTCAAAGCAGAGTACGCCCCCAAACTCCGAGCTTATTAAATCCCTCTCTGTAGCGTTCTTAATGACACGGTTTCCAGAAGCGATTGTGCCGTAATGGACCACAGCGTGATTGTGCTCGCGGGGTTCTCGATATATAGTCTCAGATGCGCTACACTTTCTGCATGTGTTCTCTCTTTCAATGTGGTTATATGTGGGCTTGAAAAGTATATCGGATTCAGAATTAGGTCGCTTGAAGGTGGGCTTACTCTCAATAAGAGTGAGATATGTTGTTATATTGTTATCCCCGCGGAGATGACGAGCTTGGAGCTTTACAAGCGCCTGAAGAAGTGACTCGGGTGGAGTATTAAGAAACCCTGTGCGAACAAAGCCGGCTGGTATAGACTTTCCAAAATCATACTGAACTACGCCTCCGTGACCAGCAGACGGTTGGCTAACCACAACATCGCCGAGTCGAACATCTTTATTACCTGGTACTCCACCGCCAATACCAACCATAAGGCCTAACCGTAGATTAGGGAACTTTGCGCGCATTCTTGTCGTAATTGTAGCCGCCGAACTGGTGCCTAGATGTCCCGCCGAAAGACATCCTATAACGATATTGTGGTTTCTAATGCTTCCAAGAGTATACTGTGTGTCGTCGTTGGGATCGTAAGGTAAGTCTCCATGCGTCTTATCGAGCAGTAGCTGTGCCGCTGCCAGCTCAATGGGCAAGGCACAGAGCCACCCGACGGTGTACTTTCGTGTGTCAAGCGGACGGGATGCCATTAATATGCCAACGGGTGATGCAGCTTCATCAAGACGTTTTGGTAGGGCAAGAGCGCTGGATATCCGATGGTCGAAGAGGGGAATAGCAGGAGGAAAGAGGTGATAAGGAGCGCAGCCGCACTGTGCTGCGAGTGCTGCTGGCGTTTTCGGGATGTGACCGGTGAACCCTTACCGGGTAACTACTAACGTAACTCACTGGGTTATGACGGAAATCTGACCGCCTTTCTAATTAGGAAAAGCGGTTTCCTATCTCGGTATTCTGCCGGAAAATATTAGTAGCCTCATGAACTTTACACTTTATCTATCTTTATTATCAACCTTATTAACTATACCTCGTTGGCCTTAAGCTCCTAATATAGAAGATAAGATATAGCTAGCTACCAAGGCCTGGAATTCGGGCTACTATAAAAGCAAGGAAGCCTATACAGTTGCGCACAAAGTTAATCAAAACACTTTTCGCCGTCGCCTTAATGGAAAGCAAACGTCTTATAAAGTCGCCTATACCAACCAATATCGTATAACTCCTGCTGGTAAGGATGCAATAGTTTAACACTGTATATATCTTGCTAAAGCCGGGTTTCTATATTGATATTGCGTTATTTAAGCCTTTTCTAACCTTATCCTACAGCGCGAATATACCGACCTTCTACACTACCTTTTAATTAATCCTCTGGGCGAAAATTGAGTATATAAGCTTCTAAAACGGTAGGAAGAACTACATACTTACTATATATGCTCGCTTAATATAGAACAAGCTCTTGCTGCCAATAATCCTAGTTATATACAGCAGTTCTTTAATAACTATACTAATGCTAAAACCGAGTATAATGTTGCTAATTTGGATATTTGGAATATAGATGAGACCAGCTATACTAGAGGCTTTACTTATAGTGCTAAAGTAGTTATACTACAAGGCAATACCACTAATTTTAAGACGGTTGACGGCTTTAGAGAGTAGGTGTTATAGATTAACTTAATTAGTATATATAGCCAAATTATACTACTATTCTTTATTTTTAAGGGACGCTAGTATATAGAAAGCCTATAGGAGGAAGCTGTAGAAGCCGTAGGTAACTATATAATTAGAATAAGCGAAAATAGCTAGTTAAATTAGCAACTCAGTATAGCTTAGCTGTAATACTTTAAGCAATATACTTAGCGACTAGAGGTATAGCAGGCGAGTTAAAATAATAAGGAAGACTCTTAACACTATAGCTATTAACTTCTTATTATAGACGGCTACAGTAGCTATATTAATCTTAAGTTTATTAAGTTCTGCTAGTTATAACGTACTTTACAAGCGAGCCGGCACCCCAAGCGAGCCGGCACCCTCAAAACTCACCAAAAATTCGAAAAATTGTACCTTAATATCTTAACAACCACTTAAAAATAAATTCTAAAAATTTAGATTTGGGCTTTTATAGACACTTTAGAGCTTTTATTAAAGTTATATAATAAATAGTTTAGTAGTTCTTAAGATATTAACATTTAGGGGCCAAACTAAGGCTAAATTACTGTATCTTAAAAACTATAGAACTATTTACTATATAACTTTAATAGAAGCTCTAAAGTGTCTATAAAAGCCCAAATCTAAATTTTTAGAATTTATTTTTAAGTGGTTGTTAAGATATTAAGGTACAATTTTCGAATTTTTGGTGAGTTTTGAGGGTGCCGGCTCGCTTGGGGTGCCGGCTTGCTTATGAAGTACGTTATATATATATATAGAGCTAAATCGGATTAGCATTAGAGCTCTTGCTATACCTAGCCTAAAAAGACTAAAACTAACTAAAAGAACTCTGTAAAACACCTAGAGAATCCCCCTAAGATATATATATCGTAGGGAAGGCATATATTAAATAACGGTGGTTTATACTTGCGCGCGACCGCTAGAACCACGCCTAACAATAGCCCTCTATAATAAAGATAGGCGAATACTACACTATAAAGCGGAAATACCCTTATTAAGAAGGCATCTAATAAAATATAAAGCCTACTAGACGCGTCTAGTACCTAAAATTATAGGGGAGTAACTATTAGCTATAACGATTTAACATAACTAGCAGAATAGCTTCGCTAGTTTAGCAAACCTTAGGCGCCCCTTTAGTAAACCCTTAACTAAATCCTCTAACGGCTAAGCAAAATTAAAAATAAATAAAACCCCCCTTTACTGGCGAACTGTACCTAGGCTGCCGTAGCTATATTACTATAGTATAGGGACCTTACTATTACGGGACGAGGGTAGTGGCTATAAAGCGTATGTATTTAAGGAGTCTATAAGACGTTACGCGATCGATCGTAAGGGTTAAGGGCGTAAGGAGGTGATATACCTACGCGTAGCTGATATAAGCTATACGCGAGGTATATACGAGAGCACGGGGCTCTCCTATAGAGGCCCCTATAGTGGGGTTCCGTAACACTACCCCCCCTTTTATAGAGGCGGAGCTCCGGCGACGCTGTGGTTACTATATATATATAGAAAAGACACTTAAGGTATAGAAAAAAAGAAAAGGGGGGTATTGCTAAAGGCTTAAAACAATATTATATAATAGGGCTTAGCATCTAAGAATCTAACCAATTAGATAACTTTAACCACCGGTTAAGGTTCCTGAATATCTTAATAATATTCCAGTTACGTAATCGCACTTTACCGCAATCTAACGGCAATCTAACGGTAACTTACCCTTATATAGCAATATATAACGGTTTAACCCTATAAGGGCTCCTATAGAGGATTAGGTATAAAGTCTTTACTTAGGCCTAGTTTCTATGGGTTCGCATAGTAAAAGTCGCTAATTAAATCCTTTACATTTTGGAAGTCTTCTTATAGTTGCCATTCTGGCTAATCTATATCAAATCCTGTGTATATAGCTCTATAGTAGAGCCGTCGTCCTCTGCCTTTACTAAAGTATTTAGAGTTAATAATTCGTTTAACGGTCCACTCCTTATAGTTCTTATCTTCGTTCTTATCTTAGATTAGTACTAGTAGGGGTTTAGGCTATATCTGCCCTAGTAGGGGGTTAGGCTAATAGAGGTGTAATAGCTATGGGTAAAATATAGGCTATATCCTATAGGTAGCTAGGGTATACTATAAGCTTTGCAGTGTGGGAGAAGAATGAGCGACTTAATTGTAAATCTATGGAAATTAAGTGATATAAATACATGAAAGTAGACCCCTAACTCCGAAGCCTATGACTCATTTCAAACGTATCCGAGACATATAAGGGTAGTGCTGACGTAGGTGAAATAGGGCAATATGTAAGGTCCGGTAGTCGGTTATATATACGGAAGTTCTAGCTTATATACGGCTCCCCTATTAATAACTCATTTAATTAGATAGGGGCTAAGGTTCTTATAATTAAGTGACTTTATAGGCCTCTATATAGAGATATTATATATATCTAGCTATACCTAGTCGCCAATACGCATCTCTAGTAGTGGCGTTTTATAACAGTCGGCGAAGTAGGCCTACTTTACTTAAGCCTAGGCCATTTCTCCCTTATAGTAGTCGAGTAGATTTTTTATATGGTCTATATACTAGTTAGTAAGTAGCATCTTAAGGCGTTTTCTATATAGTAGTTTCTTATTAATAGGTTCTAGTAGCTCTATACTAGATTGGGGGTAATAACCCTTATTTACAAAGAATGGGGTAAGTCCTATAGTGGTTAAGACGTAGTTATTTACTGCGAATTTACCTAGTAGGAGGTAATCTACCCAGTTATCTTAACTATAGGCGACTACCTATTATAGGTACGCTTTTATACTAGTATTAGCGTTTTCTAGTTACT
>Ga0307515_10015526_pt1 | contig 14022 bp, 1 predicted proteins | sample 17_EM_MG_FD_194513 | JGI IMG/M metagenome (GOLD analysis project Ga0307515, IMG submission 194513) | Populus trichocarpa ectomycorrhiza microbial communities from riparian zone in the Pacific Northwest, United States - 17_EM | ecosystem: Host-associated > Plants > Roots > Unclassified | place... | reverse complement strand
AATATATAAGTAGCTATAATCCTAAAGACGAGAGATAATATAAAGACATAAGAAACCAGCTAAAGAATGCCCTAAAAAAAGAAGTAAGGAATAGCTAAAGACGGTTTATAAATAAGCATACTACTAACCTAAACCTCCCCTATAATAAAGGTCTTTAGAGAATAGCAAAATAGGTAAAGAGAAAGGCGGGACGTCTAGTAGAAGACCTATACCTTCCGCCCCTACGAAAACTAGGTAAATTACTAGCTATAAGTAACAATAATAAGAAGGCAAAGATCCTTATAGAAAGATTTTTCCCTTAACCAGCTTTAGTAGACCTTAGTAATATTATAGGCAAAGTACCAGTGACTCGCCTAAGGGTTAACAGCAATATAATAACCGAAGAAATGGCCAGAACTATTAGCCGCCTTTTAAATAATATAGTACTAAAACCAGATAGGATCCTAAATAAAGCCCTAAAGACCTACGGACTACTAATAGCACCTTAGCTTGCGGATATAGCTAAAGTATACTTTATAATAGGCTACTACCCAAGACTCGGAAGAGCTATAATAATATTTATCCTATATAAAGAAGGTAAAGCAGACTATTTATTTCCAGGGAGCTACCGCCCTATTGCCTTAGAAAATACCCTTAGCAAGATCTTAGAAAGGGTAATAGCAGACTATATAGTAGACATGGCTAAGGAATATACCCTACTACCATAAAGCTAAATAGAGGCAAGAAAGAACCGCTTAACACTATTAGTACTTACACTACTCGCTACCACTATTAAATCTGCATAGGCGATGCAAAGGGACTTTGTAGTATTAATGCTTAGCCTAGATATTAGTAGCGCCTATAACAATATACCCTATAAGCGTCTCCTATATATCCTTAGGGCAAAAGGCTTCTTAAAATAGATTATATAATTTGTTTAAGGGTTTATAAGCTAAAATAAAACATTACTAGTCTTTAGCGGATACTAAAGCCCCCCTATCGCAGTTGCAACAGGAATACTATAAAAATTACCCCTCTCGCTTATACTCTTCCTTTTCTTTATAAGCAACCTACTTAACTCCTTTAAGGAATGGCCGACCTAGGGGATAGGCTTTATTAATAATATAAACCTAATTATATACGGGCTAATAGCCGCAGAGAATTACAGAACACTAGAGAAAGCTTATAATACCTATATAGAATAGGTAAGACAATATAGAGTCTAATTCTTACTAAAGAAATACCAGCTAATCTATTTTATAAGAAAACGCAACTAATCTATAAATTTCTAGTATATAATTTATATCTAAGGCTTTAGGGGTTAACTAGTTTAGGGCCTAAGAGTATTAGGAGTATAGGTAAACAGTAAGCTCTAGTAGAGCGCTTATACGGTATAAGCAGCCTATAAAGGCGAAGTATAGTACATTATATTATCTAGGATTGTTAATTTTATATAAGGTCTATACTTCTAAAGATTTCGCCTACTATATATAGCAGTTATCTGGCTAACCATAATATATAGGTCCAGTATTTAGGCCATTAGGGAATCTAAGAAAGGCCCCCCTAAATCGCTCCTTAAACCACTCTAAAAAGTCTAAATAGCCTGCCTCTAGGGTATAATAGGTGGATATAAGCGAATGGCCATAGCACTACTTAAAAAGGAAGCTAATATCCCCCCCCTATAACTATATATTAAAGCCACTATAATATAAAGGGCGTAAAAGAAACGCAACTCTAATATTATAAAGTACATTAAGATACGCCTAAATAAACTATAAAGGAACCTTAGGGCGCCTTATAGGAGAACAAACCAACAACCCTAAAGTAGGGAAGATATATTAGAGAAACAGGTAAAGAAAGTAAAAGAAAAATAGTACTGCTTTAGGGCCTAGGCCCATATAGAGGAAAAAAGGAGACGTATAAGAGGCCAGTAAGGATAATAGTAAGAAAGAGAAAGGAGCTAAAGTAGAGTATAAAAGAACGCCGGGAAACTATTTACCGCAATGCAATACTGGCTAGACTAACGCTAGAGAGGTATATAGGAGTTAAAGGTACAGAGGCTAACTAAGGCAAGAGGGACCTAAGCCGTAGCATAGTTAACGCTATAGAGGGTAAACACTCTAGGGCTTTAAAAAGGCCTAATAAAGGCAGAAAATATAATAGCAACACTCTTAAGAATAGGAATAATAGGACTAAAAGATAGGCTTTACTAGGTAGGTATTCTAGTAGGTAGCCTAAGATATAAATATAGCTGGCTAAGACAGACACTAAAACATGTAATACTATTATGCCTCTTATACACTAACTAAGAAGTAATACTCTTAATAGCTGGCATAGAGAACTATAAGACACTACTCTTAATATAAAAAGGCCTTAAGGCGGTTACCTAGTAGCTTATTAGCTAAAATATACTAAACCAGTTCTAGGTTATAAAGGAAATAGTAATAAAGGGTAGGGGGGTAAATAACAGGCGCCCCCTAATAACTCTATAGTAGTAGAGTAAAGTTTACAATACTAGCGCGTCCGTAGGCTTATTACGGCAGCAGTGGTTCCTAAAGAGGTTAAAAAGTAAGGTAGTAGAAGCACTATAGGTGATTTATAGGCGCTTTATAGGCGAGTCCTAAAAGGCAGGGAGATGGATTACGGGGTTTTCTTAAATAGAGTTTTCTCCCTATATATACATAAGGAGTAGTCCGCGTGGGCCTAATAGGGATCTAAATTGGACGTTAAGCAATGAATTATTATTATATAACTTAGCTACCTTTTATCCTATAGCTTAATTCGTTCTAGCACCTCCTATACTATTTTAATTAACCTATTTATATGTCTTTTTAGTAGTTCTACTACTGCTAATATAAGGTCTGTAATACTATCCCTCTTCTCTTTATCTTTATTATTAAAGATACTTTCTATCTCTAAGTTGTCTATTAGAGGTATAGTATTCCCGTTTTTAATTTAATAACTTTTATTAGATTCTTATTATTTAATTAATATAGCCAGCTAGTAACTACTATACTATTACTTAGTAAAGTTATACCGTCCTATTCTTATTATAAGGAGAAAAAGTTAATATATATTATAATTACAGCTCTATTTAGTTACTAACCTTTTTTCTATACTAAGTATATATAAGCGAACATATAATTATCCTATAATATTTAATCTATCTTTAATACTAAGTATGCGCGTTTTATTATTCTTTATAGGCGTTTAGTACTTTATCTAATTTATTATAAGGTCTTATATTTAATCTACCATATTATATTTTAAGGATAAGTTAGCCTTAGCCCTTACTAAGGTATAAAAACTCCAAGATAATAAAGAGTGGATTTACGCTAAAGAGTAGAGAGTGTTTAAAGCTTAACTAGCTACTTACGCTAGGTTACTCCGTCTTAAAAAGATTTATAAAAAGGTATACTTTAAGGAGTTATGTCTTACTAAATAAAGTCTTTATAAGCTTAAGGCTAAAGAGGTGGAAATAGTTTATATACTAGCAGTAAATCTCTTAAATAATCTGGCTTATTTATTACCTTTAACTAATCCCTTTATCTTTAGCTCCTTCTTAATATTACCTAACCCGTTTTCTTTTAATACTCTTATACATTTTCTATAGCATTTTTTAAGTTCTATAGTAGTTCCTAAGTAGTCTTATTATAGCCTATCCACTTTACTTTATACTATATTTTATTATTAATGTCCTTATAACTAATAATTTTTAAAACTTTCTATTTATCTTCCCCTTATTCTCTATATACACCTACTTTATAAACTAATGGCTTTACGTCTTTATACGCTGGCTTTAGTATCGCGATATACTATATAAAGTAAACCTTTATTTTCGCTAGTAAGTTAAATCTATATATAACTTCTAAAATCTTGGCTATAATTTTAAATAGTCCTAGTCTAATATAGTCTAACATTTTACTTAGTTATTGGTGTAAGGGATATTATTGCGGATACCTTAGGTTGCCCTTAAGACAACCCCCGGACGCCTTTTAGATGGTCGCTAGTTATATACTAGAGGCCTTACCTCCTTAAAAATTCGTCTTTTTTACTAATCTATCCTATTCTACAATTGTGTCCTTATAGCTCCCTATCTACAAAGTCCCCTTATATTTAAATCCTTTCTACTCTATTTAGAAGGGTAGCTGGCTTAAGAACTAGATTATTTGTTTATATCCTTTATTTACAACTACTATCCTTCTTTAAAATCTTGTAATAACCTAAATAGAAACTCCACGGATACCTTATAGAAAGCTGTCGCGCTAAGGTAGAAAGACCCATTTAATAGCGAGAGATTGCGATAATATAAACCTCTAGGTAAGATAGCTAAATAAGCCCTAATACCTAAATGCGCTAGAAGTTTAAAGACTCTTATATACCTATAGTTACCGCTAGGGAAAACGTAGATATCCTTTATAACGGTTATAATATTGCTAAAAAGTAACTAGAACCCCTTTAGCCCTACCTAAACTAATTAGAAGATTAAGCGCTAAAGGTAACTTTAAGATCTTCTCTTAAGCTAGAAATGCTAGAGGAATACACTAATATATCTAACTAGGGACCTAACTAGAACCCTCCCAGAAGACCACCAGCCTATAATTAGTATAGTAGCGGTATATAGACTGCTTACGAGCTAAGCGGGCTTACCCCTTTAAAAAACTAAACTTAAACACTAACTTAAGACCTAAGGCTTATTGGGAAACCCGCACTAGCTATTAGTACTAATATTACCTTTATAATAGGAGCTTTCCTAAGCCTAAGTTTAGAAGGGTAAAAGTCCTATACTAATCTCCTTTAAGACGGATATTAGGAAGCTGTTATAATGCTCTTAAAAGCTATATAGGAGGGAGCTACTAATAAATATATTAGAACTCTTTAAGGGCAAATCTATATCTAGTAGGGTTTAATTTAGGCTAGATAAATTTTTTAATAACCTAGCTAAGGCTAAGGGCTTTTTAGGGGCTACCTAGTACCTACCTAAAAAGGTGTAAAAGACTTAAAGAGGCATTTACGCAATAAATAAAAAAGGATATAAACCAACTAGCTAAGGCCTTTAGTAGTTTAGAACTCCGTTATAGACCTAACGGCTAATATTTAGACAATTGGGTTTATAAGGTAGATAACTTCTTTAAGATATTAATAATATGAGATAATACTAAAGAACGTATACGCTAGATTATTAGTAAGATTAAAGACCAATTACTAAACCAGATTGCGCTTAATTAACCTAATAAAGAGTAAATTATTATATAGCTATAGCTGTAGACCTTCCTAAAGGGTTGGACTTAAGATCTATATATTATATAATATAATAATACAGAATAATTCTAGAACGGTATATAGTTAGACCGTTAAGACTTCCGCTAGTTTATAAACTTTATAGAAACTTATACTTAATAGATAAATTTAGAGCTATTAAAAATAGAGACGGTAGTATTTATAAGAAGAAGAAGATTGGATTTATCTAGGCTAGAATTAAGCTAGTAATTTATCATGGGACGGGGGCAGTGGCTACAAAGCGTATGTATTCGAGGAGTCTACAAGACGTTGCGCGATCGATCGTAAGGGTCGAGGGCGTAAGGAGGTGATATACCTACGCGTAGTTGACATAAGCTGTACGCGAGGTGTACGCGAGAGCACGGGGCTCTCCTATAGAGGCCCCTGCGGTGGGGTTCCATGACATAATTTATAATAAAATAAAGACGTAGGAGCCCTACCGCGGATTACTATATATATAGATTTTAAACGAGCGGTTCTAAACACTAAGAACGTGGTAAGAAACTAGACCTCTTCCAGTAGAAAGCTAGGGGGTAATTAAAAGCGTGGGTATTTTAGTAGTAATATAGAGCAAACCTAAGCTGTTCTTAAGAAGAACTTTAAAAGGGTTAAAGTTAGGGGCCCTAAATAATAGGAAAGACTTTTAAGGCTAACCCGATACTTGTCCGGCACCCTTATAGAAATACTTTAAGAAGCTAAAAGGAAATTTCCCTAAAGGTAAATCTTATTAGAAGAATAAGTTGGGTAATAATCGCACTAATAATCTAAAAAAGAAAATCCCTAGTTATAAACGTCTTCTGGCTATAATTAGGGTAAGATACGGAAAGGAAGACCCTCTATATTACTATTAAGCTAGAAATAATACTCTTTATAGGTAAGACGTATTAGTTCTAAGTACTATATAATAGCGGCGCCGAAATTAATCTTATACGATATAATTTAGCAAAAGAGTATAAACTTATCCTATTATTAAGGTGGCGAAAACCTATTATAGGCTTCTTAAATAAGCATTGGATTAAACTATATAGTGCCCATAAGCTTATAGTGTTAGTAGCCAATATATATAACTGTACTAAGGTAGTTGGCTCGCAATCCTTCTAGGTGGCTAACTTTAAAGGTTATAACCTTGTTCTTAGATACCCTTAGCTTATAAAAATAAATCTTAAGATACGCTTTAAAATAGGAGCTTTTAAATAGTGGAACAATAAAGAATTAAAAGGGCGTATATTACTAATAAGCTTAAAAGATATCCTAGAGGATATAGCTCTAGGTAAAATAGTATACACTTTACACCTAAAGGAGTATTAGATTTAACCTCTATTTAATAATAAGATAGGTATAAAGCCTAATATAGGTAATACCCCTTCTAAAACGGATACCTTATAGGGAACTGCCGGATAGGTTACAGAGATATTATAAGGAGGCGGCGATCTTAAGGATTTTATAAGATACTTTAACCGTTATAGTTACTTTAGCTTAAATAATACGTAGAGAGTATGTTACGATACCTTAAATATTATGTTAAAGAATTCTATACCCTCTACTGGCTACCGTATATAACTGTTTAATATATAGTGGCAACTATATATAAGTAACTACTATAGCGCGCGATGCTGCCCATAAGCATTTTAAGGGAGCTTTAGAACCTACCTAATAATAATATAGAGGATAAACGCGACCCTAATTTGTTAAATATTATATTAGGCCTAAAGGGCTTACTAAGGGTATTTTTAGGTAGATAAACTAAAGTCTTACTATAGAACTTGGAATACGATTATATAATTAATTTTAAAAAAGGTAAATAACCATTAAAACTTTTTATCTATAACCTCTTTTATAAAGAGCTTGGGATCTTATAGAAGTATTTTAACAAGTTACTAGAAAAGGGGTAGATCTAGCCTAATAAGCTACTAGTAGGTGCGCCGATTCTTTTTATTCTAAAACTAGATAGAACTATAAGGCTATATATAGATTATCGCGGTCTTAATAAGATTATAATTAAAAACCGTTACCTACTACTACTAGTTAGTAAAATACTAGATTAACTATTTAGGGCGAAGATCTTTACAAAGCTAGATCTATAAGACACCTATTATAGGCTCTATATTAAAAAAGGGGATAAGTAAAAAACCGCTTTTAAGACCTAATATAGCCACTTTAAGTATTTAGTAATGCCTTTTAGGCTAGCTAATGCGCCTATAATATTCTAATTATATATTTATAGAGCCTTAGGAGGACTAGTTAACCGTATATACGTTAATTATTTAGATAATATTTTAATCTACTTAGAGGGTAAGGATTAGTATAAGTAACACGTCCGCGAAGTACTAGAATGTTTAAATAATTAGGGCCTCTACGCTAAGGCATTAAAGTATATCTTTAATACTAAGCAGGTCGAGTTTCTAGGTTATATTATAATGCCTATAGGCGTAGTTATAGACCGAGTATAGGTATAGATAATTTAAGAGTAGCTAGAGCTAGAGAGCTATTAAGATATTTAAGTATATCTAGGCTTTAATAATTTCTATAAACGCTTTATCTATAACTACTTAGACGTTATTTAATACCAATTTAATTATATTATAAAAGCTTTCTAAGACCTAGCTTAAGAGGCAAAAGCTTAAAAATGGGAAGGAAGAAAACTAAAAAGGGACTAACTAAATAGTATAAACTATAGTTATAGCCTAGAAAGGTTTAGGAGGCCTTTTAAAAACTATATATAAAGTTTATAAAAGCTTTATTACTACGACATTTTAACCTAGATTAGCTATTAATAATAATTACTAATATATTAAAATTTGCCCTTATTAGTATCCTATTATAACCTAATACGTATTTAAATACTACCTAGCTCTACTAAAAACTAATAGTATTTTATAGCAGAAAATTCTAAGGGCTTAAAGTTAGGTATTATACCCATAATAAGGAACTGCTGGCTATAGTTAACTGCTTTAAATAGTAGCAATACTATCTTAAGCACGCGAGCTATACTACTTGTATACTCTTAGATTATTATAATCTACGCTACTTTATAATTATAAAGAAGCTTATACCTTAATAGGCTAAATAGGTGGAGGAGCTTATATAATTTAATTTTAAGATTAAATATAAGCTAGGGGAAAGTAACCTTACTAATAGACTGTTATAACGGCTAGACTATACTAAAGGCTTTAAAATAGGAGAAGGAAAATAAATAATAGATATCTTACTCCCTATATTATAGAATAAGCTCTAGGTATAGAATACTTAAGTACTTATTGCTTTACGCACTAGGTTTTAGGCGGTATAAGCCCTATTAGTTTCCATTAATATTCTAGTTAGTATTTAGTTTATTACTAATAAGGGTCTAAATATACCTAAATAAAATATCCCTAATATACTTTCGGAACCTAGTAATATATTACCCCTAATTACTAAGCTATTTTCTTAAACTAATAGTAAAGCTATAGAGTAATTAGAACTTGGAGGCCTATAATAACTAAAGGACTTTAACCTTTTAGCGGCCTTCCTAATATATATATATTAAGAGGTTATAAAATCTATAGTACTATTTAGTCTTATACTTAATAGCAGTGACTTAGTTAATTAAGGCATAAGTATAGTAAGAGGGACACGCAAGCCTATATAATTAGTAGTCTATAAACAAGGATTTAAAGCTAGAAAAAGGAAAGGAGATAAAGGGCGGCGCTGCTTAACGTTCTATACGATCCTCTAGTTATATAACGGCAACTATTTAGAACTGTGTAAAACTGTCTATAACTATCTACAACTATCTATTATAATCTACTAATATCTATTAGCTGCAATCTACTAGTTTCCACCAGTGCTATTACGGACACTTTAAGTACAATATTATAACTACTTAGGGAAGAGTCGGTAGAAGCTAGTTAGTTAATTTAGGCATAGTCTAGAATGGAACCAGTAGAACTATATAATGAGGAATAGTAACTAAGGTTACATAATATACTATGTATTAAACAAGAGGAACGGAGGGAACCTACGTACTTTATATATAACACGTATATTACATATAAGGAGGATTTTATAGGAGTACAGTTATGTATTTAAGGACCCTTAATCCCTACCTAGATAGTTTCTTCCTTATAGTAATTCTTAGAATATAATTAGAGTTAATCTATTAGGCAACCACTCCGCTAGTTATTATTACGTTATTAACTTTAATTTATATTACCTATATACCTAGTCTAATAATAAGCCTATTGTAGTACTTGCTATAAGGTTCCGTTATATAATTACTACCTAGTTACGGTATTAAATATAGAAAGTCGAACAATATGCTACTAAAAGCAGCCACTATAACGCTATTAACGGCGGCAACTACTTTAAGGTCAGGAGATACCAGTATAGCAGATACTAATTTATAGCAACCTATAACGGTTGGATAACTATAAGAGATAGTTAACTAATTAACGACTAACAATGCGGCGTTAGAGGAAAGGATTAATAGAATTAGAGTAGTAAAGATTAAGTTACTATTAATTAAGAGATACTTAGGAGAGAGATTAAAGCTTAAGGGGTTTCTTACGTAAATATACTTTAAAGTTATATAAGAAGGGGTAAAGCTACTAATACCTATAGATCAAATAGCCTATACGGGACTATTCCTATTAGGAAGAGCACTTAAGTAGTTTAAGTTTTACCTTACGGAAATATAGGCAAATAGAATGACAACCACTAATTAAGAGGTACGATTTATATTCTTAAGCTAGGAAGGGTTTACGGAGCAACTTACACAAATATTTAAAGACCCTAAGGTAGTAACCATAGTAAAAAGAAAATTCCAAGATATTACGTAACGAACCTTAGTAATTAAGTATATAACGTAGTTCTAGACGCTAGCTACGCAAGTTAAGTAAAATAATAAGGCGCTTATGGCATAGTATAAGCAAGGACTTAAGGCTAGGGTCTAGGATATAATTATCCTAATAGAAGATGCGGATACCCTATAGGAGTTAATAGATTAAGCAATTAAGATTAATAATTAGATCTACTAAAGGGAACAGGCTAAGAGAGGCTAGGATAGAGTTCTATAGTTATATAAGGCGTAAAGTACGTAACAACCAAAGCTAAGTTAGAAACTATAGTATAGCGCAGAACTAATAGACCTAAGTAGTATTAGAGAAGCCCATAAGAGATAGAGTAAGAAACTATAAAAACCTAAAGGTTAAGGATCTAGTAATTATAGGACTAAGGAGTAGAGGCTAAACCAGGGATTTTAGTAGCAGAAGACGTTTAGGCGGACTCTATAGTAAAGTTAGTAGTTTAAAAATAGAGCTTATATAAATTATGGGAAATAAGGTTATTTTGTAAGGGATTATAAAGATAGTTAGAATTACTATGCAATAAAGGGAACTAGACTAGCAGTGGAAGATATACACGTATAAAGGGATAATAGTATACTACGAGGAACAAAAGAATATTTAATTAGAAGTTTCGCGTTTTGCTATAATAACGCATACCAAATTTATAAAGATGCTAAGTATAGCGTAAGCTATTAGCTATAAGAGCCAAAATCCTTAAAATATAGGGGAACTAATAAACTATTACATAGATTGGATATTAAAGACAACAAGTTTAATATAGGCGAAACATTTGCAGACGATAAGGCAATAAGGGTAGTTTATTAGGAACGTATAAACCTTAAAGAAGTTATATTAGAAGTAGAAACTAAGACCGCTATAGAGTAAGGTTTAGTAACGGGCATTATAACACCGTTAGATACGGCATCTATCACTTTATAAGATAAAAGGAAGAGTATTTTATAAAGATTAAGTAAGCAGACAACTGCTAGTGCTAATTCATTACTTAATAAAGGCAAAAGGCTAAAGGCTTAAGATTCTTAAAATAAGATAAGAGATAATTAAGATTCTTAAGACGAGATAAGGCAAGCTTAAGCGCCATAGCCCAGAGGCTGCATGCGCAGTATTGTACGTAGTACAATACAATGGATATAAAAAAAAAAATAAAAAAAAAAGGCAAGCTTAAGGACCCATAATAGACAATAACCAATAGAGTAGAGTAATAGCTTAGTTTAAAGATATACAAATAAGCTTAGGATAGAGTTTCCTATAGGTATAAGATTCTTAAGAAGAAATAAGTGAGATTTAAGACTCTTAAGACGAGATAAGAACACCTAAGCCTAGTTAGACTAAGGTAGGAGTAAAGCTTAAGATAGAAGCCAGCTTAGGATTAAGAATCCTATGGAATTAAGACTTTAAAACACAAATAAGGACTATTAACGAGATTAAGAAGTAGGAAGACTTTAAGGATCCACTTATAAGACGCAAAAAGAAAGAAACTATAGAGGAATTTAGAGTAAGAATTACCTTATAGTAAGATTAGAAACTAAATAAGAGATCTAATATACTAGGTTATATAAGGGACAGAGCACCTATATAAAGGATTACTAATAGGCCTAGAGCAGGCACACTATAAGCTAAGTAGCTTGCTAAACTAGAATAAGAAAAAGATTTAGGGATTTTAACTAGGTTCGAAGAACGATATATAAAAGGCTGTCACAATATAGTAATAAAAAGATACTTCCTTATAGACAAACTGTATATACTCTAGCAGCTATACTAAAGATAGTATAGGTAAAGGCATAATAATAAGTAGGAAGATTTCTATATATAGTTAGATAAGAAAGTTATTTAAGACTACCTAATTATAGAAAAGGCTATAAGTTATATTAAAGGAGCCTTAATTATAACGTTAAAAGATCTAGAGGAGTAATTAGAGGACTAGAGAAGCGAGAGGTAAATTTTAGTACCTATAAATAAAGTTGCGATACTTAAATTAACACGGAAGAGGTTTAAACTTAAGGATAAAAATAAGCTAAGAGTTAACCTAAAACACTAAGCATATTATATATTAACGTATTCTACCACTAAGCCGGCAGAACCACCGAGCTGGTAGATTTTTCTTAGCACGACCAACACTATATATAAAAGGCAATGCATTAATAAAATAATACTAATCTATCTTAGCAAGAAGGCAGGATTAATCTAGCACTTTAGGCCTATACCTTAGGCTATTTTCGGAGCATACCACGCACTACAGATGCTTTTAACGTATAATATTAGCGACTCTATAATCAGCTTTATGGAATTATATCACGACTGTAAATACGGCTAAACTGCCTAAAGCTTACGGCGACCGAAGAGCAGACGATCGTATAATATATACTCAACCTAGATTCGCGAGGGTTTGCGCCCCGGCTGTATAAGGTAGCAGATATAGCAGATAAACTGTTAACTACGCGTGGTGGGATACTAGTAGGTAAAAACTGGCCTGGACGATTCGTTTTTCGTACAGAGGAGCTTAAAATAGCTTTTAATTGAGTAAAGAACCGCTAGAGGATACTCTAGGAAGATCTAGAGGTTATTAATATGTGGTTTAAGCTTATACGGGATATAAAGATAAATAACGGCGTTTACGACAACAATATCTATAACTTTAATAAGATAGGCTTCTAGATAGGTATAATTGGCTCTATAAAAGTCGTTATAGGCTTAGAAAGACGTATAAGGCCTAATCTTGTATAGCCAGGCGATTAGGAATAGGTTACAGTAATCTAAAGTATTTGCGCTGCTAGGTATACGACCTTACTATTTATTATCTATAAAGGACGCGTCTATATCTCTATATGGTATAAAGAAGCAGATATACCGTATAATTGGAAGCTCTTAGTCTCTAAAAATAGCTAAACAAATAACGCGCTTAGTCTTAAGTGGTTAAAGCACTTTAATAAGCATATAAAGACGCGTTAAGTGGGGTCGTACAGGCTACTTATCCTTAATAGCCATAAGAGCCACCTTAACTAAGATTTTAAGGATTATTGCCTTATATAAAAGATCCTTACCCTCTATATGCCTGCGCATTTATTATATATACTACAGCCACTTAATATAGTGTGCTTCTTGCCGTTAAAGATAAAGTACTCGCAGCGCGTATAAGACTTGGTACGTAAACGCGCCTACTATATTAATAAAGAAGGCTTCCTTCCAGCCTTTAAACACGCGTTTTTTAATATGTTTACATACAATAACTGCAAAAAGGCCTTTAAGGTATCTAGACTAGTCCCTATTAACGCGTAGGTTGTTATTAATCGTCTTAATATATAATTACGTACCCCACCACTAGCACCCCTATTAGAAACACTATAGCAGTTAAAGACTCCAAATAATACATATAAATTTAGATTATAATCAAAGCTAGTAGGCCAATCCTTCGTACGATTACCAATAATAGCCTAAAAAGGCTTCTTAAAGCTTATAAAAGGAGCTAAAGAGATACTATATAAGAATGTACTTATAGAGGCCCGCGTATAAGAGCTTAAAGAGTAATTAATAGAAATAACTAAGTGTAAAGTGCGTAAACGGAAGCGGATCCAGTATGGTGGTATGATAGAGTATGGTATAGTAGCATCGTATATAGCTACTAAAGTATCTATCGTACCTCAGCCATCTAAGAAGGCTTGTAGTAGTAGTGGTCAAGAAAAAGCCTAACCAACTCAACAGCACTGTAGAAATTGTGGAGAGACTGGCCATAACGCTCGTACGTGTAAAATAAATAAAGAAGAAGCTTCTAAATCTAATACAAGTATATTGGACGTATATTCTTTAGCTAGTAATAAATAATTTTATATTTTATATTTAATGTTAGTCGTGCCAAGAAAAATCTGCCGGCTCGGTGGTTCTGCCGGCTTGGTGGTAGAATACGTTAGTATAGATTATATATGTA
>Ga0307515_10015525_pt1 | contig 14022 bp, 6 predicted proteins | sample 17_EM_MG_FD_194513 | JGI IMG/M metagenome (GOLD analysis project Ga0307515, IMG submission 194513) | Populus trichocarpa ectomycorrhiza microbial communities from riparian zone in the Pacific Northwest, United States - 17_EM | ecosystem: Host-associated > Plants > Roots > Unclassified | place... | reverse complement strand
GTCCTTGCACTTAATTAAATCCTTCAATTGGACCCAAATTAACTCTTAAACATAACTAAAATTTAATTTGGCCCATGATTAAATCAAATTGGCCCATTAAAAATTTAATTATGTCATTGGACTTAATGTTTATGCAAATTCGTCCAATAATAATTTAATTTGACCTTGAATTTACATTTTGTCTCCATTTTTTGGCATAATAGGGTACAATTAGGCCTTGAATTTCCTCCAAAAATTGCAGCTTGATTTTCCGGCCTGCTTTCTCCACGTTGCCAGCCTTTATTTTATTTTATTATTATTATTTTTTTATTTTTTGAATTTTGAATTTTGAAAAAAAGTGAATTTTGGGGAATAACCCAGAATTGGGTTATGACAGTAGTTATTCTAATTATATTTCTTTATAATATGTTTAAATAAAAATAATAATAGATATCATATTTAAGAAAAATTCTTAACCTAAGTTTTGTAAATTTTTATAGCATTCTTTATTTTTTTACAATTTAGTATTGATGTATTTTTTTTATTGATTGAGAATAAATAAAGAAATCTATATTAAAACTAAAATAAATAGTTAATACAAGTTTTGAAAAATATATGATGTATTTAAAATTCTCCATTCATGTTGAATTTAAATTTTAAATTATTTTTCATTTTTTAAAAGAAAAACATATTGCATCACTTTATTTTGCTATTTTATTAAAAGATAATTAATTCAAATAAATAAATATCCAGGTCATATATATCTACTATATTGTCATAAACATATGAAGAGCCTTAAAGTAGAATGATATTGTGCTGTAGATTTTTTTTTCATTATTATATTTTATTATATTTTATAAATTAATATTTCATATGTTTCTTGATGATCAACCAGGTAATTTTCTAATCAATATATGTTTCTACCTTATAAGGTAGATAAACTACTGAATACAAACTTAATACCAAGAAAAGGAGGTAGATACCTTGAAAAATCAAGTAATCTAAGACCATGAACATGTGAAAAGATTATATGCTCTAAGTTAATACCACTCAAGGAAAAAAAACATTTTTTTTTTTGAAGAAAGAGAGGGATTATTGGAATTAAAGTGTAGGAAAGCAAGTGGGTAAATTGCAAAAAGCATGTAAATAAATAAAAAAGATAAACCAAATAAATTAAAGAATTGAAATCGTGTATGTGGAGTTGACCATCTTTTATAATGACTATGCAACCCTTTATATATTGGTATAAATATTGAATTCTGTCTAAATATGTAAATCCTAATTATATACAAATTTTTGTATGAAGTAAAGGGATTTTATTAAAACCTAATGGAAATTAAACTTTTTTATTATTATTATTGATATCACATGAATCTTGAGTTAATATTGTGCCTTTTAATTAATTATTCTATTAAAGACTCTCACTCTTAATAAGAATTACCCTTTCTGGTTCCTACAAGTTCAAACTCTTGTGGTTGATTTTTTTTTTTGGTCGATCATGGCTCCTAATTGCTTGGTTAAGTTGTCAACTACTTTGTTAAATCTCTTGATTTATTAGGACTCTTTTAATGCAGGTGATTTCATTGTACTTGATCAATTTCATCTTTAATTTTCTGTCTTTTTTTAACAATCATTGTTCTTCTACGTTTAGCATATGAATGTTTATTTTTATGTAATAAATATTGTTCACATTTTATTATTTTCTAAATAAAGATGTCATAACCCAAATTTTGATTCTTTTTTTTTTTTATTTTTATATAGTAAAAATAAAAAAAAAATGAATGAAATGAAAAAAATGAAATGAATAAAGAATAATTGAAATTTTGGTCAACACAATACAATATGAAAGTTTTGAAGATTAATCAGGGTGAAATTATAAATTTAGGAGTCAATTTTAGTAGCTTAATTGAAAAATTGATAAGTTTGGAGACTTAATTAAACTTTGGATTAGTTTTATTAATGAAATTAGGAGTTTAATTGAAGAATCGATAAGTTTGAAGGCTTTATTGAACTTGAAATTAGTTTAATTAATGAAATCAGGGGCTTAATTGAAAAAGATACCAAAGTTTGAGGCTGATTTGGGTCAAAATTGCAAGAAATTAAAGTCCAAGGATCAAAGTGAAAAGGTCGGGGGACTATAGGGAGTTTAATTGATTTTTCCAAGGGTAATTTTAAATGAATTAAAAATTGAAAAGTCAATTAAGGACTAAATTAATTAAATTACAAATCAAGGACTATTTTATAAATAACATCGAAGTGCAGGGGTCTATTTGCAATTTACCTAGGGGAAATTAAAAAAAAATAAAAAGGAAATTTCCATGAATAATGGGGCTTGATTGCAACATGTCATAAATTTAGTTACCAAATTGAAAGACGAACATTTCCATCCCCAAACGATCATCCCCAAACGATGTCGTTACAAAGTCATTGTTCATCATCTTCTTCTTCTAAAGGCAGAGAAGCCCGCTTAAAAAATAAAAAAGAAAATGATGGCTGGCCGGGTCTTATTACCCCCCAACTCGACCGAGGCATATACTAAATGGCCTACAACCTATCCCCTGTCTAATCCAACTCACCTTCGCCGCTATAACGTACTAGCAACTCAAGGAAGCCACCACCAACAGTCCACCAATGGCAGGACTGTTGGCGTTCCAGTCGTACCAAAACGCAAAGTTCAAATCCTATCTTCACATGAAAATCATAATTCGAGGAAGATAAGGACCAAATCTCATGCCTGGATTCCTATAAAAACAGAGGCAGAGGAATAGAAAAGGGGAGAAAAAAAACAAAGAAAAGAGGACAAACAAGTAAGAGGAGAAAAAACAAAGAAAAGAGGACAAACAAGTAACAGAGACAGAGACATAAAAAAACCAGGCAGAGGAAAAGAAAACGAAGGAGCAAAGGAGAGGAGTAGCCAAAAACCAGAAGAGCAACAAACAAAAGAGGAAGTGTTGCGGAGCGTCATCAACCTCGTCTCCAAGCGCAACAGCAGGTAAGCCTTCTTCTCCCTCCCTATCTGCAAATTTAATTAACCAAGCACTGTGCGAGCACGCGTGAATTAATTCACGTGTGCGCGATTGCTGAATCTGGGTCACTAGCTTGGGCCAGTGACCGACCGAGCTGGTGGATCTAGCCCAGCCTGTATGGCTGGGCTAGATCCAGCCTCTAAAAAAAAAAGTGGGCCTGGTTTGGACCTCAGGCCCAATAGGGTCCAATTGCTTTTTGCTAAGGGTGTGTTTGGTAAGACACATCCTTGTGTTTTTTCTATGTATTTTATCCATTTTTTATTTTGATATCTAGCCAAACGAGCCTCTTTTTTATATAAAAAAAATTCCAAAACAATTTGAGGATCTTCGTTTATTTATTTGTGGGCCCCTCACGCTTTGTTTTATTTTTTTTCTTTGCATATTGTCTTTTTATGTTGCATGTTCAATCTACGGACCTTTATTGTTAAACGTAAATCTGATATGCAATACATGTCTTCTTTTATTAGGAAAAATAAATAGAAAAGAATAGAAAAATAAAAATAATAGTAGTTTCCTTTTCTTTTAATACAAAATTTGCAAATTTATTCACTGACGCTAGAGTCAGGAATACCATACCTTTTGGCTTGCGTAATATTTACCTACGCCAGAGTTGGAAATATTCATAGGAGAATATTCACTGACACCAGAGTCAGGAATATTATAGAAAGATCATGAGAATGAAACAAAAACAAACTCTTAACAATTTTAGACAAGACCAACAATGCAGTCCACTTCGGTAGGACAAAGAGGTGAAAGTCTCTTTCCTTTCGTATAACCAGTCCCATACTATAGAATCTCTGTTGACTAGTTAGGATTCCTAGTGACTATAATATTAGGTGACGACTCCTTAAACTAGAACAAGATGTCAAATATTCGTTCTTTATCCAATAAATAAAAATAAATTTTTAATTGATCGTCGCGATGTTCGGGTGTGATAGAATGATGACTCCACTAGGGACTTCTAGGACTAAGCTTTGCATTTTGTTTGTTAATTCCTAAAAAGATATTTTTTAAATTGTGTTTATGTGGTTATTGCTTTTTACTGCTTTAGCACGTGTATTTATTGTCATGCATTACTTCAAGAGCACACACCTTGAAATTTAGGATACGTGAAGAAGTAACGGTACCCCAATGATTTTAGATTAGGTAAGACTCATGAAACTATCCAATTCTTGCTTAATTGTTTACTCGATAGTGATTGGTATGCCGATCTGATATTACTCAAGGGCTTTATTTTTATACTATTTGTAAGTCTCATATCGACCTTTCAAGGACAATCACTAAGCATGCGAGAGACCTTTTGAGACTAGATAATAACCTACCTTTTGATGCACTTAACAACTAGAACTACCTTCTAGGTTGTACCCTGTATAATCTCACTATGGCAAGCCCAACATATGTCATCTTGAATTCCAAGACCATCGAGTAGCAAATGGTTGTCACATAGGATACACGAGTATGAGTTGTTACAGTTGACAAAAAGAAACTGATTTAAATTGAAAGCCGAAAGGTTTATTAAAAGCTCAAACTTAAGCAAGACTCGACAAGGATCCCTTTATTGGCATGATGACGACGATGGGTCCCTAAAATCCATGAACAAACTACCGTTGCCACCTCGTGAAGGGCGAGTCCACATTGAATCTGCATTTTCCTTATTGATAACATCACCCCTTATGCATGATTGCATAATTTTTATTTAGCAAGTTGAAATATAGGCTTCCTGTTGAAATATAGGCTTCCCATTAAACACACTTATAACACTTGACTGCGAAAAAGACAAATGAAAAACAAAGAAAGAGCCTAGTTGAAAGCCCAATACCGAGAAGAGTTAGATAGTTTTAGAGAAGAAGTCGCGAGGTTTATTAGTCTACTCAAACAGACTTTGGGATCTAAATCTGAAGAAGCAAAATTTTCAGCTCAGCCTAACTCTATACTCGCAAATCCACAGAATCTAGGGGAAATAAAGTGTCATTTGAATATTACAAGGCTATGTATTCCTAATTTTCTCAACCAACATATCCCATAAAAATGTTGTCTATCATTGACTTTATAGTGAAGGGATCTCAAAATGACAATATGGTAAAAGAAGATGGCTTGGACAAATTGGCTGCCCTAGAGTAAAGGATGAGGGCATTTAAGGGAACTAGCCTACATAACCATATAAAGGCTGCTGAGATGTGTTTGGTGCCTAACGTGATCATTTCCAAAAATTTTAGAATGCCTGGATTCGTCAAATTTACAGGATCTCAATGCACTGTAACTCATCTTAATGCATACTGCAACAAAATGGTTGAGGTGGTCTATGATGAGAAACTGTTGATTCACTTTTTTCAAAACAGCTTGAGTGATGCTGCCGTCACTTGGTATATGTGATTGGGCAATATCAAGGTAAAAAAGTGGAAAGACTTAGTTGATGCCTTCATTAGGCAATATAAGTTCAATATGGATGTGGGCCCTGATAGGTCATTCTTGCAATCTATGAAAAAAAAACAAGGAGTCGATAAGAAAAAAATACTCAAAGGTGGCGTGAGGCAGCTGCATGGGTTAATCCTCCTTTGTTGGAAAAAAATGATCAATTTGTTTTCCAACACTTTTAAGGCCCCAAACTTTGAATACCTGGCTGGAAGCTCTGCATAATATTTTTCTGACCTGACTGCTATAGATGAGAGGATTAAACAAGTCATTCGGTTACGAAAGATTGCTGACTCGACTAAGGAGAAAAGTTTCACTGGAAAAAGAAAAGAAATTGAGGTTCATAATATCAAAGGTGGTTATAAAAGCAAGAGAAAGAACTACCAAAACAAAGACACCTAGACATTAATTGTCCTGAAGACGAAGCTATAATGTCATTATGCAAAGACTGTTTTATATGTGACTTTAATCTAACTATTGAAAATATGCCCTTATCAAGGAGGTCATAGGAGATGGATGATTGAAAGATTCTAGAAATTCCAATCAAAGATTGCTAAGTGTTTAGCCCTTTTATGCATTACCTTGCTAGTAATCATATCTCAAAATGTTAGCATAATGTCTTTGTTGTTGAGCCTCTTTTATAAAAATTTCAATGAAATAATGAGTTTGTCCTTCAATTGTGTCTCCTCTTTTGATTTACAACCAAATATTCTAAAAGGAATTCCTTCTAAGAACTTACAAATACACATTTGAACCCTTGCATGATCTCATAGACTCAAATTTTTTTTTATCAAAATCTTTTCTCCGAGTGGAATTTTGGAAAATTAAACTTGCCTTTTGTTTAAAAAATGATTTGATGTTTATTTAAAATGATATTTTTGACATTCTACTTGTAGAATGACAGATGAATCAAGCAACTCCTTTATTGAGGTGACTAAACTCTAAACTAAAGTGCACGAATAGAAAATAAACTGTCACCCTCACACTATAACTCTTGAGCTACGTGTTTTAAATGTATGCATAATGATATGTAGTGGATTCATTGTTCATAGACTTATGAAATGCATCTTTTTGCAAAGTCCAAACCATCACACTAGATGAGATCAAAGTTTATTGATCTAAACTTGCACTTGAAATGAGAAAAGATCATCTTTATTATTCACTTCACATTCTAAAATGAATATATCCCTTGTAGTCCCTTTTTGAGCCTGGATAAATTTTCCTTCATGAAAAACCCCAACTAGGATCATACCCCACGCTGGGGGCAAGTGAAAAATTCAATGATAAAAAAAAGATGAAAAAGCCATGAGAAAAACCAAAAAGGCAAAAGAGCCTAAGAAACGCAAATGCTAAGGGGCTTGACCAAATCACAAGAAGAAGTGATAGCCAAAACATAGTGAGTATGCCCCAACCAAAACAATAAAAAAGAGTAAATCAAAGAAAAATGGCAAAAAAAAAGATGAAAGACACAAAAAGTCGAACTGCTGATAGTGATCCTTAGTCTTTAAAACCTTGAAAAACTCTTTGAGCCTTATGAATCCTTTTCTTTTATAGCAAAAAACCACAATTTACATTACATGCCTGTAAAAGTCCTTTCTAATCAAGTAACCTAGAACAATAAACGATGCTCTCAAAATGCAAATAGTACTTTTTCAAAAGAGTCATGACATCGAGAACAAGCTACTCATTATTATTCGTACGGGTAAAATGAGTGATAAAAAAAAGACATTTTTTTCTAAGAAAAAACCTTTTAAACCCACAAAAACAGAAGGTCACCTTATGATGTACCTTCACCAATGACAATATCACCAACATAAGAACAAATCATCTCATTTCCAAGAAAAAAAATAACCAGGGAGTTGCAAGATTTCAAAAATAAATTGTTTTAAACTCATATTGAAACAATTTTTGTTTTCAAAATGCAAAATCAAGATTTCAAGATTTATTATAGAAAAATGATCTTCCACCAAAACTAAAAAGTAGAGAAAGGTTTCTCGAAACTATTATTTATCTAAGTCATTGACAAAGCACACTTAGGGGCAATGGCCAGTTGAAGGGGGCAACATTATATTTAGAAGGAAAATTGATCCCTTCTAGATTAAAAAAAAGGAACATTTCTTACAACGAGACAAAATGACATTTTGTTTACAAAAGGTAGTTTGATCCTTTAAACAAATGACACCAAATATTTTTAGTAGTGAGTAAAGAAAATAATGAAGGATCTTCTCAAATTATTCAACGAGACAGAATTTCCAGCAAGTAAATGGGGCATGATGAGCACCATAAAGGCTGAGCTAACTAAAATTACAAACATTCTGAAAAGACCTACATATGCCAACTCGAGTGGGCTAGGAGCCAGATGATGAAGATGACTCAAATCAAAAATAGCAAGTCCTCACCAATAAAGCAACAAGAAGATTGAGAAGCAAGGGGGCCTATATTTCAAATCAGGTAGAGAAGCATTCATATTATCTAACGTTGAACAATGTGTTTTGCAAAGATTCATAAGAGAAATCCTCGATGGGATCCATCAAAAGGAAGACTACCTTGAAATGGCCAAGAATTGAAAATGCTCTTGAAAATTTTTCACTTTTGAATTTTTTTTTTACCTAGACAGGCCACCCATGAAATTTAGACAACTTGAAAAATCCTTGTATTGTTCAATTGGAAAAGTCACCCATCACAATGAGAACCTTTGAGTTTTTACCTAGGCAGGCCAGCAATGAAAATTAGACCACTCGAAAAATCCTCATATTTTTCAGTTGGGAAAGTCACCCATCACAATGAGAACCTTCGATTTTGGACATAGGCAGGCTACTCATGAACATTAGGCCACCTAAAAATCATCGTATTATTCAATTGGAAAAGTCACCAATCACAATGAAAATCCTCAAGTTTTTTACCTAGATAGGTTGCCCATGAGAATTAGACCAATCTGAAAAAAATATTTTCTTCATATCTTTCATAAATAGGTATATCATCCATTAAAATGAAAGCAATGTTGAAAAAAACCCTCGAGTTTTTCACCTGGACAGGTCGTCTATGAGAATTAGACCAACCTGAAAAAAATCATCATATCTTTCAACAATAGATAGGTCACCCATTACAATGAGACCAATAAAAAAAAACATTCGAGTTTTTAACCTAGACAGGTCGCCCATGTGAATTTGTCTATTTTTAAAACATCAAAGTCTTAGACTTTTTCACCAACGAGCATATCGCCCATGAGAATTAGATCACTTTTGAAACATCAAAATCTTAGACCTTTTTTTCACTAACGGGTAAGTCACCTAGAACAATTAGATCACTTTAAAAAAATCTCTATATTTTTCACAATCGGGCAGGTCGACTTGAACAATTAGACCACTTCTGAAAAATCTTCGTGTTTTTACCATCGGGTAGGTTGTCTCGAACAATTAGACCACTTTAAAAAAAATCCTTGTGTTTTTCACCATTTGGCAGGTCGTCTGGAACAATTAGACCAATGATTAGTTTATTTATAACGTCGAAGTGGAGGGGTATAATTGCAATTTACCTAGGGGAAATTAAGAAAATAAAAAGGAAATTTCCATGAATAGGGGGCTTGATTGCAAAATGTCAGAACTTTAGTGACCAAATTGAAAGACAAGCATTTCCATTCCAAAACAATGTCGTTTCAAAGTCAATGTTCATCTTCTTCTTCTTTTGAAGGCAGAGAAGTCCGCCTGCAAAACCAAAAAGAAAATAATGGCTGGTCGAGTCTAACCTATTATCCCAGGTTGGGTTTTCCCTACTTTTCTCTTAAAAGGTGGATATTTACCAAGGTGAAGATTGTTGTAATTTATGGCTCATAGGTAAATGTTATTGTTCCACTCCACATCGACATCTACCTAATTAGAATTTATTTCTTATTTTATTGGTGGTGATGATTAATAGGGGGGGGGGGGGGAGTGCAGAGGCAACACCAAAAACGATGTTATTTTGAGGGGTTCAATTTCATTTTATGCACAATGAAACATCTGTGTCTATTTTAGTTTTATTAATTAGGTTACAATCCTTCTAGTTTATAAAAATTAATCAATTAGTCTCAATAGTATAAAAAATAATTATATTGTCCATTGACCAAACTTAATTTAGTTGCTTTTTATTTAAAAATAGCTTTTTTTCCAATCAATTTTCCCATGTTAACTAATTACATTTCCTCTCTCTCTTTTTTCTCCAAAAAGAGAAAACAAAATACATTAAAGAAAGGACCAAGTTATAAGTGGATTTTAATATCGTGGGGATGAAATAATATTTTGTTAAAATACAAGGACTAATTAATTATGTTGTGCAGTAATGTGATTTAAAGGAAAAGAATAGTAAGCAAAAAATTGAAAAGAGACGGTAGAAATTTTACAATGGTTCAACAATAGAAGGATAATAAACTCTCAAATTTTGTAAATGTCAGTTTTGATGCCTTTTCTTTTAATTTTTTGTAGAATGATTTTAAATTCTTTCATGTAAAATTGACATACCATTGAATTTTTTAAAAAATCTTCAAAACTTAAGTAATGCGATAGAATTCAATTTAAAGAGAATAAAAAGAAAATCTAGAAAAAAAAAGGAACTTTCATGACCAAATTTAAAGAAACAAAAATTTGAGGAGCAAAATAAATCAAAATAAAAAAATTAAGGGATTAAAGACAAAATTTTGTATCGTGAATAATGCTATGAATAATGATATGATATGGGAGACGATAAATAGTATATGAGTGATAATAAAACACCAATTTGAGGATTAAATATGAATATCATGAATATATTATTGTAAGCGATTGATTGCAGGTATAAAGATTTGAAATTTCTGGTATCAGATTCACAGAAATTAATTAAACAAGAAACAATGAGTTAATTAAACCAATTACAAATCCGAGCATTCATGGACTTTTTTATTTGCTTTTATTAATTTTAGGGTTGATTATTTTCGGTTCGATTCAGTTTTTTTTTTTTTAAATAACCAAACCGAAATTATTTTTTTAAAGAGAAAAAACCGAAACCGAAGCGAAACCGGTTTAAACCGATCGATTTTGGTTCGGTTTGGTTTTTTAGAACAAAAACCGATTCAAACCAGTTTGGCTCGGTTTTTTTGGTTTTAACTCGGTTTGGCTAGGTTTTTTTCCAGTTTTTTCTGTTTGGGTTCGGTTCGGTTTTTTCAGTTTCAGGCTTATAAAACCAAAACCAAACCGAACCGTTTGATTTTTTAAAAATTTTAATCGATTTAATTAATTTTTTTTCACGGTTCGATTTATTTAAATTTTTTTTAATTTTCTTAATTTAATCAATTTTTGAGTTTTTTTCTCACCCTGTTCTCTTTGCTACAATTCGTTGCCACATCATCAATGAGTAATCTATATACCTACCTGTGCGAAGCATTTATAATGAAAATACGAAAACTTGTTGTAAAATGAGATGTCGTTTCAATCAATATCTTCATTAATTAGTTGTTCCTTGTACAATCCAAATTAAACTGTTCTTCCTTCCCAAAAAATCAAATTATTCACGATAAACTTCTATCATTAAAGATTATTAATGAGATTTTTTTTTTGTGAATTTTCTATGAAAACAGAAATACTTTTCTATTACAACGTGTGAAACGTGCAGTTTGCTGTTCTAGAAGGAGGCATATCCATGGAGTGTTGGTACCAAAACATAGAGCTTAAAGAAAAACAGGATACCCTCTATTCTCGAAGATCAACGACTGAGGATCCAAGCCATTAAACCAAAAACGAAGTCGTTTTGAAGGGTTGAATTGCATTTTGTGCGCAATAAAACATCCGTGTCTATTTTAGTTTTATCAATTAGGTTACAGTCCTTCTAGTTTATAAAAATTAATCATTTAGTCTCAATAGTATAAAAAATAATTATATTGTCCTTTGATCAAACTTAATTTAGTTGTTTTTTATTCAAAAATAGCTTTTTTTCCAATCAATTTTCCCATGTTAACTAATTACATTTCCTTTTTTTTTCCAGAAAGAGAAAACAAAATAAATTAAAGAAAGGACCAAGTTATAAGTGGATTTTAATATCGTGGGGATGAAATAATATTTTGTTAAACTACAAGGACTAATTAATTATGTTGTGCAATAATGTGATTTAAAAGAAAAGAATAATAAGCAGAAAATTGAAAAGAGACAGTAGAAGTTTTACAATGGTTCAACAATCTAAGGATAATAAACTCTCAATTTTTGTAAATGCCAGTTTTGACACCTTTTCTTTTATTTTTTTTACAATGATTTTAAATTCTTTAATGTAAAATTGACATGCCATCGAATTTTTAAAAAAAATCTCCAAAACTCAAGCAATGCCATAGAATTCAATCTAGAGAGAATAAAAAGAAAATCTGAAAAAAAAAAGGAACTTTCATGGACCAAATTGAAAGAAACAAAAGTTTGAGGAGCAAAATGAATGGAAGTAAAAACAATTGGGGGACCACTGACAGAATTCTGTAACGTGAACAACGCTACGAATAATTATATTGAATATCAATATCATGATTCATGAATATATACCTACTCTGTGCGAAGCATTTATAATGAAAATACGAAAACTTGGTTCGAAATTGAGATGCCGTTTCAATCACATCTTCATTAATTAGTTGTTTCTTCCTTCCCAAAAACTCACATGATTAGCGATAAACTTCCATTTCAGATCATTATTAATGAGACTTTTCTTTTTCTGTGAATTTTCTATGAAACACAACGTGTGAAACATGCACGCAGTTTGTTGTTCTATAAGAAGGGGGCGTATCCATGAAGTGTTGCTACCAAAACATAGAGCTTGAAGAAAAACAGGATAGTACCCTTGCACGCACTGACACACCTGCATTATTTGCCTCTATTCTCAAAGATTAACGAATGAGGAACCGAGCCATTAAACCAATTCAAACAGCAAAAAATGTTGAGAATGTTCTGAGCATCACTGATGAAGAGCAGCAACCTTTGAGTCCAATGGCTCGAATGTTTCATGAACCCGACTCCAACGTGTACATCATTATCATAATCGGCTTTCAGACCAAAATCAATCCAGAAGTTATGAGAGCAAATTTGGGGAATACTTTGCTTAAGCATCCTCGTTTCTCTAGTTTGCAGGCAAGTTCTGTTTTTTTTTTTTTGATCCATAAGTCAATATCTTTGAAATATTATAAACAGTTACCCATGGCTTAGGGATAAGGAGCATGCACTAATCGTACGTGTTTTTTTTGTCACCTTTTTCTTTTGGAATTTAACTTCATCGTATTTCTGTACACTAATAATTAATGATTAATAATCACTCTTACAATTTCTTATGGTAACAAAGGATCGGTATTACAAATCAAACTTTAAGTTTTTTGTTGTCTTTTCATTAATGACCTCAACATTTATATGTAACAGGTTCCCGATGAGAAGAATGGGGGGCAGCTCAAATGGGTTAGAACAGAGGTTGACTTGGACAACCATGTCAAATTCCCTACAATTGACCCAAATATGGACTTTCCTGATATGTACGTAGAAGATTACGTCTCTAATTTGAGCAAAACTAAGATTAGGATGTCTATACCTATGTGGGATCTTCATCTCCTCAACATCAAAACATCTAATGCTGAATCCGTAGGCATTCTCCGAGTCCACCACTCCATTGGAGATGGGACGTCTCTCATGTCACTTTTCATGTCTTTTACCCGCAAAGCATCTGATCCTGAGGCGCTTCCGACATTTCCAATCTCAAAGAAACAGAAACCCTGCAGTTCTAGTGGAGGACTTCTCCAACATTTCATCAAGCTATTTTCGGTGTTGCTGATATATTGGAATACTTTGGTTGATATCGTTATGTTCTTAATCACAATTTTCTTCTTGGATGATACAAAAACGCCCCTCAAAGGTCCATTAGGCGTTGGATCTACTCCACGGCGGATTGTTCATCGAACTGTGAGTTTGGAGGATGTTAAGCTAGTCAAGAATGCCATGAATGCTGTAAGCCATTTACTATATATCAAACTGTACTCACTGTAGAAAATAAATCATCGTGTTGATATACGTTTCTCATGCAAATTACCTAAATTTTGGTATTCCTAACGTTACTCTCATGAACTCATTACATTTTTATATTTTTTTTTTTGCCAGACAATCAATGATGTGATGGTGGGAGTAACACAAGCAGCTCTATCTCGCTATCTCAATAGAAAATATGGTAAGCAATTTCTGAATTTAAATTTAATGCCAATTTCACTTTGGTGTAAAATTATAACTTGTATCCTTCAAAAACAATAGATAGGCCTATAGCTATATATAAAACAATTTTATAAAATATGCTCTTAGCTGGACTATACGCTAAGTTGTCAGATAAATTAGATTTTAAACGACTGCCTAAAATAAGGTAGGAAGAAAAATTAAATTAGTTATCTTTGGAACATCTTCAGCTTTGTAAATTAATTCTATATTCGGCAGGTAAAAATAAGAAGGATGGTGGAGGGGCAGAAGGAAATAGCAATCTTCCTAAGAACATTCGTCTACGAGCAACTTCATTCGTGAATTTAAGGCCACATCTAGTAAATGAAGTGAGTACGGCAATTTCATGTTATCTGTTTCGCCTTGAGGGATTCTTTTTG
>Ga0307515_10015524_pt1 | contig 14023 bp, 5 predicted proteins | sample 17_EM_MG_FD_194513 | JGI IMG/M metagenome (GOLD analysis project Ga0307515, IMG submission 194513) | Populus trichocarpa ectomycorrhiza microbial communities from riparian zone in the Pacific Northwest, United States - 17_EM | ecosystem: Host-associated > Plants > Roots > Unclassified | place... | reverse complement strand
TATTTACTATATAACCTTAATAGAAGCTATAGAGTATATATAAAAGCCTAAATCCAAATTATTAGAATTTATTATTAAGTGGTTGTTAAGATATTAAAGTGCGATTTTTCTAATTTTTGGTGGTGGCTAGCTCGCTTATGTGGCCAGCTCGCTTGTGGAAAACGTTATAATAGAGGGAGATAGTAAAGAATTATTAGTTATTTAAGGGTAGGCGCTAAAGACTAGCAACGTAGGTATAAGTCCATCTAGGCTAGCGGAATCGTTAATAGCTTTAACAGCTATTTATGGGGTAAGTTTTTTTACTAGCGTTCTTTAGTTTTAAAGAGATAATCTTATATACACGGTATAATAGTATATAATATTATTCCACTTTTTTAATACTATTATATGCCTTAACGGGGACTTCCTTAACCTTAATTACTATTGCCTTTATCTATTATCGGAACTCTATCCCTTAACCCGCCAACGTCCACTTAGTAGGTAGTCCGTGCGGAACACCAGAATCAAAACTACGCCTATACCTCTATAGATTTAATCAATTAATTACCATCAACTATGCCTTCTAATTGTACTTCCAATAATATAGATCTTGTTTAACCGACTTAATACAAAGTTCCACTAAACCGGGTTGCTAAAAAACCACCCCCTAAGCCATGGGAGCTGCCCGATTTCGAGCCTTTGCATATTAACGATTTCGACGACCATAGCACCCCAAATTTACCTCCTATGCTTAATCGAAACGATCCGTTCGCTATATTTAGTTAATTCTTTACTAGTAAGATTATAAATAAGCTGGTAGAGTGGACGAATAAGTACGCAGAGCTGCACCCGTTAAATAATGTAGGTGAAAAGCTACGGGCCCGTCTATGGAAGCCAATATATAAAGAAGAACTCTGGGCGTATTTTAGTGTGCTTATTTATATAGGCCTTATACAGGAATCGTCTATTAAGGATTACTAGGGTTCTTTAGACACCACTGGCTTAGAGTATATCGTCAAAAAATATATCGGCTGGGTACGATTTGAACAGCTTAATTATTACTTTCGGTGTATAGAACTATGGCTAGATAACAATCCTATACCACGATCTACATTTAATAGAGTTAAAGGCTTGCTAAATACATTCGGCTTACCTACAGGAAGCTCTATAACCCTAGCGCCCACCTCGCGGTCAATAAGACGATTAAACGCTTTATAGGTTGCATACCTAAAATCGTTAATATTCCTTCTAAATTAACGCCTAAAGGCTTTAAAATATAGGTCCTAGCGAACGAGGGCTATATACTTAATTGGCTGTAGCACGCAAGAGGTAATAAAGCAGGCCTAGTTAATTTAGATAAGACATTTACTAAAGAAGGCTTTTTAAAGACGTAGGCAGTAGTGCTTAATCTACTTACTTAGCGCGATGCAGAGTTAAATAAGCCCCTTTATCCTCCAGGGAAGCACGTTATTTGGCTTAATAATCTATTTATAAGCGTTAAGCTTCTTATATAGCTTTGAGGGCTTAGTATTAGAGGTGCAGAAAACTATTTAGACTACTAAAACAGAGCAAGAGACGAAAGGGGGGGAGGAGGGCAATATATTAACGCATGCAGCTAGTAGGAAAAAGGTTAAAGTTGCTGCAGAGTAAATTAACCATAGGCTCGCTGACCTTAAATTAACTTACGCAGCTTAAATAGAATGGGGTATACTATATGTAACGACGTTAAAGGATGGCCAGGTTATGGAATTCGCCTAGAAGGACGCTAATATAGTGCTTTTTATAAGTACGATTAACAACGGTAGGTAAAAGCTTCTAAAAATAAGGCTTAAAATAAGCTTATTTGAACCTTATATACTAATTTCGTCATATATTACCAGGTCGATTAACGCAGAAAACTAACTATAAATGTCCTCCCCTTACCTAAACTGGCGCCCGAATGACTCGCAAAGTCTTTAGCAATAAGGTAGTTAAGACTCTACGCATTCCTACCTTTATATTCTACTACAATCTATATATAGGCGGTGTTACGGACGCTTTAAGTACGATGTTACGACTACTAGGAAGGGAGTTAGAAGAAGCTAGTTAGTTGATATAAACACGGTCTAGTATGGAGCTAGTGGAACCATATAACGAGGAATAGTAAGCGAGTCATATAATGTGCTACGTAAGGGACAAGAGAAACGGAGGGAACTTACGTACCTTATATATAATACGTACCTCATATATAAGGAGGGTTTCCTAGGAGTACGGTTGTGTATTTAAAGGACCATAGTCCCTACTTTAGATAATTCTTTCCTTATAGTGATTCTTAGAATACAATTAGAGTTAATCTATTAGGCAACCACTCTACCAGTTATTATTACGTTGTTAACTTACTTGTAATACCTATATACCTAGCCTATTAATAAGCCCATTGTAGTACTTACTACAAGGTTTCATTATATAATTACTACCTAGTTACGGTTTTAATAAGTTAAACAACATGCCACTAAAAGCAGCCACTATAACGCTATTAACGGCGGCAACTACTTTAAGGTCTAGAGGCGACACCAGTATAGCAGATACTAACTCGCAATAACCTATAACGGTTAAATAACTACAAGAGATAGTTAATTAGTTAATAGAAAATAATATAATACTTAAATAAAGGATTAACGGGATAGGCACAGTAAAGGTTAAGTTACTATTAATTAAAAGATTCTTAGGAGAAAGATTAAAGCTTAAAGGATTTCTTATATAAATATACTTTAAGGTAGTACAGGAAGGAGCAAAGCTAGTAATACCTATGGATTGAATAGCTTATGCGGGATTATTCTTATTAGGAAGAGTACTTAAGTAGTTTAAGCCTTACCTTATAGAAATACAAGTAAATGGAATAATAACCACCAATTAGGAGGTGCGGTTTATGTTCTTAAGTTAGGAAGGATTTATAGAGCGACTTATATAAATATTCGGAGACTTAAAGGCAGTAACTATAGCGGAAAGAAAACTCTAAGATATTACGTAATAAACTTTAGCAATTAAGTATATAATATAGTTCTAAACGCTAGCTATATAAGTTAAGTGGAATAATAGGGCGCTTATAGCATAGTATAAATAAGGACTTAAGGCTAAAGTCTAGGACGCAATTATTCTGATAGAAGATGCGGATACCCTAAGGGAATTAATAGATTAAGCAATAAAGATTAACAATAGGATCTTCTAAAGGGAACAGACTAAGAAAGGTTAGGATAGAGTTCTATAGTTATATAAGGCGCAGAGTACGTAATAATAAAAGCTAAGTTAGAAATTATAGTATAGCGCAGAGCTAATGGACCTAAGCAGTACTAAAGAAGCCTATAAGAGAGGGAGTAAGAAACTATAGAAACCTAGAGGTTAAAGATCTAGTGATTATAGGACTAAGGAGCAAAGGCCAAATTAGGGATTTTATTAGCAGAAGATGTTTAGGCAAACTCCATAGTAAAGTTAATAGTTTAAAGACGGAGCTTATATAAATTGTGGGAAATAGGGTTATTTTATAAGGGATTATAAAGATAGTTAGAGTTACTATATAATAAAGGGAACCTAACTAGCAGAAGATATATATATATAGAGGGACGATAGTATACTATAAGGAACGAAAGAATGTTTAATTAGAAGTTTTGCGTTTTATTATAATAACGCATGCCAAATTTATAAAGACGCTAAGTATGGTGTAAGCTATTAGCTATAAGAGCTAGAGTTAAAAGGACTTAGAGGAACTAGAGAGTTAGATAAAGAATAAGATTAACTCTATAAGCTAGATTAGGATATTATAGTAATATATAGATAACAATTAGCGACGATAACAATGGAATTAGAGTATTTATTAATTAATAGCGACGAGGATAGTAAAGGAACTAACTAGGGGTATTTAAACCTTAATAATATAATAGAAGTAGAGACTAAGACCGCTATAGAGTAAGGTTTAGTAACGGGTATTATAATACCATTAGATACGGCATCTATTACTTTATAAGACCGCTATAGAGTAAGGTTTAGTAACGGGTATTATAATACCATTAGATACGGCATCTATTACTTTATAAGACGGCAGGAGTAGTATCTAAAAGAGATTAAGTAAGCAGACGATTGCTAGTGCTAACTTACCACTTAATAAAGGCGAAAGGCTAAAAGCTTAAGATTCTTAAGACGAGATAAGAGAGATCTAAGATTCCGAAGATAGGATAAGGATAGCTTAAGGACCCACAACGGACAGAAACCGATGGAGTAGAGTAGTAGCTCAGTTTAAAGACATATAAATAAGCTTGGGACAGAATTTCCTATAAGTATTATATTCTTAAGATGAGATAGATAAGATTTAAGACTCTTAAAATAAGATAAGAACACTATAAACGCCTAGTTAAACTAAGGCGGGAGCTAAGCTTAAGTTAGAAGTAAGCTTAGGATTAAAGAATCTAAGGGACTAAGAATTTGGAGTATAAATAAGAATACCTATAGGTAAGAAGTAAGGAGCTTCTTTATAGATTAGAGAATCTGTAATATAGGTAGCAGTTAGGCTAAGAGATAGATATATAAACCTAGAGGACTTACTAGTTAAACAAAGTGTTTAGCCTAAAGATTGAAAAGTTAATATGTTAGTCAAAAAGTATAAGGACGTTAAGAATTTATTAGAAAGACGACAACCATAAGAAAGTATAGAAGAATTTAAATAATAAATCTTTATATAGCAGAAGTAATCTATAGAGCTAAGAATGCCAGATTACTTTAGGAAAAAGACACCTATATAAAAGGTTACTAATAGGCTAAAGGTAGGTATACCTAGAGCTAAGTAGCTTATGGAACTAGAAGAAGAAGAGAATCTAGGGATTCTAACTAGATTCCAAGAACGGTATATAAAAGGCTGTTATAAAGCAGTAATAAAAAGATACTTCCTTATAGACAGATTGTATATACTTAGTAAGCTATACTAAAAGTAGTTTAAATAATAATATAATAATAAGTGGGAAGACTTTTATATATGGTTAGACGAAAAGGTTATACCAGATTAAGCAATGTCTAAGAGACAGATAAGTTATATTAAAGGAGCCTTAATTATAATATTAAAAGATCTAAAGGAACAAGCTATAGACTAGAAAGAGATAATATAAATATTAGTACTAGTAAATAAGACAGTAACGTTTAAATTAATGTAATAGAGGTTTAAACTTAAAGATAAAAATAAGTTAAGAGTTAACCTAAGACACCTAGCGTACTATATATTAGTATAGATTGCATATATAGATAATATATACAACATGTATAAAAACCTAAAAGAAAAGAACCGGAAATACCCTATAAGAATATATTAGGCACTAAATAAGAAACGGTTTAGGAATGCCAAGTATATATACGGCTAGCATCCTACAGAAGTTTAAGAATAAGGAGACTTAATGCTTTAACTAAAAAGATTTCTTACGGAAGAATGCCTAGATAGATAATAATAGTGGGAATGTCTAGAAAATACCTGTCTATAGTATATTAAAGACAAAAAGCGAACTAAGTATTAGCCTAAGTTAGACTAAGTATAAATAGGATCTAGTAGCTAATAGTTAGGAAAAGTCGAGGCCTATAGGACTAGAGGGAGCTAGTAGTAGAGCCTTAGACCCTTAAAGGAATTTAAGGATAATACCTAAATTTACGAGTTAAGTAGTAAAATTAACAGTTTAAGGCACTAATAGATAGTAAAGCAATAAGGAACTATATCTTATTAGTAGCAGTTAAAAGAATAGGGTTACTATATAGAAAAAAGGAATATCCTTACCTATTAGTGACAATTTTAGGAGATCCGATAGCCTATAAAGGAGGTATTATTAATCTTAAAATAGGACCTATTTAGATAACTATTAAAGGGAGATAGATCGAAATGTCTTTTAATATATTACTATTAGGGAATAATAAGGCAGTGTTAGGAATGCCTTAATTATAGGAATACAATCTAAAGATCGATTAGGTTATAGATTAAGTTAATATTAAGGATACGTAACACTATAAGATGCGATAATAAGCTAAGATGGTATAGTACTAAGTAAAAGCGACCTATAAGGAAATAAAAAAAGGGCTAAGCCATATACTAAAGAGATACTATAAGTATGGCAAGAAACTATGGTTACTAGAAAGTAAAAAGCTATTAAAGTATATAGTATAGGACTATAAGATAGAATTAGAACTAGGAATAAGTCTAAAGTTCTTTTTAATCTATAAGCTTACTAAAGAAGAAGGTAGAGCATTAAAAGAGTTTATCTAGGAAAACTTATAAAAGGGATACATTAGACTATTACAATTATTAGCGGGTTATCCAGTACTATTTATACTAAAGAAAAATAGTAAGCTAAGGCTGTGTATTAACTATAGATAGTTAAACAGCATCACTAGAAAGGATAGGTATCCTTTACCCTTAATTAGCGAAATCTAAGACAGAATAGGTAATGCGTAAATCTTTATAAAGATAAATCTAAGATAGGCGTACTACTAGATTAGAATTAAGGAAGGCAATAAATAAAAGGCAGCCTTTAGGTTAAAGGAAAAACTATATAAACTATTAGTTATGTAATTCGGACTTATAAACGCACTAGCAACGTTTTAGAAGCGAATTAAAAATGTATTAAAAGAATATTTAGATGAATTTGTTATCGTATATCTTAATATTATTATTATCTACTTAATAACTAAGGAAGAATATAAAGAATACGTTAAATGGGTTTTAAAGAGACTATAAGAGAAATAGATACTAGTAGCAATTAAGAAATGCGAGTTCTTTACTAGGAAGACCAATTTTATTGGATTTATTATTAAATTAGGCTAACTTAGTATAGATTTAAAGAAGATTAAGGCTATAGTAAATTAGCAGGAACTAGAGAATATTATATAGTTAAAATTGTTCCTAGGGTTTTATAATTACTGTAGAAGGTTTATAGCGCAATAGTTAAAAAATATTAAACTATTTACGCGGTTAATAAAGAAAGAAGAACTATAGGTATAGGGAAAGGAGTAATAAGAATTATTTAAGAAAGTTAAAGAGTTGTTTACCTAGGAGCTAGTTTTTAAAATCTATTAACTAGGTCTAGAGATAGTTATAGAAATAGATATATTAGACTTTATACTAGGAGTATACTTTATATAAAAGCATCTAGACGGATAGTATCTAGTGGCATACTATAGTTAGAAGATAACACTACTAGAGTTAAACTATAATATCTATAATAAGGAGTTATTAAGTATAGTTACAGCACTAAAGGAATAGAGAGTATTCTTATAAGGTACGGAAAAACTATTTATAGTTAAAATAGATTATAAGAACCTAATAGGATTCCTAATAATAAAGGAACTTAACTAAAGATAGGTTAAATAGGCAGAGATGCTTATAGAATACTATTTTAAGATTTAGTATACTAAGGGTATAGACAACACGCGGACTAACGCGCTAAGTTAAAAAGCTAAACTATAAAATAATAAGAAGCCATTAGGGGCTTTACTATAAAAAGATATAGATAGGTTAATTAGGTATAATTATCCAAAAATTATAGTAACTTAAGAAGAATTAGAGATAGTTTATAAGTCATTAGAAAGCTTTTAGGTATAAAGAATTCTAGAGGTATAGCTAGAAGATCTATAGACGGATATATATAAAAACTAAGAAGTAAAGTATATCCTAAGAAGTATAGCAAAGCACTTTATAGAAGATTTCTATAAGGGATTAACTTAAGGATATAATGGGGCTATGGGCTTAGTAATAAGACTCTAAGAGGAGTATATCATTAACGGAATCTAGAGGATAGCTAGAAAGGTCACTAAAGAATATTTAAATTATTAGAGGAATAAACTAACGAGGTATAAGCTATATAGAGGGCTATAACCTATTAAAATATTAGAGAGATTATAGGAGGTTATATTATAGGACTTTATTATAAAGTTGCTAAAATTAAGAGATCCTATTACCGGACAAGATTATAACGTAATTTTAGTAATAGTAGATAAGCTTATAAAGTAGGGGTACTTTATAGCGTATATAGAAGAAATATTAGTAAAAGATATTGCTAGAATTTATATTAAAGAAGTGTTTATAAGATATAGAGTACTAAGTAAGATTATATTAGACAGAGATCTAAGATTTATAGCAGTATTTTAGGAGGTATTCTTAGCAGAATAAGGAGTTTAAGCAGTAACTTTTACCGTATATTATCCGCAGACAGACAGTTAAATAGAAAGATTAAATTAGACACTAGAGCAGTATCTAAGGCACTATATTAATTATACACAGAATAATTAGGTATTATTATTACTAGTTATATAGTTTATATATAATGTAACACTATAAGAAGGAATGGGTACTTTACTATTTAAGGCAAATTATAAATATAAGCCAAGAATATTATTATCGCCATGTTAAGTAAAGAAGACAAGTAGTATAGCTAAGTAAAGGATAGAGACACTAATAAATCTTTATAAAAACCTTATAGAAATAGCTAAGGTAGTATAGCAGAGAATAAAGAAATACTATAATATTAAGAGATCTAAGGGACTAGATCTTAAGGAGGGAGATAAAGTATAGCTACTATACAAAAATTTTAAAAGTTAATAACTAAGTAAGAAGTTGGACTATATTAGACTAGGACCTTTTAAAATTATATAAAGAATTTTACCGGTCACGTTTAAGTTAAACTTACTAGCTAAGATGAAAATCTACCCTATATAATATATCGCAATACTAAAGACAGTATATAGGAAAGTTGAGCCACTAGTCTACGAAGTAGATACGTATAAAGGATAAGAAGAAGATAAATAGTAAGTTTTAAAGATCGTTAATTATAAGGACGTTAATAATAAAACATAGTATAAGGTTAAGTGGATAGGCTATAATAAAACTACCTAGGAACTACTAGAAAATTTAAAGAATGCTATAAGAAAGGTATAGGAGTATTAGAAGAAAATAGGTTAGGTAACATTAATAAGGGAAGATTATTAAAGAATAAGTTACCTAAGGGGGACCTAGGAGGAGCGACTGCTAAACTACTTAGAGTTATTTCCTTCGCTAATTAAAGAGAATCCGTTCTTTTATTGCTAAGTTCTAGTAAACCTTATTCTATAAGTTTCTACTCCTTAAAATAAACCTTTTTACAAACTTTCTTAAGATGGAGGAGATAAGTAGATGCAGTAATATGGGCCTCTAAAGCCTTCTGCTCTATATCCTAAAAATGTTCTAACTTAGTAAGGGCTTAAGTTAGCTTACTATTTAGATAAGTAGTAGTAGATTAAATATAAGACCCTATAATAAATTACTTAGGGAACTTAAAGACTATTAAGAGTTATAGGACGTGTATACTTAGCGTTAGTAGAAGAGCGAATATTATAGGATAAATAAATATTTGCTTTAGTGCACTTTAAGTAAGAGGAAGGTTACCGAGACAAAGGACTTAACGTAATATAAACCAACCCCTCTTTCGCACAATAAGAACACAGAGACGGTATTATTTTACCTAGCGATAGTATAGCAGCAACAGTGCGTGCACAACGTTGCGCGTATAAAGAAGAAGAAGCTTTAGGTATAATAAGTAATAATATTAACTAGATTAATTAGATAGATATTATACCTCTAGTAAACGACTTAGAGATGCTTAGAATCTTTAAGGATAAAGATAGAAAGGAGGGAGATGGTGTTATAGACGCTTTAAGTATAATATTACAACTACTAGGAAGGGAGTTAGAAGAAGCTAGTTAGTTAATATAAGCACGGTCCAGTATAGAGCTAGTAGAACTATATAATAAGGAATAGTAAGTAAGTTATATAATATGCTACGTAAGGGATAAGAGGAATAAAGGGAACTTATATACCTTATGTATAATGCGTACCTTATATATAAGGAGGGTTTCCTAGAAGTACGGTTATATATTTAAAGGACTACAGTCCCTACTCTAGATAGTTCTTTCCTTGTAGTAATTCTTAGAATATAATTAGAGTTAATTTGTTAGGCAACCACTCTACTAGTTATTATTACGTTGTTAACTTACTTACAATACCTACACACCTAGCCCATTAACGAGCCTATCGTAGTACTTGCTACAAGGTTCCGTTACAGGCGGCGTAGATATTGCGGATTAGCTACGGTTGTATTTTAACACCTAGATAACGTATAGAAAGACGTAGAAGCCTCTATTTCACTTCTTACTAAATATAGTCCTTAGCAACTCCTACCTAATATCCTCCTACCGTCCTACCAATCGTTGAACTAGCTGAAATAATGGCTATAAGAAGTTTAGGAGGGACCTCCGCGACGCCTTATTCGAGCGCTCAATCCGTAAGCGAAAGGCCTATACTTAAAATGCACCTTTGCGACGCTCTACTAACGATATACTATAGTATCCTACACACCAATATATACTGAAGAAGCTTTAGGCCAAGCCTATTAACTATTCTATATATATAGAGGCTAGCAGGAAGTCTTGGAGGGTAGTTAAGGGAAACCGCAAGCCTTTTTCGGAGCTCTCTACAAATATAATTAAAAAACGTCGTAATAGTATGGATTAGAAAAGGCCTTAGCGGGCGTTAAGGACTAAATATGGCTGTAGTGTATGCCAAATACCGTTCTGTAGAGAGGACGAGTGCTAGCTACCTTATATTAAGCGACTTAACTCTAAATAATAAGCTATATATATGTATTTGTATAAGAATTAATTAATATTACCAGCTTCGTATTTCTAATCACGATGATTTTGATGCATTAATTTAATTAGCCGATCCTTATTAATAACGAGTAGACGAATTCCAGCGGGTTAAGGGATAGATAAGAAATTCTTTCCTATATTATAGACGATTTAATTAGGGGGTTTTAAATAAATATTAATCTAGTATAACTAAAGGGTATCCTATATATTTCTAGTAGATATATCTTTTAAGAAACGCGCGGCTTAGAAGGAGGTTAAAAAGTTAATAACTTAGAGCACTAGCTTGCCGCTAAGATATATAACGTTAATAATAATATAGAAGTTAAAGTTGTAGTTATCCTTAAGGGTAAACTTAAATCGGCTAGGGGACTTCTAGTTTATTTAGTAGTAATAGTAGTACTTTATAAAATGCTTAATTACCTTAACCTTAACTTTATAGCCTACTTACTAAAGAACTCTAAGCAATTAATAAACGGATAGATGGCTAAAATAATAGTGTAGTTAGCGTAATTCTAACTTAGTTAAATAGCTTTAAGTAACACTCTTTTTTAGTTAATAAAGGAGTAACTAGGGGTAACCCTACTTGCGTATAATAGGTACCTAATTATCTCCCTAAATAAGTATATTCTTAAGGTTATTAAGCCTAATATCTAATTTATTTATATCTTTAATATAAAATAGAAACGGAGTGTTTATAGGAATAATATAGAAGGTAATATACCCTAAGGGGGCTTAGACCCTAATTATGCTAAAAAAAGGTTGCAGTACCCTTACTAAAATAAATCGTATATTGGCCTACTATTAAATAGTTAATCTAAATAGAGCTATTAAGCTATTAAAGGGCTTAAACTTAAGATTCTCCTACTATAGATACTCTTACGGCTTTAGTATCTAGTATAATACTATAGAAGATATTTACTAAGTATCTATTATTAAAGAAAAACGCGAAGCTCTCCTTTAGCTTATTAAAGATATCTAACTTCGTAATAGAATAGAGCGTAGATTAGTTATTAAAAATAGTAACGGTTTATATACTATCTACCTTACTATACTTAGTAAAGTATTAGTTAGGAAAGTAGTTCTTAATTTCTATATCTATAAAGAGCTATTTAGTCTTATTTGTTACGGACGCTTTAAGTACAATATTACGACTACTTGGGGAAGGGTCGGAAGAAGCTAGTTAGTTAATTTAGGTACGGTCTAGGATAGAGCCGGTAGAGCTATATGACGAGAAATAGTAACTAAGGTCACGTAGGGTGATCTGTATAATCTATAGGATCTGTATAATCTGTAATAGAGCAGATAGAGTACACGTATATTATATATAAGAAGGATTTTATAAAAGTACGGTTGTGTATTTAAGGACCCTTAGTCCCTACCTAGATAGTTCCTTCCTTATAGTAATTCTTAGAATATAATTAAAGTTAATCTGTTAGGCAACCACTCTACCAGTTATTATTACTTATTAATAATTGTTACTTACATTTCCTATATACCTAGCCCAATAATAGGACCCACCGTAGTTCTTACTATAAGGTTCCGTTATATAATCACTACCTAGTTACGGTATTAATAATAATAAGTTAGATAATATGCCATTAAAAGCAGCCACTATAACGCTATTGACGGCGGCAACTACTTTAAGGTTAGGTAACGATACTAGTATAGCAGATATTAACTTATAGTAACCTGTAACGGTTAGACAACTATAAAAGATAGTTAACCAGTTAATAGAAAATAATGCAATATTAGAAAATAGGATTAATAGGATAGGCGCAGTAAAGGTTAAGTTACCATTAATTAAAAGATACTTAAGAGAGAGATTAAAGCTTAAAGGATTCCTTATATAGATGCACTTTAAGGTTGCATAAGAAGGAGCAAAGCTAGTAACACCTATGGATTAAATAGTATACGCAGGATTATTCTTAATAGAAAGAGTACTTAAATAGTTTAAGCCTTACCTTATAGAAATTTAGGTAAACGGAATAACAATAACGAACTAAGAGGTACGGTTTATGTTCTTAAGCTAAAATAGATTTGTAGAGCGACTTACACAAATATTTAGAGACTTAGAGGCAGTAACTACGGCGGAAAAAAAACTTTAAGATATTACGCAATAAACCTTAGCAATTAAGTATATAACGCAGTTCCAGACGTTAGCAATATAAGTTAAGTAAAATAATAGGGCGCTTATGGCACAGTATAAATAGGGACTTAAGGCTAAAATCTAGGATATAATTATTCTAATAAAAGATATGGATACCCTAAGGGAACTAATAGATTAGGCAATTAAGATTAATAATTAAATCTACTAAAGAGAATAGACTAAAAGAGGTTAGGATAGAGTTCTATAGTTATATAAGGCGTAAAGTACGCAATAACCCAAGCTAAGTTAGAAACTATAGTATAGCGCAGAGCTAATAGACCTAAGTGGTACTAAAGAAGCCTATAAGAGATAGAGTAAGAAACCGTAAAAACTTAAAGGTTAAGGATTTAGTAATTATAGGACTAAGGAGTAGAGGCTAAACTAGGGATCTTAGTTAGAAGATGTTTAGGCGGACTCTATAGCAAAGTTAATGGTTTAGAGATAGAGCTTATATAAATTGCGGGAAATAAGGTTATTTTGCAAGGGATTATAAAGATAGTTAGAGATACTATATAATAAAGGGAATAAGACTAACGGTAAAAGATATATACGTATAGAGGGATAATAGTATACTACGAGGAACAAAAGAATGTTTAATTAGGAGTTTTGCGTTTTATTATAATAACGCATACTAAATTTATAAAGACGCTAAGTATAGCATAAGCTATTAGCTATAGGAGCTAGCACCTATAGAATATAGAGGAACTAATGAACTAGTTCGCAGATTGGATATTAAGGACGATAAATTTAACGTAGGCGAAATATTCTATAATAATAAGGTAATAAGAGCGGTTTATTAGGAACGCGTAGCCATCAGAGATATTATACTAGAGGTAGAGGATAATTCTACTATAAAATAGGGAACATTAGTAGGGATTAAAACCCTACTAGACACGATATCTATCGCTTTATAAGACGCAAAAGAAATAGGACAGCAAACTACTTCGGTACTCAATAAAGGCAAAAGGCTAAAGGCTTAAGATTCTTAAGATAAGATAAAAGATAACTAAGATTCTTAAGATAAAATAAGGTAAGCTTAAGGACCTATAACGGACGATAACCGATAGAGCAGAGCAGTAGCTTAGTTTAAAGATATACGAATAAGCTTAGGACGAAGTTTCCTATAGGTATAAAACTCTTAAGATAAAATAAGTGAGATTTAAGACTCTTAAGATAAGATAAGAATACTAAGTAAGACTAAATAGACTAAGGCTA
>Ga0307515_10015523_pt1 | contig 14023 bp, 10 predicted proteins | sample 17_EM_MG_FD_194513 | JGI IMG/M metagenome (GOLD analysis project Ga0307515, IMG submission 194513) | Populus trichocarpa ectomycorrhiza microbial communities from riparian zone in the Pacific Northwest, United States - 17_EM | ecosystem: Host-associated > Plants > Roots > Unclassified | place... | reverse complement strand
CAAATTGATGTTGTTAGACCTACCCGCATCAATTTGAGGGGGGATGTCAATATCTCCTTTCCTTCTTGCATTTCTTTAATAGCTGTCAGTCTTTCTTTTGTAGCTGTCAGTATATTCTTCTTTTCTTTTGTAGCTGTCAGTATATTCTTCTTTTCTTATTCAATTTCTGTCATAGCTGTATATCCCTTGATTCTCTCTAAAGACCTCAATTATTGTCTAGGCCTAGGACTAAAAGGATCTGATTATGATGATTAGATTCCAGAATTAAGGGCTTTGCTACTTCTTGATGTATATATATATTGTAGCTCTCTTAGTGAAAAATACAGAAAACATTTCAGAATTTCTCTTGTGTTATCTTGTCAGATACTGTCTTATAATTATGATTCTCCTGTGCCATATCAACTTCGAAATTCTAAACGTTTTTTCAAAGTTTTTCATATGCATATAAATTGTAGAAGAAGATATACCAAAAGTTCCTTCTGATAGTAAAAAATGAGAGGTTTAATTAGATAGCCTCAAACAAAGCATTCTATTTTCTTAGCCATAGCTATAAAGCTTTCATTACTATTTGACATTTAACCGCCTACAGTCTTTCATGGCTCTACCATCTTTCATATAGCCTACACGCTTTTCATTCTCAAGCACTGTTGTGGCCACAGAGTCCTGGCATGTGAACTCATCATTACTATTTCATGCTTAAAGAAAGAATGCATGCTTGTAATTGAAACCCACATTACAGCACAGCTTTTGTAGCCTTTTTCCCATACCATCCCAGTTTCATAGCCTTTGCATTTGTGGTTCTCAAGCACAACTGCTGTCGCAAGGTCCTAGCATGTCAATTCTTAATTCCTATTTTATGCACAAAGAAAGAATTTGTGCTTGTGAGTGCAACGCATCTTTTATTTTGTAACATTTGAGTGTTGTGCTGATTCTCACTGTTAATTGCAAATTACTATGCCAAAATTACCATCAAATTTATTTGCTCTAATGAAATATAGTTTCCTGGTTTTTTTCTCCAACTGGTTGATGGGAGAGGACAGTACAGCCATGGTCTTGGATTGTGACTGGGCATAAAATAAATGTCACGGCTACTGTACATGTGAATTGTTTAGCAACTTTTAGCAAATTTATAATAATTTTACTAAATTAACATGATGATAACGCTTCTAATTGTTTAATCATAATAACAAGCTTCATGTCTAGTAAAAGTGATTGATAAAATTCAAAGCTAAAGTCAACATACATTGCAATATATTAGCAAAACAACAAGTATCCAACATGCATCTGAACTAATCTAGCAAATCAAAACCATGCTATCTTGTTTCCACTCACTGCTTTGAATAATCAGTATTATAATTTAATTTTCTAAGCTGATGCTAAAAAAGATTTTGATTTAGCAGGTCTGACCTCAGGACATATAAGCCTATTGGCGGTGGTGTTATTGACTTTTATTATTTCTGTACAGGTGCTTGATGCACTGGAGCTGAGCAGGCTAACCATGAAAACTGTGAAGCAAAATCTTTGGTGGGCCTTTGCATATAACATCGTGAGTTTTTTGCATTATGCAAGCAATAGCCATATGTTTCAGCACTAAAATCTTGTAATAAAAGCAACTCTGGGCAAAAGGGACCATATGGCAGATCCTGAAAGCATGCACCTTGAGAGAGAGAGAGAGAGAGAGTTATCCAGTCTCTACCTCTTGATGTCACTATGTCAGCCAATGTTCATTTGTTGTGACTTCTTGATACATATATGAAGAAATAACGGACATGCTGGTTCTAATATTCTTAGTCAAATATCTTTAAACAGAGAGAGAGAGAAGCAAAATATTTGGATTACAAATCATAGAAAAGAACAGAATTCTGAAGTGTGCTAACTTGGTAAAACTCAGCTCAAACTGAAGCTGCAGTGCAGATATTCACCAGGCTGAGCCTGGACAACATACTGCTTAGTTCAACCCTTTCTAAGCCTACTGTCCGCGCACACACCCTTACCATTTCTTTTGCATTTTGATTCCTGCAGAATTATAGAATCCAGTAATTGTGAGGTAAATTTATTTCCAAGGTCTTGCATGTAGCTCAGTTTAGCAATTTCTCCCATCATTAAATAAGGCTTAGGCGAATTTTTCTGCATCTCCTGTGACTTAAATAAGCGAAAAACAGTTTCTGCTAAGCTCTTCCCCAATATTTGATCTGATGCTGCTTGTATACTAAATGCAGGTTGGAATTCCGATTGCAGCTGGAATGTTACTGCCAGTAAATGGGACCATACTGACACCGTCAATTGCAGGAGCCCTCATGGGTTTGAGTTCTATTGGAGTGATGACAAATTCATTGCTTCTGAGATTCAAATTCTCATTGAAGCAGAAAAAAGTCTATGGAGCATCTCCAAACACCAAGATTGATGTGGATTCTGTTCTTTTGTACCAGAAGGAGAAAACAAAACAGCCTTATTCTGATTCTCGATGGGGAGAGGTGTGATAGGAGTGTAGAGATACAAACCTTGGTTATTCTTTTATCTTTCTGTATGAACATTGGTATTTTGAGGTAGCAGATTGAATTACTAGCGGAAAAAGGAATGAAAGACGTAGGAAATTGAAAGAGGTTATGCGGTGTTTTTGGCGACCAAATGATGAGAAGATGCGACAGGTGAAACCTTGGTGGTGGCCAAAAAGTCCATTATGTGAAACTTGAAAGATCAAGCTGACTTTCGGTGACGTTAAAATGTTTGCAGTGGCACCGAAACTGTTGAGGACTTTCTTAACAAAATAGAAAACTAGAGAAATTGAGAGAGAAGTAGAGGGAAAGAGATAGAGAGCTGCAATTCTGCAGAAACTCAAATTCTTATTACTTGACGTTTGTGTACAATTCTTATTTACCAACCAATTCTCTTTTTTTGACTATTAACTAACTCTACTGAATGGCTAACTCCTAATTAACTTTGCCACGTGTTAGTCTCTTGCACTATCTTCCACTTTGCATCTGTCCATTTGCTGAGTTGCTTCTGGTACTCCTTTCTACCAAATGCAAAAACCAGGAGGAAATTGATTAGTAATCTCCCCTGGAGTTCAATAGCTTGCTGCAGCTCTGCCTGCTCCTACAATTTCCTTCTCAACATCATTTAAGGTTTATTGTAAAGCATTATTGCTTCAAGGTGAAGATCACATGGCTCTCTAGGATCAAAACCTGAAGGGTGTTGTAACCCTAATTTCTGACGTTTATTTTTGTATATATTTCAATAAATTAGAGAAAAAATCTAAAAATATATCCTTTCAATAAATTTATTTGTTTCGTTATTTTTATTTAATTATCATGTGTCTAGAAATCTTGAAAATCATAAAAAAAATACAAAAAAATATATATGTTGACAGGTTTGTAATTGAACCGGTATTTAAATATCACGACCAAAAATAAAGTTTGGAAAATTTTAAATCATAATTGATGTCTTAATTGAAGAGAAATGAGCTTAAATTGGTTTAGTTTGGATAAAATTGAAGTTCAAGATGTGCTTGGAACAAATAGCCAAGTTAGAAAATCAATTAAGGGCTTAAAGGAAGAAAAAAACTGAAATTGGAAGTCAATTTGGCTTAAAAATGGAGAATTGAAGGGCCAAGGACTGAAATGGATAAAACAAAGAGTTTAGAGGACCTATTCTAATTATGTCAGGGGTATAATTGAAAGCAATTAAGGAAAATAGGTGAAATTGATCGAATTAAGAAAGATTTAAAGACCATGGACTGAAACGCAACATGCATTGAAATGAGAGGACCATGTTGAAGTTTGGCCTGATTGAATTTGAAGAAACCCTAGTTAAGACTCAACACGGCACCATTTCACAATAAATAAAACAATGTGTTTTAAGTAAAGAGGGAAGAACATGCTGATGAATATAGGAAGGAAACAATGTCGTTTTGCTCATGATTTTTGTGGATTTCTGGACAAAAAGTAGAGAGGCAAAAACAATGGTGTCTCAGAGAACTTTAAGGTTTTATTTTGGTCCTGTTAAGTCTATGATGGCGCAAAAACAATGAAAACGTGTCTTCAAACATGTCGACTACAATCTTGGTATGAAAGATTAGGGTTTAACTCTCAAAATCAACTATAGATTTTGAGTCAAACATGCTCACTCAGTCAGCCTCCCTCTAAGACCAGCACCATCTTTTCCATTTTGATGCAAGATTTAGCTTTTAAAATATGATTCTATCTCCACAAATCAATTAAAAAGCATGTTCTCTAATATGTTGGCTACAATCACGACACAAGAAATCAGGCTTTAACTATCAGAATTCACTACAAATTTCATGCCAAACATGCTCACTCAATCAGCCTCCCTCCAAAACCAGCACCATGCATTCCTCTCTCCACAAATCAAGCAACGAGATATTGATGGTCAACACTTGATTTTCAAGAATCAATCCTCATAAAGATGGTGATTTATTTCCTTTTCATAAAGGATTGTTACTCACCTATAAAAAGGCAGCAACAAGTCCACGTAAAGAGGTGGGAGAGGGAGGGGGGTGAAAACCAGTAACAAAAAAAAAAAAAATAGACTAGAAAAATTCATGAGAAAAGAGGAGACCATGAAACACTAGTGATAAAGACAGAGAGTAAGAAGCAAGAAAACATTCAAAAAAGAAATAGAATTTTAAATCACCCTTTTTTTGTGATATGTCTCTTATTTTAGGATTAACATCGATTTGTTTTTTAAAAAGGATTTTTTAGGGATTGATATTGAATTTTAATAATCAATCGACGCGTCTTTCATTTTAGGGATCGATGTCAAACCTTTTTTTGCTGGATGGTTTAAAAAAAACTAAAAAGAAAGGTTAGGGAAATTAATGGCAATAAAAAAGACATATTTAAGAGAAAACACATAGTAAAAGAAATCTTTTGCAAGAGAGGATGTTGTAAGGGTGACGTCGTTTTTCTCTTAAGCATAACTAACTCCTTACCTGAATCTCTGAAACAAGTGTTAATTTTTAGAATCTCTAGTTTTTCTCTAATTATTAAGTGACAACTCTATTTTTTCATGATATAATTTGGCCCTCGTCGCTGACATTTACCGATGAGCGACAAAGGGTTTGAAGTAGGTGAAAAATTCCCTCTCTCCAATAATTGTCGCACCATGTTTGCTACTTTTCCTTTCTATTTGTATGGCTTGGCAAGCACACATGACTCACAGATATAATGAAGGTTTTCCTTTACCAATATTTCCCTCACAGTATCTAGGTGGTCAAACCATCCATTTCTGCTAGTATGGAATCCTGTGTTGAAGATTGTTTTAGAGCTGTCAAGATTCTGTTATGTAAATCTTTTAGTTGTAGGAAAAATAAATGGTTGTCCTAGTCTTTAGGAGTGGTTAGTCTGTTAGCTTGTTAGTTGATCATAGCATGATTTAATTCTATAAATTAGCAGTTCAGTTTATTTCATTCACTATATATTTGTAAGGATTGCTTTCAATCAGTAAGGAATCAATTCACTTCATTTCAATAAAACAGTAAACATTCTTTTGTTGTATTTAACCCTTTTCTTACTTTTTTTCTCCACTCATAGCATTCTTTCAATTGGTATCATGGCATTCTTTTTAAGGGACCTGTAATGGAAACTAAAACAAGCTTTTCTCATATTACCTCTCCTACCTTTGATGGAGAGAATTATCAACTTTGGGCAGTAAAAATGGAAACTTATTTAGAGGCCTTAGATCTTTGGGAAGCTATTGAAGAAGATTATGATGTTCCTCCATTACCAAATAATCCAATCATGACTCATATCAAAGTCCACAAAAATAGAAAAACAAAAGCATATTTGTTTGCTGCTGTTTCTGTTAGAGAATAATATAAATCATATCTTGGAACCTCATCTAAAAGCTTAAGCTATTGGGTTGAGATGGTTCTTTGTCATGGTATCAGAGCTTTGATGACCAAGTGGTCACGAGTTCGAATCTCACCATCCCCATTTATTTGATAAAAAATTAAGTACAAGGTAATGTGGGCCTGTGCAAGTTTTAAGCCCAAAGGGCTTTCACTTGAGGGGGTGTGTTAGAGAATAATATAAATCATATCCTGGAACCTCATCTAAAAGCTTAAGCTATTGGGTTGAGATGGTTCTTTGACAGTTTCAACAACCATTTTCATAAGGATAATGTCTCTTAAATCAGCAAAAGATGTCTGGGATTATCTGAAGGAAGAATATGCAGGAGATGAAAGAATTTGTGGCATGCAAAGTCTAAACTTGATATGAGAGTTTGAGCTGCAAAGAATAAAAGAATCTGAGACTATAAAGGAATGCTCAGATAGATTACTTGGTATTGTTAACAAAGTGAGATTGCTGGGAATAACATTCATATACTCTAGAATTGTTGAAAAGATTCTGGTTACAGTAACAGAAAAATATGAAGCTTCAATTACTACATTAAAGAATACAAAAGATCTGTAAAAAATTACTTTGGCGGAACTTTTGAATGCCTTACAAGCTTAAGAACAATGAAGACTTATGAGGTAGGATCATTTTGCAGAAGGAGCTTTACCAGCCAAACATTAAGATTCTGAAAATGATAAGAAGAAGTTTTCCAAGAAAAACCAGGCTTCAAATAGTAAATTTAGCGCCAATCAGTTTCAGAACAAGGGAAAATTTTTAAAAAGAAAATTTTCACCATATCAACATTGCAACAAGATAGGCCATCTACCATTCAAGTGCTGGAAGAGACCTGATGCAAGGTGTAGCAAGTGCAATCAACTTGGACATGAAGCTGTTATTTGCAAAACTAAACCTCAGACACAAGAGGAAGATGCTTAAGTAGTTGGTCAAGATGATAAAGATCAAATGTTTATAGCCACGTGTTTTTCAATTCAAAACTCCTCAGATCATTGACTCATTGACAGTGGTTGCACAAACTACATGACTTTTGACAAAAGTCTTTTCAGAACATTGCAATCTACAGAAATTGCAAAGGTTCGAATTGGAAATGGTGATTGTATAACAGCTAAGAGAAAAGGAACCATTGCCATCATAACACATTTAGGTACAAAAACAATTTCAGATGTTCTCATGTACCTAATATAGATAAGAATTTGTTAAGTGTTGGGCAACTAATAGAGAAAGGCATGAAGGTGATTTTTAATGATCAATTCTGTCATATTTTTTATGTTGTTGGACAAAAAATACTGCAAGCTAAAATGAGAGGTAAACGTTTCTCATTTTTAACATTTGAGGAAGAGCACATAACTTTTTAAACAAAACTTAATAACACAGAAGTGTGGCATAAAAGGCTGGGACATTGTCATCAACAACAAATGCTCAGTATGAAGAAGAATGATGTTGTAAAAGGTGTGCCTTTATTTACTGATCAATTACCAAACTGTCAAGTCTGTCAGTTTGGTAAGCAAAGTAGGAAACCATTTCCAAAATAAACTTGGAGATCTGTACAAAAACTCCAATTAATCCATACTAATATGGCTGACCCTCTAAAAACACCTTCATTAAAAGATAGCCACTATTACATTCTTTTCATTGATGACTTTATTAGAATGCATTGGATTTTCTTTATGAAATACAAGTCATAAGTACCTAGGATCTTTTGGAGATTCAAAAAGAAAACGGAGAATTAGAGTAGATGCAGAATTCAAGCCATCAAATCTGACAATGATAAAGAATACACTTCATTAAAGTTCAATTTATACTATGAAGATGCTAGCATTGAACATCAACTCATAGCTCCTCACACTCTAGAACAAAATGGAGTCAGTGAGAGAAGAAATAGATATATAATGGAAATGATCAGATGCATGCTACATGAGAAGAATTTGCCCAAGATTTTTTGGGCAGAAGCAGCTAACACAGTTGTTTTCTTTTAGAATTGTCTTCCAACCAAATTTTTAGAAGAAAAGACACTATTTGAAGCTTGGTATAATTACAAACCTTCACTAAGCTTTCTTAGAAAGTTTGGTAGCATATGTTTTGTTCATGTTCCACAGATTAAGAGGGATAAACTTGACAAGAAGGCCATACCAGGTATTTTTGTAGGCTATAATTTTGTTTCTAAAAAGTACAAAGTATATCATCCCCTAACACAAAAGATGGCCATTACAAAAGATATTTATTTTCATTAAGAGGAATAATGGGACTGGAAAGATTCACAAAACAACAAGTTGTTTGGAGATCAAGATAAACCTCAATGCCAGGATGAATCAATTGATGATTCACCAATCAGAGGCACAACATCTCTTGCAGACATTTATCAAAGGAGCAATGTAGTAGTCTGTAAACTAGAAGGATATGAAGAGGCTCTCCAAGAATTTAGATGGCAGAAAGCAATGGAGGGGGAGATATCAATAATCCAAAAAAATTACACTTGGGAACTGGTTAATAGACCACTAGACAAAAACATCATTGGAGTAAAGTGGATGTTCAGAACTAAACTAAATACAGATAGTTCCTTCAATAAACATAAGGTCAGGCTGATTGTTAAGGGGTATGCTCAGATATTTGGTGTTGATTATTCAGATACTTTTCATACTATTGTTTGTTGTTGCTGCACACATGAACTGAAATGTATTCTAGTTAGACGTTAAGTCAACCTTTTTAAATGGTATTATGCAAGAATAGATTTATGTTGAACAGTCAGCTGGGTTTGTGATTCAAGGAAAAGAAGATAAAGTTGACTTGCTATAAAAGACTCTATGGATTAAAGCAAGCATCTAGAGCCTAATATATTAGAATCAATGATTATCTTATAAGCTTTGGCTTTTAGAAAAACTTGTCTGAAGCAACTCTCTATGTAAAGAAGACTAACAATGATATTCTCATAATGTCACTTTATGTTGATGATCTTCTAGTGACAGGAAGCAATACACAACAAGTTGAAGAATTCACGTAGAAGATGATGCAAGCTTTTGAAATGACTGATCTTGGCCCCATGACATATTTTCTTGGAATGGAAATCAAGCAAAACAAGAATGAAATATTCATATACTAGAAGTATACAAAGGAAATTTTGAAGAAATTTCATATGCAGAATTGCAAACCAACAACCACTCCAATTAATTAAAAAAACAAATTCAGCAAAGAAGATGGAACTGATAGAGTTGATGAAGAAAAGTTCAGAAGCTTAAATGGTTGTTTGATATATCTAATGGCAACTATACCTGATATACTTTATACAACAAGTATTCTATCTCATTTCATGCATTGTCCAAGTGAAATACATTTAAGAGCAACCAAACAAATTCTAATATACATAAAAGGAACAATCAACTTTGGTGTTCAATTTTAGAGGAGTCAAAAGTTAAAATTGTATGGCTTTTCTGACAGTGATTGAGGTAGATATATTGATGACATGAAAATCATTTTTGGATTCTGTTTCAACCTAAGATCATGAATGTTTTCATGGTCATCCAAGAAGCAAGACATTGTGGCACAATCTATTGCAAAAGCAGAATTTATTGCAGCAATAACAACAATGAATCAAACATTGTGGCTTCAAAAGATTCTATATGATTTGCACATGGTGGAGAAAGAAATAACAAAGATCTTAGTGGACAATCAAGCAGCCATAACAATTTCTCATAATCCAATATTTCATGGAAAAACCAAACTGTTATGGTCCCAAGATTGCGATCGAGTTACGGGGCGATTGACTGTAAAATCCACCTGTAAAGAATGGTGTTTACCCGACCTCCTTCCCTTATGACCTATTTTGAAAATATATGAAGGGCTCATTTAAGAGAGTACCCAGTGATCTCAATGCAAATAAAATTTAAATTTCTTCTTGTTTACTTCATGTCTTTGCTTACAATTTAAACAAATTGTTCAATAACCAACTCCTAAAAAGTTGGCACCACTACTGCACTATCTAAACCATTAACATAAAATAGAAATAACAATTGAATAAAATAAAATGAAATCTGCATGAAATCTGTCATCTGGAGCATAATGCAATACTGGCCATCCTAGCTTCAACTTCCAGTGTTTTTAGCAACCACAACTCCTAATCTTCAGCAGCCACACCTCTGATACATTTCCCTTGAGTCAACTTCCTATCCACGTTAGTCAACTTCTTATCCACGTGAACGTTGTTCATAACATTACTGCCTCCATTAAAATGACACTTGTCCGCAAGTGCAAAAGAAGGAAAACGACTACTAAAAGAGGACACATCCTCCCAAGAAGAATCTGCAGGTGACAAACCATCCCAATGGACCAAAACTTGGTGTGTATTGTGAATAAAACAAGAATCTAGAATAGATTTAGGTAGAGGTTGAAGTTTGCCTTGTAGGAGAACAGGTAAGGAAGGTTCAATGGAAACGAATGTGCCATGAAAAGGTTTGAGGCAGGAAACATGAAAAACAGGATGCAGTTTGGTAGAAGAAGGAAGTTCTAATTTGTAAGCAACAATGCCTATTTTGGCTATAATAGGATAAGGGCCATAGAAATGGGGGGAGAGTTTAGTGTATTTGGAGGAAGAAAGGCTAAGTTGGCGGTGAGGGTGCAGTTTAAGTAAAACTTGATCACCGATTTGGTAGTGAACATGACGATGTTTAGCATCATACCGAGCCTTCATGGAATTTTGAGCTTGAAGTAAACGGTTGCGAAGGTCTTGAAGAACCAAGTCGCGATTGAATAATTCTTGATCCACTGCTTCGAGTTTAGCTAAGCCAGGATAATAAGACAACATAGTTGGAGGAGACCGACCATAAACCACTGTAAAAGGAGTGGCTTTAAGAGAAGAGTGGTAGCTAGTGTTGTAGCAGTACTCTACCCAAGGCAGCCATTGAAACCAGCGGCGAGGACGGTCACTGGTGAAGCAACACAGATACATTTCGATAGTGCGATTGACAACCTCGGTCTGACCATCACTCTGGGGATGATAAGTTGTACTAAAAGCTAATTTGGTTCCACTCAAGCGAAACAATTCAGTCCAAAACAAACTGGTGAATGTGACGTCACGATCACTCACAATAGTTTCAGGCAAACCATGAAGTTTGAAAATATTGTCAAAGAACAAACGAGCAACACTCACTGCAGTATAGGGATGAGCAAGAGGAAGGAGATGTGCATATTTTAAAAAACGGTCAACCACCACCAATAAAACCGACTTTCCTTGGGAGAGAGGCAGGCCTTCAATGAAATCCATAGAGATGTCTGACCAGATTTGAAGGGGAACAGGCAAAGGCTGGAGAAGTCCTACAGGATGCAAATGTTCAGTTTTGTGTTTTTGGCAAACAATACATTGACGCACAAAAGTCTGAATGGAAGTCTTCATCCCTTGCCAATAGAAATCTTGTGCCACACGATGGAGTGTCTTCTGATAGCCCTCATGACCACTATCGTGGAGAGCAGAAATAATGGATGGAACTAGGGGAGAAGTGTGCAGCAAATAAACCCGCCGTTTAAAAAAAATCAGACCATCCTTGTATTCCCACGGTCCCACAGCTTCCCCTTGTTGGATATTACATAGCAACAACTACAACTGCTCTGAATTCTGAATCTCCATGCGAATCAAATTGAAAAGAGGTAGGAGTGGCATAGAGATGGAAGTAAGGCTTAGTTGGTCCTCCAAGCAACGAGATAAAGCTTCAACTACTGTATTATGTTTACCTGCACGATATTCGACGGCAAAATCAAAACCCATGAGTTTACTTAATCAGTGTTGCTGAGGTGAAGTGATGATGCGTTGGTCCAGTAAGAATTTGAGACTGTAATGATCTATCCGGATGAGAAAGTGACGCCCTCACAAATAAGCTCTTCAATGTCGAACGGCTTTAGCTAAGCCAATGAGCTCTTTTTCATAAGCAGGAAGACTTTTATAACGAAGCGCCAGAGGTCTGCTGAAGTATGCAATTGGTTGGCCATTTTGTTGTAACACAGCTCCCATTCCTGTATCGGATGCATCACATTCTAAAATGAACAAGGTGGTGAAGTCGGGTAGTGCCAAAACAGGAGTGCAGGTCATTGCAATTTTTAAATGATCAAATGCTTGAGTTGCATCTTCTGTCCAGTTGAATGAATCTCTGCGTAACATAGTCGTAAGGGGACTTGCAATAGTGCCATAATTCTGAACAAATTTCTGATAATAGCCTATGAGGCCCAAAAAACCTCTTAAGCCTTTCACAGTGGTCGGCTTTGGCCAGTCAATCATGGTTGCAATTTTGCTTTGGTCTACAACAACCCTTTCTCTTGAGATAATATGGCCAAGATAGGAGACTTAGCGTTGAGCAATGCAGCACTTGGATCGCTTGAAAAATAATTGGTGAGTAGCAAGGATATCAAAGACAAGCCGCAAGTGTGCTAAATGATCTGTCCAGGAGTGACTATAGACAAGAATATCATCAAAAAACACAAGAATGAACTTACATAGGTATAGCTGGAATACCTTATTCATCAAAGCTTGGAATGTGCTAGGTGCATTGGTAAGGCCGAAAGGCATCACCAAGAACTCAAAGTGGTCGTGATGAGTGCGAAATGTTGTCTTTTCTATGTCTGTTGTATACATTCTGATTTGATGATACCCTTAGTGCAAATCTAATTTTATGAAATATTTTGCACCGTGTAATTCTTCCAATAACTCATCAATCACCAGTATAGGAAATTTATCCTTGATGGTCTTAGAATTCAGGGCTCTGTAATCTACGCAGAATCGCCATGTGTTATCTGCTTTAGTGACCAGAAGGACTGGTGAGGATTAAGGAGATTGACTGGGCTTGATGATACCCCGCTCTAACATATCTTTGCACTGCCTTTCAATTTCATGTTTCTGGGCATGAGGATATCTGAATGGACGCACCACGATAGGATGGGTGCCTGGCTCCAAATTGATGCGATGATCATAGGATCTTGCGGGTGGAAGGCCCTGTGGTTCTTGAAATATAGAATCAAATTCAGTCAAAAGATTGTCAAGATCCGTATCGAAAGGTGACCCCATTTCTGCAGCTTGAAGTTGTACAGTTGTAGTAGAATGTGGACTATCAGTTCCGTGTAGTTTCATAACTCTGCCATTCTGTTTAAAAACCATGGATTTGGCTTTGAAATCCCATAGGATGAGACCCAATGTCTGTAGCCAATTCACTCCCAAAACAACATCAACCCCATTTAACTTTAAAATATAGAAGTCAATATGAATTAATTGATTTCCCATCCTAATAGGAACATTCTGACACTGACCTGGACTTCTGATTTTGCTGCCATTGGCGACCACAACCTGCAATCCTTCCTTTGGTTCACACGTCAGTCCTAGTTTTGTCACCCACCGAGAGCCCAGGAAGCTATGAGTGCTTCCTGAATCAATTAAAATCAGTAAGTGATTTGCCCAATGATGCCTTGAATTCTCATCGTTTTGCCTCTAGAATTCTCTCCCCTGATAGCATGCAAGGATATTTCTGGTGGAAGATCTTCTTCAATTTCCTAGTCCTCGATATCTCCCTGGACGGATTCATCCACACCATCTAGCCAGAACAAACGCTTGCATTGATGTCCCTAATTGTAAACCTCATCACAGTTGAAGCATAAACCTTTGGCTCGTCGTTCATCCATCTCAGTCCGGCTAAGTCGTTTGAAAGTTTTTTGGTTGGAAGAACTGGATGATGCATTTGATGATGGTGTATACACAGGCGGTAGGAACCGCTTGGCTCCACCTCGCCTCTCATATAAACATGCGAGACTCATGGCACTAATTAAATCCCTGGGTCTGTGCAATTTTACCTCAATTGTGATGTATTCCTGTAACCCATTAATGAAAATCTCCACTTCTTGCTCTGTTGTGAGAGGACCAGCTCGGGCTGCCAATTGCTCAAACTTACATTGATATTCCTCCACGGTGCCTCCTTGTCTTAGCTTGGAAAGTTCCCCCAGTTTATTGCTTTGAATGGATGGACCAAAACGAAGATGACACTGTCGTTTAAAGTCTTCCTAAGAGATTCCAGGACGATCCCTATCCAATTTGAGGAACCAAACTTGTGCATCCTCATCTAAGTGATACGAAGCAATTTCTACCTTTTCTTCCTCTGGAATACGTTGGTGGCGGAAGAAAT
>Ga0307515_10015522_pt1 | contig 14023 bp, 9 predicted proteins | sample 17_EM_MG_FD_194513 | JGI IMG/M metagenome (GOLD analysis project Ga0307515, IMG submission 194513) | Populus trichocarpa ectomycorrhiza microbial communities from riparian zone in the Pacific Northwest, United States - 17_EM | ecosystem: Host-associated > Plants > Roots > Unclassified | place... | reverse complement strand
TAAGGCTTAGAGTTGTTACTAGATATATTACTCGCGCGATGCCGCGGGTCAATTATTTTTATATAAAAAATATAAAGAAAAGCTAATAGCTAAAAGTGTTAGGTCTTTATGCAAAGTTATACCCAAGAGTTTTGGGTTTGGATGTAATGCCTGACCCAAGAGTAACATTTATAATATTAATAATAACATTAAACTTGCATGATCCAAGTTTAAGTGGGTCTGGTTGCAATACTGGACCCAATAGTCTTGGATGTGGGTCTGGCTGCAAGGTCGTGTCATAAAAGTGTGATAATTAAATAGATTAATTAAAATGAAAAAAACAAAGAAAAAAATCAATAGGAAGAAAAAAACTAATGAAAAAAAAGAAAAAAAAATATGAATTAACTGGGTTAACCCTTCAAACCAGGTTAACTCGTCAAACCTTGGATTCGTATCGTGAAAGTTTGATAACTAAATAAAAACAAAATTGACCGGTTAACCCAGAATTAACCGGGCTAACCCGTCAAATCAGGTTAACTCGTCATACCCGGGATCCGTGTCATGAAAGTTTGATAACTAATTAGAAAAAAATTGAACATTAACAAACTAAATTAAACAAAAAAAATTAATTAAAAAGACAAAAAAACAAACAAAAGGCATCAGCCTTTTCACTGTTGACTGCACTGTGCAATCCATAGTCAAAAGCATAAAAACAGCAAAAAAATAAAAATAAAAAAAATGAAAAACTAAAGGCATCGGCTGATAACTAAATAGAAAAAAAAATTAATATTGATGAACTAAATTAAATAAAAAAAGAAAAAAAAAACTTATAAGAAGAAAAAAACTAATGAAGAAAAAGAAAAAAATCTAAATTAACTGGGTTAACCCGTCAAACCTGAGATCCGTATCATGAAAGTTTGATAACCAAATAAAAAAAATTAACATCAACAAACTAAATAAAAAAATTAATTAAAAAAAGGGAAGGCATTAGCCTTTTCACCGTAGACTGCATTGTGCAGTCTACAGTGAAAGGTATAAAAAAAAGCAAAAAAAACTAAAGGTATCAGCCTTTTCACTGTGAACTGCATACAATATTAAAAGATAAAATCGAAAAAACAAAACTAATAAAAAAAAATCTAAAACAACTGAGTTAACTTATTAAATCAGATTAATTCATCGAACCAGGTTAAACGATTATGGAGGGTCCAATTTTCGTGGTGGTTGTTGCTTGTTGTAGAGTGACAAGAGTTCTCTTCTTTTGAGAAATGCTGATTTATATTTTTAGTTTTTTGATTTTTTTTCATAACAAAAAAAATGATGCAAATTTATTCATAAATTTTTCCATAACAAAAAAAAAATATATATATATATATATATATCCTTTTAATTTAAGTATAAATTAAAAGGATATATAGGTAGATATTCGATGAGAAATTTCAGTGTATTTCAAAGGCATAAAAATAATACGGAGATTTAATTTGAAAATATATAAATATTGTTTTTTAAAATTATTTTTATTTGAAAATATATTAAAATAATATATTTTTTATTTTTTAAAATTTATTTTTTACCTTAGATAATCTAAAAATATATATAAAAAATTGATTTTAAACTAAATTTTTTTAAAAAAATACAATGAATTGCCCAACAGGAAAAAAGAAAAAAAAATCGAGAACTCTAGACGCTATTGGATAATCCACGTGTCAAATGCAAACACTCCACGTGTACTCCAAAGTTCTCGAAATATCTTGACGTTTCTCATCTCACGGAACCGCTCTTATTTTGATCCTCATCTACCTCCTCTTCCCCCACCCCCACCCACACTCAAAAACTCAATTCTTCACATCATTTCCCACGCAAAAAGATCGAAAACAAATCACCTTTTCCTTCACTTTCTTGCCATCCAAACACTACACGGTCACTAGTTCATAACTAGAAAAAGAAAGGTTTGCTTAGATGTGGGCACAGTCGTACGGGAAGACTGACTTGGAGGCCGGAGCGAGGCCTTTGTATCCAATGATGCTTGAAAGCCCGCAACTCCGGTGGGCCTTTATTCGTAAAGTGTATTCAATCTTGTGCTTTCAATTACTTATAACAATCGCGGTGGCGGCTATGGTTGTTTCTATCCGTCCGATTGCCGTCTTCTTTTCGACTACTGGGGCCGGGTTGGCGCTCTATATAGTGCTTATCCTCACACCCTTTATTAGTAAGTTCTTGAAATAATGTCTTTAAGTTTTCTTGAAATAATTACTGTTAATTAGGTTGTGGATTTTGTTCTAATTATGAATGATTTTGTGCAGCTCTGTTGCCTATGTATTACTATCACCAGAAGCATCCTGTGAATTACTTTCTGCTAGGGATTTTTACCATCTCTCTCGCCTTTGCTGTTGGCTTAACTTGTGCCTTTACTGAAGGTATATAAATAAGATTTTATTTTTATTTACTTTTGTGGCCAAAATTAGATGCCCTTTTGGGTTTTCTTTATGCTGGGAGTCAGAAATGGTGAGCCCTGCTTTTTATGTCTGAAAAATTTTGAGTGTGTCCCAAGAGTCGTGGTTTCTTGATATTGCAGCTCTTCTGGGGCATATCAATTTAATGGTATCGTGACAAATTTATCAAGGGAACTAACTGTATGAACATACATGTCCCAATTGAGTGGAAGTGAACAATTCAGTAATTTTGGGCTCGCTATTGATTTTCTTGTTGCATTTGTTGGTTGTTCTTGATTAGAAGAGTTGGATTATTTTGAGAAAAAAACAAATTGGATGGTTAGGGCAACAGTTTTAGGAGTGCACAAGTCTTTCTTGTATTTGATTTATTTAGGTAAAGTTGATAACTATGTGGAGTTTTTTCTTATAAGCTGTTGGTTTTGCAGATGTTCAAATGAATTGGGATTGACATCTCGTTTCTGTCTAGATATCTCTCTTTTCTTTTTCTTCACTGATTCGCTTTGTGTTTCTATAGATTTTCCTTGAATACGCTATTGGAATTGTTGGCAATAAGTTATCGTTTTAATATGTTCACCAGCTATACATGTCTAAATGTTGAAATTCTTTTGACAACAGGAAAGGTGATTCTGGAGTCCGCGATTCTGACAACTGTGGTGGTTGTCAGTCTCACTATGTACACATTCTGGGCAGCTAGGAGAGGCCATGATTTTAACTTCCTAGGCCCCTTCTTGTTTGGTGCAGTCATGGTTCTTATGGTATTTGCTTTCATCCAGGTATGTTTATTCTCCTGCTTCCTGTGTTTCTTTATTTGAATCTTGTTATTCCCCCCCTCTAGTGTTTGAATTTTCATGGTTTTTCTGAATGCTTCAAATTGTTCCTGGCTGCAGATTCTCTTTCCATTGGGCAGAATCTCTGTGATGATTTATGGGTGCCTGGCTTCAATCATATTCTGTGGATACATCATATATGACACCGATAACCTAATCAAGCGTTTCAGTTATGATGAATACATATGGGCCTCAGTGAGTTTGTATCTGGACATCCTCAATCTCTTCCTCGCGCTGCTAACCATCTTCAGAGCCGCCGATAGCTGAAATCACTGTCCAGTATCTGTGTACAAGACCATTTTTCAGTTTTTGTTCCTCTTGGGCATTCAATTAAATCAAACTGTAAACTTCAATTGTACTATACTATTTTCATCGCCTTTTTTGCCCACATATCTCCATTGTTGCAAGAGCAGATGTGAGTGACAAAAGAGATCTGTTATCATTTGCATATATACAGTTGACAATTAATCGCGGGTTTTTGTTCGGATTTGCATCACAGATGTTTGCCTTCACCATTTTCCCTCTTTGTTTTTTTGTTTATAATTTTTTTCCCATTTCATGTTTGTCTGCTTCCACGAAGAGAGAAGTGAAGTTCCACGTTGAGGACAAATGATCGTTGCGTCTTTGTTGTAGATTCATGTCCAGTCAGGATTATTTCAATGAACTTGAGTGGTTTCAATAGGCAAATATATGCTGTACAATCGCCCAATTGTGATAAAATATCTAGATGTGGATTGGGTGATCTCAAAACAGGCGCCAAGCACAAGAGATGGCTGCTGGCTTAGTTGGTGGATTGATGAACTGCTGGCTGAAATATATATTCTCTGGGAATACAGGCTAGACAACGTGGGAAACCTTCTAGAGGAAGGAATGAAACATAAACTATGATCGCTCAAGTATATTCCTTGCTATATTTTTCTGATTCATAAAAAAAACTTGCCTTGAGATTTCTGCCTCGCCTTCATCTCCCAAATAACTAAGCATTTCTCTCGTTTTCCCACGTTTCAGTTCCATTTTCATCACCGGAAAAACAACCTTCCATTAAAAGCACAAAAGTCGACCAATGTCGACGATGTGGACAAATCCCTGGCAGAAGGGAGATGTAGAGGTTGAAACATATCCAGCTGTACTGGACGGTCCTAGGAACCGCTGGATCTTCATTAGAAAAGTTTATATAATAATTGCCATACAACTGCTAGTTACAGTTGCGGTGGCAAACACAGTTGTCTCAGTCCATCCCATTTCAAGCTTTATCTTGCACACTACGGCGGGACTGGCTGTATACGTAGCTATCATTGTTATTCCTTTTATCGGCACGTTTTTTTACCTTGTTCTGTTATTGGGTTGATCTATTGCTTTGTTTTATTCTCTCTCAAAAAACATGTGCAGTTTAGTGTCCATTGTATTATTTACACCGGCTTCGTCCAGTGAATTATCTTCTCCTTGGGATTTTTACCATTGCTCTCGGGCCTCTGGTTGGACTTACATGTGCGTTTACCAGTGGTGTTTTTGCTTTTGACTTTGAGAGTTAATTTTGTATGATTAAATCTTCAGTTGTTTGATCATAGTACCATTACCTTGTACCTCCGAATGCTAATTATTTTCGTTCAAACTCCTGCTTTCACATTTGTTCCAAGTATTCCTTCCATTTTAAAACATAATAGGAAGCAGTTTCAATCATGTAGGTGCCTTGTTTGATTCAATTAGCCTTATTTACATTCTGCCATCATAACTTTTGCGGCCGTGGTTTGTCTCACTCTGTACACTTTCTAGGCGGCAAGGAGACTGAGGTCATGATTTCAGCTTCCTTGGGCCCTTCTTGTCTGCTTCCCTGATTGCTATTCTGCTGTTTCCTCTGATCCGGGTATATACATTAAGAGTTTGCTGCTCTGTTGAACTCAACAAGGACGTTTTTCCAACTGATGTTTCATTTCATTTTGTTGCTCATAAAATGCAGTAAACCATAGGTGATTAATTATGGCTTTACCATAACTCATGTATAATGATTCAGTGGAGAAGTATTTCTGCAGCAACTCCAGGAAGACTTGCACCAAAAGTAAAGAACATCACCTAGCAAAATTTTACTGGAAGAAATTTGGCAAACCACCATTTTCAATTAAATAACACCATCTAATTGTAGTCAACTTCTTTAACGTGCCATAACTACAGTAGTCTGCTTCCCTTACTTCGGTCAAACCGAAGATGAAAGCATATACATGATTTTTTACCCTCTAGTTTCATTTTAGTTCCGAAAGCAAACCTCTTTTATGCCTACACTGCACTTACATTTCCGAGAAGGACAAAATCAACAGTGGTTCCGGTAAGTTCAGAAGCCTAGCTAATTAGTCATAAAAACAAACCCATTGCCTTTAGTTCTAGTGGAACTCTAGATTGGGATTCTGTTCTTTCTTTGGGATACAATAGAGAGAAGCCTTGAAACACCTTGAGTCCAGATATCATGTTCCCTCTGGTTCTTGCACTCGAAGTCCACAATACCTCTTGTTAGTGTTTTCAGTCCAAAGTATCGACGCTGATCTCCACCCTCTAACAGATGCCTCCCTGGCCATGTTGGCAAATCCTTGCAAACCTCCAACACCACATCTGTATCTCACAAGACATGTCAGTAAGTGTAAAGGTATTAGAATTACAATTTGTGCTCCTAAGTAATTGGCGGAGCTGGTAACAGGATACTAACTCTTTTTCTTTTTGGTGATAGTTCCTGCAATATGTCTGCTCTTCATCTTTAGCATCACCTACAATGAAAAAAGATATGATTTCAGGTGAATTACGTAGAAATTGGAAGTTAGTTAATAAGATGTTAAACAAAACATTTCAAAAAATCTCACCTGTCCTGTTCTGTGTATGTAAACAGAGACACTTTTCCAGTGCAGATCGCCTGCAATGACATCAATGTTAACTGTTATATTTTGTTCTCCAGAGGAAAGGAAATATAGAAAGACTGACGGATGTAGACCGTTTAATATTCAGTTCGGAGGTGATAAAACTAACCAGATGAAAAAAGGTTAGATGATTAATTTACCTTGGCGGGTGCGCTTGAGAAGCTCACTGCCCCTGGCGAGGAACTCTACACTACAGGCACCCGAGAAATTCTCCCCATTGGAAAGCTCACCGCTGTAGCTTCGGTTATGATGGACATAATTTCCCACACCATAAATTCCGATGCCTCTCTCCATTGGTATTACAGCTGCAACGTTCAAAACATCCTTTAATGCTCTTGCCTTCAAGGTTGCTGCCCCCCGTAGAGCTGAACAGGAAAGGAAAATAACCATCCTTGAATGCCACTTTTCATCCAGAAGTGCTTTAAGATTAAGGGACTGTAGCAGCTATAACAGTATTTGATGGACATGAAACTTATGTAAAAAACATCGTCGACACGCCAAATTTTGTCACATTTGCAGGCCAAAGTGGCTTGTATGGGGTAATCATCAAGTATGTCTTAACAGCCCAAAAGGAGACCCAATTCACCAAACGATTTAAGTATAACTTCGATGGGCTATCTTAAATTTTCTACTAACAAAATGTGGGCTAGAAACGGACAGTTTGCAGGAATACTTGCAAAAAATTATCATAGACATAAAGTGAAAAGTCATTACCAGTAGCTGCAGCTGCTGTTAGAGTGGTGATATCATCATGTGAATGAACATTCACAGCAGAGGTCACTACTGAAGCAAGATGGTCACGCTCAGCGCCCATAGCCTCAGCAGCCTCCACAAACTGAGCAGCCACCAATGTAGCCGCAGATGCCACAGCCATGTCAGTCTTGGTCAATTGCTCATTCTTTCCTGATGCTGAAGATGCTGTGGCTGCTGCAATGGCTGCTATGGCAGAAGCCACAGCAGCAACTGAAACAGCTGCATGGAGCTGCGCATTTTGGGCTCTAGTTTCTTCTTTCCTTTTCTCCTTTCTGTCTTTCAACCACCTCCCAACTGTCTTGGCTCCACTTGGAGGGGCACCACTACCAGGTCCAGCACTGGCACGGCCACCACTGAATAGGGGGTTCAAGGTGTTGTGAGAACGAAAATACTGCACAGAGAACGCAAAAGTATCATCAGCAACAAATGTGCATGTACAACTAGAGAGGTTGTTGGTCATTCCAGCTTTGAAAACACTAATTTCTGCTCATTTCCTTAAGGAGAAAATAAAACAAAATACAGTAAGCTTGCATACACATCTATTTGAAACTGAAAGGATGATTCTTTTGGATAAAAGGTGCGAGATTGGAAGAATCAGATCACAGATAGATCCTGCAATTTTTACAAGGAGACCAACTCTGTTGATGGGAGAATTTGGAAGCTTGCAGATATTTTTTTGTACTTGAGTCCTGAATGGTTCTTCAGAGTTATTTTTTATTAATGAATTCGACCACATCAAAGGACAGGGTGAGAATTTGTCGAAAGTATGTAATCATGTCCTGATTGTGTTCATATGCCAGGGTAAGAAATAAAAAAAAATAAATGATTTATTATTATTATTATTATACTTGAAAAACCATCACATCTTTAAATTCTTTAGTGCATGCTAGAAAACACATTCTTGAAAAAAAATAACTAAATGATGGACTCAAAATTCTAGCTTCAAAGTAATGTAAAGCAACAAGATCAGTTCAGTTCAGGTACTGGAAACATGTTGTCAACTAATTAATCATGCACAATTTAGAAAAACATGTTAATTACAACATGGGTGGACGGTGTTTATTAAAAATTTGAATTTTCATGTTTAAAATTAATTTTGTTTTTATTTATATTAAAAATAAATTTTAAAAAAATTATTTTAATATATTTATAAATAAAAAACACTTTAAAAAATAATTATTATCTAATGCTTGGCAGTGTGATTACGGTTGTTTTTCAAATAACTTTTCGTACAAAAATACATAGTAATGATTTTTTTTTTATTTTTTAAAAATTATTTTTGACATCAGCACATCAAAATAATTTAAAAATACTAAAATAAATTAATTTAAAGTTAATAAAAAAAATTTAAATTTTTTAAAAAACACTTTTAAAATACAGAAACAAACAGGTTACTCAAACTCTTTTATAAAGTAACAGCTGATGTAGGTGGCTCCTATTTTTTTTTTTTTCTCTCTTTAAAGATTATGGAAGACTACAAACTTATTGGTATGCGTTTGGTATTGTATGATTTTTAAAAATATTTTTTATTTAAAAATATATTAAAATATTTTTTTTAATTTCTTTTATTTTTAACCTAAAACATTAAAATTATATAAAAAAAAAAAACAATAAAATATACTTTAAAAAAATCGAATACGCAATTACAAACAGCCTTACTAGGAAAAGACAACTCAAAATGATGTTAAGGGGAAAAAAGTGTCATTGGAACAAGACAAAAGCTTACAGGTGGTAGAATGTCTTCTCTCTCTCTAGCCTCTACCCCGAGAAAACTTGGAAAAAATAGAATTACATGAATTATCTTCAAGGAAAAGAAATGTATACAAGACCTTAACAATGTCCTCAAATTCATCAGAGTGTGAAATTGGGGGGCTGTCTGATTCCGTCAAGTTCAAAGGTCCACTGCTGTGAGAGAGCCTCCCTGAAGCCAGTGGCGACACTTCCTACAACACCAAGAATCATTTAAATGTAAAATCATAAACTTGACCAAGAGTTCCTCAAAATGTCACAACATAAGAGAAAATGGCTTCTTGTCTGAAAACATAACAACTGGTCAGTCAAAATTAATCTCCAAACTTTGAAGCCTGTGATTATTTGGACTTACTGATTGTGACATGATACGTTCAAGTACAAGCTGGGAAGTAGCAGAAGAAGCAAAAGGAAACTGGTTGGCAAACGGATTAGTATGCACAATCTCCTCGGTCATCTCACCAGTGACATCTTCAGGTATAGAAGAAGCATCAGTACAAGTAGAGCTGCTAGCAGACTTGTTAGAGGCCATGCAAGAGAGGGATTTTGAGACTTCAAGAGCTGAGACACTCCATGACCTTGACAAGAACTCCATTGGCAGTTTTGGGCTCTCTGGCAGCGGAATATTGCTGCAGACTGGGCTGTAAGCTGGCCGGCGAAGGTTGAGACGAGGGATCTCTTCCATAATAGCTGTTGAGTCAAGAAGAGAGTCTGTGGGGTTGGAACTAGTAGCGAGTAGTACAAATTTTGAGCCGCAAAGGTTGCAGGAGCCTATGGGCCAGTCACTTTATAGGACCAAAGGGGGTCGATGGTCTAGGCATCTACGGTTGCTTTTTGTAAAATTATGGTAAGGTCTGGTACACGGTAAATAAAGTACTTCACGTGGCATGATAATTTGGAACCTGATATCAGCCCTCTATGATTGGTTGAGCTAATAATTATCTACAGTACTTAATTAACAAAGCAGCACTAAGAGCTACTCTATCATTTTTAGTAATGATTGTTTTTTATTTTTAAAATTTATTTTTAATATTAATATATTAAAACGATTATAAAAACATTAAAAATAATTCATTAAAAAAATATATATTTTTTCAAAAAAATCGGTGCCTAAAATTCCAACACCCGGCAACAAGTTAAAAATTATTTTCTAAATGTTTTTATCTGAAAAATTACAAAATCAATAGTTTTAAAAGTGATTTTCAATAATTTTTTCGTTACTATATTAACATGATCGAAAATATATTTAAAATAATAAAATAAAAAATATATTTAATATTGTGGTGTATAATATTTTTTAAAAGTGTTTTTTGTTTAAAAATATATTAAAATATTTATTTAATTTTTTTCAAATAATATTTTAAAATCATAGAAAACACTAAAAAAATAATTTGATATGTTTTTAAAATAAAAACATTTTAAAACAAAAAATATTGTAATTATAAACAGGTTAAATATTTTTTTCTCTAAATAATGGTTACAATCAACATTTAATGCAATGGGACATGTAGTTTTTTATACAGATCCTGTTCAAAATTCTATAATGGGGACACCTTAAGAGCTCCGAGAAAGGGAAGCAGGGAGAGGCTAGGAAGCACGTTTGATGGGGACCATTGTGATTATATATCCCCCCCTGACGAATGTCTCCGAGGCTCGGCGACATCCCAGGCTGACAAGCTTCAGAGGTCCAAACAAATTTAGGTTCACAGTTTTGCCTCTACAATTTCAGACACAAAGCTGCCTGCCCTGTCCATTTAAGAGAAGGGAGACTTGCGCTAAAATGCGCGTGCCTATCCACGTCATCATCTCTGCTTTGTTCTCTTCTTCTTCTTCTTCCCTTGTCACATAGGCCTGCATTTCAATGATTCTTTTCTTTTCTTTTCTTTTTATTTTTTTTCTGAACAAAATCAAGAGTTTTAAATCAGAAAGAGGAAGAAAACCGGGTCTATTTTATAAAAGTCTTCGAAGCGATTCTTGCATCATGATCTCCACTGGATAAAGAGATGCCCTTTATTCCTTTCGCCACATTCACTCTATGATCATGCAGCCACCCTATCCACCTTTAGCTTTTCCCTTGCATTTCACATGTACATTTCAATGGTTGATCTAGCTTTATAATACATTTTGAAAGCTAATTTATTCAAACGTCTAATTCTGTGTCACTTTACATTAAATGAAATGAAATTTCCAGGCCGTTCCAACCCCACCTCTTTTTTTTTTCTTCTTTCAGGCTGGGTGCTGCTAGTAACGTTCATACACTACAATAAAATAATAAAAACTTCCATGTATGTAAAAGAAGTGTTCAGCACTGTGGCCCTATGTTAGAATTTCTTACCCCAGGAACCTTTGCCCAACATTACCATAACAAAGTTGTTATCACAATGGTAAATGCATGGCAAACAGGATTGCTGGTTCTCGTGTAGCCGTTTGCAACGGCTAACGAATGGAACAGGCAACGAGACACTAAGATTATGCCGTCTCAATGCATAGCCAGTGATACATAATAAAAGTAGGCTCGTGCCAGGCTTGGGGCCTGCCTGGCTAACATGACTGACTCGAACAGACACTGCAGGTCAAACAATCAAGTATTAGCACAAGGTAATATAACCAGAGGAAGTATATTGGAATTGCTGGTCCATTTCCTTCTGCACATACAGGGTTATTTCTTTCTACATATCTCGCAGGTCAAAAAACTCATTAGTCTACGAGGGAAAAAACTAGAATCGAAGGTGTCATGCCTAACGTCTTGCGAGTAAGCTTTCTACGAAGTCTAAACCCAAAATAGAGAGTTTTCACACGGTAAGAGGCGTTTGTAATCATTTTTAAGGTAAAACTTTTGGTCGAGACTTGAGGGCACACCTGATCTAAATTCAGTTGCTGTTTCCCTTACATGGAAGGAGCACGATTGACCCCGCTAGAAATCAAGGAGAACACAGCCCCTGCATCTTGACTTTGTCAACCTTAATGACTTGTAGAGAAGCTATGATTGGCACTTCAAAGATCATCCCTTCATAGTAAATACGAAGTAACCTTGGACCTGTCCCTCTACAGACCACTCAAGACGAATTATTTTCTATTTCCGCTGGTCATATTCTGCCGTCTGTCTCTATATTCAGGAAGTAAGAATCCACCATCAACTGTTCTAGGTAATGGTAGCATCAGCAGCTTAAATTGCAGCTTTTATTCCAAAAAATAGCCCCACTGTCATATAGTAATAGCAACCGCCCAACCAAGCTCAAAGGCCTATGGTAACTCCTCACATTATATGGTGTCATGAAACTCACAAAGACCAAACCAATGCAGATCTATAGCTACACAAAAGGAAGGTAGGTCAATGGTGAGTTACCAAATATGTTTGATTCAAGAAACTATTTTCTCACAAAATTAATCTATATATCTCTTTCACCCCTAAAAAACATCGAGCAAAGAGATAACAGAACAAATATCAGAAGTGTTAACCCAAAATTGAATCCTACAGCAAATAGAAAGGCAAGGAGCTAACTGTTTGATTGTAAACCGCTGCCTCCATAATATTGCTTGGTAGTTTCACGTGAGAATTCTGCGAATGTCATCCCATCCTTCAACCGTGATGAAAGTGGGGGGACAATTTTATGAATTTCTCGAGCAACTTCATTAAAGTCATGCTCACTAAGGCCATTTCCCTCATTTGAAGAATGACGACCTAACATGTTGTGCTGCACATTATAATCTGACATTGAGAAAGTTTTGCTCCATGCAGGTTGCAAAAACACAACAAAAGTTTCTCTGCTTAGATTTTCTAAGTTTGGGGGTCTGCAAACACAATGAAGGGTTGAGCGAAGCTTTCCTCTCGATAAGATATCAGCCGATTCACCGACCTGAATGATGAAACTTTCTGAAGAAGTTTTCACCATGAGGACATCATTTGTATTGGCATCAAAGATTTGCAAATATGAATGTCCAGTTGGACAAGGGCAGTCTTTATCACAAAAAACTGGAAATTGATCTGTTGCGGTATTTTCTGATAATTGGGAGGGCAGAAGAAACATGGGTGCTGTCAAAACAGTGAAGATACCATAATCATAATGCCACTGCTGCCATAGGTTTCCCTGATTTCCACTTGATCCGACTTCATTAACATTTGCAACCAAGTTACAGCGTTCTGATTGCTTTTGCTCACTTCTTGATAACAGCACTTGGTTCTTCTCACAATAAGCCTGCTTTTTTGTGGATCCCTTCCTTCTCCCACTTGCTTTTATCAGTAGGTTGTCTAGAGAAGAATGGTAATGTATAAGGCGTCCTTTTGCTGTCCCTGATTCCAGTAAGCTCCGTTCCAACTCTTGACCACCAATGGCCATATCACATATTTGCGCAACACGAAGCCCCAGCTCCATCATGCAATATCCCAGCTCCCTAAAGATATCAGACAGATTTGCAAATTCATCTTCCGGAGAGTCTGTCACTTCATCATCATTGTCATCCAGATGAGCTGATTCTAAATTCGAATTAGAACGGGCTCTATTATTCGTTTTACCCGGAGCAGATTCTAGAGCTTGAGCATATTTGAGTTGCATTGCAAAAGAGGACACATTTCTATCCGGGTTCTTCAGAGGAACATCACTACCCAAGTTGTGCTCCTGCAAATCATTGGAAAATGAAAAAAAAAAAAAACTTGAAAGATCAACACTTGTAGGGAAGCGCACAAACTATGCTCTGACCCAAATACAATCGCACCCGCCATCCAATCACCACCGAAAGCAGACACAAGAAAAACACTTTTAATTCCATGCTTTGTTGCTTAAAATACTATAATTAAAGAAAACAGCAGAAATACTAAAAAAGAACTGATGCATCAACTGCATTGATTTTTGCTTTCCCTTTCTTCGATATTAACAATGGTGCTAAGCTATAAACCACCCCAAGCAATAAATTAGGCTAAAACGGTTTCATCAACCCAATCCAGTCACTTTAAACACTGGCACCCTGAAAAATAAAACAATCTAAAGTTCAATAACTTTTTAAATTAAGAAAAGATTAAACCTTGAGGATGTGTTTGCGGCGATCGTGGTCGAGAAGAGCCAGCTTGCTAGCAAGAGGGAGGAGCCTTTGTCGAAGAATGGAAGCTTTAGGGACACCAGTGATGGAAAGGAGTCCTGGGCCAGTCGGGCCTAGGGTTTCCATTATTGTTTTCTTTATTCTCTCCGCTCTTTCTTCTCCCTCTTCTGGAACCGGTGAAGTTGATGATAACAGCAGCAAATCAGAGTAGTGCAGCTCGTACAATTCTAACACTCCCGCTTCTTCCATGTCTTGTCTCTCTCTGCTATCGTCGAACTCGATCACACAAAAAGCAGGACGATGGTCGTACTTTGAACCTTGCTGGGCCCTG
>Ga0307515_10015521_pt1 | contig 14025 bp, 3 predicted proteins | sample 17_EM_MG_FD_194513 | JGI IMG/M metagenome (GOLD analysis project Ga0307515, IMG submission 194513) | Populus trichocarpa ectomycorrhiza microbial communities from riparian zone in the Pacific Northwest, United States - 17_EM | ecosystem: Host-associated > Plants > Roots > Unclassified | place... | reverse complement strand
AAGACCAATTTTATAGAATTTATTATTAAACTAGGCCAACTTAGTATAGATCTAAAGAAGATTAAGGCTATAGTAAATTAGTAAGAACTAGAGAACGTTACGCAGTTAAGATTATTCCTAGGGTTTTACAATTACTGTAGAAGGTTTATAGCGCAATAGTTAAAGGATATTAAACCATTTACGCGATTAATAAAGAAAGAAGAACTATAGGTATAGGGAAGAAAGTAATAGAAACTATTTAAGGAAGTTAAGAGGTTGTTTACCCAGGAGCCAGTTCTTAAGATCTATTAACTAAGTCTAGAGACGGTTATAGAAATAAATGCATTAGACTTTATACTAGGGGTATACTTTATATAAAGGTATTTAGATAGATAGCACCTAGTAGCATACTATAGTTAAAAGATAACACTACTAGAGTTAAACTATGACATTTATAATAAGGAGTTATTAGGTATAGTTACAGCACTAAAGAAATAAAAAGCATTCTTATAAGGCATAGAAAAACTATTTATAGTTAAAACGGATTATAAGAACCTAATAAGATTCCTAATAATAAAGGAACTTAACTAAAGATAGGTTAGATGGGCAGAGATGCTTATAGAATACCATTTTAAGATTTAATATACTAAGGGTATAGACAATACGAGAGCAGATACTTTAAGTTAAAAAGCTAAACTATAAAATAATAAAAAGCCATTAGGGGCTTTATTACAAAAAGATATAGATAGATTAATTAGATATAATTATCCAAAAATTATAGCGACTTAAGAAAATAAATTAGAGAAAGTTTATAAGTTACCAGAAAGCTTTTAGGCATAAAGAATTCTAAAAGCACAGCTAGAAGATCTATAGATAGATATATACGAAAACTAAGAAGTAGAGTATATCCTAAAAAGCATAGCAGAGCAATTTATGGAAGATTTCTATAAAGGACTAACTTAAGGACACAACGGAGCTATGGGCTTAGTATTAAGACTCTAGGAGGAGTATATTATTAACGGAATTTAAAGGATAGCTAAGAGAGTTACTAAAGAGTATCTAGATTGCTAAAGAAATAAACTAATAAGGCATAAGCTATATAGAGGGCTACAACCTATTAAAATACCAGAGAAACTATGGGAGGTTATATTATAGGACTTTATTATTAAGTTGCCAAAATTAAGAGATCCTATTATAGGATAAGATTATAATATAATCTTAGTAATAGTAGACAAGCTTATAAAGTAGGGATACTTTATAGCCTATACGAAAGAAATCTTAGCGGAAGATATCGCTAAAATCTATGTTAAAGAAGTATTCGCAAGACATAGAGCACTAAGTAAGATTATATTAGACAGAGATCTAAGATTTATAGCAGTATTCTAGGAAGTATTTTTAGCGGAGTAAGGAGTTTAAGCAGTAACTTTTACCGCATATTATCCGCAAATAGACGGTTAAACGGAAAGATTAAACTAGACACTAGAGCAGTATCTAAGACATTATATTAATCACGCATAAAATAATTAGGTATCGTTATTACCAGTTATATAGTTTGCATATAATGCAACACTATAGGAAGGAATAGGTACGTCACTATTTAAAGCGAATTACGGATATAAGCTAAAAACATCGTTATCGCCACGTTAAGCAAAGAAGATAAGTAGTATAGCTAAGTAAAGGATAGAGACATTAATAAATCTTTATAAGGATTTTATAGAAACAGCTAAGGTAATATAGCAAAGAATGAAAAAATATTACGATACTAAGAGATCTAAGGGACTAGATCTTAAGGAGGGAGATAAAGTATAGCTACTATATAAAAATTTTAAGAGTTAATGACTAAGCAAGAAGTTGGACTATATTAGACTAGGACCTTTTAAAATTAAGTAAAAAATTTCACTAATCACGTTTAAGTTAAACCTACTAGCTAGAATAAAAATCTACCTAATATAGCATATCGTAATGCTAGAGCTAGCATATAGGAATATTAAGCCACTAGTTTACGAAGCAGACATATATAAAGGGCAGGAAGAGGACAAATAGCAAGTATTAAAGATCGTTAGTTATAAGGACAACAATAAAACATAGTACGAGGTTAAGTAGATAGGCTACAATAAGACTACCTAGGAACCACTAGAGAATTTAAAGAATACTATAGGAAAGGTATAGAAGTATCGGAAGAAAATAGGTTAGGTAATATTAAAGAAGGATCACCAAAGAACGAGTCACCTAAGGGGGACCTAGGAAGAGCGACTGCTAAACTACTCGGAGTTATTCCCCTTATAGAAAGAGAGCCAGCTCTCTTATTACTAAGTTTTTATAGACCTTGTTCTATAAGTTTCTACTCCTTAAAATAGACCTTTTTATAAACCTTCTTAAGACAAAGAAGACGAGCAGATGCCGCAATTTAAGCATTTAAGGCTTTCTGTTCCGTATTATAAGAACGTTTTAGCTTAGCCAAGACTTATAACAACTTACTATTAAGCTTTACAGCCGCAGATTAAATATAAGACCCTATAACAAATTACTTAGGGAACTTAACGACTATTAAGAGTTATAGGACGCGCATACTTAGCGTTAAAGGAAGAGCGAACATCGCAGGACGAACAAATATTTGCTTTAGTGCACTCTAAATATAAAAAGGGTTACTAAGACGAAGGACTTACTAGCGCAATATAAACTAACCCCTCTTTCGCACAACGAGAATACGGAGATAGCATAATTTCACCTAGCGATAGTATAGCAGCAATAGTGCGAGCACGTTATTGCGCGTGTAAAGAAGAAGAGGCTTTAGGTATTATAAGTAACGATATTAACTAAATTAATTAGACGGACATTACACCTCTAGTAAACAACTTAGAGATATTAGGAATCTTTAAAAATAAAGATAAAAAGGAGGGAAATAGTATTATAAACGCTTTAAGTATAATACTACGACTACTTAGAGAGGAGTTAGAAGAAGCTAATTAGTTAATAAGAGCACGGTCTAGGATGGAGCCGGTAGAACTATATAACAAGGAATAGTAGTATAAGTTATATAATGTGCTATGTAAGGAATGTAGAGAACGGACGGAACGTACGTACCTTACGTACCTTACGTATATTACGTATAAGAAGGATTTTATAGAAGTACGGTTATGTATTTAAGGACCCTTAGTCCCTACCTAGATAGTTCCTTCCTTATAGTAATTCTCAGAATATAATTAGAGTTAATCTGTTAGGCAACCACTCCACTAGTTATTATTACGTTATTGACTTACTTGCAATACCTACACACCTAGCCCAATAACGAGCCCACCGTAGTATCTGCTACAAGGTTCCGTTATAGTTAGTAAGCTTTTATATATTAATCGTCTTATTAATAGAAAGGTATTAGACGTATTTTAAAAACCTATTAATAAGTATAAGGACTAAATTATATATTCGTCCTTAGCTATCTTTAAATAGCGGGAGATCTGTAATAAAGTCTATAGCGTAATGTCGCTATAGCTTACTAGCGGGGGGAACTAATTTAAGTAGACTCTATAGCTTGTGCTTACGGATCTTATATACTTAATACTTCTTATAATAGCTAATATACTCCTTTACTTCCTAATTAAGCCTTAGCTAATAGTATTTGCATTAAAGTAATTCTACTATCTTTGCTTAACCATAGTGGCCGCCTAAAGGATTATTATAATTCTTTATAAGAATCTTCTATTGTAGATTTGCTTCTTATAGTACCTAAACCTTACTACCTTTATATAGTAGGCCTATTGGGTTTAGTTCCTAATAGTAGCGCCTAGTAGCTTCCTTTCCGTTACATTTCTAGTCTACTTTCATATTAAGGATAGTATAAAAAGCGTCCCTCCGTTATACCTTATAGATAAAATCTATTAACCTTTTAGGTAGTTTCTAAGTAAAAGCTATTTTGTTCTATACTGCTTTAAGTATAAAACTAGATAGTACTATAGATCTTATAACTCTTTAATATATATATATTAGAAAGGCCGCTATAAGGTTAAAGTCCTTTATTTATTATAGGGCTCTAAGTTTTAATTGCTTTATGGCTTTGCTATTAGTTAAAGGGGATAGTATATTACTAGGTTCTAAGAATATATTAGGGACGTCCTATTTAGGTATATTTAGACCCTTATTAGCTACAGACTAGGTACTAGCTAGAACGTTAATAGAAGCTAATAGGGTTTATACCGCCTAAGACTTAATATATAGAGCTATAGGTGCTTAAGCATCCTATACCTAAAGCTTATTTTATAATATAGGGAGTAAGATATTTATTATCTGTTTTCCTTCTCCCGCTTTAAAGCCTTTAGTATAGTCTAGCCATTATAACGGTTTATTAGTAGGGTTGTTTTCCCCTAGCTTATATTTAATCTTAAAATTAAATCGCGTAAGCTTCTCTACCTATTTAGCTTATTAAGGTATAAGCTCCTTTATAGTTATAAAGTAGCGTAGATTATAATAATCTAAGAGTATATAAGTGGTATGGCTCGCGTGCTTAAGGTAATATCGCTACTATTTAAAGCAGTTAACTATAGCTAGTTGTTCCTTATTATAGGTGTAATACCTAACTTTAGGCCCCTAGAATTTTCTATTATTAAATGCTATTAATTTCTAATAAAGCTAGGTAGCGTCCAGATGCCTATTAGGTTATAGTAGGATACTAATAAGGGCAAAATTTAATATATTAGTAATTATTATTAATAGCTAATTTAGGTTAAAATGCCGCAGTAATAAAGCTTCTGTAAACTTTACGCAAAGTTCCTAAAAAGCCTCCTAAACCTTTCTGGGCTATAACTATAGTTTATACTATTTAGTTAGTTCCTTTTTAGTTTTCTTCCTTACCGCCTTTAAGTTTTTTACTCCTTAGGTTAGGTCTTAAAAAGCTTTTGTAATATAGTTAAATAGGTATTAGGTAATATCCAAGTAGTTATAAATAAAGCGCCTAGAGAAATTAGCAAAGCCTAGAAATACTTAAATATCCTAGTAGCTCTCTAGCTCCGGCCACTCCTAGATTATCTATACCCGTACTAGGTCTATAACTATACCTATAGGCATTATAATATAACCTAGGAACTTGACCTGCTTAGTATTAAAAATATACTTTAATGCCTTAGCGTAGAGGCCCTAATTATTTAAACGTTTTAGCACTTCGTGGATATATTGCTTATACTAATCCTCGTCTTCTAAGTAGATTAGGATGTTATCTAAATAGATAAAATATATACGGTTAACTAGTCCCCCTAAGGCTCTATAAATATATAATTGGAATGTTATAGGCATATTAGCTAGCCTAAAAGGCATTACTAAATACTTAAAGTGGCCGTATTAGGTCTTAAAAGCGGTTTTTTACTTATCCCCTTCTTTAATACAAAACCTATAATAGGCGTATTATAAATCCAACTTTATAAAGATCTTCGCCCTAAATAGTTAATCTAGTATTTTACTAATTAGTAGTAGTAGGTAACGGTTCTTAATTATAATCTTATTAAGACCACAATAGTTTATATATAGCTTTATAGTTCTATCTAGCTTTAGGATAAAGAGAATTAGCACGCCTATTAGTAACTTACTAAGCTAAATCTATTCCTTTTCCAGTAAGCTATTAAGGTACTCCCGTAGGATCTTAAGCTCTTTATATAAGAGGTTATAAATAGAAAGGTTTAGTAGTTATTTACCTTCTTTTAGATTAATTATATAATTGTGCTTTAAGTTTTATAATAGGACTCTAGCTCTCTTACCCAAAAATACCCTTAATAAGTCCCTTAGGCCTATTAGAATATTTAATAAATTAGGGTCATGTTTATCCTTTATATTATCATTAAGTAGGTCCTAGAGCTCCCTTCAAATACTTATAGGCAGCATTATGCGCTATAGTGGTAGCTTATATATAGTTGGTACCGTATATTACACCATTTTATATATTAGCCAGTAAAGGGTAATAAAATCCTTAACATAGCGCTTAAGATGCTATAGTATACTCTTTATATATTACTTAAGCTATAGTAACCTGTAGCGGTTAAAGTATCTTATAAAATCTTTAAGATCGCCGCCTTCCTATAATATCTCCGTAACCTATTTAGTAGTTTTTTATAAGGTCTCTATTATAAAGGGGTTATTACCTATACTAGGCTTTATACCTATCTTACTATTAAATAGGGGTTAGATATAATACTCCTTTAGGTATAAAGCGTATACTATTTCGCCTAGGGCTACATTCTCTAGGATATCCTTTAGGCTTATTAGTAATATACGCCCTTCCAAATCTTTATTATTCTATTATTTAAAGGCTCCTATCTTAAAGTATATCTTAAGATCTACTTCTATAAGCTAAGGGTATTTAAGGATAAAGTTATAACCTATAAAGCTAGCCGCCTAAAAGGGTTATGGGCTAACTACCTTAATACGGTTATATATGTTGGGCACTAATACTATAAGCTTATAGGCACTATATAGTTTAATCTAATACTTATCTAGAAAGCCTATAATAAGTTTCCGCCACCTTTATAATGGAATAAGTTTATACTCTTTTACTAAGTTATATTATATAAGATTGATTTTAGCGCCGCTATTATATAGTGCTTAAAACTAACATATCTTACCTATAGGGAGTGTTATTTCTAGCTTAGTAGCAATATAAAGAGTCTTTCCTTTTATATCTTGCCCTAGTTATAGCTAAGAGAGGTCTATAACTAGGGCCTTTCTTTTTTTAGATTATTAGTGCGGTTATTACCCTACTTATTTTTCTAATAGGATCTGCCTTTAAAGTTTTCTTTTAATCTCTTAAAGTATTCCTATAAAGGTGTCAAACGGGTATTAGGTTAGCCCTAAAAGTCTTTCCCGTTATTTAAGGTTCTTAACTTTAACCCCTTTAAGGTTCTCTTTAAGAACGGCTTCTTTAAAGGTTAGGCCTGCCCTATATTACTACTAAAGTGCCTACGCTTTTAATAACCCCCTAGCTTCCTACCGGAAGAGGTCTAGTTTCTTACTATATCTTTAGCATTTAGAACTACTTATTTAAAATCCATATATATAGTAATCCGCGATAAGGCTCCTACGCGCTTTATTTTATTATAAATTACTAGCTTAATTCTAGCCTAAATAAACACAATCTTCTCCTTCTTATAGATGCTACCGTTTTTATTTTTAAAGGGTTCTAAATCTATCTATTAAGTATAAGTTTTTATAAAGTTTATAAACTAGCGGAAGTTATAGCGGTTAAGCTATATCCTATTCCAGAATAGCTCTATATTATTATATTATATAATATATAGATCTTAAGTCTATTTCTTTAGAAAGGTTTACAACTATAGCTATATAGTAATTTGCTCTTTATTAAGCTAATTAAGTATAATCTAGTTTAGTAATCAGTCTTTAATCTTACTAATAATCTAGCGTATATACTCTTTAGTATTATCTTATATTATTAGCATCTTAAAAAAGTTATCTACCTTATAAACCCAATTGTCCAACTACTAGGCGTTAGGTCTATAGCAAAGTTTTAAACTACTAAAGGCCTTAGCCAGTTAGTCTATATCCTTTTTCCGTTTATAGCATAAATAACTCTCTAAGTCTTTTACGCCTCTTTAGGTAGATACTAGGTAGCTTCTAAAAAGCCCTTAGCCTTAGCTAGGATATAAAAGATTTTATCTAGCCTAGATTAAGCTCTACTAAATCTAAACCTACCCCTAAAGGTTTCTAATATATTTATTAGTGGCTCCTTCCTATATAGCTTCTAAGAGCCTTATAGCAGCTTCCTAATATCTATCTTAGAGAATATTAGTTTAAGGCTCTTAACTTTCTAACCTTAGCCTTAAAGAAGCTCCGGCTATAGAGGTAGTATTAGTACTAGTAGCTAGTATAGATTTCCCTATAAGGCTTAAGTCTTAAGTTAGTAGTTAGTTTAGATTACCTAAAGGGGTAGGCCTACTTAGCTTATAGGCAGTCTATATACTACTACTATACTAATTATAGGCCGGTGGTCTTCTGGGAGGGTTCTGGTTAGTTTCCTAGTTAAATATATTAGTGTATTCCTTTAGCATTTCTAGCTTAGGGGAAAATCTTAGAGTTACCTCTAGCGCTTAATCTTTTAATTAGCCTAGGTGGGGCCAGAGGGGTCCTAGCTGCTTTTTAGTAGTATTATAACCGTTATAGAGGGTATTTATATTTTCCTTAGCATTGCTAGTAACTGTAGGTATATAAGAGTCTTTAAGCTCCTAGAGTATCTAGGTATTAGGGCTTATTTAGCCATCTTACCTAAAGGGTTATATTATCGCAATCTTTTACTATTAAAGGGACCTTTCTGCCTTTACACAACGGCTTTCTATAGGGTATCCGTAGAGTTTCTATTTAGGTTATCGCGAGATTTTAAGGGAGAATGGTAGTTATAAATAAAAGATATAAATAAATAATCTAGTCCTTAAAGCCGACTACCCTTCTAAAAAGAAGTAGGAAGGATTTAAATATAAGGGGATTTTATAGATAGGGGGCTATAAGGACACGATTATAGAATAAGATTAGTAAAAGAGACAAATCCTTAAAAAGGTAAGGCCTCTAGGATTATAAAGACTATATACTATAGGTATATGCCTCTAGTACGTAACCGGCGACCATTTAAGGGGCGTTTAGTGTAACGGCGCTATCGTACGTTACCTGCCAAATTCTACTATATTCTGCTAACCTATAATTAGCTCGCCCAAAGCTAGCGCCTTAGCGGCTTACCCTATATATTTGTTTACATCGGTCCTAGCAACCCCTTTTCCTTCTCCTTAGCTTAGTATCTTCGTAATACAGCATTCTATAAGCTTTGGTTTAGAGGCATTTGTATAAGCCGTAATATTATACTAAGCTTACCCTACCTTGCCTAGGAAGGCCTTAATAATATCCCACCCTAAAGAAACTTCGTCTGTAATGACGCATTGACGCGCTATACTTAGATACTAAAACAACTCTATATTGCCTGGGAAGGCCTAAATAATATCCTACCTTATAAGCTAGATAGGACTGGACCTATACCCCCAGAATTAAAACTAAAGCGTATAATACCGACAAACCTTAGGAAGCTAATAATAGTACCTAAAGCAAGCTTATTTAAGAGAGCTGCCTCTACCTAAGAGAAACCTAAGATTTAATTAGGATTAGAAATCAAAGATAATAATAATATTGTAGACGTACGCGAGTAGATTCGCGCCCTTACAGCTAGCTAGGAAGCCAATTGTTTTAAAGTGAGAAATATATAAGAAACCCTATAAGAGATCCTAGAAAGCCTTACGGCCCTATAAAATAGCCTAGCTTCCCCTTTTTAAAGCCCTAGCCGACCTGTTTACTCTACTAAATATAATATACTAGGGAGTACGGATATAATAACGAAGTAATTAAAGTCCGTTAAGCTTTTTAACCCCCCACTATTATCTAACGGGATAGACCCTACCTTTAAGAATTGGAGGATTTAAGTATAAGGAAAGCTCCGCGTTAACTATAACTACTTCCTTTCTAAAGAAGCTAAAATGCTCTACGTCTTTAGTTAAACTACTAGGGACGCCTAACGGCACCTTTAAGCCAAGTTTAAGGATAACTCCCCTATCCGATTTATATCTGTTAACGAGATAATACGGTACCTAGCGGCTATTTATATTAACCCAAATAAAGTACGGGATACCTATTATAACTATAATCGCCTAATAATAAAACTAAACTAACCCTTTACAAAATTCTAGACTTAATTCCTACACCTTATAGGAGAAGGCTAGGTTCCCCTTAAGAACTACTAATTAGACCTATATAATAAGCTAATAATCTAGCTATAAGAAAAGATTGCTATAACCTTAGATAACCTGCTAACCTATAAAAGACTTATAGCTTATTGCCTATTATTGGACTTAGAACTAAAGCGGATTAACGCCCGCCCTAATTGGTAGAAGCGACTCCGTAACGATTATAACTCACTAGCCACACCTATAAAAGCTAGAGTAGGAAGATAGGTTATAATTGCTCCTATACTAAAGGCGGTTATAACTATACACTAGCAAGCCTCGCCCGACTAGTTATGTACTACGCTATTGACTAGTATTTACCGCAATACTCCAATCGACCCTGCCTTGGCTATATACTATAACTGCAATAAATAGGGCTATTTTGTCTTGTTTTACCCGGAGCTAAAGGATATAGGCGATATTAAGGAGATAGAGGAAGGAGAAATGTTTAATAAGTTAGGAAAAGAAGAACCCTAGGGAAAGACTCCCCCCTAGGGTACCCTATTAATCTCGAAGAGATTAATCTTAGTTAGTTAATAGGTGGAAAGCATTTTAGCGTTCTATATATAGTATCTTAAAATAGATATGGAGTTAATATAACCGCTCTTATTAATACTAGAGTAAATAGCTTTGCCTTTATAAATACTGCCTATATAAATAATGTTGCTAAGTTTCTAAATATAGAAGCTATCCGACTAGAGAAGCCTGTTTAGGTAAAAGGCTATAACGGCTAAGCCGGTTAGCCCGTTACCTACGTTTTAAAGTTGTATATTGCTCTTAATGGACGACGCCAATATAGTATCCCCTTTTGTATCCTAGACCTAGGGTCTTATAATATAATCCTTAGACAAAAATGGATATCCTATTTTAATATTTAGTTAAACGTATAATAAAGACGGTTTATTTAGCCGGAGGATAGACTAAGGTTGTCCTCCTTTATTAGGGAGATCTAAACTAACCGCGAGATACTAGCCGTAAGGGCTAATCTTACCTACTAGCAGGATATCTAGGCCTGTGACCTAGCCTTTACCTAAAAAGACGCCCGCCGCGAAGCTAAAAAGAACTTTATACTAATAAAGATACTCTCCCAAAGCGCTATGTTTAAAGAGGACTCTACGTATGGAAGCGGGACAGATAGTAATATAGACGACGTCTAAATCGCACGGATTTAACCGGTATAGAAAAGAACGTATTAATAGGATATAAGGGATAACCTCTAAAAGATATAATAGGAGCTAAAAGGAGTAACGATAACGCCAGTACTCTGGAAGTCCCTAAAGTTATATACGCCCTATTATTAGGTAACCCCCCCACTATAGATATTGCTATAATTAGCGCTATAGCGTTCTACTTTAATATATACCGGAAGGACAATAAGGTCTTTATAATAAGCCTATATAAGATTAACCGAATTATTAATAATAAAGAGGAAAGGCTAGCTAAGGAAACTGACGAGGAACTAGTCGAACGCCTCCTTTTTACCATTTATATAAACTATAAGGATGTATTCTTAAAGGCGGCCTTAGATAAGTTACCCCCCTACTAGACATACGATTATAAGATTTAATTAGAAGCTAATAACTCACTAGGCTATAGCCCCCTCTACTATTAATTAACGGATAAGCTAAAAGCAATAAAGTAGTACTTAATTAATAACCTAGATAAAGGGTTTATCGAGCCAAGTTAAGCCCCTTTTACTTCCTCTATCCTATTCGTAAAAAAGCCTAATAGAGGCCTTTGTTTTTGTATTGACTATTAAAAGCTAAACGCTATTACTTAAAAGGACGAGTATCTTATTCCTTTAATTAATAAGACCCTTATACGTCTAAGCCAGGCAAAGATCTTTACTAAACTTAATATCCGCTAAGCTTTCTACTAAATTAGGATAGACCCTATATCTAAAGATTTAACAACGTTCTATACCCGTTATAGTTCCTATAAATATAAAGTTCTTCCTTTTAGATTAATAAACGGACCGGCTACGTACTAAAGGTATATAAATGACGTTCTTTTTAATTACCTTGATAAATTCTACACAGTATACCTAGACGACATTCTTATATACTTGGATAACGAACTTAAGTATTAAGTTTATATTAAGAAGGTCCTAGAGAGACTACGGAACGCGGGCTTATAAGTTAATATTAAGAAATGTAAGTTTAGGGTAAAACGTATAAAATACCTTGGGTTTATCGTGACTATAGAAGGAATTAAGGTTGACCCTAAGAAGGTAGAGGTAATTCGTAACTAGAAGCCCCCCTATATAATAAAGGGAATCCAGTCCTTCCTTAATTTTTGTAACTTCTACCGTTGGTTTATCTATAACTATAGAATTGCGGTAAAACCTCTTATATAACTAACTAGGAAGGATACGCCTTTTATCTTTAACGATAGCTATATAGAAGCCTTTAAAGAGATAAAGGATTGGCTTATCTCTTTTTTAATCCTTCGTCACTATAACCTAGACCTTAAATTAATGCTAGAAACGGACGCCTCTAATAGGGTCGTAGTGGGAATCCTATTATAGTTACATCTAAACGATAAATAGTACCCTATGGCTTTCTTCTTAAAGACAATAGATTTGGCTAAGTGTAACTATAAAGTATACGATAAAGAAATATTAGCTATTATTTAATCACTCTTCTAATAGCGCGTAGAGCTTAAAGGTATAAACTCCTAAATTAAGATATATATAGATTATAAAGCCCTAGAGTACTTTATAACTATAAAGCAGCTTACTAAATAATAAGCCTAGTGGGCCGAAATACTCTTCTAATTCTTCTTTATAATTATATATTGTTCTAGTAAGTAAAACTCTAAGGCTAATGCCCTAACCTAAAGAGAATAAGATATAGGGCCCTAGGATAAGTTAAAGACCCAATATTGGACGCGCGCCCTCCTCTATCTAGAATAGCTTGACCTACGGATCCTTAAGGAACTAGACTTATAGTAAAACGAGCTAGCACCAATAGAGGAGTCCTTAGATAAGCTAATAGGGCTAATTAACCGCCTCCTAACTGCAAACCGCACGGCTGACGCCCTAAGGGCTCTCTATAAATAAGCTGTAAAAGGAGACCCCGATTTTAAGATAGAGGAAGGATTGCTCCTATATTAGGAGCGGCTTATAGTCCCTAACGTTGATAATTTACGGACTAAACTAATCCGCGAAGCTTATTGCTAAGTCTTTATAGTACACCCTAGCAAGAATAAGACCCGTAAAATTATTAACTGCCGCTACTACTAGCCGAGAATAGTTGCGGATATTAATTGATATATATGGAACTGCGAAGACTGCTAAAGAGCTATAATCCCATAGGATAAGACCCTAGGACTACTTAAGCCACTTCTAATACTAGAGCGCCCTTAGTAGTATATCTCTATAGACTTCTATAAACTACCTAGGGACCATAACGGATACGATATAGTTATGGTTATAGTCGACCGCTTTAATAAACGCCTGTTTTTAATTTCCTATTATAAGAACATTGATGCTAAAGAGGCAGCCCGGCTATATATTTATTACGTCTACTAAATCTACGGACTACTAGATACTATTATGTCTAATTATAGGCTATAGTTTATATCGGCCTTCTAGAATAAGTTTACCTAGATCCTAGGTATTAAGCTAAAGCTTTCTACGGCTTATTACCCCCAGATAGACGGTTAGATAAAGATTGTAAATTAGTACCTAGACTAGAGGCTTAGGCCCTTTATTAACTATTTCTAGGACAACTAGTCTAAACTACTACCCTTAATAGACTACGCGCAAGCAACCTTACCCCACGACTCTATAGGGTTTGCCCCGATTTAGCTAGAAATAGGATACTTACCCTGCATAAGCTTTAACTGGAAAAGGCTAGAAGAACCCTAGACTGTATAAGAGAAGCTATTCTATGCTAAGGCCTAATAGTATACCAAATAATTAGAGGAGGCCTAGATGGTAGCCTATAAGAACTTAGAAAAAGCTTAGAGGTTAATGGAACAGTAGATGAATAAACACCGTCAAGAGCCCGATTTTGCCCCTGGCGATATAGTCTAGGTCACTATAAGGAATTAGAAGACTAAACAACCTAGCTGTAAGCTGGACTACTAGATGGCAGGACCGTATAAGGTTCTTAAGAAGATAGGCAACTTATATAAGATAAAGCTCCTAGATTTAATTAGGGTTTACCCTATTTTCTTACTAGATAAGTTACGGAAAGCTATAAACGACCTATTACCTAAACAAAAGAACGAGCCTCCCCTACTAGTTTAAGTAAACGGTGATAATAAATGGGAGGTTAACAAAATACTG
>Ga0307515_10015519_pt1 | contig 14025 bp, 7 predicted proteins | sample 17_EM_MG_FD_194513 | JGI IMG/M metagenome (GOLD analysis project Ga0307515, IMG submission 194513) | Populus trichocarpa ectomycorrhiza microbial communities from riparian zone in the Pacific Northwest, United States - 17_EM | ecosystem: Host-associated > Plants > Roots > Unclassified | place... | reverse complement strand
CAGATCTTGCATCACGGTCAGAATAGTAATTGAAATGATTTTGGTATAATTTTTGTTATGTGTGCTAAGACTTCTCCGTCGACGGCCGTCCTTCCGTCCGTCCCTGTCCGGCCTCAAAAAGACGGCGCCGTTCCGTCCTGGCTCAGGACGGACGGGACGGTTGACAACACTGCGGGGTCGTCTCGTGCAAATCTCGTAGTCTGTAGCTTGGTCCGGTCTGCCCTTCCTTCTGGACCAGTGTTGTCAACCGTCCCGTCTGACGGCCGTCCCCAGTGTTTCCGATAGGCCCGGCCGGCCCGTGGTTGGGCCTGTGGCCTGTAGGCCGGGCCAGATGAGGCCGTTTGATTTTAGAAACTGGGCAGGCCAGGCCAACGATCTGACAGCCTGGGCTATAACTGTGGGTGACTGGGTGAACTATAGGCTTTTAAAGCGGTACATGAATAATCTAAATTCCCTGAAAGTGTTGGCACGGGAATTGGCCCGATGGCTTTTGTGGCGTGAGGCCTAAGGCTGCGGGCGTGAGGCCGGTGGCTTGCGGCCCCCATGCCGAGGAGTAGGTCTAGCCCCGGCAGTGACGCTCGGCATCGGTCTCCGGATGTGATACTCGGCTTCGCCGAGTATACCCTCTTCTTTCCAATATATATTTTCCTGTCTTTCTCTCTCTTTGCTCTTTAGACAATCACTTTTGTACGATAGTCAATTCAATATCTCTATTCGTACTCGATTGATCACAACAGAAAGAACCTCACCAAGATGCACTGAAGATTCTTAGCGCTCCTAGACTTGTCAACTGAACAAGAGTCTTCAGCGGAGCAAAACTTCCAATCTCTGGCCACCAAAGCGGTCTCGATGATTATACAATAGAGCCACTTGAGTGCTGTATGTCGTAGGAACGAGAGGGACTAATTTCTGGGTGCAAACTGAGATGTATGAGATGGAGTGTATGTTGATTGAATTGTATCAGGAATAGATGGCAAAGGACAAGTAGAGTCATGAAAGCATTGGTCGATGTACTACTAGTTGTATAATTTCGAACTTTTACACCGGACTACAGTTACCTGTAGACACCTGCAGTTAAACTGTGGGCTTTTCAAACCATGGTTTGCCCAGGCACCTACAGTTTTCTCCTGCTCAAAGCCTGTGGGTGAGAGCTGTGTCTATGGCCTGGCCGGCGATATACGGGCCCGGCCGCGCTTACGCTGAAACTGGCCGGCCTGGCCCATCAGGACTACTGGCCGTCCCCGGCCGGCGACGGCAAAAGTACCGTCATCGGCCGTCATCCACCGTCACCAGCCGACATCAGGCAGTTACTATTAATACATATACTTTAACTCTAGAGCGCGCGGTACAAGATATAAATAGATTTATCTATATTTCTAGACTCTCAATCAGTAGTAAGAATTCAGGTTCGGATCGAGCAGATGTTGAAGGATCTTGATTCACAGTCAAGATAGTGGAGAAATGTACTTATTATTACTGAATATCTATTATGTATGATGACTCGCAAATCATCAATGGATGTCGGCCGATGACCGCCGGGGACGACCGGGGACGGAAATATACCGTCAACGGCCGGGACGGTTCACAACACTGTCCTGGACTGGACCGTACTGAGCCCTACCCCAGACTGGGGTCGTCCGGACTGGTGCATTCATTGTCCAATATCCCGACTACAACCTGCCGGGCCTTACAGTCTTGGCACGTGATATTTAAGCTGAAAGATTGGAAAAGAAAAAAGCCACTTATACTTCTGTCGTCCCTTGGGCGATTATCTGGCTCTGTGATTCGCTGTCGTTGTTCCCGGAAGGGTTCCCCTTCCCCGCTCCGTCTGTGTTTTGCTCCGGGCAATGGATGCTTCCCCCCCCCCAAAAAACTTCGGGAGACCTCTGAGCTGAGACTGTGCTGCAGTAGCTGTTAGTCCTCTGACTTAGGGGAGAACACGATGGCCGCCTACCTCGGAACACTCCTGGCTTCCTGTATACCTACCAACTTTGTGATGTGTAGCAAATGCAGGTCAACGATGTGGGAGCAATACTGAACGGGTGAGAAGCTGCAAAATTCATGCGAAATCTCCGATCCTGCCTTCTGTTTTGGGTGTGGCAGCGAACACGGTAAGTTCTGCCAGGTTGCCGGCCGGAATTATACATATTGCATGATAGGTCTCTGCCTTCTCATGGCCGGAGATGAGTCTCGTATGGCCGGAGATTGCAGTCCGCCTGGAGGGTCTATACATAGATGCGTACGCACGCATTCGTACTTGTATTCTCATATATAGGTGGCCTTGTGGCACTCTTAGATAGGATACAATCAACCTTCTCGATCTCTACTTTGAACAATACACATCTGGTAACGGTAACATCCGCTCGGGACTTAAAACTCAGTAAGCCGTACAAGGGCTGAGATCAATTTATGAACAGGCTGGCCAGCGTGTGGTAAGAGTGACAACTTATGTAGGCGTGTGCTGTAAGCGTACCTTCATATCCGCAAGTTCACGGTGGCTAATGATACCCGGTATACACGTAACACATTTTTGCTCTCGGGCTTCAGGTTCTGGTAAGCTCGTGCACGGTTTGGTAGCTCGGCTCTCACGGGACAGTAGTCGGTACTCGGGAAGGAATCTTTCTTGATATATAGATCTTACTCTTTCTTTGCGCAGAAGATAATTCAACATCTGTGTCGAACTGTCAACACACATTCTAGTTTTGGGTCGAGTGACTCCAGCTGATGTAGGCCTTCGGTAGAGCCATTGTTGAAATAGTGATGCTAGAGAAGCTTGATTGTATTCTATCTAAGAGGGCCACAAGGCCAGTATATATATGAACGTACCAGTACGGCTGAATGCCATCAGCTCGTACCAGAGTCAACAGTCATCTCCGGCCATACGAGACATCACCGTCTCCGGCCATACGAGACATCTCCGTCTCCGGCCATACAAGACATCTCCGTCTCCGGCCATACAAGACATCTCCGTCTCCGACTGTACAAGATATCTCCGCCTCCGGCTGAGACCTGTATATGCAATAGCCATGGTGAGCTACCTCATAAATTAATACGCACATATGGCAACGGATATAGAACTTACACGGTTACAGAATGAAGTATCGTCAGCTTCGCTAATCATTTAGTGTAGGCAGTTAGACTGGACATACTTCCTTTGGACACACAACCTCGCCGGCTACGCATACCTATAAAGGGAAGGAAAGGAAAGGGAATAACTAAAACCTTCGGCGTATATACTGGTACAAAACCATCAGTCCCGCGACCGATCGTGACCACCCAAGGTGTCCTGTCGGTGGATCCGGGCTACGGGAAATCTCCACCTCTACCTAACTGAGATCCGGACCCGTGCCGACAGTATTTATACTTAGTCAGTATCCAAGATGTGAGGAAACGGAGCAAGGAAGAAAATGGACAAAGAGAAGAGAAGAGAGGATAAGAAGAAAAGAAAAGAAAAGAGAAGAAACCGTGAGAAGGGTGTTGGGTGGATAGTGAGTGCAGAGTTCATGTGGCGTAGGGTTAGGATTGAGTGGTGCATGTACTCGGAGGGTGTCAAAAGTCGGGCGCGCCCCATAAAATGTGGAAATTTTACACTTCCACCACAACAATAGAGATAAATTTTGAATGAGGGGGGAGTGATAATTGGTCATCAGAGATGATTCTATGAAGTTTTCTCAGAAAAGTATTTGTTGTGTAGTGAAAGATGCAGATCTTGGCGTTTCTTGTTGTATGGGAGAAAAAAGTCGGGCGCTCTTTTGCCCTGTGTGACCGCGCCCCAAATGCCCTTGTACCCTAGTACTTTACTTCTTGTGTAGGTGTCAATTAGATGAAATGGAAGTCAATATACGCATTACCAATTTGGCAGCTGCACTATAAGTCGCCGTACGCTTCCTTCTGCGCCAGGATTTGGTCCAACAACGAAAACGGCTAATTTGACTGTATCCTTCATATCTCCATTTCCGACACCACACAGCGTCTGACTATCTATTCCCCAACTTATATGCTATGATTATATCCTTGTATCTTTGCGTAGTGCATCGTCACAGTCCATCAGGGTAATACTCCCGGCATCGACCGTAGCCGTCGGTTATCATTGATCGTAGTCGTCACATTACATCGATCATATAAGACTCGTCGGTGGTCGTCTAGCCACAGTACTATGGACTTATCGATACTTCTTGACAAATAGACACCATTCAAACAAATATCATTGGTTTGCTATTCAGTATGCCCCGTGGTATCCCTTAGACGCTCGGTTTGGGCGGATTTGTTTCAGTTTCGCCACAGAAAATATGATTGGTTGAATAATATGTGAAGATGATGCACTAGGGAAACTGATTGGTGGAACACATGAAACTAGTATCACAAAGCGGAAGTGCAACAAATCCACTCAAACCGAGCGTGTAGGGGATGCTGTTGGACTGCTTCCGAGAATCTACCAATAGTCCTTTCAATCGAGCTCTCGATGGGCCTCTAGGTAGCCCATTCAGATTTTGTTCGGAAGTCTCAGTTGAACTTTGGTAGATTTCGTTGGCCTATTTGGTGCGTCTCTCTTTGTTGATCAGTTGGTAAGTCTTTACAATGACCAAATGTGCTTTTTCTTTCATTAATGCAGTAACCCTGCAAAATTTAACATTCCATCAGTAAAGCTCCTGGTAATTCTCTTTTTGGAGTCCGCGTGGAGTACACCGGCCAACTGTATTCCTGGCAGGTACTTGTCAATTAATGTGAACTCTGTCCTATCCCGCGACACGATTTGGGATGCCGAAAACGCAAAACCCCGCACGGTATTGGACGGGGATATCGCGCTATTTCGTATCAAATCGAAAAAAATGGACGCAATGCAAGCAAGGCAAGATCGCATACGACGGGCTAATGTAGCACGTTGATTCGATCACTTGACAACTAACGGTCATCATCCCCCCACGAATCCATCTCTAATAATAATTGCTAGATGTCAAATGATCTACTCGATGCGCTCTATTAGCCCGCTGTGTCCAATCCTGACTAGCAGCTGCTTTTCTTACACGGCAGCCGTTTTTGGGCTTGGGAGTGGGAAGACTAGGAAAGTCAATCCCGTCGCAATACCGTGATTTGCTAGTGTCGGGGGAAATCCCGTCTTGGCACAACTAGGAGAGGGATTTTGCACGGGATTCCCGTCCCGTTATCGTCCGGTCAAATCAGGTGTGCGTAGGGTACTTTTACATACAGGTTGTGGAGAAGGGACTGGATGTCTATATTTGCAGTGCTTTTCATGTGTCGCCCGCAGGTTTGGTCGCCACAGGGATTATTCGCCGCGTTACACACATACAAGCCCATGCGATTTTCTTGAGCTGAGGTTGCGCACACTAATGGCGGCGTAAATCGTGCCTCAGTCATCTAATTTGGAATTGTGCTTCCCCACTCCTAATGTACATAACCCCTCTTGTTGACACTTTGTTCTGTTCACTTATATATTATTAATATTATGAGCAGAATAAGACGTATATTCTATACTAATTAATTATTTGGTATTGCAGCAGACAACGAAGTTTCGTCAAGTGGTCATCAAAGGAATTCGATCAGCTGCATGTACTAGTCGACAGTTGTCCCTTTGCAGTACGCCCCCACAAGACCCTGGCACAAACCACTACTGAACGGCCAAAGACCAATCCATCATCATAGATGCCCGAAGGTATTGTAACACCAACCAGTCGTGTTCACAGTTGAGTGGACGCTTAAGCTTAAGGTCATGCACGAAGCTAATTGCAATTGCATTCTGCTGCACGCTGAAACAACAGCATTTTTAAGCGAGAAGCTATTATAAAAGCGGGGTCGTACACGAAGAGTGTGCATGATTGGACGCACGCCGTGACCTGATTCGCTTGCTACTTTAGACGGCAGGAATGTGCTGTGCCGCATGCAAACACTACTCTCTCACCCCTGTCAAGTATACTCTACCATCTTGCAAATGGAAACGGGATCACAAATATTATACAATCGTGTGGGGTGATCTTGAATAATGGTTGGCACATTACGTCATGTAGACCGCCCGTTTGGAACATAAATCCGGCAAGGTGGAACAAGCCAATGAGAAAAGTTAAGCCTCAAAAATTCAAGGTAAGAGAGGGGTAGTCTCTAAAGATTTAAAAGTAAAATCGATCTTATGAATCACCCACCTCGGAACCTACTGTATCAGTAACATCGTTTCCACTTCACGAGGAGCAGGCTACTTCAGACATATCCAGAGTTCCCTCTCTTTCTGCTAGACTAGCACGCAGCGACCATGTCAGGTACATCCAGCAGCCACATCACTGGTAGCCACAATACGACCAATAGCGGGAACACAACAACGACCAACAGTAACAACACCACAGGCCACAGTCGTACCTACGAGCGTTGCAAGCACAATGAGTACAAAGGCTCCACTATTAACAATTATCACGGGTGAATCTGTTCCCAATCTACGCGATGTGAGACCCGCTCGCTAACCCGATCCCCATCGCTAGAGATAGTAGTCAAGCTAAAATTGAACGACAATTGCGTCATGACGAGATATTGCGATCAAGTAAGTGATTTTTTTGGGTCGACCAGAAGTTAGCTTAAATGGCTTAACGAATGACCTTACAATAACTAACTACTCGCTTGCACCAGTTGAAGAACAGGCGGAAAAGAGTACATTTTTAGGCCTGCTACCTTTGGCAAAACCGGACACACATATTTCATCGATTAAACCTGATGACCCGAAGTTGTACTGGATCTTCCGTAACGAAGACTTCATTCGTTGGAAATCTGAGGATTATCCACAAGAGCTATTGCTATGTGGTGGGCCACCCGGTTGCCGTATGACTGATATTTCGTCGCACATAGCAAACCAAGAAACGAATGGTGCTGTGTTCTACTTTTGCTGCAACTCGGTTTCTATCACTACCTTCGCCCATTCAGTTCTCCGCCATATTCTCAAAGTTTCAGATGATCCTCAGGCGAAATCGATTACGACCACTTTCCTTAGCTCCCGTCTACATAAGATTCTCAAACAGGGCCCATTACATTTTCACGACGGTGATTTAACAACAATAATGACCAAGATTCTGAATGCTTGGGGTGGAGATCTTTTGGAGGCTTTAACGAAGGCAGTTACCCAAATAAAAAAGATCAATGAGACGTCAATCATCATCGACGGAATTGATAAACTCGGGGAAGAGGGGGCTCAGTTCCTTGAAAAAATGTGCTCTCAAGCAATCTTCAGTCCAAAGTTCAAAGTGCTACTCACATGTCAGCCAGGACCGCATACCGAAAACCTAGTTGCAAAGGTGCCTTGTATTGAGTATGACAAGGAGCGACAGGGTTTGGGCACATTCTATCCTCCAGTTGTGAGTCTATCTAACCAATGCAGATTGCCTTAATTCTCTTCGCCACCATGGTACACGCTACGACAAGATCTCAGCGGAGCATGACGGTACCTTGACGTGGTTCTGGGAACATAAACAATACAAGGCGTGGTCGTCAGCACACTACTCCGACCTGCTACTTATCGAGGGAAAACCAGGCAGCGGAAAAAGCACTCTAACAAAGTACTTCATGCGCAACCTTTTGGAGCGAGAACCACTTGCAAATCAAGCTATTGTGGCTAGTTTCTTCTACAGTTACAGGGATCGCAACCTACACACCAATCATGCCAATATGCTGAGGTCGATCCTCTATGATGTCCTACACGAAAACGAGAGCTTTTTTTTTCATTTTCAATCCCTCTACCGGAAAACGTTACCACGTGGCACATGGCCTTACGATTCCCTAAAGAATATTTTGCTGTCGTTTAAGAAGCACCCTACAGAGGAACGACTTTACCTCATTATTGATGCCATGGATGAATCTGATGATAAAGATAGACGTGATATTATTACCTTGCTACGTCAGCTCTGCGGGAACGAACATTCAACATGCGTTGTGAAGATCTTCGTTGCAAGTCGTCCCATCACCGGGTTAAACCATAATGTGGCAGAGGTCGAACACATTATCAAGATGCAAGATGAGAACGGGCCGGACATCTTGAAATTTGCGGAGTCCTTTTTAGGAAAGCTGAAACTTTCCACGACATTTCATAAGAAGACGAAAGACTACATCATTCAATATGCTCAAGGAGTGTTTGTCTGGGTGTACCTGGTTCAAAACGAGCTACTACTTAATTACCACGAGATCGGCTACCGTAACCAAGATATATATGACTTCTTACGTAGTCTCCCAACGGAACTGGACGAGTTTTACGAGCGTATGTTTCGCAAGTTGGAAGAAAATAAGAAGCAACAAGACATCCAAGATGGAGTGAGGATGTTTCAGCTTGTTCTTTTTTCATTCCGCCCTCTCAGGGCTGAAGAAATCCAGCAAGCCCTCGCAATTCCAGATAGCACTGATATCGAATATTCACCATCAGATGAACCATTCGAAAACGGATTAATTCAAGAGTTTCCAAAGCGAATTATTCATTGCGGAGGCAACTTTCTCGAGATCAAAGGTATTCGCGATTCGCCGAGGAATCCAATAGCATTTTCTGGGCTAACACGCATAAAGGAAATGGTATTATTCAATTTATGCATCAAACAGTTCACACATTCTTTTCCCGATCTGAAGGACTAGTTGCAAAGTCTGTGAAATTCAATATGTGCGAGGAAGATGCCCGCCATCGCATATCTATTACCTGTTTCCGATATCTGATGCTTTGTATGGCACGTTCCGCACTAGAAGATGAACCGCCGAATACGAAATGTTGGGAACCAGCCCACTTTGAAAAGTATGCCGAACACCTGAACCGGAGGCCATTGATCGACTACGCTCTAAGCCATTTCCAACAGCACCAACATGATTGTGCCCTACGCCTCCAAAAGCGCAAGAACGACTGTAGCCAATGTGTCAACGATGAACGACTTATTTTTCAACTTAGCGAACAACTGTCCAACAATCCAGCTTCCCTTCTTTTTGAAAGTTGGATTCATTCTTACCTGGGCTGGGGCATCGCTGGTAAAGAGAAAGGGCAGTCCCTCAAAGGCTTCAGAAAGAACATGCAACATACCGCGAAAACTGCTCACGTGCGGTTTAAAAGCTGGATTGATTTTTGTCGGGGGCAAGGGGTAGCTGCCAAAGAGAAAATGCCGTTCTCTAAAGACTTCAGAAATAACATGCTACACACTGCGACGAGAATGCAGTATTCACAGGTGGTTGAATCGTTATTAACAGCTGGCGCCGACAAAGATGCTTGTTTGCTTCATAAAACGCCATTGATCATTTCTGCGGAGGCGGGGGACGTCGCCACAGCCGGAGTGCTATTACGTAGAAAGGCATGCACCGATGCCAAAGACAACTTTGAGCGGACTGCGTTGCTTCTTGCAGCTATGAAAGGATATGACACCATCGTTAGCCTGCTTATCAACAGTGGTGCAAAGAAGGATGCAACGGACCAATATGGTCAGACAGCACTGCATCTTGCGACTTCGAAAGGCTACAATTCTATTGTGCAACTGCTAGTTGAGAATCTGGGCGTCGACATGGAAGTCCAAGACAACGCAGGGTCTACGTCGCTGCATGTCGCGGCTATCTGGAATCAGGGGAGCACGGTTCGACTACTGTTAACCTTTGGGGCGAACATAGAAGCTGAAGACAATCGTAAACGAACAGCGCTGCATTGGGCTGCGATATACGGGAACAATGAAATAATCAAACTGCTACTAAACGATTTTGGGGCAAACAGCGAAGCTGAAAATTGGCAGAAACGAACGGCGCTGCATTGTGCGGCTCTATACAGGCACGAGAGCACGGTTCAACTGCTTGTCAACACATTTCACGTGAACCTCGAATCCAGGGATCAATATGGGAGAACCCCACGGGATTTATCTCAAGAAAGGTAGGTGTGGTATTCTCTACTGGTCGTTGACATCCTGAAGGTTAACGAGCCCAATATCCTCATGCGGCAGAGGGTATGTTTCCCAATGACGACTGCAGTTCTCGATGCCACGCCACGTGCTGATGTGCGCTCGATGATAAAGAATGTGAGCTTCTCTATGATGCTTCCCCTGCTTACCACCGGTGCAGTGTGCTGACACAAGCCCGATGGTCTAATCCGACAGAGTGTGAGTTTCTCTACTGCTAACTACTGGTGTCAAGTGCTGACACAAGCCCGATGGCCTAATCCGACAGAGCGTGAGTATCACCCGGGTGATTCCTTCATTTGCTACCAGTGCAGTGCTGACTCAAGCCTGGTGGCCTAATCCGACAGAGGGTGAGCTTCTCCCAGGTGGATCCTCCGCTTGCTACCTGTGCTGACACAAGCCCGATGGCCTAATCCGACAGAAGGTGGGTTTCTCCCGGGCGGTCCCTCCGCTTGCTACCTGTGTTGTGCTAACACAATCCCGATGGCCTGATCCGACAGATTGTGAATTTCTCTACTGCTAACTACTAGTGCTGAGTGCTGACACAAGCCCGATGGCCTGATCCGACAGAATGTGAGTTTCACCCGGGTGGTTCCTCCGCTCGCTACCTGTGCTGTGCTGACACAAGCCCGATGGCCTAATCCGACAGAGAGTGAGCGTCTCCGGGTGGTCCCTCCGCTTGCTACCTGTGCGATGCTGACACAAGCCCGATGGCCTAATCCGACAGAAGGTGAGTTTCTCCCGGGTGGTTCCTCCGCTTGCCGCCTGTTATGCTGACACAAGCCGGATGGCCTAATCCGACAGAGAGTGAGCGTCTCCCGGGTGGTTCCTCCGCTTGCCACCTGTTATGCTGACACAAGCCGGATGGCCTAATCCGACAGAATGTGAGCTTCTCCCGGGTGGTTGCTCCGCTTGCTACCTGTGCTGTGCTGACACAGGCTCAATGGCCTAATCTGACAGAGAGTGAGCTTCTCCCGGGTGGTTCCTCTGCTTGCTACCTGTGCTGTGCTGATACAAGCCCGATGGCCTAATTTGACAGAAGGTGAGTTTCTCCCGGGAGGTTCCTCCGCTTGCTACCTGTGCGGTGCTGACACAAGCCCGATGTTCTAATCCGACAGAAGGTGAGTTTCTGCCGGGTGGTCCCTCCGCTTGCTACCTGTGCTGTGCTGACACAAGCCCGATGGCCTAATCCGACAGAGGGTGAGCTTCTCCCGGGTGGTTCCTCCGCTTGCTACCTGTGCTGTGCTGACACAAGCCCGATGGTCTAATCCGACAGAAGGTGAGTATCTCCCGGGTGGTTCCTCCGCTTGCTACCTGTGCTGTGCTGACACAAGCCCGATGGCCTGATCCGACAGATTGTGAGTTTCTCTACTGCTAACTACTGGTGCTGAGTGCTGACACAAGCCCGATGGCCTAATCCGACAGACTGTGAGCTTCTCCCGGGTGGTTCCTCCGCTTGCTACCTGTGCTGTGCTGACACAAGCCCGATGGCCTAATCCGACAGAGAGTGAGCGTCTCCCGGGTGGTTCCTCCGCTTACTACCTGTACTATACTAACACAAGCCTGATAACCTAATCCGACAGAAGGTGAGCTTCTCCCGGGTGGTTCCTCCGCTTGCCACCTGTGCTGTGCTGACACAAGCCCGATGGCCTAATCCGACAGAGAGTGAGCTTCTCCCGGGTGGTTCCTCCTCTTGCCACCTGTTATGCTGACACAAGCCGGATGGCCTAATCCGACAGAGAGTGAGCTTCTCCCGGGTGGTTCTTCCGCTTGCTACCTGTGCTGTGCTGACACAAGCCCGATGGCCTAATCCGACAGAAGGTGAGTTTCACCCGGGTGGTTCCTCCGCTTGCTACCAGCGCTGTGCTGACACAAGCCCGATGGCCTGATCCGACAGATTGTGAGTTTCTGCAGGATAATTCCCCTTCTTACCACTAGTGCATAGTGGTGATACGAGCCTGGTGGCTGATTGGATAGGGCGTGAGTTCCTGCATGATGATTCTCCTACTTACTACCGGTGCGGTGTGCTGACTCGGGCCTGATGGCCTGATCCGACAGCCCGTGAGTTTCTGCTGACGGTTCCCCATCTTGTTACCTGTGCCGAGTGCTGACATGAGCTCGATATCCTGAACTGTCAGCCGGTGAGTTCCTGCCGGATTATTCCCCACTTGCTACCGGTATCAAGTGCTGACAGGTGCCCGCATGACTTCTTCAATAGACCGTAAGTTAATTTTGACTATTCCCCCGCTTGCTACCGGTGCGCAATGCTGACACGAGCACGATTGCCTGATCCGTCAGCGGGTGAGTTCATGCCTGATGATTCCCCACTTGCTACCGGTGCTGTGTGCTGACACGAGCCCGATGGTGTGATCCGACAGGATGTGAGTCTCTTCCTGACAGTTCTCCTGCTTGCCACTGTTTTTGAGTGCTGACTTGAGCCTGATGACCTGTTCCAACAGCCCGTGAGTTTCTCCTTATAGTTCCCCCACTTGCCACCAGTACCGAGTGCTGACAGAGCTTGATGACATACTACTTCAGCCGGTGAGTTCCTGTGTAATGGTTCCTCCTCAGCTACCAGGTGATGAGTACTTACATGATCTCGATGGCTCTATCTGTCAGCTGGTAAGTTCCTGCCAGATTATTCTCCGTTTGCTACCGCTACCGAGTTCCTGACGCGAGTCTAATGGTTTGATCCGACAGCAAGTGAGTTTCCCCTAAATGGTTCCCCCGCTTCTTTACGTTCTGTTTGCTGACGTGAACCCGATGTCCTGATCTGACAGCGAGTGAGTTTGTCCCCTACGGCTGCCTAGTTGAGGTGCTGATGCGAGCCCGATTGCCTGATTCTACAGTGATAGCGCGTGAGCTTTCGCAAGACTCCCGTCTGAACTTCGTGGTAGCTAACGCGAACTCGATGGCATAATCGTAGCCGGTGAGTTGTTCGCTCACCATCCAACCATATTCACCACTGGTTAACGTTAACCCGATGCTTGTATTTACACAATAGAAAGTTAGTTGTTCTTCTACTAATTCCCAATCACGCGGGTCTTTGGCTAATCTGGGTTTGGTGGGCTCATTATTACATGTAGAATGTAAGTTTTTCTTATGCTATTATTATCATCATGTAATGCTTGCTAACTTTTACTTGATGGCTTTGATAGTAGGTGAATTTCTCCTGAAAACTTTGCATTCTGGCACTGGCTCGCTAACCTGAGCTTATGGCTTATTTTGCAGAAAGTTAGTTTCTCCTGTAACCTTCAGGCTATGGTATTGGCTAATGGGCTCGGTAACTCGATTTTACAGCTTGTAAGTTTCCCTGGATAATATACAGAATATCAAGTGGATATTCCTAGACTCTCTGGCAGATGCCTAACGTGATCTTGGTGTGTTTGAATTGTCAGCCTTGGAAATGGATTTGACGACCTTGACGATGGATCTGACGACCTAGAGAATGGATCTGAAAATGTCGAGAGCGGATCTGAAAACCTTGAGATTATATCTGACATTTTTGAGAATGAATGAGTTGCTGTCCAAACCCTGCAACTAGATTTGATTTGGTATGGGTTGCGCACCGACTCTCCAGTGCTGAACTTTGGCACTGACTGAAAGTTAGGCTGTGAATTGGCGGAATATATTTCAATGTGGAAGATGCTAATTGAGTTGGTTCAATAAATGTTTTCCAACTTCTGTTCGATTTGGCCCTTGAAATATTGCAATGTGCAAAGTTGATTGTTTCTGCATTTTATTTACTTAGGCAGGGTTATTTATTCGCTATAACTCATGGTTAGCTGATATTTGTCGTTTATCTGCTTGCAAAGTAAACGTTTCTTGGTTCGGACTGGGAAGATGCAGTTTATTGTTATAACATGTCAATCCACACTCATCAAGACTAGAAGCTAACTCCTGTTGAGTGCAAAAGAGAAAGAACGAAGAAGCTCAATTGTCTATCGATCCAAAGAGAGGGAAAACTATGGACTTATATACGAAAGAGAGAGAAAGAAAAGCTGTTGGCATGAGATTTGGCCTGGTGGCTTCGGTGGCGTTCGGGGGCTTACAGCCCCCATCGGCCTAAGGCTGCGGGCATCAGGCCGGTGGCTTGTGGCCCCCATGGGCCTCGCCTGCCCCCATGCTG
>Ga0307515_10015518_pt1 | contig 14025 bp, 10 predicted proteins | sample 17_EM_MG_FD_194513 | JGI IMG/M metagenome (GOLD analysis project Ga0307515, IMG submission 194513) | Populus trichocarpa ectomycorrhiza microbial communities from riparian zone in the Pacific Northwest, United States - 17_EM | ecosystem: Host-associated > Plants > Roots > Unclassified | place... | reverse complement strand
CGACCCCGCAGCTGGCGCTGACTCGCCATGCTGTTGCTGTGTGCTCCAAGCAGTTGGCCCGTACATCGGCACCAAGTCCGGCATCACTTCATGACCAAATCGTCAAGCACCGATTACGACTGACAGAATTCGGACTCACCGCCCTTCCCATTTTGCTCAATGTACTCACAGGTTTGGGGTTCATATACTCCATTGGTGTAATTCAGGAGGAACTCTTGTTGCGCCTGTGCATCGTATTCGAAGGCCGCTGCGGTCGAAGTCGTCCAAGCACTCACCCTGCTCTCATTGACACACCCAACGCACCCATCGTCCATGAACGTTTTTGCTCCCCCACCGCCCTGCGCTTCCAATATCTCACGCGCGAAAGCGCCGTGACCTTCAAAAGGTGCTCCAGACCACCGATCACCGCTCAGCATGCCAGCTCCGCCCTGACCGTTAAACTGTATATAGGGCTTGGCGACGGCTGCACCTGCCGGTTGGGGCGCCAAAATCGGTGGTCTCCCCATGACGTGCCCGCACTCGACTTGCTGGATGGGGTAACCCACGCAGCGAACTGGATTTTGGCCATCCACTCGAGCAAAGTTAGGGTGACCATATGCTTGCTGGGGAGGGATACTGTTCAAGGCTGCCCGACTCCTTGACACCACACTGAGCGCCGGGGGCACGCCGGCTGTCCTTACGCCTTCTGTCGCTGGGACCTGCAGCTGCCATCCCCATTCATAATTGTTGTTCATCTCTGGAAAGTTGGTAACTGGTCGTTCAGGTTAAGTCCATCGACCGTGCTTGCCACACCGAACTCGACAAGACTCACCACTTGTGCCGAAGCCAGTCTGCTCGCTCAACTCAGCAGAGTGCATCTGCATCTCATACTGTGCGACTCCGGTGTCCTGGACATCACCACTGACAACCTGCCCAGACATTTCGTCGGACAGGCTGTACGATTGTTGGAGCCAATCGCCCTCTGGATAGCCTTGGATGGTCATACTATCTGGAGGGGGATTTGTGGTGGAGGGAGAAATCGGGTCTAGCTTTGTTCCAATTTATCAAACGCAGTTCTGCCTGCCTGATTCCCTTTCCTCCAGTTTACAGGAAACGTAATGCAGGCTGTTCAGTACCCTCGCAATTCGTTTCCAGTACCCCCAAAGATGCTTCATAGGAGGACCGATTGCTACGATTTGAGTCTCATTTGGACCCTGTCAGGCGTTCTCAGGCCCACCATCAAGTCAACTCGGTACTCATAATACAGGATAATTTCAAGGACAATGGATTCTACCTCGGACACCTCCAACCTGGCCTGGTTATACTGCTCCGCTCCTCAATCGAAGCCACTGGCGACAATCCTGTTAGGTTGCGTCATCGCCATAATGACCCTGACTTTGTGGCTATCGATGTGGCTTTCCTGCCAACATGACCCTCGCAAGTGACCAACACTACATGGAGTTATGAACAAATCACTCTCAAAGCTCGAACATGATGCATTTACTAGGTACAAGCCGGTCCAATACCGGGCCCCTTGTATATAGCCTTATCGAGAACATATCACGCATTCTCCCCTCAGTATCGATGAGGGGGAGTGCTCACTCAATATCCAGCCTCACAACCTCGTTCTGGAGAGTTCCGCGATCGTTTTCCAGATTGAGATGGTCTTGGGTAAGTGTCAAAACGTCAGGGTGGATGTCAGGGTGAAATGTCAGGGTGACGACTCTACAGCTTGCAGGCGATTGGTCGGTCAGGCGCCTATCCGGCCTCGCCGAATTAACAGAGTCCTGGCAGAGCACTCTGGCCATGAGAAACCGGTTCTTGACGATTAAACCTACGCATTTGTAGCTCCCAAAGATACTCCCAGTTCCTGCTTGAATCGAGGCTAAGCGGACGAATATTGTGCGACTATCAGAAATTCGGACAAATGATAGGATTGTTATCATTAGTTCTACCACGACTGGAACGTGGATTTGTACGGAGAGAGTCGGTCTCGGCTCATCGCCTGAAGCTGCAGACCGAAATCAGGCTCAGTCCGACCTCGCTCGTTAGATTTGCAGAGGGCCTTGATCGGTAGTTTCGATCAATTATGGGAAATTCCTTTAGTTCTATTTGTTCCATTCTTCTCCTGCAGATATCATAGGATCTCATACACTCGTATCTATACAATGGGTGCTCCGATAAACGTGCAACAGATTATCCTTAACCCACGCTCTTACCCTTTAGTTGTTTTTCTATGCGCTTCTTCCAGCTCGTTCCATCATCAACAATCCCTACTGCGTGCTGCTGCGCTCTCCATCCCTCAGCTCCCGACCTCGCTGGTTTCATCTTACTTATCATTGTGACTATAGTACCTTAATGGACGGAATAAGCACTGTTGCCCAGTGACTCTGACCATCACAACCGCTAGCAATCTACCTTGTTGCTCCTTGCAACCTGTATTTCAATGGGTGATTAATTACTTAATATCAAATGGCGGTATTTACTCGGTCGTTCCAGCAATTCTGCCTGTTCTACGTCACTCCCGGGTGCATGCTTACATCAACGCCCCACGGACTCATCCTTCTGTTATTGTCTGGCTCGCTACACAGCCCTGGCTGTGAACAATTACCTTCGATTTGATCTATTACAAACAGACAGCTTTCAAGCTTAATATTAATCCATGGAGCCCCATTTCCAGAAAAATGCGCTGACCCAAGCAACAACTCGATAACGTTTGTTCACTTCATGTCACCTCAAAACCAAAGTTATATTCACCCAGAGATGGTTGAACCCGCCCGCCCGCCATGTTTAGTTGCAAAATAGTCCACCTTGCAACTGAAACTTGCTTGAATAATCCATCGACTTCAAAGGGGATCCAAAGAAAGGAAACTAGTGCGGAAACTGTAACTAGCACAGTGTCTCCGAAGCCAGTGCCACATCCCCAGCCAAAAATTCGAGATTCTCCGATTCCCAAGAATAACACAGGGTATATAATATACGGATTCCCAAAGGCTTTTCACGTAAATTGATTTCGCCGTGAGTGAAGGGCAGCTGGCCTCCTGGCGTCAATCGTGTGGAGCCCGGGTCTAGCTTGATCCCTGCGTGTTAGAATTTTCGCGACACCAGTAACACGGCACAAATATCTCGTGTTTATTGGGGTCCACTACAAGAGGAACCCCATCCTCTCCAACCCCATCCTCTCCCCCCACAATGTGCTGGTCCGTGGGAATCGGATTGAAGAATCTAAACTACAAGGTAGAAACTTATAAACAAAATACATGTCCCGAGAATGAACGGAGCGGCGCAGTATTCTAAGAACACAGATCGGTACACGCGACTGAGAAGGTACTAACCAAACATGGTAATGGGTTCATAATTGCATCGTGGTCTGGCGGAAGGAATGCGAGGAGGGAAATGATGGGCGCATTAGGCGATGATTATAGGCGACGAAATGTGGGATACATGTGTGTCTGAGACATGGTGGCCAAATGTCTTCACCGTGGCACAAGATATCAGTTTAATTGTCATTCTGATTGCTGAGGGTGCCGGCAGCGGTGCGAATGCTTTGTCTACCACCCAATGGGAATAGGTTCTCACCACAGTACATGGGAAGGCACCAACAACACCCACCTGACTAGAACCAACAGGTTCCTCAACCCACTCCTAGACCTCACAGTAAATATGCGGCTCGAAATGTCACTCTCACATGGAATACCCACTCGAAGCCTGGAGCACAGGAAACTTGGAGGTGCGCTGACACACCCTGGACAGGTATTTCCTGCAACATCGACCCGGCAACAAGGGCGAGTATGGAAAGCGATGATGAAGAAGGATGGTGGCAACGCCTGTTGCGGAATTCGACCTTCTGTGTAAGGGTCTGATTTCTCTTCGACCTTGTTTCTTACTGTGACGTCCAAATACAATCGAATCCCTTTATTATGAAAGAGACAAGCGTGTACTAGTTGAACATGTGATGGTAAGAATATTGTGGTGGAGGAGTAAAATCGAATGGGTACAGGGTTGGTAAGCGACAGGGTTATATACGAGGAAGCGGTATTATGTAATAGGATAAGTGAATAACCGCAAGCGAGCCCTTACATTCTGTAACGGGTCATGTGCTGGCTGGAGTGGGGCTGCCAGAGCCCTGGCGGTTTCAGAGACGGGGACTATGGTGGAGGATAACAGGTCGAATGGCATTGTTTGGACGTCATTCGGCACTATGTTTTCATGAAAAATACAAGTAAAACGTGTTTGAGAATACAGGGAAATGTTCAGGAAACAATGAGTGATGACCTATTATTACAATATTTGCATACAAATCAATCATATTCGTGACTAGGGGTCAAGTGTAGATATACATCAGCATGTGAACACAGAATTGCTATACTCCGTGGCATAGCAGTGCGTGAAGCACTTGGAGGTTGTGCCACTTCGCCTCCAACAATCAGGCGTAACAATCAGGCACAATTGGGCATGGCAAACTTACAGAGATTCATCGAAAACTCCCGATATCCAACAGTTCCTTCCCCTATCTGCCTGCAATGGAACCCTTCGGAGACCTTGAACTGAGCGAAATCTGAAAATAGACCCCAATATCCGATCTTTCCCTTCATATCATTTCGAAAACTCGATGTGTGTGCCTACATCCTCCTTGATATCCCAAGTATGTGCTGAATGCGCTTGATGGCATCTCTATTGTACAGCACGTCAGGTAAATCCACGAGGAAGTTCACAATATCTTGAGTGTGTGGCTTCGCACTCTCTCCGAGCTCTTCGATCGCAGTCGCGAACAATCGCAAATAGACCTGAGCACAAGCGTCAAGTCGCTCTTGGAATCACTCATCCCTGGCCTCTAAGGATACTTTTCTCTTCCAGTGGTGCGCCATGTCACTGTGGTTGACAAGAGCTAGCACTGTTGCCCCAATCAATTGCTTTGCCTTTCCTGAGCCTCGACTCTCATGCCATTGTTTGATCTCCTTCGCTAAGATCCTCTGGCCTTTCTCCATCCATTCCGTTGCTGCCACAAGGGCTTCAGCGGTATCACGTTTCCAGTCTGCTGGGAGTAGCTCCCATCTCGGGAACAGCTAGGTCCTCTGTGAACATTATCCAAACAGATTGGCACATAGAGGTGGACTGTTGAGGGTCAAAGAGGCAGGATATAAGATGGGATCGCTTGTCCTGCTCTAACAACGCGAAGTGAATGGACGAGGTGATCCAGGATTTTGGCCACCTGACTCGTCAGTCAGGGATGGCCCCAGAAGGTTCACGCCTTGACCAAATGCCTCCAGGGCAATTGCAGGATCGTCAGATTGGACGAGTAGGGTCAGGATATCCGGCTCAGGTTCGATGGTCAAGGAAAGGTAAAGGTTGAGCCTCTTCCTTGCCACGATGGCTCTCACACAAGAGCCTAATGTCGTCACTCTTTCCAGGGCAGCCACACATGGCACAAACCCACTGTCATGTACGATGGTTCAGGACTAGCCAGGGCATGGTTATGGCTCAGGATAAGACTCAGAGGTTCGGGACGGGTTGTTCAGGATGAGACCAGATCGGCTGGGGTTCAGGCCAGCATCAATCAGGGTTTTTATACACAGAATAAGATACAAACGAGAACGAGAATACATCATATGTTACAGTACAAATGAGAAAGAGACCGTCCGAGAAGACAAGAGAATGTCAGGGCAGGCCAGAGACCGTCCGAGAACTGGCAATCATCTCAGTAGCCCCCAACAAGGCTCGTACGTCCTTGTATGACTACCGATGTCAAACCTCACGATGTCTTGGGGGAGCCTGACGTCGATGTATGGGATCATCATGTCGAGGGGCATTGGGGTGTTGGTTATAGTAGTCCTCAATCATAGCCTGTGTGGGGTCCTCGACCAGGGGCTCGTCAATGTTCAACTCCTCTCTCCATCTTGCCGACTCCGCCAGTATCTCCTTGAAATCCCGCCAATCATCCTGTTCTTCTGCCTGATCCTCCCACCAAATCTTTAACTGGAATTTACCCTGGAACCACCGTGAGTTCACAAAACGATCGATGACCCAAAGTTCCTGATCCTGTATGTGAACCATAGGTTGTGGTGTGGGATTGCGGCCCGGAATAGTGTCCTCCTTGGTGCGCGATAGGAGTCCTGCATGGAAGACATTGTGCACGCACCACATGACTGGGATATTGAGTTGATAGGATGAGTTTCCGATTTGCTCAAGGATTGTGTAAGGGCCAAGGTGTTTGGCCGCAGGTTTCTTGGATGGGGCGTCAGTACTGAGATTGTACGACTCCAACCAGACTCGATCTTCAATGGCAAAGCTGAGGTCTTGTCGCTTTCGGTTGGCGTAGTGCTTGTAAACCCTCTGTGCCTTTTCAATGGCGAGTTGGCAATGGGCCTGTACCTCATGAATGTGGTGGAGGCGTTCGGGGAAGGCCAGTGATTGCTCATTTGTGGTGCGGTCAGTGTAGACAGGGTTGTAGCCATAGTTCACATAGAAAGGGGTCATGCTGATCGAAGGATGGAAGTGGTTATTGTAGGCGAATTCAGTGGTGTGTAAGAAGTCAGCCCAGTCGTCCTGTCGATATGTCATGAAGCTGCGCAAGTAGGTTTCCAACCACTTGTTGTTGGACTCAACTTGTCCCTGTGACTCGGGGTGGTATGCGGTAGAGAGTTTCTGTTCGATACCAAGGTTCTTGTAAAGGTTTCGCATGTAGGGGGCTGTAAATTGAGTGCCGCGATCGGTATTGTGCTGGAGCGGGAGACCGTGCAGAGGCCATACATGATGAATGTGTAACTCCGCAAGCTGTTCCGAAGTGCAAGTGGTCTTGCAGGGGATGAAGTGGGCCATCTTCGTGAGTCGGTCTGCAATGACATAGATGGCATCGTAAACGTGTGATGGAGGCAGCTGCGTGATGAAGTCTGACTGTGTCCAGAGCCATGGTCCTTCCAGTATAGGTAACGGCTGTAAGAGTCCTCCTGGTTTCTTGTTTCGCACCTTGTTGTGCGCACAAGTGTGACAACCCTCTACATATCTCCTAGTAAATTCAATCACATCCCTCCACCAATACTTCCGTCCAACCAACTCCAACATTCCCGAAGTTCCCAAGTGTCCTGCTATCTTTCCATTGTGGTGTGTTGCCAACACCTCCCTTCTAAGCTGTTCATCCGGTGGTACCCAAATCCTTCCCGTTTCCTTTGAAGCCAATACCAGGTCATCATTCAACTCGTATCCGGAGGGCCATTGTAAGGGCTCGGTGTGACTGGTGATTTCCGCAATGTGTTCAATGAGTTGTCCATCGGTAAGGGTGTACGCATGTTCCGTTCCCTCAAGCACATTATCCTGTTCCTCAAGGAACGCCAACATAGTGATCTCGATGAAGCGCTTGGGATCGAATAATACGTTCGGGACCTTCTCGTCGGCCTGATCCGGGCAGTGTTCCTCCTTTCGGGATAAGGCGTCAGTGGCACAATTCTTGTCCCCGGGTCGGTATGCGATCTCGTAGTTGTAATGCGTGAGTTGTTCAAGCCATTGGAGTTGTCGTCGATTTAGTGGTTGCAGGTTCTTGAAATACTCGAGGTTGTGATGGTCCGTGATGATCCTTACGGGTTCCTTTGTTCCTTCCAACCGATGTCTCCAGTGTTGAAGTCCCTTAATAATCGACAAGGCCTCCTTGTCCGATATCCCATAGTTCCTTTCCGCAGGTGTCATTGACTTTGAATAAAATGCTACCAGATGATGTTTCTTATCCTCCGCCTTCTGGGACAGGACAGCCCCATAGGCGTAGCTTGATGCGTCAGTTTCCATTTGAAATTTCTTTTCATGGTCCGCATGTATGAGTACCGGTGATTCGCACACCATTCGTTTCAGAGTCTCGAATGCATGTTGTTCCTTTTCTGCCCATGTCCACCATTGATTAACCTTCATGAGGTCATGTAATGGGCGTGCGATTTCAGAAAACAATTTGATGAATCGTCAATAAAAATTACAGAATCCTACAAATTCCTGTACAGCCTGAACATTCCTCGGGGGTCTCCAATCCGCTACCATTTCCACCTTCAACTTCTCCATTTCAAATCCATCCGGCAATACCTCTACCCCCAGAAACTCCATCCGGTCCTTGTGGAACTCACACTTCCTGGCGTTAACGAAAAGTCCCTCCTTCCTGAAGCATTGAAGGACCTCACAATTGACTCGTACATGATCCTCCAGATTTGTATGATGCGTGCCCATGTCATCGAGGTAATTCTCCACTCGTTGAGATGCAACTGTCTGTAGGGTGTCTGTCATCCATCGTTGGAAATAGGGTGGTGCTCCTGCAAATCCAAAGGTCATGACATTCATCACATAGGGTCTGTCCGGTGTCATGAAAGCAGTTTTCCAAATATCCTCTGGTTTAACCCAGAGTTGGTTATAGCCCATCTTAAGATCGAACTTCAAGAAGATCTTAGCACCATGCATTCATTCCAACATCTCGTCAATATGAGGGAGTGGGTAGCTGTCCTTGATGGTGATGTCATTGAGTCGTCGATAATCAATTATGGGTCGTCAGGTGCCATCCTTCTTCCAAACGAAGAAAAAGGGGGCAGTGGTAGGTGTATTGGAAGGTGCCCATGATATCAATCCAGCCTCGAACATTGTGTCCCTCCATTTGATCCAATCCTCCCTCTCAGCGGGATTCATGTGGTAGGGTTGTGTGGGCTTTGGTAGTGGCTTAGTAGGGTCGAGTGGGATCTCAAAATCGTAACCAGGACACAATGGTGGTAGTTGTCGCATGGGTCCAGTGGGGTCAAAGACATCCAAGAAATCGTGATACTGTTCCGGGATCATTTCACGTAGTTCGCCCTCTGTGGCACTAGGCATCAGATCAACTGCGAAGATCTCAACGAAGTCCGGTTCCATTGAATAAAGTCCCACTGTTTCAGGATCGATGGGCTTGACAGGTGTGACCTGATTGAGTTGTTTAGCGAAGACATCATGTGGCTGAGGCAGGCAGTGTATGTTGCAATGTGGTGAGTTAAACTGTACATGACCAGTGCTCCACTTAATTGTAGGGTCGTGTGCCTCAAGCCATGGTAAACCCAAAATCAATCGATGGCTTCCGATTGGTGCGATATCAAAGACAATTTCTTCTTCATGTGACCCAACTTTCATGCTTGTTTTGACTTGGAAGTCAAGTGACCCGATATTTATTCCTTTTACGTCGAGAAGTGGTAAAGGCCGCCGGGGAATTCGAATCAATCCTAGCACCTCCACCACATTGTCGTGAATAAAATTACCCATTGCCCCAGAATCCAATAGGGCCAACTGGGGTTTTTCTGTCTCGTTTAAGTAGACCGGAATACTGAAGTGCTTAGTCAATGTGTACGGGGTCAGAACAGTGTTTATTGTGGAACAGGCACTCAGATACGAATCTACAATTACAGGAGTCTCGCGATTGACAGGCTTATCGGGAGACTGAATCAAAAATCCTGCGCGGCAGGTACAGGGTCAGGAATGGAGGCAGGGTCAGGTGCAGGGGTTTCATCAGGGGTGACTGCGGCCACTCGGGCAGGGCAACGGTTGGGGCATTGAGATGCCATGTGACTGCGTTGACGGCAATAGAAGCAACCCCCAATACGCGCCAACTCAGTTCTCTCATTGGCCATGAGTTTCGCGTACTGGCGATTGGCTTCCACCTTGATAGGGGTGGTGCCACGACTAGGGGTAGGGCTGGGCAGGTTGAACACCGGATTATTGATCACAGTGCGAGCGGGTGTAGGGGCGGCGGCCTTCCTTGTCTGCATGAGGGATTCGTCCACCCTAATCGCATTTTGCTGATGCTCGTGGAGGGTCATGTTGGGGTTAAGGAGCATGAGAGGGACCATGGCAATACGAACCGGGTCCTTCAAACCTGTCTCATATGTGCGTCGAATGAGGGCATTGGCGCCGGTCTGATTAGTGAGCACAAGCGTCTCGTTGAACAAGTCATTGTAGACCTTAACTGATGTCTTCTGTGTAACGCTGTGGCTCATGAGGCGGTCCATAGCCTTATCAGCCTCGTGGGGGTCCATGAATCGAGCTCGGAACACTGTGACAAAATCATCCCAATCATTGAGATTGGCTGGGACAGGAACCACCTGATACCCACTGAGCATCTCATCTCACCAGGCGGCCACATCTCCTGTCAGGAGTTGTAGGGCCCAGCGGATTTCTGTCTCAGGGTCTGGGAATGGCGTGATCGCAATATAATTGACACATTGCTGGATGAAGTGATGGGTGGTGGTTGGCGACTTGCCGTTGAACTCGGTGGGCAGTTGGGTTTTCAGGGGTCAGACACGAGGTGCAGGTGCAGGTGCGGGAGGGAGAGCTCCGGCAACCAAAGCTGTAGCAGCAGTAGTGTAGGCGAGGGTGTAGATAGGGAATAATCCATGCATGTAGGTGCGGAACTCTGCCAACCTAGCCATTTTAATATTGGCGCCGGCATTGTGGGCAGTGTTCGCAGGGAGTACTCCAGTGTAACCATGGTTGGGGTTCAGGAACATGAGCTGGGTGAGGACCTGTGTGTTCCAGTTTCTGATGTCAATGCGCGCGACATTCATCTCCCCGTGATCGGGATCATTCTCATTGGTGATGGTGAGAACAGGGAGGGCAAGGAAGTTCGGGAGTTGGAAGGCCATGGTTTACCAGTGAGGTTGGGGGCTGTGGGGTTTTGGTGACCAGGTGGGCGTGTTATCAGCGGGAGTTTTCCACAATGCTGAGGTAGGAGCTGTTGTCGTCTCGGGCTTGAAGTCGACTTCGCCTTTGATGCTGAGGTGGTTGACACGGAGTTGGCAGTGCAGGACACAGTGAAGAGCACAGTGATGGCACACAGTGGGTTCCTCGTGAACACGTGTGACCTTATAGAGGATGACAGAGGTGACGGCCAAAGTCAATGCATGGAGAGCAATATGGATCGCAAGGGGAGCCAGGATGACGAAACGAAACAGAACAGGTAGCAGTGACTGTGAGTGCAAGGGAGTAGTAAGCACAGTGATAAATGATGACTTATATCCTCTTGCTCGATGGCACACACACGATTCTGTTAATCTGCTGCTCTAGAGAACTACTACTGCGTGACCTCGTCCAACCGAGGGGATAGACCCAAGGGAGCGTAGGTGTTACAGAGCGGAGTGGACTGCAGTGTCCAGGTGTGTACCAGAGGGATCGCGGTGTGCTTCTGTAGAGGTTATGTGAACGATTCGGGTGGGGGTACAAGGTATGACAAGATTCAGCAAGCAACAGGGGGCGACAGAGGGGGCAGAGCGGGTTCGAGAGTACAGGTGGGTCTGGAACGTGCAGTGGCTAGATGGTTAAGCCGATCTTCTGTCACGTACGATGGTTCAGGACTAGCCAGGGCACGGTTATGGCTCAGGATAAGACTCAGAGGTTCGGGACGGGTTGTTCAGGATGAGACCAGATTGGCTGGGGTTTAGGCCAGCATCGATCAGGGTTTTTATACACAGAATAAGATACAAACGAGAACGAGAATACATCATATGTTACAGTACAAATGAGAAAGAGACCGTCTGAGAAGACAAGAGAATGTCAGGGCAGGCCAGAGACTGTCTGAGAACCGGCAATCATCTCACCCACGCCCGAGTATGTTATCAACGTGCAGCGAGAGCCATGGACCCAGCGACCGGAAATCCTGTAGCTGTAGGTCCAACCCGCCTTTTGTGGTTCCGGTTGTCAATGAGTGCTCCAATGTCGCGCTGATGAATCGAAATGCGTTTTCAGTGATCTGAGCAGGTGACCGATTGATTTGTTGAAGATATTCATTCAAGAGAAGGACGGCCACTGGCCTCTGTGTGCTTACTCGCGTCGAAGACGGTGGAATAAATAATTCCAGCACAAACCGGAGAAGGTCGGACTGATTGAACCCTGCTTCCCATAAGTCCCACAAGCCTTCCAGGGAGAACCAAAGGTCATCCCTTTGGATACAAGGAACTGCATCAGAGATACTCTTCCCTTCCTTCTCAGCCGCAAAGCTTTCGATTGCCATGATGGGGATAAGTAGGGTGCGAATGACGAAGTCTGAGCTGGAGCCTGACTTCTGTGAGCCTTGATATAGCGTAATGATACGTTGAAGCCTCTCAGACGGAGAGAGTCTCTGGTTATTGACCAGGGCAAACACCTTGTTCTCCTCATTGGAGTCGACACTCTGACACGATTGAGATAGAATATATTGCACCGGGAGGTTTCCGTTATCGGAAGTTCGGCGAGAAATCAGCCACTCTGCTGCCATGATGGTAGTAGTTCGTAAGAGGCCTCCATTTTGCTCATCGCCGGGGCATTTGGCGAGATAAACGACGACTCCTCGGAGGAGCTCCGTGATTCTGGCCGTGAAATCCACTTTGATCTCCAACGTATATAGCTGTATAGAGTCAATGAGCCACACTAGCTCCGATGTGTTTTCTTCACTATACTCCAAACACTTTAAGATTCGACATGTGTCCTGCCAGTGGTCTTTGGCTTTGGTCGTAGCATAGAGTCGTGAGAGGAGCAGGTGTAGGTACAGACCCTGTAACGGATTGGAGGTCTTGATAGTGCTGTATGCCCTTTTCGCTTCTTTGTTCACCCTTGGCTGCTCTGACTGGCTTGGGCTGGAGACCACAAGGCACAGACGAAGTGCTGGGAGAAGATCGAGTTTGGGTTGTGAATATATCTCTAAGAGCATGGAAGGTAAGATCGAAGATAGATGGCTCCATGGCACTAGGGACGTGATGCAGCGTCGTGAATGCTCGACTTGAAGGCCGAAAAGTTGGGTGAAAATAGAGAAATTCTTTGGTACCACTGGAGTATGGATAAAGAGGCAGTTTGAGATTCTCACATCAACAATTTCGGGGTCATGAGCTGCTTCACCGAATAAGGCCCATCTGAATAACCTCCTACACCACACATGGAGAGTTTTACGACTCGGTAGTAAGTCTGTGCCTAGGCCCATGAGCAGAAGGACCATGCCGAATTGAACAATGGAGAACATTATGACTATGGGGCCGTACAATGGGGCCACTGTAAAATATAAACCGACGTAAAAGGAGCCACCGGAGCCTATCATGAGCAGGCGGAGGACGAACAGACTTGGAATGCCTGTCCTCCTAAGGCGCTGTGCCCGCAATTCTCGATTCCTGGCTTGCTCCTCGGGGCTATGGTGTGTTTGCAAACCCCACGCAAAATTCCATAGCAATTTCTTTAATAGTAATGCCAGAGTGATTGCAAGCAATATCAAGCTCAGGCTCACGTTCAACCCTACGACAGCCTCTGTAAGAGGCTCGTCCGACCAATCGTAGTCGAAGACGGGGTCTGAGATATTACGGAGTTGGTTGGAGATTTGGTTTAAAATGAACACCATCTGAGGTTCATTGTTGTTAGGCTTTAGCTGTTGGAGGATGAAGCTGAGAAATATTGAAAGCATGGTTGCAAAGAGAGTTGACTACTTGGACTTTAGCTACAGGAAAATTAGAGAGGGGGAGAGGGAGGTGTACAAAGACAAGGCTGGTCTTGGCCATATATGTCGTGCCACGCTGCTAATTGCCTTGCATCCAGCTTGGCCGTCAACTCGTTGTAATATTCCCATAATGACTTTTCAGTCCCAAGAAGTGACGCTGAACACATCTGAGCACCCGCGGTCATTCCAGGCATTCTGATACCCACCTTGGTTTTCTTTCTCCATTTCACTGTCATGTCTGCAAAATGCAATGAGTTTTCCTTGTATGATATTGCATGGTGAAACCTTACCAAACCGTCTTCTACCACGACGAGAACGAGCCACCGCGGGTAGAAGTCAACGAAGGCAGATGAACCTCAGAATGTTGGGCGTTTTCAGTTCTTCGGTTCCCAAGGTGTCGCCCTTTAATCCTCCATGGTCCTGTGCAGATGCGCTATGGGAAAGGACATACTACAGTCGAAAGCGAGGTGTCACCTAAGGTAGACTGCAATCAAACCTAGCACCCCTCCTGATTAGGACAAAGCAAAGAAGTTGACCTTAATTCTGGGTCGGCCCTTGCCCACAAGAACAAACCATTACGTAGAACTGTAGAATAGATCGAATAAAAA
>Ga0307515_10015517_pt1 | contig 14025 bp, 20 predicted proteins | sample 17_EM_MG_FD_194513 | JGI IMG/M metagenome (GOLD analysis project Ga0307515, IMG submission 194513) | Populus trichocarpa ectomycorrhiza microbial communities from riparian zone in the Pacific Northwest, United States - 17_EM | ecosystem: Host-associated > Plants > Roots > Unclassified | place... | reverse complement strand
AGTACACCACAAGTTCTGTCTCAGCTGGATCCCAGCTGGAGCAATCACCCCGGTTTCCGTGAGGTTGGTCCCCTGGGTCCCAGCCGTATCCATCGTCGATCCCAGACCCTGATCGATGGATGGCTCCCGTCCGGAGGGGGTGATGGCATCGGCTGGGAGCACCGTTTCGCAACCGATTTTATTCCCTTCCGGTCGTCTCGTCTCCCCTCCTCCACCAGCACCCATCTCGACAACTGGGGACCGTCAGATCCCCTCACCGGAAATGGCATCATTCGCGGATCTCCAAGCTCGAGCTCTAGCACGAAACACACAGACCACCACCAACACGCCTGAGGTTGATATGGATAATGCAGAGAGCCAGCTGGAGGACCAAGAGAACGGCACCCCTGACTATGACAATCCTAGCAACGATACCGGCGCTGCACCACACAGGGGTCTAACTGTTGACGAGCTGACCCAACTTGTTCAGCGTTATAATTTGCCTGAAAGAACACTCGCGGATGCAGTAACATTTCAGCGGGTATTTTCAATCCGCCTCTCTAGTACCACCCAACTTGACTTTTTTTAACCCGTAGTTGCATCCCTCTGTGCAGCAGGTTCTTGTCTATCTCTCGCTCCAAGAAATCCGGTCTTTCATATCCACGTTGCCACGACCCGAGGAGTGGTGGCGCATTACCTTGTTGTTTGAAGTTCGCTCTGACGTATCCGGCTTCGGGTCTCCCCTCTGCTGATGGACAACTGTGGCCTAGAAAAATGTCAAGACGTACGTAAAAGCTCTCTTCGTTCAGGCGACAATCAAGAACTACAGTTCCGACACAATTGTCAGTTGCATGGAGGTGCGTGTCGATTTTTCTGTTGTTCGCATATCTCATTTACTATTCCTAGAAAATTATCAAACGCCTCCGTTGGGGGCTTCCTGCCAATGCTGAGAACAACCCAGTTTTGTGGTCGGAGGTCGTATCAATGATCCAGGATAAAGCTTCAGATCTCCGTTCTGACTGGAAAAAAGCAGTAAGTCTGTTCGCCATGTTACCACTCAGAAGCTGAAAACACTTATAACAGATCATATCAAGCATGAGTAAGAAGAATCATGTCACTGGGCTTGCATCCACTTTAACATCGGGCGTCGAGGGTCTCAAACCTGACGGTCCATTTCTCGTCCGCGTTGCGGTTCTCGTGCGTGATTTTATTTGTTGTTCCCATCACTTGACTAATTCAGGGCACCTAACAGCGAATGGTCTGTGCGAGGGATAGTGGTCTGACCTACTGGCCAAAGGTCGCCGGTGAACTTGAAGATATACGGAACTCCCCGAATCCAAACCAGTAAGTCCTATCTTCACCCCATGGCTGTCGCGCTGACATATCTCAACAGAATACTAGCAGAATATTACCTCGAAGACCAGAACAAATATCCAAAGGCGGGCATGGAATTAGTCACCGCAAATTTCACTCCCACCCCGTCGGACAGTGCAATCGTGCAAACCGCCGGTCAACTGATGAACGCTTAGCCTTAATTTCCTATAGTATATACTATAGCCTACTATGCATGCAAGAATACACGGTGATTTTAATGAACGGGTGGGAATCAGAACGAGAAAACGGGGCGCGATGCGGGTGCTACAGTACTACGATATGCGACAATTAGCGCTCACCAGCTGGAACCCACCTGGCTGATTGTAGAAATCAGCCGGGTTCCAGCTGTGCGGCACACGGAATCCGCCTCTCTTCAACCCGGTGATCCGGACCCAGTTTCCACCCGGGATCCAGCTGACGTGGGACTCGTGGTGTAGAATCTTCCATCATTTCTGATGACCCAACACCTGGAACTACATTCGCCTTTTGAGTCACGTTGAGTACGCTCCGATAAAAGAGATATCATTCGATGAAAAAAAGAACTACAGTACATATGATACAGAGAGAGACATGCATGGTACAGAGGAAAATCTAGGAACGCTTACCACGCAACTGAGGCCGAGCAAGAGCCTCCGAGGCGAAGTCGTCCTTGAGCTGGATCGACGTTTTTAGGTTTCGTGTCTGTGCCTGTGCCTCTGCAACATTTCTTAGTCTCAGAAACAATTGCATGTCATGATTCCGATGAGAAGACGCGTCACTGGTGCGGTTTCACATGTCGCAGTCGAGCTCGAGCATTCCAGTCAACGTTGTTCAGCCGGCCGTATGAGGGGAATCATCTGACCCTTGGTGAACGACTCGGATGCCGTCCCCTCCACCCTACGTGTCCGTGATGTACGATTCGTGGGTGGCGACTCCGCAAGAGGCGCGGCCAGATACACAAGTGATTTACGGGCGCCCGTTTCTCGGCGCTTGTCCCTCATGTGGACGTCCTGCTCCCCGACAACACCGGTATCCCCCACGAACAGTTAGTTCTTTCACCCCAGAGGTCGAATGGTTTGACTAACTGCGTCCTTTAAACTCGAGATGGATCCCCGCCCCTGCGGATGAAATCCGAGTCCTTTTCTCATCACGTCAGGCAACTGCTGTCGCCTTGGCATGTTACCGCGAACGCTTCGAGATCTGGAAGCAAGGGGCTGAAGTTTCGTGAGTCTCCCGAGGGCATTTATTTTGTCCGAAAGCACGCTCGGAGGATGCGGAAGCTCCAACGGTACCCCTCGGATGTTACCAGCTTCGGGTATTCCAACGCCAGACCAAAGCAAAAGTCGGTGCATAACCAGGAGGCTCCGGGGCCAAGAGCAAACGACCATCTGAAGAAACTCTTGGACCGTCCAAACAACGATTGATTTCACCAGCCACAGACAAATATACATCTTTCATTATATCCACATTATGAGCATGTGAGGACATGGTGCTGTGAGACGTGCAGCCATACCATACACCCCGCCGAACGTACATACACGAGTTATCTAACAGGGGTACGACAGGGATATAACAAAAATACAACGAGCGTCGCCCAATTGTCATAACTTTCCTATGGGCGATTTACCGCAATATACCGCACCACAGCTGTTGCAATGCGTTGTAGCCGTTGCGTCGTATTGCAACGGCGATGCAACGCTCCGGCGGGTTTTGCGATGTTGTCCACGGGGGTCTTCGGGTCGATCATCGTCGAAATTTCGACGTCCGCTCGTCCTGAGCCGGAGCCCACCGCTTTAAACCACCTCGTGAGAGATCGAGTCATTGCGAAAGCTGTCCCGAAGGTGCTCCTCGCCTGGAACAGAGATGCTCTCCGGCGCTCCCTTGTGGACTCGTCGTTGCGGAGGGAGTACGTGAAGTTGATTATCAACTCCCGAAAGTGAAGGAACCCGCGGGTTATCCAGGTGTCTAGATCGCTACCCCAGCAACACTTGGGCCGAGTCTGGCCTTAATCTCGAGCTCCGCGGTAGTCTTGTCAGGTTGCAAGCCTTCCGTGGAGTGATGCTGGAAAAGCCAGCGTGAGCATACCCCCCGGTGTGGGTGTGGGCGGGTTTGGTGTTTCCTCGGGGTGTTTTTGAAAGGTTTCGCTCACGATGTCGAGGGGGGGGGGGCTGCACCGTTGGACTTGAGATTTCGCGTGCAATGGGTCCGAAATTCGATGACGGATCTCTTAGTGTGCACGTTGAAGCGACTAGTTTGGTCGAGGCGAAAACAGAGGCGAAGGGGCTGTCTGATTCCAATGGCGAAAGTGTCCCCCAGTGATCTCAGTGGCGGCCAGTAGTTAGTACATACATCGCTTTCGAGCCTGCCCGCGCCCCCGTTCCGCCCAATGGAAACGATTATGGTCTGACGCAAAAAATCAATAGGAGGGCCACGTTGCGTGTGATACAGGGAGAAAAAATGAGGTACAGAAAAGAGTCTGCGAACGCTCGCCACGTAAGTATCGCGGGCAAGAGCAAAATCGTCACCAGGTCGGATCGTTCTTGGGTTTGACATCTGCGTCTACACCTTTGCAGCTTTTTCTTGGTCAAAAAACATCTCAGAAACAATTGCATGACGTGATTTTGACGAGAAACCGTGCGGGAAATTGTTATCCCGTATGTCCGACCGTATACGTAACCTGCCGGGCCTTTCAGTGATCGACGTGCGTCCCTACTACCTCAGCTTCGCGCAAGATACCCCCAAGGCAACGTCGGCATCGAATGTGAGCTGCCATCTAATCCATCTACCACCGATACACGGCCAAACATACCTTATAGACCCAATGCACGCCTGTCTCAACGTGGACGAGATCGTGAGATTCGTCGCCCATGAACTCGTTGTATCCAGTGGAGAAAGGAGCGCCGTTAGCCTGGCGTGCTGCCGCAAAAGTTTTGAGGACCCAGTGTTGGGTACATTATGGGCGGAGCAGGATGTGCTTCTCCCATTACTCAAGTCTCTTCCGTGCGATGTTTGGAAAGAAGGCGGATACAGTGTGAGCGCGTCGATAGTGTCTTTTCTCTCTCTCTCTCTCTAACTACCCAATTCGAAAGTCCTTTAAAAGGCTCCCGACGACGACGGAATGGGCTCGTTTCCGGAAGTACGCCCGAAGGATGCGAGAGCTTAGACAATGGGACGCTTCAGACTCCCCGTCCCCGGAAACTTTCTCGGCTATCCAATTTTTCACCGCCAACGAACCCCTACTCCCGAATCTGAAAACTCTCGTATTGACGAGAGTACAGGGATGGTTTGTTCCATTCATCCCCTTGTTCCTTTCCCCCAGAACCACCTCCGTCGTCCTCTCATTTGAATCCAACCTCCCCGAAGTAATGATCGCTTCAATGATCACAACCTTACCAACCCTGTGTCCCGACTTGCACAAGATCGCTCTTTACGGCCTTCCAAAAAGTTCGATGATTACCGCCGCCGTTTCCGGAGTGCTTCTCATCACCAATCGAAACAATCTCCAAGGATTTCGTGTGGATTCCCCTTTGACAGAGGAGGCCAGCGAAGTGCTTTACGAACTACCCAACCTACGTGGCCTATCGGTGGTTATAGAGAGGGAGAGTCGACTACCCTCAGCATCGCTTCCAAATCTAACCGATCTAATAGTCAGATGTGACAACGAGGATGTCTGGCCGCAGCTGTTTCACGGAGCAACGCTTGGGAAGTTGGAGCGTGTCGACTTCTTCCTTGAATCCGGACAGATTGGCGACTTCCTCGGGGCATTCAAAAGGGCCGCACTCTCTTCATCCCTCCAGAATACGCTCTCGGGGTTCTTTATTTTTGCAGGGCGTTCATGGAGTCCAAACTATTCCTCCCTCCTTCCATTTACGCAGATGGTAAACCTGCAAGTTTATTTCTCCTGCGATGATGGATGCTCCTCAACGGTGGACGACGACATCATCATCAACCTTTCGCGGACGATGCCGAAGCTGAAATCGCTTGGATTGGGCGAAGCACCGTGCCGTCAAATCGCCACCGGCATCACGACAAACGGATTCTTGGCCCTGGCCCATCACTGCCCACAACTTTCCACTCTTTGTGTACACCTTCAAGCGGCTAGCCTCAGTGAACCACCAGGGATTCCTGGAATGGTTCCTGGTACTGGGCCCGCTGCTTCGTTGACCGATTGCGCTTTGACGGAACTCGATGTTGGTGAAGCACCTGTGCCGGAAGGGTCAGCGATGATCATCGCCCTGACCCTACTCCGCATCTTCCCCCGGTTATGTTCCATAGAGTTCATCAATGAGGAATGGGAAGAGGTTGGGAACGCAATCAACCGTTCTCAAGAAATCATCGATTGTTCAAGTAAGAAACGTCCCCTCACCACGTCTCGAAATACCTTCAACGACCGCTTTACAGGGGTCGCACTCGGGATGAGTGATTAGGCGGGAAACGGACCAAAGGGACAACACCAGACTAGTTCAGATCTCACCCGCTCAATAGAACTTGTACCTTCTTCGGTAACCCCAACCGCACTACCCCGTGTATAATATGGAACGTTGTGGAAGCCATGTTATTGGATAGCGAACAGGACCGGCCCCGGGCTTAGTCTGTGAGTGGCTACATGTACAGTGGTGTGCGGTTCGTGGATGGCAACTCCGCAAGAGGCAAAGCCGGGTACATAGGTGGTTTATGGGCGCTTCGTTTCCTGACACCTCTCCGGAAATGCTGGTATCGTCCACGAAAAGTTAGTTCTTGCTCCACCTCCAAGATCGAATGATTTTACTAAACGTGTCTTTTGAATTCAAGATACATACCCCTATGGATGAGATCCGAGACTTCTTGCATGCGAACCCGTCGCGTCAAACAACTGCTGTCGCCTTGGCACGTTGCTGCGAAAGCTTCGAGATCTGGAAGGAAGAGAGTGGGTGTTCTGTGAGTCTCCCGAGGGCATTTATTTTGTCCGAAAGCATGCTCGGGGGATGTGGAAGCTCGAACGGGTACCCCACGGGGACCACCGGTTTCGGACATTCCAACACCAGATCAAAACAGTATTCAACGCAGAACCAGAAGGCTCCGGGACCAAGGGTCATCGGTCATATGCAAAGGGACACCTGAATTCGGTACCGAGGGTAGAAGCCCTTGAATATCTGAGGCGTTCGTTCCCTCCATCTCCTATTTCTATCCTCCCAAGTCGTCCGACCCAGAACAGTGTCTGAGGTTTGGCGGTCATCGACTCGGTGACCTGGCGGCGAAATCAATCATTGTTCAGAGCCCATTGTTCTAAGCCGCCTTGTGAGAGATCGGTCATCGTGAAAGCTGTTCTGATGGTGCTCCTCGCCTGGAATCGAGATGCTTTCTGGTCATCCATTGTGGACCCGTTGTTACGGAGGAGGTACGTGAAGTTTTTCACCAACTCCCGAAATCGAAGGAACCCGTGGGTTATCCAGGAGTCCAGATCGCTACCCCAGTGACACCTCCAGGTCTGGTCTTGATTGTCCTCGAGCTCAGGGGTCGCCTTGACGGGCTGCAAGCCTCCCGTGGAGCCGGGCTGGAGAGAGTTAGGGCGGGCCTACTTCTGGCGTGAATGGGGATGAATTGGACATTTCCTCAGGACGTTTGAAAGCATTGCACTCGCGACGTCGAGGCAGCCGGTTAGACACCGGTCTAACTTCGATGGCACACGGTAATACACTGTAGAAAACGACAAATCCAGCTGAAGATGGTTGGATGTTAAAATCCCCGTCGTGATCCAAGCAGTGTGTTACTTTTGAGCCCGTCCACGCCTCTGGCGACCCGTTCCACCATGGGAGATATCGGAGAAGGATCATGCACTATGATTTAACGCGAAAAAAAAAAACACAGAAGAGCCATGCTACGTATGCTACAGGGGGGGACAATAGGAAGGAGTCTAGGGCTACGAACGCTCGCCACGCAAACACCGGGTAAAAGACGCAAAATCTTTAGGGTGCCGGTGGATCGTTTTTAGGTTCTGCGTCTGCGTCTACACCTCTGCAGTTTTTCCTTGGCTAAAAATCGCCTCGGGAACAGCGGCACGACATGAATCCGATAAGAAAATGGGTCACCCGCACAGAGAATTGGCATTACCTGGCCCTTTGTCACGGTGATCAACAGAGCTCCCACGCTACTCTTTCACGAGTCTGCAATCTAGCTTGTGGCAAGCAAAGCTTGCGCCACGCCACAATCACTCGAGACACTTTCAAAGTAACATCGACATCGAATGTGAGTTGCCGTTCACCCCATGTACCCGGATCGATACACGGCTAACCGCACCTTCTAGACTCAATGCACGCCTGTCTCAACGTAGATGAGATCGTGAGACTCATCGCCCTCGAACTTGTCGCATCTGGAGGAGAGGCGAGCGCTGCTTGTCTGGCGTGCTGTTGTAAAAGTTTTGAAGACCCAGTGTTGGACCCATTATGGACGGAGCAGAGGTTGCTGCTTCCATTGCTCAAGTGTTTTCCGGGCAATGTTTGGAAAGAAGGTGGATACAGTGTGAGTGTGCCGACAACGTACCTTTTCTTTCTCTCCTCAACTATTTGATTTGAAAGTCCTTTGAAAGGCTTCCAACGACGACAGAATGGGCTCGTTTCCGGAAGTACGCTCGAAGGATGCGAGAGCTCACGGAATCCGTCACTTCAGACTCCCCGTCCTCGGAATTTTTCTCGGCCATTCAACTTTACGCCATCGATGAACCCTTACTCCCGAATTTGAAAACTCTCAGGCTGGTGAAAATAAAGGGGTGGTTTATCCCATTCATCCCCTTGTTCCTTTCCCAGAGAACCACCTCCGTCACCCTCGGATTCGGACCCAGCCTCCAGCCTGAAGCGACTCGGATGATCGCTTCGGTGATCACAACCTTACCAACGCTGTGCCTCGACTTGCAAACAATTTGTCTCTACTGCTTACCAAGTGGTTCGATCATTACCGCCATCGTTTCCAACATGCTGCTCAACACCAATCGAAACACTCTCCAAAGATTCTGTGTGGAATCCTCGTTAACAGTGGATGCCAGCAAAGTGCTTTACAAACTACCCAATCTACGCGACCTATCGGTGGATATAGAGGGGGGGACTTCACTACCCCCAGCATCGCTTCCAAATCTGACCGATCTAACAATCACATCTGACAACGAGGACAACTGGCCGCAAATTTTCCACGGAGCAACATTCGGAAAGTTGGAGTCTGTCACCTTTTACCCTCAATTCGAAGAAGTTGACGACTTCCTCGAGGTATTCGAAATGGCTGCACTCTCTTCATCCATCCAGAATACGCTCTCAAAGTTTCATATCTACACACCGTACCCATGGGACCCAAACTATTACTCCCTCCTTCCGTTTACGCAGATGGTAGAACTGGATATTGAATTCCTCTGCGAAGACGGGTGCTCCTCAACGGTGGATGACGAGATCATCAACAACCTTTCACGGGCAATGCCAAAGCTGGAATCCCTTGTGTTATGCGACGCAACATGTGACCAAATCATCACCGGTGTCACAACGAAGGGACTGTTGGCCCTGGCCCATCACTGCCCCAAACTCTCTACCCTGTGTGTACACATTCAGGTGGCTAGCCTCTGTGAACCGCTAGGGATTCCTGGAATGGTTCCTACTGCTGGGCCCGCTGCTTCATGGACAGATTGCGCTTTGACGGATCTTGCTGTTGGGGAAGCACGTGTGCCAGAGGGGTCAGCGATGATAATCGCCCTGACCCTGCTCCGTATTTTCCCCCGGTTACGTTCCATAGAGTTCGCCGATGAAGCCGAAGGGTGGGAGGAGGTTGGGAAGGCAATCAACTGCTCTAGAGAAATCATTGATTGTTCAAGTAAGCAACGCCCCTTCATTACGCCTTGAAGTACTCTCAATGACCGTGTTACTCAGGGGCCGCACTCAGGACCAGTGGTTAAGCGAGAAGTGGGCCAATCCACGTCTCATCCCCTCCAACAAAACTTGTACTTTTGCTTTACCTGACCTTCACGCGCACGCCCTACTCTCCCACTCCCTCGCAACATTCCCCGTGATCGACGATTACCCAAGTAGAGTATATTTTCAAGTCCGCGCATGCCTCCGTTGCACGCAACGAGAGATATTGGAAAAGCATTGTAATTTGACGCAGGGAACTAATAGATGGGCTACGTTACATGCAATACAGAGAGAGAAAATAAGGTACAGAAGACAAACTACAAACGCTCGGCACGCAACCGACAGGCAAGATTCGTGTCTTTGAACAGAGAGACGAAGTAAGCCTCGGCAGCCTCCTGCAATGCCATGATGGCTGAAGACTGGAATCGGAGGACCGTCTTGAAGGCTTGAGCAATCTCACGGACGGGTCGCTGGAGGGGCGGCTTCCGCTTCTGGTACCGACGAATCTCTCGCTGCTCGCTGAGCCATGGTACTAGACCGGAGCCTGTAAGGCTTCTTCACGCCACCAGCTACCTGTAAACACGGTTAGAAGCCGGCCGACGCGAAAAGCACAAAGAGGGGACGCGTACCGATGGCTTCTTACGAGTAGCGGAAGACTTGATAGCGAGCTGCTTCCTCGGGGCCGTACCACCCGTTGATGAGAGCGGTTGTTGACTTTGTTTGATGGTGTGGTGGATATGGTCTGAGTGGGTGGTTGGGGTGACGGAGTGGGGAATGATCGACCCAGACGCCCGGTGAGCTTTATGCGGGGACCGGCAACCCCCCCGCCAAATTTTGATTCCGCGCGGAATTCTCACATCTACTCACGATTTTGTAAACTTGTCAGCGCCAGATTGACACGTACCACACCTCATTTAAGAATGTGTAGTGTGAGATGATATTGCCGGGTTCAAATGCACCACGTGAACACAGGGAGAAAGTACCTCAGACGGCAGACATCGAGGGTTCCTTCAAAAGACCCCGCACGTCACGGGTCCGGAACTCGATCATAGGCGATATGACGACGGATCTCTTGGCGTGCACGTTGAAATGGCTAGTTTTGTCGAGGCGAAAAAAAAGGTGGAGGGGCTGTCTGGTTCCAATGGTGAAAGCGTGGTTAGATGGAAGAACTGGGCTTTGAGAGGTTGGGGAGATGCCCGGAGTAAACAGACAAGCAAGGTGTACTTCGACGGCGCGTAGCGATACACCACAGAAAACGACGAATCTAGCTGAAGATGACCAGACGTTATTTAGAGTCCCCTGGCACCCAAGCAGTATATCATTCTCGAGCTCGCCCGCGCCTCTGTTCCACCCAACGGGAGATATTGGAAAACGATTATGATCTGATGCAAAAAAAATCAATACAAGGGCTACGCTACGTGTGATACAGGGAGAAAAGGATGAGGTATAGAAAAGAGTCTGCGAACGTTCGCCACATAACCGCGGGCAAGAGCAAGATCGTTGCCAGGCCACCGGATCGTTCTTAGGTTCAGCGTCTGCGTCTACACCTCTACAGGTTTTTCTTGGTCAAACAACGCCTCAGAAACAATTGCACGACATGATTCTAACGAGAAAACGGGTCACCTGTGCAGCGAACTGCTACCTGGCCCTTTGTGGTGATCGACAGAGCTCCCGCGCTACCCTTTAACAAGTCTGTGCAACTCAATCTAGCTTGTGGCGAGCAAAGCTCGCGCCACACCACGATCCCCCCTCCTCTCTAAACCCGAGCCCCCCCCCTCTAAATCTGAGCTCTGAACTTGAGGCTGGATTCCAGCCTAACCACGATCACTCGAGACACCTCCAAAGCAACGTTGGCATCGAACGTGAGCTGTCGTTCACCCCATGTACACAGCTAAACTCACCTTCTAGACCTTTCCAGACTCAATGCACGCCTGCCTCAACGTGGATGAGATCGTGAGACTCATCGCCCTCGAACTTGTTGCGTCTGGAGGAGAGGCGACCGCTGTTTGTCTGGCGTGCTGTTGTAAAAGCTTTGAAGACCCGGTGTTGGATGCGTTATGGGCGGGGCAGAGGTTGCTGCTTCCATTGCTCAAGTCTTTTCCAGGCGATGTTTGGAGAGGGGGCGGATACAGCGTGAGTGCGTCGACAGCGTGTCTTTTCTCTCTCTAACTATTCGATTCGAAAGTCCTTTAAAAGACTCCCGACGACGACGGAATGGGCTCGTTTCCGGAAGTACGCTCGAAGGATGCGAGAGCTCAGGCAATTCGTCACCACATGCTCACCGTCCTTGGAAGCTTTATCGGTCATGCAATTTTGCACCATCAACGAATCCTTGCTCCCGAATCTGAAAACTTTCGGGTTGACGGGAATACAGGGGTGGTTTATACCATTCGTCCCATTGTTCCTTTCCCCCAGAATTACCTCCATCGCCCTCGAATTTAAATCCAACCTCCCCGAAGCGACGATCGCTTCAATGATCACAACCTTACCGGCACTGTGTCCTGAATTGCAAACGATTGTTCTTTCCAACCTCCCAAGAAATCCGATAATCACCGCTGCCGTCTCCACAATGCTTCTCGTCACCAATCGAAACACTCTCCAAAGATTCCGCGTGGGTTCCCCGTTGACAGAGGAGGCCAGCGAAGTGCTCTACGAACTACCCAACCTATGTGATCTATCGGTGGTTATTGGGACAAGGACTACACTGCCCTCAGCATCGCTTCCAAATCTAACCGGACTAACAATCACATGTGACAACGAGAATTGCTGGCCGCGACTGTTCCACGGAGCAACGCTCGGGAAGTTGGAGCGTGTCAACTTCCACCTTGAATCCGGACAGGTTGGCGACTTCCTCGGGGCATTCGAAAGGGCCGCACTCTCTTCATCCGTCCAGGATGCGCTCTCGAGTTTCTCTATTTTCACAGGGTGTCCATGGAATCCAAACTATTACTCCCTCCTTCCATTTACGCGGATGGTAGACTTGGATATTGTATTCCCCTGCGATCGCGGATGCTCCTCAACGGTGGATGACAATATCGTTATCACCCTTTCACGGGCAATGCCAAAGCTGGAATCCCTTGGATTGGGCGATGTACCATGCCGCCAAATCACCGCCGGTGTCACAACAAAAGGACTCTTGGCCCTGGCTCATCACTGTCCAAACCTCGGTACTCTCCGCGTACATCTTCAGGTGGCCAGCCTTAGTGACCTGCCAGGGATTCCTGGAATAGTTCCTAGCGCTGTGCCCGCTACTTCGCGGACGGATTGCGCCTTGACGAAACTTGAAGTTGGGGAAACACCCGTGCCGGAGGGGTCGGCGATGATAACCGCCCTGACCCTACTCTGGATTTTTCCCCGGTTGGGTCTCATATTGTCCTTCGGTGAGGGGTGGGAGGAGGTTGAGAATGCAATCCGCCACTCTAGAAAAATCATCAATTGTTCAAGTAAGCAACACCCCTTCACTACGCCTTGAAGTACAATCAATGACCACTTACAGGGGCCGCACTCGAGACCAGTGATTAAGCGAGAAGCGGACCAACTAAACTCAGGTCTCACCCGCTCACACAGAAATTTTACTTTCTCCGTCACCTCCCGTGCACGTCCTAGTCCCCCGTGATCATCTAAGCAGTGTATACTTTCGAGTTCTCCTGTGCCTCTGTTTCACACAATGCGAGATATTGGAAAAGCATTCTGATTTGACGCAAAAAAAAAAAAAACAATAGATGGGCTACGCTACATGTAATACAGAGAGAAGAATAGGATGCAGGAAAGAGTCCATGAACACTCACCGCACAACTGACGGGCAAGAGCAAGATCCTTGGGCTGGATCGTCACTCGCTTCGCATGGATCACCGCAAGATTCGTGTCTTCGAACAGAGAGACGAGGCAAGCCTTGGGAGTCTCCTACAATGCCATGACGGCAGATAACTGGAATCCGAGGTCCATTTTGAAGTCTCAAGTGATCTCACAGACGAGTTGCTGGAAGAGCTAGCTTCCGACCTGATCTGGAGTGGAATCATCTTCCATCGTCTCTGACCCAACACCTGGAACCGCATTCACATTTTTGAGCCACGCTGAGTACGCTCTGATAGAAGATATATCGTTTGACGAAAAAAGAGAGGGAGAGAAAGGTATGGTACAGGGGAGCCTAATCTGGGAACGCTCACCACGCAACTGCCGCTGCGGCCGAGCAAGAGTCTCCGAGGCGAGATCATCATCCCTGAGCTGAGTCGACGTTTTTAGGTTTGGTGTCTGCGTCTGTACCTCTGTAGCTTTTCCTTTGTCTCAGGAACAACTGTAATTTCGATGAGAAAACGCATCACGGGTGCGGCTTCACAATCGAGCGTTCAGCGTTGTTCAGCCGCAGGATGGGAATCACCTGGACCAGTGATCGACGGATGTCGTTCCCTCTACGTACCCCGCGTGTTCCAGCTTGTGAAGTTTGTGGCCACGACAGCTCGAGATACCCCCAAAGCAACGTTGGCATCGAATGTGAGTTGTAATTCAATCTACGCACCATCGATACACGGCCAAATGCACCTTCTAGACTCAATGCACGCCTGTCTCAATGTGGACGAGATTGTGAGACTCATCGCCCGCAAACTCGTCGCATCTGGTGGAGGGAGGGCCGCCGTTAGCCTGGCATGTTGTTGTAGAAGCTTTGAAGACCCGGTGTTGGATGCGTTGTGGACGACACAGGATGGACTACTACCATTATTCAAGACTTTTCCGGGCGATGTTTGGAAAGAAAATGGATATGGTGTGAGTGCGCAGACAACATGCATTTTTTTCTTTTCTTAACTATCCAATCCGAAAGTCCTTCAAAAGA
>Ga0307515_10015516_pt1 | contig 14026 bp, 2 predicted proteins | sample 17_EM_MG_FD_194513 | JGI IMG/M metagenome (GOLD analysis project Ga0307515, IMG submission 194513) | Populus trichocarpa ectomycorrhiza microbial communities from riparian zone in the Pacific Northwest, United States - 17_EM | ecosystem: Host-associated > Plants > Roots > Unclassified | place... | reverse complement strand
GAACGCACCTTCCTCTGCCTCCTCACCCATCACCTCGTCTCCGACGGGTTCAGTTACGTCATCTGCTTCCAGCGGCTCTCCGAGATCTACGACGCCCTGCTCGACGGCACCCCGCTCGACGAGGGCCGCTTCCCCGCACTCGCCGAACTGGTCGACGCCGAGGCGGCATCGACCGGTTCGACGAAGGGCGAGCGGGACGCGGCGTACTGGCGGGAGCAGGTGGGTGACGGCCCCGCGCTGATCAGCCTGGCCACGCGGGACGCCCAGCCCGCCCCGTCCTTCCACCAGGAGAGCGCGGTGCTGCCCGAGCGGACGGCCGAGCTGCTGCGCACGGTCGCCTGGAAGTCCCGGGTGATCTGGCAGAGCACGTTCGCCGCCGCCCTCTTCGCCTACACCGCGCGCACCGCCGCCGTCGAGGACGTCCTCCTCGCCCTGCCGGTGACGGGGCGCCTCGGGGGCACGATGCAGCGCATCCCCGGCGTGGTCGTGAACACGCTGCCGCTGCGCCTGACCGTGTCCGCCGACGCCACGCGCGCCGAACTGCTCGCGGCGACGCACGAGGTGTTCTCCCAGGGGCTCAGACACCAGCGCCACCGGGTCAGCGGGATTCGCCGGGACATGGGTCTGCCCAGCGACGACCGGCGGCCGTTCGGCCCGTGCCTCAACATGATCCCGCAGCCCGAGACGCTGGCCATCGGTCCGTGCGAGGCCACCATCTACACCCCCTCCACAGGACTCGTCGACGACCTGGAGATCACCGTCTTCGACAAGGGCGCCGCGGGCATCGGCATCGACCTCAGCGGCAACACCGCACGCTACGACCGTGCCGAGATCCGCACGCACCTGGACCGGTTCACCGCCTTCCTGGACGCCTTCCTCCAGGCCGCGCCCGACGCCCGGCTCGGCGGCCTCGACCTGCTCACCGCCGACGAGCGGGCCGGCCTCACCGCCGCGCTCACCGGGCCCGTCCGCGAGACGCCCTACCGGGGGGTCGTGGAGCGGGTACGGGAGCATGCGGCGCGGGCGCCGCACGCGGTGGCCGTCACCGACGACGGCGGAAGCGTCGACTACGCCGAGCTGACCGGCCGGGCCTCCGCCGTCTCCCGTGTCCTGACCGGCCACGGCCCGGTGGCCATCCTCTCCGAGCCGGGCCGGGACTTCGTCACCGCCGAACTCGCCGTCCTCGGCGCCGGACGCGCCTTCGTGCCCCTCGACCCCGGGGCGCCTGTGGCCCGGCTGACCGCACTGCTGCGCGACAGCGGCGCCGGTTTCCTGCTCACCCAGGACGAGCACGCCGGCCTGGCGCGCGCGGCGGCGGCCTCCCTGGCCGACCCGCTGCCCGTGCACGTCCTCGACGCCCGCGCCGACACCGCCGGTGAACTGGCCCCCGTCACCGGCGGCCCGCTCGACCTCGCCTACGTCATCTACACCTCCGGCTCCACCGGCAAGCCCAAGGGCGCCATGGTGCAGCGCGGCGGCATGGTCAACCATCTCCTCGCCAAGATCGAGGAGTTCGGGCTCACCGACGCCGACGCGCTCGTCCACAACGCACCCGTCACCTTCGACGTCACCGTCTGGCAGACCCTGACGACGCTGCTCGTCGGCGGACGCGTCCGCGCCTTCAGCCGCGGTGACGCCGCCGACCCGGACGCCCTGTTCCCCGCCATCGGCGCCGAGGAGCTGACCGTCATCGAGGTCGTGCCGTCGCTGCTGCGCGCCACCCTCGACGTCTGGGACGCGGCGGGCTCGGCACCCGGACTGCCCGCCCTGCGCTGGATGATCTCCAACGGTGAGGCGCTTCCCGCCGACCTGTGCAGGCGCTGGTTCGCCCGCTATCCGGACATCCCGCTCGCCAACCTCTACGGCCCCACCGAGTGCTCCGACGACGTCACCCACGCCTATGTCTCCACCACCGGCGACCTGGACGCGCCCGTCGTGCCGATCGGCCGGCCGCTGCGCAACACCCGCCTTCATGTCCTCGGCGCCGACCTGCGGCCGGTGCCGCGCGGCGCGCAGGGCGAGTTGTTCATCTCCGGCCGGGGAGTCGGCCGCGGCTACCTCGGTGACCCGCGCCGTACCGCCACCACGTTCGTGCCCGACCCGTTCGCCGCCGACGGCTCCCGCATGTACCGCACCGGCGACCATGTCGTCCTGCGCCCCGACGGACAGCTCGCCTTCGTGGGCCGCGTCGACCACCAGGTCAAGATCCGCGGCCAGCGCATCGAACTCGGCGAGGTCGAGACGGCCCTGCGCGAACTGCCCGGCGTCGCCGACGCGGTGGCCGCCGCCGTCACCGACCCGGCCGGACAGCAGCGGCTCGTCGGGTACGTCGTCGGGTACGCCGTCGGGTACGCAGCCCGCCCGGACACCGCGACCGCCCGCGCCCTGCTGGCCGAGCGGCTGCCCGGTGCCCTGGTGCCGACCGTCCTCGTCGCCCTGGACGAACTGCCGCTGACCGCGCACGGCAAGGTCGACCGCTCATCCCTGCCGGTCCCCGACTTCGGGGCCTCCGCACAGGGGCGCGCCGCGCGCACCGACGACGAGCGCATCCTGTGCCAGGTCCTCGCCGAGGTCCTCGGTGTGCCCGAAGTCGGCCCGGAGGACAGTTTCTTCGCCCTCGGCGGTGACAGCATCAGCTCCCTCCAGGTGGTCAGCAGGGCGCGCAGGGAAGGCCTGGTCGTCACGGCCCGCGACGTCTTCCGCCACCGCACCCCGGCGGCCATCGCCGCCGTCGCGGGACACACCGGACAGGCAGCGCCCACAGCCGAGGAGGACGGCATCGGAGAAGTCGAACTCCTGCCCGTGGCCGAGCAGTTGCGTGAACTCCTGTCCCATCTCCCGGACGAGACCAAGGAGTTCGCGCAGCACTTCGCCGTGACCGTGCCCGCCGAGGTGGACGCCCCGAGGCTGGAGCGCGCGCTCCAGGCCGTCCTGGACCGCCACGACACGCTGCGGCTGCGCCTCGCCTGCCCGGTTCCCGGCCTGTGGTCCCTGAGCACCCGGCCCCCGGGCGCCGTCGCGGCGTCCGACGTACTCACCACCGCCACTGTTCCCGAGGGCGCCGACCGGACCGTACGGCTGGCCGAGGAACTGGCCGCGGCCCGCGCCCGCCTGCGTCCCGAGGACGGCCTCGTCGCGCAGGCGGTGCTCCTGACGGAGGAAGGCACCGGCACCCTGCTCCTCGTCGTTCACCACCTCGCCGTCGACGGCGTGTCCTGGCGGATTCTGCTGCCCGACCTCCAGGCCGCCTGGGAAGCCGTCGCCGAGGGCCGCGAACCGCGGCTCGACCCCGTGCCGACCTCCTACCGCCGCTGGGCGAAGGCCCTGTCCGAGGAGGCCCGCACCGCGGACCGCATGGCCGAACTGCCGCTGTGGACACAGCAGTCGAGCGGGGCGTCCGCAGCGCTCACCGAACAGCCGCTGGACCCGGCCCGTGACGTGCACGGCAGCGCCGGCCGGCTGCGCGTCGAACTGCCGGCCGAGCACACGGCGGCCCTGCTCACCCAGGTGCCCGCCGCCTTCCACGCCGAGATCAACGAGGTGCTCCTGACCGGCCTCGCCCTCGCACTCGTCGAGCGGGCCCGGCGCACCGGAGCCCCGCACGCCACCCGAGCCCTGATCGAACTGGAGGGACACGGCCGCGAGCAGATCGCGGGGGACCTGGACGTGTCCCGTACGGTCGGCTGGTTCACCAGCGTCTTCCCCGTCGGCCTCGACATGGGCGAGCTCGACCTGTCCGACGTGGGGCAGGGCGGCACCTCCCTCACGGCCGCGCTCAAGCGGGTCAAGGCCACCCTGCGCGCGCTGCCCGACCACGGCATCGGCCACGGCCTGCTGAGCCACTTCAACCCGCAGACCGCCGCCGTTCTCGCCCGCACCCCCGTCCCGCAGCTCGGCTTCAACTACCTGGGCCGGTTCGCCGCGAGCGGCGGCGACTGGTCCATGCAGGCCGGCGGGGCCGGCCAGACCGCGGCCCCGAACACACCGCTGCGTCAGCCCGTCGACCTTGTGGCCGTCGCCGAGGACCGCCCCGAGGGCCCCGTCCTCGTCGCCGAATGGACCTGGGCCTCCGCCCTGCTCGACGAGGCCGACGTACGGGATCTCGCCGAGACCTGGTTCCGCGCCCTGGAAACCCTTGTCGGGCACGCGGACCGGCCGGGCACCACCGGGCGCATTCCGTCCGACTTCCCGCTCGTCCAGGTCGAACAGCGGGAGATCGACGCGTACGAGAGCGAACTGCGCGGTGTCACCGACATCCTGCCGCTCTCCCCGTTGCAGCGCGGACTGCTCTTCCAGGCCGAGTTCGACCGTCAGGGCATGGACGCGTACACCCTCCAGGTCGTCATGGACGTCGGCGGCGCCATGGACCGCCCGGCACTGCGGGCCGCCGCCGTCACGCTCCTCGACCGCTATCCGGCGCTGCGCGCCAGTTTCCGCGAACGCGACACCGGCGACCCGGTCCAGCTGATCCCCGAGCACGTCGAACTGCCGTGGACGGAGGTCGACCTGACCGGCGTCGCCGCAGCCGACGTGGACGCCGAGGTGGCCCGCCGCACCGACGAGGAGTGGCTGCACCGCTTCGACGTCACCCGCGGTCCGCTGACCCGGTTCACCGTCTACCGGATCGCGGACGACCGGCACCGTGTCGTGTGGACCACGCATCACATGCTGGTCGACGGCTGGTCCCTGTCCGCCGTGCTCGCCGAGGAACTGGTCACCCTGTGGTCCAACGGCGCCGACACCACCGCCCTCGCCCGCGTCGCCCCCGCGCACCGTCATCTTGAGTGGTCGGCGGCCCAGGACAAGGACGCCGCCCGCGAGGCATGGCGCGCCGAACTCGCGGACATCGAGGAAGCAGGCGGTGCGACCCGGCTCGGCCCCGAGGACCGCGACCGCGTCTCCGTCCTGCCCGAGACCCTCGTGGCCGACGTGCCCGCCGAGGTCACCGCCGCGCTCACCCCCTGGGCGCACACCCGCGGTCTCACCATGAACACCGTGATGCAGGGCGCCTGGGCCGCGGTCCTGGGCGCCCTCACCGGACGACGGGACGTCACCTTCGGCGCCGTCGTCTCCGGCCGGCCGGCCGAGCTGCGGGAGGTGGAGCGGATGGTGGGCGCGTTCCTGCACACCCTCCCGGTCCGTGCCCGGCTCGATGCCGCGCAGCCCTTCGAGGCGATGCTCGCCGACCTCCAGGACCGCCAGCTCGGCCTCGAACCCCACCACCATCTGGGCCTCGCCGAGGTACAGCAGTGCGCGGGCACGGGCGAGCTGTTCGACACCGTCGTCAGCTTCCACAACTATCCGACGGGCGCCCTCGACCGCATCGGCGAGCACATCCCCGGACTGACCATGCTCGGCTGGAAGGCGCGCGTCGTCGCCGAGTACCCCCTGGCGATCGGCGTTTTCCCCGGCCCGGACGGCGAGTTGAGGGTGGAGGCCCAGTACCGGCCCGACGTGTTCACCGAGAAGCAGACGGACGCGTTCGTCCGCCGCTTCCTCCGTGTCCTGGAGCGCCTGGCGGCCGACCCGGGTGTCCCGCTCGGCCGCCTCGACACCCTCGACGAGAACGAGCGGCGCCGGCTCACCGCGGACTGGGCGGGGGCCGAGGCCGCACTGCCCGAGCCCGCCCTGCTCGCCACCGACACCTTCGAGCGGTGGGCCACCTGGTTCCCGGACAAGCCCGCGGTCTCCCTCGGTGCCGAGGTCCTCGACTACACCGAGCTGAACACCCGGGCCAACCGGATCGCCCGGCTCCTCGTCGCCCGAGGGGTGCGCCCCGAACAACCGGTCGCCGTCATGCTGCCGCGCTCCGTGGAGCTGGTGGTCGCGGCCCTGGCCGCGCTGAAGGCGGGCGCCGTGTTCCTGCCCGTCGACGTCGACTACCCGGCCGACCGCGTCGGCCACCTCCTCGACGACGCGTGCCCCGCGGTGCTGCTCACCGACACCGCGACCGCCGCCCGTGCGACGGGGCTGCCGCAACGGCCGGGCCGCACCGACGAGCCCCTGATCCTCGACGCACCCGACACCGTGGCGGAACTGGACGGACTCTCCGGCGCCGACCTCACCGACGCGGACCGGAACGGAACGCTGCACCCGCTGAACACCGCGTACATGATCTACACCTCCGGCTCCACCGGCCGGCCCAAGGGCGTGACCGTGCCGCACACCGGGCTGATGGCGATGGTCGACAGCCTCACCCAGCGATTCGATCTCGACCACGACGTGCGCGTCCTTCAGTTCGCGTCCTTCAGCTTCGACGCGTCGGTCTTCGGCATCATGCTGGCGCTGCTCAACGGCGGCACCCTCGTGATCGCCGACGAGGAGCACCGCACCCCGGGCCGTCCCCTGGTCGACCTGATCAACGACGCCCGTATCAACCTGGCGGCGCTGCCGCCCGTCGTCGTCGGCGCGCTCCCGGAGGGCAGCACGCTCCCCGCGGACCTGCGCATGGTGGTGACCGGCGAGGCGGTCCCCACCCAGGTCGTCGACCGCTGGGCGGGCTCCGTGCGGATGTTCAACGGGTACGGCCCCACCGCGGCCGTCGTCGGCTGCACCGTCAGCGGCCCCCTCGCCCCCGGCCGCGGCCGGCCGCCGATCGGCCGCCCGACCAACGCCCACCGCGTGTACGTCCTGGACCGCGCGCTGCGGCCCGTACCGGTCGGCTCAGTCGGTGAGCTGTACGTCGGCGGAGGACTGGCCCGCGGGTATCTCGGCAGGCCGGGGCTGACCGCCCAGCGGTTCCTGGCCGACCCGTACGGGCCGGCCGGCAGCCGCATGTACCGCACCGGCGACCTGGTGCGCTGGCTGCCCGACGGCGAGCTGGACTACCTGGACCGCGCCGACGACCAGGTGCAACTGCGCGGCATCCGCATCGAACTCGGCGAGATCTCCGCCGCGTTGACGGCCATGCCCCTGGTCGAGCAGGCCGCCGTGGTGATGCGCGAGGACGAGGCGGGGGAGCGGCGCCTGGTGGCGTACGTGGTCGCTTCCGGAGCCGGGTCCGGGGCGGACACCGCAGTACTGCGCGACCGCCTCGCCCGGGAACTGCCCGACTACATGGTGCCGTCCGCCGTCGTCGCCCTGGACTCGCTCCCGCTGACCGCCCACGGAAAGCTGGACCGCGCCGCCCTGCCCGACCCGGACCTCGGCGCCGGTGCGCGAGGCCGCGCCCCGCGCACGCCCGTCGAGGAGATCCTGTGCGGCCTGTTCGCCGACATCCTCGGCCGCGACCAGGTCCACGCCGACGACGACTTCTTCGAGATCGGCGGGCACTCGCTGCTCGCCACGCGGCTGGTCAGCCGGGTCCGCGGAGTCCTCGGCGCCGAACTTCCCATCCGCGCCCTCTTCGAGGCCCGCACCGCCGCCGCCCTCGCCGCCCGGGTGGAGCAGGCGGACCGGGCCAGGCCGCCGCTGGCACCCGCGCCCGCCGGAACCGAGAGGCCGCTCTCCTTCACCCAGCAACGGCAGTGGTTCCTCAACCGCCGCGAGGGCACAGCGGACGGGTCGTACAACTCGGTGCTCGCCTTCCGGCTCACCGGGCAACTCGACACGGACGCCCTGCGGGTCGCGCTGCGCGACGTCGTCGGGCGGCACGAGGTGCTGCGCACCGTCATGCCGGACACCGACGGGGTGCCGTCGCTGCGCGTCCTGGACACCGCCGCGGGCGCGCCCGCCGTCAAGGTGGTGTCGGTGCCGGCCGCCGAGGTGACCGAGGCGGTGGCCGCCGAGGCCGACCGCGGCTTCGACCTCACCGAGGAGGTCCCGCTGCGCGTCCGGCTCTTCCCGGTGGGACAGGACGAGTGCGTGCTGTTGTTCGTGATCCACCACATCGCGTTCGACGGCTGGTCGATGGGCCCGTTCCTCGGCGACTTCGCCGCCGCCTACCGGGCCAGGAGCGAGGGCCGCGCCCCCCGCTGGGAGCCGCTGCCCGTCCAGTACGCGGACTTCGCCGTCTGGCAGCGCGAACTGCTCGGTGGCGGGAACGCCGACGATCCCGACGGCCTCGCCACCGAACAGCTCGACTTCTGGCGCGACGCGCTCGCGGGCCTGCCCGACGAGACACCGCTGCCCGCCGACTTCACCCGCCCGGCGCGGAGTACGCGGGAGGGCGACGCGGTGCTGTTCGACGTGGACGCCGAACTCCGGTCGGCGATAGGGAACTTGGCCCGCGCCACCGGCACGACCGAGTTCATCGTCTTCCAGGCGGCGCTGTCGGCACTGCTGACCCGGCGTGGCGCGGGTACCGACATCCCGGTGGGTGTCTCGGTGGCGGGCCGCACGGACGACGCGCTCTCGGACGTCGTCGGCATGTTCCTCAACACCCTGGTGCTCCGCGGCGACACCAGCGGCGACCCGACCTTCCGCGAACTGCTCGACCGGCTCCGGGAGACCGACCTCGCGGCCTTCTCCCACCAGGACGTGCCGTTCGACCAGGTCGTCGACGCGCTGCGGCCGTCCCGCGCACTGAACCGGCACCCGCTGTTCCAGGTGTCGCTGACCGTGCAGTACGACGGCGTACGCGACCTCGGCCTGCCCGGCCTGACCGCGCACCCCGAGTACGTTCCGTCCCGGCAGGCCAAGCTCGACCTCGTCGTCGAACTGGTGCCGTGGCCCGGCAAGGACGGCATGCAGGGGCTGCTGACCTTCAGCAGGGATCTGTTCACGAGGGAGACGGCCGAGAGCCTGGTACGGCAGTTCACGCGGGTACTGCGGGACGCGGTGGCCGATCCCGGCGTACGGATCGGGGACCTGGAGATCGAGGGCGCGGACGAGTCGACCGTGTCGGCCCGGCCCCCGGAGACCTCCGCCCAGGACTTCGCCGAGGTCGTACGGGAGCTGCCCGAGGTGACCCTGATCGACCTGTTCGCCGACCTGGTCGCGGAGAAACCCGACGCCGTCGCCACCGGCAGCGGGCCCCAGGCGCTGACCTACGCCGAACTCGACCGGTGCGCCGACGCGTTGGCGCACACCCTGGTCGCGGCCGGGGCCGGCCCCGAGCGCACCGTGGCGCTCGCCGTGCCGCGCGCGGCCGACCAGGCCCTCGCGGCGCTCGCGATCCTCAAGGCGGGCGCGGCGTACGTGCCGCTGGCCGCGGACGAACCGGGTGACGGGATCCGGGCCCTGTTCGCGGACACCGACCCGGTGTGCGTCCTGACGACGGTGGGCATGGCGGGACGGCTGCGGACGACCGGGGTGCCGGTGCTCGTCCTCGACGTCCCCGGGCTGCGCGGCACGGCCGGCGACGAGGACCGGCCCGTGACCGCCACGGCACGGCCCGAGCAGGCCGCGTACGTGATCCGCGGCGGCACGGCGGGCACGGTGGTGGAGCACCGCACGGCCGCCGCCCGGGTCGCCGCCGCGCTCGACGGCGGACGGCCCGGCGAGGCCGGGCTGTTCGGGGCGCTGCTCGCCGGGACCGGCGTCGCCACCCGGGAGCGCCCGCCCGCCGCATGGGCCGCACCGGACACGTTCCCGGCGGACCCGGACCGATGGCCGGCCCACGGCTACGTACTGGACGAGGCGCTGAGCCCGGCCCCGGAGGGCGAGCTGTATCTCGCGGGGGCGGCCGTCGCCCGGTCCTACGCGGGCCGGGTCGGTGTCACCGCGGAGCGGTTCGTCGCCGATCCCTGGGGCGAGGCGGGGGCCCGGATGTGGCGGACGGGCCGGAAGGTGACCCGGGGCGACAGTGCTTTGCCGCAGCCGCAGCCGCAGCCGCAGCCGCCGCAGCCGACACAACCGGCACAGCCGGTGCCGCCGCGGCCGGCCGCCGACGCGGCCGACCCGGTCGTGGCCCGGCTCTGCGAGATCGTCGCCGAGGTGGTCGGGGCGGAGTCCGTGGCCCCGGCGGAGAACTTCTTCGAGACCCGGTCCATGGACAGCATGAAGTCGCTGCGCCTGGTGGCCCGGGCCCGCAAGGCCGGCATCGAGCTGAGCATCGCCGACGTGTTCACCCACCAGAGCGTGGCCGCGCTCGCGACGGCGCTGCGCCCGCAGCCGGAGCCCGGGACGGCGCAGGAGCCGACGGCCCTCGCCCCCAGGGACACCATGCGCCTCGCGGCCGAGGCGATCGAGGAGACCGACCGCCTCGATCACGCGGACACGTTCGCACCGATGCTGTGCATCCGTCCGACCGGCGGGCGCCCGCCCGTCTTCTGCGTCCACAGCGGTGTCGGCCTAGCGCTCTCGTACCTGCCGCTGGCCCGCTACATCGGGGCGGACCATCCGGTCTACGGCATCCAGTCGCCCAGCGTCGTCGACGGCGCGCCGCTGCCCGACAGCATCGAGGCGAACGCCGCCGCGTACATCGACCTCATCCGCCAGGTCCGGCCCGAAGGGCCGTACCACCTGCTCGGCTGGTCGTTCGGCGGACTGCTCGCGTACGAGATCGCGGTGCAACTGCGGGCCGCCGGACACCAGGTGGGCCTGCTGGCGAACCTGGACTCCTACCCCCGGACCGGCGCCGTCGACGAGCGGGACGTGCAGGGCAGCCTGGCCTGGCTGCTGGAGGGCATCGGGCACAGCCGTGACGAGTTCGGCGACCGGGAACTCACCCCGGCGGACATCGTCGACGCCCTGCGCCGCGACGGCAGCGCTCTGGCCCGGACGGGGGAGCAACGGATGGCCCGCATGGTGGATCTGATGGCCCGCCACCAGATCCTCAACACCCGCTACCGGCCCCGCGGTTACGACGGCGAGATGCACCTGTTCCTGGCCGACCGCTCCCCCTGGGGCGAGGAGACGGACAAGGAACGCCTCTGGGCCCCGTACACCAACGGCACCGTGACCACGCACCACGTCGACTGCGCCCACGACGACATGCTCAGCCCCGGCCCGCTCGACGAGATAGGACGCGCGGTCGCGGCCCAGCTGGAACGGCTGCACGCGGAGTCGGACAGGAGCGAGCGGTGACGGCGGCGGGCTCCCGCGCCCGGGCCGGCTCGAAGGGAGTCCTCCTCACGCCGGGCCCCGGCGCGGCACCGGGCACACCCGACGGCCCGTCGCCCCGCGCGCCGCAGCGGCCGGCGGACCCCGCCCCGGACGAACGGAAGCCGTCATGACGACCACCCTCCCGCAGGCGCCGCCCCCCGCGGCGCCCGGCCCCGGCCGGGCCCCCGTCGCGAATCCCCTCCTCGACGGGGCCCGGCCGGGCGGAGCCCGCACCTTCGGGACCGAGGTGCTCGCCGTACTGGGACGCAGGCTCAGACGGCTGCGCCGGGGGCCCGGCCGGGCCATCGGCGTCGTGCTCAACCCGCTCGTGTCGATGGTGCTGCTCGGCTATCTGTTCCGGGACGCCATCACGCTGCCCGCCGGCGGAAGCTACGTGGAGTACGTCTTCGCCGGCGGCGCCGTCCAGGTGGGGCTCGCCTGCGTGGGACCGACCGCCGTGTCGATGGCGATGGACCTTCAGGGCGGCATCATCGACCGGTTCCGTTCGCTGCCGATCAGCCGGTCCGCCGTGCCGTTGGGGCACACCGGCGCGGACTTCCTGGTCGCCCTGGCCGCGCTCGCCGTCACCACGGGCGCCGGGCTGCTGCTCGGCTGGCGTTCGCACACCGGGCTGCTGCCCACGCTCGCGGGGTTCGCGCTGGTCGCGGTCTTCACGTACGTGATGCTGTGGCTCGGCGTGCTGCTCGCCATGACCCTGCGCAGCATCGAGACGATCAGTGTCGTCGCGCCGTTCATCGTCGTCGTGCTGCCCTTCCTGTCCAGCGCCTTCCTCGCCCCGCAGTCCATGCCGGGTGCGATCCGCCCGATCGCCGAGTGGAACCCGGTCAGCGCCGTCATCGCGGCCTGCCGCGACCTGTGGGGCAACCCCGCCACCACCAGCCCCGGCTTCGTCGGCGAGCATCCGCTGGTCGTGGTCGCGGTGACCCTGAGCGTGCTGTTCGCGGCCTGCCTCGCCCTCAGCCTGCGCCGATTCCGAAAGCCCTGAGCCCCGAAGCAGTGAGGAACACCCACCATGCCTGTCACAGAACGCCAGGCGGCACCCGATCCCGCCTCGCTCGACCTCACCGATCCGCAGACCTTCCTCGACGTCGACCAGCACGCCATGTGGCGCAGGTTCCGCACCGAGAGCCCCGTGCACTGGCACCCGGCGGGCCCGGCCGGCCCCGGCTTCTGGGTGATCTCCCGGTACGCGGACGCGGTCGCCGTCTACCGCGACAACAAGCGGTTCACCTCCGAGAAGGGGACCGTCCTCACCACACTGCTCCAGGGCGAGGACTCGGCCTCCGGCAAGATGCTCGCCGTCACCGACGGAGTGCGCCACCGCGAGATCCGCAACCTGATGCTGAAGTCGTTCTCGCCGCGCGTCCTCGCGCCCGTCGTGGACGGCGTGCACCGGCACACACGTGAACTGCTAGGTGCGGCCGTCGAGTCGGACCGGATCGACTTCGTCACCGACGTCGTCGACCACATCCCGATGCACACCATGGGCGACCTTCTCGACATCCCGGCCGCCGACCGCCCGCAGCTGGTCGAGTGGAACACCCGGACGCTGTCGCGGCACAGCTCCGAGGAGAGCGAGTTCGAATCGCTCCTGGCACGCAACGAGATCCTGCTCTACCTCTCCCAACTCGCGGCCGAGCGCCGGGCGAAGCCGGGCGACGACGTCCTCAGCACCCTGGCCACCGCCACCATCGACGGCAGACTCCTGACCGACGACGAGATCGTCCTCAACAGCTACAGCCTCATCCTCGGCGGCGACGAGTCGACCCGGATGTCGATCACCGGCGGGCTCATCGCGCTGGCCGAGAACCCCGGACAGTGGCGCCGCCTCAAGAACGGCGACGTCACCTCGGAGTCGGCCACGGAGGAGGTCCTGCGCTGGACGACGCCCGCCATGCACTTCGGACGCCGTGCCCTGGCCGATGTGGAACTCGGGGACCGGATCATCCGGGCCGGTGACGTGGTCACCCTGTGGAACGCCTCCGCCAACTTCGACGAGGACGTGTTCACCGACCCGTGCGCCTTCGACGTCGGCCGCACCCCCAACAAGCACGTGGTCTTCGGCCACGGCCCGCACTTCTGCCTCGGCGCCTTCCTGGGCCGGGTCCATGTGAACGCCATGGTGGAGGCGCTGCGCGCCATGGTCGCCGACATCACGCTGCTCGGCCCCCCGCAGCGCCTCTACTCCAACTTCATCCAGGGCTACAGCGGCCTGTCCGTCGCACTGCGCGCGGAGCCGGCCGCCGAGGAGGTTCGCTGAGATGCGGCACACGACACGGACCACGGGCGGCACCACGCTCGCGATCCTGCACACCGAGACCCCGGCCGACGCCTGGGACGAGGCACGCTGGGAGGAGGTGCGCGGCCGGACACGGGTGCTGCTCGACTCGTACGGGGTGGTCCTGCTGCGCGGCGCCGGCATCCCCGACGCCACCGCGTTCCACGCCGCCGTCAGCGGCTTCGGCGGCGACCTCATCGAGAGCTACCGCGGCGGCAACACCCCCCGCAAGACGCTCTCCGACGGCGTCTTCACCTCCACCGAGTACCCGGCGCGCTACGACATCACCCTGCACAACGAGCTGTCGTACGCCCGTAGCTGGCCCGACCGGCTGTACTTCTGCTGCCTGGACGCACCCGACACCGGCGGCGCCACCCCGGTCTGCGACGGCGAGGCCCTGCTCGGCGCGCTCAGCCCCGAGGTGCGGGAGCGGTTCGCCGCCGGGGTCGTCTACCGCCAGTACCTGCACGGCGGGGCCGGGCTCGGCAAGTCCTGGCAGGACACCTTCGAGACGGACGACAGGGCGGCCGTCGAGGAGTTCCTCACGGAGTCGGGCGCCGACTTCGGGTGGACGGCCGACGGCGGCCTGCGCGTCAGCCAGCACCGCCCCGGCGTCCGCAAGAACCCGCGCACCGGCCGCGACACCTGGTTCAACCAGGCCGACCAGTGGCACCCCTCCAACCTCCCCGACGACGAAGGGGAGTTGCTCCTGTCCCTGACCGACTCGGTCGACGACCTGCCGCACTGGGTGACGTACGCCGACGGCACCCCCCTCTCCGACGAGGACCTCGCCGAGGTCCG
>Ga0307515_10015515_pt1 | contig 14026 bp, 6 predicted proteins | sample 17_EM_MG_FD_194513 | JGI IMG/M metagenome (GOLD analysis project Ga0307515, IMG submission 194513) | Populus trichocarpa ectomycorrhiza microbial communities from riparian zone in the Pacific Northwest, United States - 17_EM | ecosystem: Host-associated > Plants > Roots > Unclassified | place... | reverse complement strand
AGGTACTATTAGATAGCTACATCTAAATCTACCTCTATTCCTTTTCTTTGGTATCTATCTCTATATCTAGCCCTAAGGCTTTAAAGTCAACCCGCCCGTTCTAGATAGTCGTCTAGTGTTAATCTAATAGATTCTTAGAACTGTTAGATGGCTGCATCTAGATCTACCTCTATTCCTTTTCTTTAGTATTTACTATAGTATCTAGCCCCAAGGCTTTAAAGTTGACGCGCCCGTTTTGGATGGTCGTCTAGTGTCAATCTAATAAATTCTTAGAACTGTTGGATAGCTACGTCTAAATCTACCTCTATTCCTTTTCTTTGGTATTTATTATAGTATCTAGCCCCAAGGCTTTGAAGTTAACGCGCCCGTTCTAGATGGTCGTCTAGTATTAATTTAATAGATTTTTAGAACTGTTAGATGGCTGCGTCTAGATCTACCTCTATTCCTTTCCTTTAGTATCTATTTCCGTATCCAGCCCTAAGGCTTTAAAGTCAACGTACTCGTTCTGGATAGTCGTCTGGTGTTAATCTAATAGATTCTAGGTACTGTTAGATGGCTGCGTTTAGATCTACCTCTGTTCCTTTTCTTTAGTATCTATCTTTGTATCTAGCCCCGAGGCTTTAAAGTTGACGCGCCCGTTTTAGATGGTCGTTTAGCGTCAATTTAATAGATTCTAGGTACTGTTAGATAGCTATATCCAGATCTACCTTTATTTCTTTTTTTAGGTATCTATTATAGTATTTAAGCCTAAGGCTATAAAGTTAACGCGCCTGTTTTGGATGGTTTTTTGGTATTAATCTAATAAATTCTAGGTCTTATAGGATGGCTGCTTCTAAGTCTTCCATATTCTGTTTTTTTATTTCACTAATAGTATTCGCTTTCTGTTGAATATTAAAAGTTATATTAAAACTTATGTAAATTATAGGCTTACTTTTAAAGACAAATAAATATGCTTCTAGTGTTTAACTCCTAGTCGGGACGTCCCCCTGCCCTCTATTCTTCTTTATTTAGAAAAGGGTAGTTATAGCTTTAGGTGGGCCATAAAAAAGGCTATAATAGTATTAATGTATATATACTAGATACCTAGACGCGCCGATAAGGCACCGCCCTAATGTCGCGTTTCTAATGGGGTAAACGGCTAGGGTACTCGACGAACGGGAGCCTGTCGTTCTTTATATACCTTCTAAAGGCAACCCTATGTAAGGCTGACACGGACGCAGCTTGGGTATAAGATATTATCTAAGTATGCTCTTACGGAAGTGCCTTAGCGCTAGGCGGACATCGGGAAGATAAGTAAGGCTCTACGCTGTCTAGATCTAAAACGTTGGGTAGTTGGGGCCTAATAGTTGGTACTTAAAACTATGGAATAACACGTCACTACTGTATAAGAATAGGAACCTTTCTTCCTCTATTAGGGTGACGCTGGAGGCGTAGCCGCGAAGGGGCCTTTGGCATCTTAAAATAGCTAGTTAATAGCCGTTGCCATCCTTACTTATAACTTAGAGGCTAATTACCTAGGCTGCTTACCGCGTAGCTTGGTAAGTAGATGCATACCTCTAAAACGTTTCCTGGCGCTAATGGCTAGTTAATACTCACTAAGACTGTGAGGAATTTTAGTGTCTGCCTTTTAATTTATATACTTATATTAGGCGTTTTAAGGGGTTTAGCCATTGGCTGCAGCCACTAGTGATTCGTTAAAGGTGTAGGGCGTTAACTGCGCCCGCGCATTTGCTGCCTGCCCTTAGTTAGGCCTAGACCCTTAAGACGGCAACGCGGGGCTAACTTAAGGGCGCACTTTACAATAAGGTATAGCTATAAGCGCGCTAATAAGCGCACTACTTTATAATAGCTTACCTATAAACCAGTACTTTATCTAAGGTACCTTTTACTAGACAGATACGCATAAAGATAAGTTAGGTACTATACTGTATGGAAGTAGACGATTAGCACTTAAGTGTCTAGCAATTAGTGGGGGCTGTCGAACTAACTACGTGCTGTAAGTAACAGCAATGCACTTACCTAACGTAGCGGTCTCCGGCCGGGCAGGCTGCTCAATTTCATATTTTTACGCTGTGTAGGCGGCTTTTATCGCGCTACTCTATTATCGGGCTTCCTATAAGTGTACTAGAGAGTTATACTTTTTCACTTAGGTAAGTGGCCCACTCGCAGGCTCCGTAAAAGACTGTATGTATACGGTGAGATGCCTAATAGTCTCTTACGTTGTGCCTAGGTGCGTTATAAGCCCACGCAAATTTTTTGAGCTACTATTTGGGTTACTTCTTATACTTCACTAATTTATATACTAATATAGAACACTAGTTACTTGATCTATTCTCTATACTAGAATCGGTATATATCCCTACTGCTAGTTCCTAGTTTTATATTATAGTGGTCCTAGAGATAAACATAACGAAAATAGTAGCATATCTGTATAGATCGGTCAGCTGTTAATATAGCTCTAAGCAGCTCACCACTTACGTAGCCCCTGTGAGGATTAACTCTATTATCCTTAACTTTGTCAACTAAGAGACAATAAAGAGGTACGAGATTGTGCACAGTATAACGATAACGATCCGGACTAAGATAGTGCTAATTAGATTATATATGATGACCAGCATTATTAGGAGAAGTGTAATCAGAAAAAACAGTATTGCCTTTGTAGTATGCTAAATTAGGGGGCCCTGGTAGATGTATACGTTTAGATTAATTAAGAGGTTATAAAATCGGCTCTATACTTATCAGCTAACTACGCGTTAAGAGGTCGCCCCTTTGCCATATTCTTACACTTTAAAAGCCCTGCTAGTACTATACTAGCTTATCTTCTACCTATATTTTAAGCTATAGGACTATACTGTCCACTACGGGTGCCAGAGAAGCCAGGTCGCTATAGTACGCGAGATATTTTATCTCCTCCCGAGCTAAATAGCCCGTCGCTTCCACCCAGTTCTATAGGCTTGCTATATCTCTTCCCTCGGCTGGCTATAGGCGCAATATCCGGCTAGTTCTCTTGACGAATTAATCTAGCTCTATTAACACTATCCGTAAGCTCTTTACGCTACTTACTATAGTCGGCTAGGGCTGCTTTAATCTTAGATAGTATAGAAAGACGGTCTCTATTTCTATCGTATCGGCTTTTCCTAAGGAAGAGAAGGGACGTTTCCTCTTAGTTAACCCGCTCTAGCCGTTACTCGAGTAGGGATAATTTGTCTTATTTTAATAATAGGACTTAAGCTTGGAGCTTATTAAAGCGACGGCATATTAGCTAGGGGCGGTGGGCTAAGAGAAGCGCAGTAAATTGAGGATACCTAGAATCGTACTCTTTAACTAAATATTATTAGCAGATGGAGCTATTTATTTAAGTTATATACTTTTACCTATCTCTAGGTCGGTCGTAGTTATCATCTTATAACGCTGCCAGCACTAGAGATAATAATGAAAGAGCGCTATTATCTTACCTCTTTCTGTTTTATACACACAATATTTAGTGTCCTCCTTCCTAGGTAGAGGTAATTAAGATCGTGTCTCTTAATATACTTATATACTGGGTTTATAAGGCTAGGGTAGCCTAATACAGACTAATAGGAGCGGGGCTTCTTCCTAATAAGCCTATATGTTAGTTCTTAAGGCTGTTTTAGGGCGGGGTATAGACATTTGGTGATCTTATTGGGGCGAAGTCTATTTGGAGCTCCTAGTTGGATTTTTATAATTAGTAGATTGGAGTGGATTAAAGGTTAATTTAACTCTTAGAGCTCTAAATCTATATCTAGTAATACCTAAACCTAAAGTAGTAAGTATATATATTACGTGGAGATAAGATAAGACCTAATACCCGAAAATCTATCTACGTACCTATATATCTACTAACGCACCTACCTATATATTATGTGATATCTACTTACATGCCACTACACGTGCTACTTTAACTCTTATTAAGTACTATACTTTACTACTTTAGGTACAATCTATACCTAATAAGGTAACTTATACTGGATTTTACTAGAGTCCTAGAGCTCCACAGCCTTTTTAGCATATAGAGTGGATATAACCCCTAAGTCCACTCTACTCCACTTTAATCTAATAAGATTACTATGGACACTGTTGGAACGCCTTACCGGCTTATCTTAGCAGCTAGGTGACCTATCCCTTAACCCATCAATTCGCGTCCTGTAGTTATTAATAAGGATTAGCCAATTAGAGTAGCTAGATTTATTAGTGTTTTTAAAGTTTATGTATAGACTATATGCTCTTAGGACGCTGACGGGTTAAAGGATAATCCTTACTATAAATATTAGAATTCTCTATTAGATAGTATCTATATTATTATACCTCTTTTATAAATACCTGCCCTTAAACTAAAAAGTAAGCAACTATGTCTTCCCAAGAGTACGCAGCCGTTACTTATCCTAACCTATCTATACTTACACATAAATTAGGAAAGAGAAGGACAAATTAATTTTTACTAATAAGGAAGACCATCCTTATATTATACGCTCTAGTATTAGTGCTCTGTTTATAGTTTACTAGAGTATACTAAGGTTATGTTAGGCTTCCAAATTTCGCGTTAGGGATAGAGTATACCTAGTAGGTTCTAACGGATCTTATAATAGTCCCTTCCTTATAGCATCTGTCTGCTTGGTATAGAAATATACCCTAAGTCTTAAGAACGGCCAGGCTGCTAAGAATGGTAAGGAGATTAGGATGGCGAAGCTAGAGGCTGTATAAGAAATGTGGGGCATCCGGCGCTTCTAATAAAACCTTTTTACGTTAGTAGTGGAAAGCCTAGTAGGCGATATAAATGTAATTGGAATTACTTAGGCGCCAGTTTACATTTGCAGCCTTAGTTTTAATATATTCTACAGCTTTCTACCTAATACGGCGCATTTATTGCTCTATTGTAATCACATCTATCTAATATAGACTTGGTTTTTAAGCCTCGTAACGTTATATAGCGAAGAGGGATGTGCCGCCCACGCCTTGCCCCTATAGACTACCGTGCCTACCACCCCCGTTTCCCTAAGTCTTTAATATAAGAAACACTCTATCTTTAAGCCGTCAAAGCCTAGGCTAAATCTTCTGTTGTGCATATACGTATTAAGCATCTTACGCTATATGCGCGTAGCAAACTCTGCTATAATGGATAGCCAGTATACTATCCCTATATATTACGCAATCCTAATTAGTATTAACGCCTACCTAAATAGTCCCCTAGAGAGCTGCGTACGAGATGTCTAGAAAATTAAAGAATGCCTTAAGAGTAAATTACCTTTAGTTGACATTTAGACTCTTACGGCAAGCGGCGGCGATACGCTATTTGAATATCCCGAAAGCTGGCCAACTTATTATAACGTGACTTCGGCTTTTAAGATGGTTATATCCCGAGCGCAACCTGAAGACTTTATTTATATCTACTACTCTAGCTACGGGACTAGATTAGACCTATACTATAAGCTCTTAAACTAGTTAACCGGAGACTTGGCTTTGGTTCTTCTGGATAGGGATAGTAGCTAGGATATATTACTACCTAGGCCGCGACTAGCTGGCCTCCTTAAATCTATGGTAGATAAGGCACTGGTTATTACTCTCGTTCTTAACTGCTGCTTCTCGGTAAGTGTTTACTGTAATGGTGACCCTAATGTTCGATACCTCTTATGCGGCCGTATTAGGGCATTAATATATCCTTTAATACCGGAATATAATCTTATAGATGGGGACACTCGTTCTATAAGCCGCGATATATTAATGCGCGATAATTAGCTCCTGGATCCGGACCGGTATACTATACTTACTGCGTACGGGCTATACAAAAACGCTAAGGGTGGGTTTAAGGTAAGTAAGAAGGGGGAATGTTATGGAGCTTTATCGTACTTCCTATATAAAGCCTTATCTAACTATAGGCTTAGGAGGCGATATAAGAATATCCACCGTTATTTATGCGCTAAATTCTGGGAATCTTGCTAAGTGCAATATCCCGTCTTATATAGAAATAAGGATTAGGCTTTCTTTGGCTGGGTTAACCTATACCGTAATGCAAGATCTATAAGTATTTTTAAACGTAATGGGAGCCGAAGGCTCCTGGCCGGTCTGGCCGGCCTAGCTTATAGTCTCCGTAATAGTAACCGCTTTATATTATCTCCCTTTGGCCTAATAAGCGATTATAACGCTAAGGGAGACTTTATTGTAAAGGTTATATACCTCTGGCCTTTAACATCCGAGCTAGAGCTGTTAGGCACTCTATATAGCCTTTAAATAGGATAGGTCGCAAAACCGCTTACTTACTTATATCTCTCGGATTTCCCTATTTAGCTAGCACCTAAGCTTTTACACTAAGATAAATAGCAGGCAGCGCTAGAGGAACGCTTACTTAGTATTTGTATTGATAATAAACAAAATCTAGCGCTCTAGGTCGTGCTGAGTAATAATATATACGAAATCCTAGACGAGTATAGTTGGAAGATTATTAATCTGCCGGCGATGCCGCGAGACCAAACGGACACTAGTCGCGTCTATAATATCTTAGAGTACTTAGCTAGGTTCTGGATAACCAAGGATATAACTAATAAAATGCCTAGAGCTGCTTTTAGAGAGTTGCTTAATATTTGGATAAGAGTAAACGGAAAGGCTTTTAACCTAGGGGAATAAATAGAAGTGCGGTACGGCAGTATTATAGAACTAGTTATAAAAAATGTAGGAGAAACCGCTCTATACGTTTACATATATAACTTAAGTCCTTTTTAGTAGGTTAAGGGGTTCCTCTATACCTCTTATAAAGCCATTTCTAAGCGTAACTATAACTTAGGTTTTATAGGGATGTCTTTAAAGAAGATTAGGATAACGGTTCCTCCTATAATAAGTGGATATAGCTTATATAAGAATATTATAAAGGTTTTCGTTACGTCCTAGCCAATATTATTTAATTTACTTGAGTTACTAAACCTTAATAAACTAGGTAAGATAAATATTAAAGACAGGATAAGTCGTCCTAGTAACTATGGATTAGAGGACTAGGTAGCTTTAAACTTTCCTATCCGTATATTATTGTAAATAATTATACGCAGAGCCTAGGAGTAACGCGGATCTTAACAGTTTTTAAAGGTTCTTATTGCTTCGCCGACATAAGTATTTAATGCTGTACGCCGATTATCGGATATTGGAGGAGTTAAGGGCAATTCGATATACGCTCCGGCGGCGTAATTATATAGAAGTCCATTTCAAAGGAGCTTTGCTTAACGGAGCCAGTAAACTAAGTTAGACTGGCTATTACTTATAGGGCTGATTGCTGCCTAGTTAGCCGGATTTAGGAACGGTTATCTAATTAAGGAGAGCTTTATCCGTAAAGGACTTATCTATAGGGTAGTGCTTAGTACTAGTAGCTCTATTTAAGGGTGGCTTTAGGATTTAGATGTGAATTCTTAAAGTAATAGATTTATTAGAACCTAAAAAAAAAAATAACGCCATTGCTTGGGGATTAAAAAGTAGCTTATATATATATGGGTTAGCTAGCCCGCAACCTTAGCATATAGATATATTAAAGTCATTATCGCCCGCAAATATTTATATTATTATTATATAGCAGCGCGCAATACTAGCTTACCATAAGGGCTTACTAATAGCAACCGGAATCTGGGAGTTTTGAATAAAGAGAAATCTTTTTTAACGCCTTCCCGTATGGACCTTTATGCGATAAGCACCTCCCTAGTTAGGTATAATAGCGGCGTAATAACACTAATCTATACTCGTATTAAACCCACCGCACCTTATTAGCGGGATATTTAAGCTTAGAGTTATATCCTAGCTCTTTTACCGAGATGTACTAGACATGGAGGCTATTATCTAAACAAATTATGCTTAATATAAGCCTTAAATTACAACCTATTCTAAGTAACGTTAGAAATTTAAAGATGCTATATTAGCATTGTTAAATTATAACTATCCCATTCCTAACTTTTCTGTACTGCCAGGTAGTGGGGCTTTTGTTTATTAACCCCGCTTAATAAGGTATTAACTTACCATTAAAGCGCAATAAGCTTAAATATTTAAATACTTTGCTTAGTATATAATCTCTTTATATCTATCTAGAGCTTAATAAGTTTTTAGACGGGATGTATAAACTTTCTAGTAAATTCGAGGCTGTCCGGAGTGACTCTATTATATATACCCACGGTAAACTATGGTATTATAGGCTAAGCAGCAGTTTTTTATAAAAGATATAAAGTATAGATAAAGTCTAGGATTTAAGGTCTTTATTTTGAGATTATCTGCGCCTCTTAATTATTATTAACTTTATTATAATAAAAAGCACTAGCGGGTTCTCGCTATGTAGGGTTTCTCGCCTTATAGGGAGGAATGTTAGTAAGGCGAGTGGCAAGGGCTCCGCTTTTAAGGTAGGCCAAAATTCTAAGAGTATGCTTAAAGGTAAAGCTGATTATATAAGCGACTATACGTACCTAATCTTGTTTAGTTATTCTCTGTTATACCTTTGCACTTTGTATAAGGATTTATAGTAGCATTACTAGTTAGGCGCTTAAAAGAAGATTGTAATAAGGATATCGAAATATCTGTTATACAGCTACGGCGGCTCTTAGAAGTTAATAACCTGGCTAAAAGAGCCATTATGCTATTAAGCTACTCTTTAAAACATCTACTTATAACATCGCTAGAAGGGGCATATTTAGTGGCGTAGCCTAGTAGTGTCTTTACTACACTAGTAGGGAGGGCGACCAACCCGCACCGGCTATACCCTTGCGACGCCCTACTTTTTGAGGTTAAGAATAGAGAAAGTAGAGAAAGTGGGCAGCTATAGTGTTGGAATAAAGAACTGTTATAGGCTTGCCGCTGTGGCGGTTAAGTACTAGCCTACGAGTTTATATAAGGTGGATAAGTATGGCACGGTTGTTAAGTTAACTAAAACGTCAACTAAGCGACTATTACTATTAAACTTCGCGATGCGGCCTAACTTATAATATAATATACGGGTATGTCTACCTTATAGACTTCTCTAAAGGACTATTAGCATATTACACTACTTTTAAGCTTTATAGGTACGCCTTTAACGCCTTTATTAACTAATAAGAAAGCCTTTACGCAAGCTCCTAAGGGACAACGCGCTTTTTAAGGGTATTGAAGTAGAAAAACACATTAAGCAACACCCGTAAATAGAATTTTAGCTTACGCTAGAGAAATATAATGGGTTAGAGTACCGAATTAAGTAGGACGAATCGCTATTCGGATATATTAAGGGCAAGGTATAATACGTGGGCTTAAATTTTACAAGGTTAACATAAATATAGTATTTAATTTAATCTATCTTCCCATTAATTGCTAATTTTTTACCTATAAAGAGGCTCTATATAAGAAAGAGCAGCCGGATCTATTTATAGCAGTAAGTAAGGCTTAAAGCACCCATAATAGAGAAAGGGAAAAGGAGTATATTAGCTATAAAAAGGCCAGAGCAGAAGAAGATAGGACAGTAAAGGCTAAGGAGACGCCCTTATAGTAGTAAAAAAGAAAAAGAAAAAGAAAAGAGGAAGGAAGAACTATGGTAAGGTAGGCCAACGGAGGAATTATAGAGCTTATTTGCTGCTGGCCCTAAAAAGCGCAGCCACCTTTATATTCTTATAGCCCAGGAACTTTAGGGGAGAACTTCTTCTGCAGAACCTACTTCTCTACCTTTATTATATGCTGGAGCTTCTAAACCATAAATAGGTTCGTTATTTTAGCTAGGGTAGCACCTCTAGCCTTCTGCAACACGTCCGGCCACCTCTTTCCCTCTATCTTCGCTATAATAGCAGAAGACTTATCCTAGAAAGGACCGAGGCTAGAACCCTTATCTCCGTCGTGCATATTATATATTAATATAATGTTAAGCCTACAGGTCTCGGCTAACTCCAGTATCTACTCCTTGCCAATATCCTATATCCTCTCTAGCGCAATCCTACTGTGCCTTATAACCTTTTGGTGCATCTAAAGCCTTCCCTTAGTATTATAGCTAATAGGGCGAAACTCCTTATAGATCTTTAGGGTAGGGCACTTGGTGCTGTTGGGATACTTAGGCCCCTTTACGAGCATACTAAGATCTATAATAATCCTGCTATCCTTGGCTAAGAAACGGGATACTAGGCGTAGTAACCGCTTTTATTACTTAGGCGTTAACATATTAAGGACCCACAGCTAAAAAAATGGCGTTAAAGCTGCCCTTCCCTTCTAGTAGTAGCTTCCTCGCCTTATTTAAGACGGCCTTATCCACAAAGTCACCTATAATTAGGTAGATAGCCTTACTAGGGCTATCGTTACCGCGTTTAAGTTTATAGGCCTTAACGTTGCTTATAGCGTTTATCCTAATTAGCTCCTTATAGACGTCTATACTGACATAAACTCTAAAGTCCCCCACGCGGCGCTTCGCCTTAATAGTTACCTACGCTAATCCCGTACCTAAGTCTAGCATATAGTCTTTAAAAGAGAGGTTCGCGAGAACCATAAAAGGCGAGACGTTGCGGAAATAGGTATGGTTAACTGGGTCATAGACGGAAACCTATCCCTATATCCAATCGCTTACCTTATAAACGGTATTAAATTAAACCATTATTTTAAGTATAAGGGGAAGCTTCGCTAATGTTATTTAAAGCGCGCGTTATAAAGCTATTATAATAGAGGGGTAGAGGAGGAGTAGCTACGGGAGGCTTAATTAGAGGGAGGACGGTGTATAGCCGATAGTTAGGAGCTATAGAAGCTACTCTAACTAGTTTAGATAAAGGGTAGAGTAACTTAGGAGGTAAGTAGTAGTTAGTAAGAGGTAAGATAAGAGTAAGATAATGGCTATAAGGAGAGTTTTTATAAGCGTTAAAGGTAATATAGAACTTTAGAAAGTAGGACGGAGCTTCGTAGAGATGCTAGAGACGGTGTTATATACTATAAAAAGAAATCTGCGCAAGAGTTAGGGGTTCTTTTTACCCTTATTTAAGACGAGAGCAAAAAAAAGCAAATTGTTAACCTACTAATAGGCTTAATCGTCCTAGAAGCAATAGTAGGAAGCTATTTAGCATTCTAGATACTAGAGGTAGCAAAGGAAAGAAAATTAAGGTAAGATTTAGAAGCTAATAGCTCTAGAGCTTAATGTTAAGGTTAATAAGAGGTATTAAGGGCTAAAGGAGGGTTAATTAATAAAGCGTATAAGGTGTTAAACGACATATAGTAAGGAGTACGCGCGATAATATATCCGCGTAATGGGGCTTAGGTAGGTTAATTTTATTATTAGCGCCGCCTTAAAAATAATGCCTTTATTAAAAATAATATCTTTACTAACCTGCTTAAGTTCCTATTCCGCTATAAGTTATATATAAACGCGGATAAAAGCTCTATCCTCTTCTAGATTTTAGCTATTTAAAGACTTTATGCGTTACTTAAGCCTTACTTTTTATTAAGATTAAGATTAAGCTCAAATCCTTTATCTTGCCTACTACTACTTCCTTCTCTCCTCCCTTTATAGAGAGTGCGGCTTTATAGGTTGTTTGCTCTCTAGTAAAGCTTCTTATTCGCTAGCGCTGCCTATATTTATTTAATAACCTTCTTTTTCTTTTCCTATTCTCCTCTACTGCGAGCTTACCTCTATTTGCTCTCCCTTAGCCTTATTACCTCTTCTTAAGACTTCTAACCGCCATAATCACTAGTAAGCTATTATATTTCTTAATATTTATTTAACCCTTCTTATTTTAAGGCTTCTCGTCCTTACTTGCCCTTAAATTTAATAACTTATTGCGTTTCTGCTTCTTCTGCATCTCCTTTACGTTTAGAATTAATGACTTAGCTTTAACCCTATAACGCGTTTTACTGCGTAAGTGCTTGTCGCACTTACTAACTTCTTAATACTTAAGAAGAACCTCTATTAACAACACCTTCCCTTTAAGCTCTCTTAGCCTTCTCCCTCTCTTATACTAGTAACCTTTTCCTCTCCTTCTTCGTCCTAAGGACTAGTTGCTGCCTCTAGCACTCTATAGTTGTAATTTATAAGTAAACTACCTAACCTTTTCTTCTGGAGCGACCTATGCTGTTTGCTGACGTCTTAATAGCTCTATTTTGTACTGCTACTACTACCTCTTCCAACTATCTCTCTATCTCTCTTACGCTCGCTCTCTCTAGATCTCGGAGACCTCTAACTTCTGCCCTTCTTTAACAAAGGTAAGCCTATATTATTCTCGCGTCGCTTACTAGGGCTAGACTAATTAACTAACGTATAAAATGGATAAATGGTAAATATAATGGCTACGCTCTAGAAACCTACTTGGGCTGTTAATAAGAGCTACTATATAGTTGCCGCCGTCAGTACCTAAGGCGCTCCTACTCCGCCCGAGAAGACTATATACGTTAGCGCCGGCTTCCACACCAAACTTATTAGCCCTTTTCCCTATATAGCCGATGTTACACCCAAAGTCCACTACATGGTCAACAACATCTCCGCCCGCTACAACGCTAAAACTAATACCGTTTAGGTCTGTAATAAGTGCATTAAAACTAATCCGGAGGTTCGCTTCTATAAGAGATTATAGATAACACTAGAGGCGTACTTATAGTCCCCTTTTTCCGGCCAGCAGTATATAGAGCTAATAGACGTATGGGAGGATGCTTCTGGCGGAAACAAGTGCTATTAGGGCAACTCCCTTAACAAGGCCAGAATTGTCGCCCTTTGGAAGGAGCAGGGATTCTAAGCTGGCGATAATATGCGGTTTTTAAGGCAGTAATAGAGGTTATAGCTATTAGCGAGGTCTTCTCCTTTGCCCTTTTTTCTTTCCTTCCTCTTCTTCTAGATCTTACTATCTCCTACAATGCTTCTCTTCCTCTACCTTTATGCCTTAGTACTCTTATAGCATTGCTGCTGCTTCTTACCTTAACTCTATAGAATATTAATAGATATCTACCTACTAAAGCAGGACCCTTAAGCAGAGAATCTAAAAATATTTAGCCGGTGCAAACTAACCTAGGATATTTTAACCCCCCCATAAAGAACAACCTTAAAGACATTTCAGCTATAAAGCATATTTAGCGTTTCCTCGCTAACCTGCCTCAATATAAGAACGGCTGTATTTCTCTCCACGTTAAGCTACTTATAGTATTTATCTAGCCGGGGTAAAAGTTAAGGAAGTATAAATTAATTAGCTCCTGTCGGATAAGGAAATAGCGGTAGATCTCTTAACAGATCTCTAACTTCTACCACTGGAAGTTACCTACTAGCAACTTTAAGGAACTTTAACTAGTTACGGGCATTACTTTAAATACAAGGGCTATTTCTCGGAAGGCTTCCTAAATTCTACTAGAGAATTATTGCTTACAATTGCGAATAGATATATAAGTGTCTTCGGCACTCATATAGGCCTCTATAAAAAGGAACATTTAATAATTAGGAGGTTAGTATAGTAGAGGGAGAGCCTTAAGCTCTAATTTTACTACTAGCAGAGGTTATAGCTACTCGGGCAGCTATTAAGAAGCTACTATAACCACTACCACCAATTAAAGAGACTTAGGGTAAGGGCTTTAAGCAAGAGTTTGCTGCTATTAAGGGCTTTTAGGAAGACCCTATAGCTTTCAATTTACATATCCTTATAATTAGGGTTATCGTCCGCTATACGCTTCACGGCCCTCTCCTTTTGCTTAATATACCTCGCTTTATTATCAGAAGCTATCCTTTCCAGTAGTGTTTCTAATCTTTTGCGTTTCTTAACTTTAGGAAGAATAGAGTGTTTAATAAGCACTCTTTACCCTTAGATCTTATCTTCTATAGCAGTAAGGTATTAGCATAGTTCTTAAGTGGATAAGAGAAGTGTTATTATTTCTTAGCCACTTATCCAATTCCCTACCGCTGCCTTGACCACCCCTTTAGTAATTAGGATATCGCCTCCTCTTTAATCAAGTAGAAGTGTTATTATTTCTCAGCCACTACTCCTATTCCCTACCGCTGCCTTAACCACCTCTTTAGTAATTAGGACGTCGCCCCCTCTTTAATTAAGTAGAAGTGTTATTATTTCTCAACCACTTATCA